>Ga0136636_10002294_pt1 | contig 11369 bp, 12 predicted proteins | sample AntDrymUQ8522106_2_FD_104653 | JGI IMG/M metagenome (GOLD analysis project Ga0136636, IMG submission 104653) | Polar desert sand microbial communities from Dry Valleys, Antarctica - metaG UQ852 (21.06) | ecosystem: Environmental > Terrestrial > Soil > Desert | place: Antarctica: Dry Valley... | reverse complement strand
GAACCTATATTAAATACTTGTCCATTGTAATTTGCCTGTAAACTGAAGTTGGTAAGTATACTATTGGCCTCGTATAACCCGGCAAATAGTACTGCATTACCAAAGTTGTCTGTTTTGCCAATAACAGTATTATCGCCATACTGCATGGTGATTTTTGCATCGGTTATAGGGTTGTTATTAATGTCTTTTAAAACCAGGACTACTTTATTTTTAGGGTAAATTCCCCAAATAGACGGAATTTGTTTTATGGTATCTTTCAGTAGCAGTGTTTTCCAAAAATCCCAATGGGCTAAGTCGTTCCATTCGCCGGCGGTAATTACGCCGGAAGCATTACCACCCTGTCCACCACCGCTTGAGCTGGATGATCTTACAGAGGCGTAGCCCGATGAACTATCTGTTGTAGCCTTTTCAGATGAAGCGGAATCTTTGGTACAAGAAAAAAACAAAGCGGCTGCAATAAAATATCCTGCAAAGAGAATTTTTGAATTCATAAGTTTTTCTAGTTTGACAATGAAAATAATAATACAGTTGCAAGCCTGCATAAATTTATGTCGTTTTTGCAAATGACGACTATCATACTTTTTCAATCCCTGGAGTAAATGGTTGTTTATCATTAATAAACAATTACAAATACCTCTCTTCAATTATTTTTTTATGATGGTTAAAATGCCCCACCAATATAAAGCCTATTTTTCTTACACGTAGGTTGTTGCTGCCGGCTGTTCCAACTACCTCTAATGCATCTTCGGTAAAACTGTTGAACAGCATTTGGGTGCTTTGCCTTACCACCAAAAAATCCGCTACAAGGCTTTTCCAGCTTCTGTTATTTGCATTTGAGTTGGCTGCATATTCATTTTCATCAAACCCAGGTAAGGTAATTTTTTCACCTCTTGCAATACATAAAGCCCGGTAACTAAAAATCCGCTCGGTATCAATAATATGTTGTAGTAATTCTTTTATTGTCCATTTTTCGGCAGCATACGCATAGGTAGATTTTTCTTCAGTAATACTGTTGAGCATGGCAGAAATACCAGCAGTTTGGTTATCAAGTGCTGTAAATAATTCAGTTTCTGTTACCTGATCAACATAGCGTTGAAAATAGCCCGGAACATTTGTTGGCGATGGGTTTTGCATAATGTTTAATTTGGGGTGTAGCTATAAAGTTTATTTTGTTCATGACTATTTAAAAATTACAAATTAATATTCCTTCTGATTTTTAAAAATATATTATATCATTAAAAATGCCGGACAATTGTCCGGCAAAAAAATATTTGGCGCAAAAAACTATCTTTTTTTCTTTCTTATCAACTTTGGTTTTGGCAATACTTCTTTTTTGAGTGGTTTGCGTTCGCCTTTTAAAGTACTCGCTAGTTTTACGGCGGCATAAGCATTTAGCAAGCCACCTGTATTGCTAAGGTCACTTAGTTTAACCTTTTCATCGGTACCAGGTATATCTACTTCTTCATCAAGTACTGTTGCAGATTTTTCTATAGCATATTTTAACTGCCTTGCGCTCAATGTAGGAAAATACTCCAGCAGCAAGGCCGCTGTACCTGCCACTACCGGACAAGCCATACTTGTACCCGATAATTTGCCATAAGTATTGCCGCCGGGTATGGTGGCATAAATTTGAACACCTGGCGCAAATACATCTACATCTTTTTTTCCAAAATTGCTAAAATTGGCAGTAATGCCTCCATTTTTAGGATCGCCGCTTGCGCCAACAGTAATCCAATTGCTGGCTCTTTTTCCATCAAGGTAATTTACCGATGGAAAGTTATCTGAACTATCAATATTTTTAGAATCGTTGCCAGCAGCATGTACTAATAACACACCTTTATTTTCTGCGTACTTTACTGCATCATCTACCCACTGTTTTTCCGGCGAAAAGTCTTTGCCAAAACTCATGCTTACAATTTGTGCGCCATTATCTACTGCATACCGAATGGCAAGTGCAATATCTTTATCATGTTCATCTCCATCTGGCACAGCACGTAACATCATAATACGTACATTGTCTGCAATACCATCTCCCCCTTTTTCATTGTCTCGTATGCCGGCTATAATGCCTGAGCAATGGGTGCCATGCATTGGTGTGCTTGCCATAATATCATTGTTGCCATAGTTACGATCGTTGATATTTGTTTCGTCATCCTGTACTATTAATTTTCTATATTCTTTGGGTGCATTGTTTACACCATCAGCTTTTCTCAACTGGCCCTCAAACTCTTCAATTATTTGAGTATTGGTTATATCATTAGTACCATTTCCTTTACACATTTGTAATAAAAATCCTCTTGTTCTTTTGGCATCTGTATTTGTGGTAGTATATTTTTCCAGATCAGTACAATTATAATCTTGCTTTGTAAGTTCCTGCCTTATTACAGAGTCGCCCTTTAAAAAATTAGGCATCAATTTTTTTATAAAAGAAATTTCATCCATGTTAATACTGCCTGCAATTTTTTCCTTCACTTTTTTGTATAAAGCTATTTCCGCTTTCTGTGCCTCATCTATTGAAGTTTCGTCAGGTATTAAACTGCCGTATTTTGCTTTTAGCTTGTTATAAATCCTTGCACCTTCGTTGCTATCTTCTTTTACATTTCTACCATCTTTACCTCCCAAAAAATTCCATCCATGTACATCATCTGTGTAACCGTTTTTATCATCATCAATACCATTGCCTGGTATTTCTTTGCTATTGGTCCATAAAATGGGTTTCAAATCTTCATGAAGGGTATCTATCCCACTATCAATCACCGCTACAATTACCTGCTTACTTTTTAATTTTTTTGTTTTTATAAAACTGTAGGCTTTGTTTAAGCTAATGCCATAATACCCTGTGCTGTCTTTATCTAGCTGATGCCAGTTTTTGGGTACTTCTTCTGTTGATTTTTTTTGGGCAAATCCAACAAGGCTTATTAAAAGGGATGCACTAAGTACGAAACAAAATTTATTCATTTTTTATTTTTTTGAGTGTTGCAATTTATCAAAAACAATTATATAAAAACGCTTTTAATTGATTAGTGGCACTGTTTTAACCCAGATTTTGCAGTTATAATGCAATTACGGTGTTATACTATTGTAATTATTGAGCTTTGAGAACTTTTTCTGCCTAAAAATAGTGTACTATTTAAGGTAAAAATAACCCGAAACCCAGCTTTTTATTGTATTGAAACCCAGGTTTCTAATTCAACAGTAAAAGCTGGGTTTACTTTCACATATAGTTATTGAAATGTTATTGCAATGGAATTTTTTTTATAAAGTAGCCGGAGGGGAAATCAAAATTGGGTATTTCTTCTTTTTTAAAAATACCATACATAGTGCTGCCACTACCACTCATAGCTGCATAAACAGCACCCTGGTTATATAATGCCTCTTTTATGGTTTTTAGTACAGGGTATTGGTTAAAAGCTGGTAGCTCAAAATCGTTGGTCAAATAATTTTTCCAGCTTGCTACAGGCTGTTGTATAGCAGCCTGCAAGTTGGGCTGCACTTGTGTTTGCAAAGCAGCTTTACACTTGCTAAGTTGAGCAAAAGCCCATCCGGTATTAATATGTATGCCCGGATTAATAATAACAATACTATACCCGGCAAGATTGATTGAAACAGGGGTTAAACACTCACCTCTGCCCGTGGCAAAGCAGGGTTTATTGATGATAAAAAAAGGACAATCGCTGCCAAGCTGCAGGGCATAACTAATTAGTTGATCGGTAGATAGGTTCAGCTTAAAAACTTCATTTAAGAGGCAAAGTGTAAATGCACCGTCTGCCGAGCCCCCACCAAGCCCTGCACCTGTAGGTATAGCTTTGTGAAGGTGCAGTTGAATGGCAGGTAATTGTGAAAAACTTCCCTTTAACAAATGATAGGCTTTTACACAAATATTATCTGCTTCGGCACCATCAAATGTATTGCCGGATTGGCTGTAAATAATTTGTGTAACTGCTTGCTTTGTAGCTGGTAAAATTTCCAGCATATCATTTAGCGGTAATGGAATAAATATAGTTTCAAGATTATGAAAGCCATCCGCTCTTTTTTGGCCGATACGCAGCCCAATATTTATTTTACAATTTGGAAATACTACCAAGGATATTTATTTAATCTTTATAAGTTTTACCTTGTTTTATTCGGTTTATTACAGAAGTACTTACACCGAACTCTTTTGCAATGCCGGATTGTATTGCATCTTCTTTAGAAAGTTTTTTCTTTATGGCCTGTAAAATATTACTATCTAACCTAACAACTATTTTTTTTTGATAAGGCTGGTGGTTACCTTTTGTACCCCATATTTGGCCCGATTGAATGCGATAGAGCGTCATAGGAGTAATGCCATACATGGCAGCAATTCTTTGTTTTGTAATTTTTCTGTTCGGGTCATTTATTAATTTTCTAATTCGCTCTACCTGTACAAGGCTAAGTTTTGCGCCCAATGTTCTGCCGGCATTTGATTTGTCTCTTGCCAGTTTAATAGCAGGGTTTTTGTTGTTATGAGCATACAATTGTTCATCTGTACCCCATCTTAAATTACTTATCCTGTTGTTTGCTTTTTTATAATCTAAATGTAAAACCCTGTTTTGTTCAGGTGTTTTTTTGATTAAAAAATGATCTGCCACAATTATATGAAAAGGCAACTTAATTCGCCTTTTTTGCTCGGTGTTGTAATAATCGAGAAAAAGAAAACCAGCTTGCAATATGCCTCTGTTTATTACGGGTATTTCGGGATTTGGATAATAAGATCTTACCCTGCCAAGGGTAGAAACTTCGTACTTTGTTCTGGTAGGATAAATGAGTTGTTTCCATTTTTCGTTTGCATAGCTGACTGGCTCAACAATTCCATTTTTTTTTGCATGCAACCTTAGGTGGAGTAAAGGAGAATTATAATTTTCAATCAGGTTTTTTATAATACTAAGTGAACAGTTGTATGTTGTTGCTAATTCTTTTTTTGGAATTGTATGCTCGGTGTAAAGTTTGTAAATTTTTCCTTTTTCAATATCAGTAAACCTTATTATTTTTTTCTTAGGCATAAAAATAAATTATATTCCTTTATTAAAAATTGCTTTGTACTGTTACAGCCTTGTTTTTCTTTTGTTAATTTCATCTCGTATTGCAATAGCTCTTATATAGTCTTCCTGATCAAGCACTTCATTTAAAAGTGTTTCTAAATCTTGTAAAGACAAGGTTTTTAAATCATCTTTTCCACCGGTTTCGGATGTAATGGGGGCAACCACTTTTTTCTTTTTTTCGTCGTTATCCATTAAAATACCTGCACTTTCTAAAATATTATCGAAGGTAAAAATAGGGCAGCCAAATCTTACGGCTAATGCCAGTGCATCAGAAGTACGGGAATCAATTTCTACTGTATCTTTCTCGTTGCTACAAACTAATTTGCTGTAAAATATGCCTTCCTGCAAATCGTTTATTACCACTTCATGTAACTCTACATTGAACGCAACCATAAAATTTTTCATTAAATCATGTGTAAGCGGACGGCTAGGGCTCATCCGTTCCAGCGCAACTGCAATAGCCTGAGCTTCAAAGCCACCTATTACAATGGGTAAACGGCGCAATCCATTTACTTCGCCCAATACTACAGCATAGGAGTGTGTTTGTGTAATGCTATGCGATAATGCTACAATTTCCAGTTCTACTTTTTTCATAATAAGGCTGCTAAATTAAGCCATTTTTTAAATAGAAAATACAGTTTTACCTATGATTGTTGGTTTTTTTGATTGGTTTTGTCATCGAAAGCAGCATGCTAAATAAACAAAAACCTTTCAAATAGATTGAAAGGCTATTGGTAAGATGAATCTTTTAATGGTTTGGCAGTGGTGGCACTCGCTATTTAAAAATTTGTTTAAAAATATTACCATCAATTTTTTAAACATTTACCCATGTAAATATTTTAGTAATTGTTTATCAGTACTGCAAACTTGCCAATACAAAAAATGAATATGCATACGTGTATTATTGCTACAACGTTTTTTCTTTTCCATTTCCTTATCTTATTTTTCTTCAGTAAAAGTAAAAAATGGGATTAAAGGAAAACTATGCTGTAATTTGTATTGTGTTTAAAGTATTTTAATGACTTTTTAACTCCCTAACCGCCTCAATAATCTTTGGCATTACCTCAAAAGCATCACCAACAATACCGTAATCAGCCGCTTTAAAAAATGGTGCTTCAGGGTCTTTATTGATTACTACAATGGTTTTACTTCTGTTTACTCCGGCAAGGTGTTGTATAGCACCAGAAATACCAATGGCAATATAAAGATTTGGTGCAATGGCAATGCCAGTTTGGCCTACATGCTCATGATGCGGCCTCCAGTGTATATCTGCTACAGGGCGGCTGCAGGCTGTAGCGGCGCCCAATAGTTTTGCCAAATCTGTTACAAGTGCCCAGTTTTCGGGGCCTTTTAATCCACGTCCGCCGCTTACTACAATGTCTGCCTCCGTTAATGAAACTTCACCCACTATCTTGTTGGTTGCTGTTACTTTTACGTTGGCCACATCAATAGTTGCAGCAAACGGAACTACTTCTGCAGCACCATTGCCAATTGAATATGAAAATGTATTTGTATTTAGTGTTATGATTTTTACAGCAGTATCAATACTTACGTTGGCAAATGCTTTTCCGCTGAAAACATTTTTCTTTACAACAAAACCGTTGCTTGTAGCTGGTAAAGCCACAGCACCTGTTACCAGTCCGGCTTTAAGGCGTACACTCAACCTTGGCGCTACCGCTTTAGCCACCAAATTATTGGAGAATACAATTACGGTTGCACTAGTTGCTGCCGCTACCTGTGCCAATATTTTTGTATAAACCTGCGCATCCAACTCATCTAAAACGGCATCATCTACAGTATAAACTTTTGAAATACCGTATTTTCCCATTACAGATAAATCTTCTGTAATAGTGCCCAATACAATGGCTTCTGCTACTGTACCAGTTTGGGCGGCAATAGCAGCACCATAGCTTGCAGCTTCTAAAGATGATTTTCTAATGTGGCCATCGGCCTTGTCTAAAAAGATTAATATGCTCATATAGTTTGACAATTAAATTGATGATTGATACAGTGTATTTGAATAATTAATTATTCAGTTTAAAAAACTTTTGCCTCTTCATGTAATAGTCTTACCAGTTCTGCCGGGTTATCTGCCGATACCAGCTTAACACCTGCTTTTGCTGGCGGTAAATCGAAACTTGCAATAGAGGTTAATGGAATTACTGCCTGCGGTTCTACTACTTTTAACGGTCTTGTTCTTGCCCCCATAATACCCTTCATGTTAGGGATACGCTGTTCTGCCATCCCTTTTTGGCAGCTAACTACTGCCGGTAATGCAACTACATTGGTTTCTTCGCCGCCATCAATCTCTCTAACTACAGTAATGTCGTTACCGTTTAATGCAAGGTTACTGGCAAAAGAAATATAAGGAAGATCAAGTAACTCTGCTACCATCCCCCCAATAGAAGCGCCATTGTAATCGATGGTTTCTTTACCGGTAAAAATTAAATCGTACTTACCTTCTTTGGCTACAGCCGCTATTTGCGAGGCAATATAAAAGCTATCATTGCTATCGATATTTACCCTTATGGCTTCTTCGCCACCTAGTGCAAGTGCTTTACGTATAATTGGGTCAGCATCTGCGCCACCAACGGTTACCAGGTGAATTGTGGTTGAAGCGTCTGCTTCTTTTAATTCAATAGCTCGTACTAGTGAGTACCATTCGTCATAAGGATTAATTATCCAAACAACAGCATCACCAGCAAATTTCGTGTTGTTATCTACGAAGGCTATTTTTGCAGTGGTATCAGGCGTTTTACTGATGCAAACTAAAATTTTCATGCAAGAGATAATTTAAAATCGTTTAAAAAGGTTGTTTATGCAACTAATACAAAGATAAATGAACCAGCGATATTTTACACTTTTACAAAAAAAAATAATTACAACATGAGCAGGATAGAAAAACTACTGGAATATATGAAAACATCCGACAAGGATAGTTTTCTGCAACATGCGCTTGCGCTTGAATACATTAAGGTAGATAATGATGAGGAAGCCCGTAAACTTTTTAACGAAATTTTATTAAGAGAACCGAGTTATATTGGTTCTTATTATCATTTAGGTAAATTATTAGAGCGTGTTGCAGATTTTGATCGGGCTATCCGGGTATATAAAAGAGGAATGCAGGAGGCGAAAAAAGCTGCTGACAATCATTCCTATAATGAGTTGCAGGGCGCATTGGAAGATTTGGAGGAATAGCAGGCTACTCAACTTTTGCATTTGTTACAGTTTATCCTACAATCAGCTATTTTAAAGCAGCTTTTGCAGTTGGAAGCCATAATAGCTTTTTAACTGCAAAAGATTGGTTTAACCAATTGTTCCAAAAAAACCAAGCTATTGCTAAAAAGCTGCAGCATTACCAACATTCACTACAAATGGAATTACTAATAAAATTTAAACAGTTTATTCAACAAGAAAATCTTGTTCAAAAAAATGATGGGCTACTGCTAGCTGTTAGTGGCGGTGTTGATTCTGTTGTACTTTGCGAACTTTGCCAACAGGCAGGATATAATTTTGTAATTGCACATTGCAATTTTCAATTAAGAGGAGAGGAGAGTGACCGGGATGAAGTATTTGTAGCACAATTAGCATCTAAATACAACGTTTCTTTTTTAGTTAAAAAATTTGATACGCTTGCTATTGCAAAGTCAGCAAAGAATTCAATAGAAGAAACAGCAAGAGAATTGCGGTACCAATGGTTTTATCAAATATTGGATAACAGCAAAAAAAATCTGGATGAAAACTTAGCTATTTACCCGGTAAATCAACTACTTACGGCCCATCATGCAGATGATAATATTGAAACAGTATTAATGAATTTTTTTAGGGGTACAGGTATTAAGGGCTTAAGGGGTATTTTGCCAAAGCAGGGTAAGATAGTACGCCCTTTATTGTTTGCAAAGCGTTTAGAGATAGAAGCATTTGCGGCTACTCATCTATTAACTTATGTAACAGATAGCACCAATGCAGCTAATGATTATACCCGTAATTTTTTCCGAAACAGCATTATTCCACAGGTGAGTGAGCGCTATCCTGCGGCTAAGGAAAATGTTTTAAAAAACATACAACGTTTTACAGCAGTAGAAATGTTATACAATCAAGCCATTGCTTTGCATAAGAAAAAGTTGATGGAGCTAAAAGGAAATGAAGTACACATTCCTATGCTGAAATTATTGAAAACTGCACCCTTACCTACCGTGTTGTATGAGATTATTAAAGACTTTGGTTTTACGGCTTTACAAACAGAAGATGCAGTATCGTTGCTAAAAAGCGATACGGGGAAATATATACAATCAGCTACCCATCGTATTTTTAAAAATAGAAACTGGCTTATCATTACTCCGGTTAATAATACCTTATCTGTTAATATCCTTATAGAAGCCAGCGATAAAAAAGTAGTATTTGAGCAGGGGGAAATTGCCATTCAAATTAAGACATTTACCCAGCAACAATTACAAACAGACAGTACCATTGCACAGCTAGATGCAAATAGTATACAATTTCCCTTACTGCTTCGAAAATGGAAACAAGGCGATTATTTTTATCCGCTCGGAATGGAAAAGCAAAAGAAGATTAGCCGTTTTTTAATTGATCAAAAATTATCGCTTTCCCAAAAAGAAAATGTTTGGGTGATAGAAATGAACAAGAAAATAGTATGGGTTGCAGGTATGCGAATTGATAACAGGTTTAAAGTAACCAGTAATACTACAACTATACTTAATCTAACATTCAAACGGTAATATTCTGCCAAAAGACTGTATTTGTTTGATAAAATTTTCAAACACATTCAGTTGAGCTAAAGCTATACAAAGCAGGATGGTAAAAGCAATTCCAAAAGCAGCACCCCAAAAGTGTGCAGAATGGTTTACATTACCTCCACCTTTTCTATCTAAATAAGCAGAAATGCCAAGGTAAGCAATACCAAATACGTAACCTGGTATATCTATTGGAACAAACATAAAGTTGATAGGAATTTGAGGCAATAATAAAATACCTGCAAAAACCACAGCGGATACTGCACCCGATGCACCAAGGCTACGGTAATGATAGTTCTCTTTATTTTTAAGGTATGTAGGTAAAGTAGCAATCGGCAATGCAGCGATGTACATTAATAGGTAATACAATTTTCCCATTGATCCAAAAAGGCATTCCAGCGAAAATATTTTTTCAACAGCACCACCAAAAGAGTATAATGCTACCATGTTAAAAGCAAGATGCGGCAAATCTGCATGTAAAAAACCATGGGTTATAAACCGGTAGTATTGTTTTTGATTGGTAATGGCAGGCGGATAAAAAATCAAATCGTTCATTAGTTTGCTATTGTTAAAGGCAGGTATTGAAACAGCAAGATTGGCTAAAACAAGAAGTAACGTGATAGAAAATTCCATAAATATTTTTGGCAAGATAAATTATTGAGTTGATAGTTTTATTGATGATGGTATTTTTCGTTGCGTACAATGGTGCATGCTCTGTAAACCTGTTCAGCAAGTACCAGCCTAACCAGTTGGTGAGGAAAAACCAGCGGCGATAAACTCCATTTAAAATTGGCTCTTTTCATAATCTCTTCACTTACGCCATAAGCACCACCAATTAAAAAGATGATATTTTTTGTGCTTTCGTTAGCCCTCACCTGTATATATGCAGCCAATCCTTCACTATTGAGAAGTTTTCCCCTTTCATCCAGCAGTACCATGTGGTCATCTTTATGTAGTTTTTGTAAAATTAACGCTCCTTCTTTCTTTTTTAGTTCATCTTCACTCAACTGAGCACCATTTTTAGGTGGGGGGATAATAAGCCATTGCACCGGATAATAATTAGCAATACGAAGTGTAAATATCTCAATTCCCTCTTTTACATAAGATTCATTTGCTTTACCAACCGACCAAAAATGTAGCTTCATAAAAATCTTTATTTAGCAAAAGTGCACAAAGAGTTGTGATGAATAAAATAAATCTATACTTTTGCAATCCAAAATAATTATTTGGTTTAACTGAACAGTTACAATCTTACGGTTATTTAGAAAGATAAAAAATTGGCTGCGTAGCTCAACTGAATAGAGCATTTGACTACGAATCAAAAGGTTTTAGGTTTGAATCCTAACGCGGTCACAAAGCTTCACAGAAATGTGAGGCTTTTTTATTGTAATCTTTCGATAAAAGCAAAGCTGAACCGGAGTACTGCATTATAACTAACTCATCACTTATCTTCAGCTCTTTGATTTAATTCTTTGTAAGCAAGAATGATTTCAGTCAATCTTTTTGGCTTTATGAAGCAAAAGTGAATTGTTATTTTCAACCCCTTCAATCAGTG
>Ga0136636_10002292_pt1 | contig 11370 bp, 11 predicted proteins | sample AntDrymUQ8522106_2_FD_104653 | JGI IMG/M metagenome (GOLD analysis project Ga0136636, IMG submission 104653) | Polar desert sand microbial communities from Dry Valleys, Antarctica - metaG UQ852 (21.06) | ecosystem: Environmental > Terrestrial > Soil > Desert | place: Antarctica: Dry Valley... | reverse complement strand
TTCCTGCCGGTCGAGCGCCGCCGCGCCATCATGGCGCTCTACGCTTTCTGCCGCGAAGTCGATGACGTGGTTGATGAATGCCAAGATATTTCACTAGCTTCAACCAAATTGACTTGGTGGCGGCATGAAGTTGAACGGATTGCCAACGGAGCGCCGCAACACCCAGTCGGGCTGGCGCTCAAAGGCCTTGGTGACAACTTCAACCTGCCCAAGGAACAGTTGCTGGAAATCATCGACGGCATGGAGATGGACCTGCAACAGTCGCGCTATCTCGACTTCAAGGGGTTATCGCTGTATTGCTACCGCGTTGCCAGCGTCGTCGGCCTGCTCGCAGCCGAAATCTTCGGCTACCAGGATCGGCAGACGCAAAAATACGCCCACGACCTCGGCATGGCTTTCCAGCTCACCAACATCATTCGCGACATCGGCGAAGATGCCCGACGCGGCCGGATTTACATTCCGATGGATGAATTGAAGCAGTTCAACGTGCCGGCGGCTGACATCCTTAACGCCAAGTATTCGGAAAATTTTACCGCGCTGATGCAGTTTCAGACTGAGCGCGCCGAGAAATATTACGCCCAGGCTTTTGCCCAACTTCCCGCCATCGACCGCAAGAGTCAGCGCCCCGGGCTGATCATGGCGGCGATTTACCGGACGCTGCTCGATGAAATCCGCCGCGAAAACTTCCAGGTGCTGCATCAACGGATTGCGCTGACCCCGGTGCGAAAAATCTGGATTGCCTGCAAGACCTGGATTTTTGCCTGATTTTTTACCAAATCGCCAAATGAAGATTGCCGTCATCGGCGGCGGCTGGGCGGGGATCGCCGCCGCCGTTGAACTGACCGCCGCAGGCGTTGAAACCACCATATTTGAAGCCGGCCGCGTCCTCGGTGGCCGCGCCCGTTCGATCAGCGTTGATGGCCGCAAGCTCGATAACGGCCAGCACATTCTGCTCGGCGCCTACCGCGAAACCCTGGCGCTGATGCGCCAAGTTGGCGCCAACCCGGATTCCCTGTTCGACCGCCACCCGCTACAAGTCATCGACAACACCGGCTTTATGCTGGCGCTACCGAAATGGCCGGCGCCATTAAACGTCGCCTGGGGTTTGCTGACGGCGCAAGGCGTCAGTCTCCGGGAAAAAATTTCGACCGCCTGGTGGATGCAATGCGTCAAGGCCCGCCATTTTCACCTGGAACATGACAGCAGCGTCGCCGAATGGCTTGATGCCGCCGGCCAGACGGGGCGCCTGCGCCAGCACCTGTGGGAACCGCTTTGCCTGGCGGCGCTAAATATTCCGGCTGAACGGGCCTCGGCTCAGATTTTCGCTAATGTGCTGCGCGACAGCCTAGGCAGCGCCAAGCGGGAAGATACTGACTTGCTCTTGGCACGGGGCGATCTCGGGGCTGTACTTCCGGTGCCGGCGACACAATGGCTAACTGCACAAGGGGCGACGCTGCGTTGCGGCAACCGGGTTGAGCAAATCGAAGTGCGATCTGACGGCATCCATATCGCCGATGAATTTTTCACTGCAGCGATCCTTGCCACCGCCCCCCAGCACGCCGCCAAGCTCTGGCCGGAGATGTCGACGAACTATGCCTTTGAACCGATTGCTACGGTCTACCTGCAATTTAGTGCAAAAACCAAACTCCCCTTCCCTTTGCTCAACTTGTTGGGAAAACACGGCCAATGGGTGGTCGACCGTGGCAATGGCCTGCTCGCCTGCGTCTTGAGTGGGCATGGCGATTGGGAAACGCTTGACGATGCGCAGTTGGCAATAGCGCTCGAAGCGGAATTGAAGCTACCGGAAAAAGCGGGCTGGCACAAAGTGATTCGGGAAAAACGGGCGACCTTCGCCTGCCAACCCGGCATTTTTCGCCCAGCCTTGACGACTTCAAGTCCACATTTACTGCTGGCTGGCGACTACACCTGGGCTGAATATCCCGCGACGCTAGAAGGCGCGGTGCGCAGCGGCCGGCGGGCTGCACACAGGCTGCTGCAGAAACGCTCCAAGTCATAACCCGCACGGCCGCGTCACCAATGCCAGTTCAGTTCAGCCAAGCCGCCCTGATTGAATACGCAAAATCCGCCCACAACGCGCCGCAATGGCTTCGTCATGCGTCACCAGAATCAAGGTCGTACCCTGCTTGCGGTTCAGGTCGAACATCAAATCAATAATCTGCTGGCCAGTCGCCGCATCAAGGTTGCCGGTCGGCTCATCAGCCAGCACCAGGCGTGGCGATGGCGCAAAAGCACGGGCCAGTGCCACCCGCTGCTGTTCGCCGCCCGAAAGATGCTTCGGATAATGCTTCAAGCGATGGCCGAGGCCCACCCGCTCCAGCCAATCGCGGGCTACTGCGGTCGACGTCTTTAAACCGGCTAATTCCAGCGGAAGCATGACATTTTCCAGCGCGGTGAGTGAGGGCAGCAATTGGAATGACTGAAAGACGAAGCCCAACAATTTGCCACGCTGTATTGCCCGTTTATCTTCATCCAGCGCCGCCAACGCGATGCCATCGAGCCGAATTTCACCGGCGGTGGGAACATCCAGCCCGGCAAGCAGTCCGAGCAGTGTTGATTTACCAGAACCGGAAGCGCCAACAATTGCTACGGTTTCGCCCGGCATGACGGAAAAAGAAATATCCTGCAAAATCGTCAGCGGCTCGCCGCCGTTATCGACGGACTTGCCCAACCCCAAGACTTCAACTACCGGTTTCTCTGCCATGCGGCTCGCTCTCTTCCTGTTTGTTCTACTCTTTTCTGCTCTGCCGGCCTGGGCCAGCAAAACCATTCTCGTCATGGGCGACTCACTCTCCGCCGGTTACGGTATTAGCCAGGAGCAGGCTTGGCCTGCGTTACTGGCCAAGCGACTGGCGGAAAAGCAGCTTGATTATAACGTTGCCAACCTGTCAATCTCCGGCGAAACCACTGCCGGCGGGCGGACTCGCCTGCAACCGGCGCTCCAGCAATACAAGCCAGCGGTAGTAGTCATTGCGCTGGGCGCGAATGATGGCTTGCGCGGTCTACCCTTGAACCAGATGCGCGAGAACCTTAACGCCATGGTCGATGCCGCACAAAAAAACGGTGCCAAAGTGCTGATTGCCGGCATTCGCCTGCCGCCCAATTACGGCCCCTATGCCACGGATTTCCACGCCAGTTTTGGCGAGATTTCGCGCAGCAAAAAAATCGCTGCACTGCCATTTCTGCTTGAACCCATCGCCACCCGCGCCAATTTCTTCCAGGCGGATAACCTGCACCCAACCGCAGAAGCCCAGCCGCTAATCCTCGATCACGTCTGGCCAGCCCTTTTACCACTGTTAAAATGAGGCAATGAAGCCCAATCGCCCCACCATTGCCGAGCTTGCGGCATTCGATGAAATCATCGACGTTCGCTCCCCGGCCGAATTTGCCGAAGACCACATTCCCGGCGCGATCAACTGCCCGGTGCTGGACAATGAACAACGCATCGAAGTCGGCACGCTTTACAAACAGGTATCACCTTTCGAGGCCAAGAAAATCGGCGCAGCGCTGGTTTCAGAAAACATTGCCCGCCACTTACGGGCTAACTTTCTCGACCGGCCAAAAACCTGGAAGCCCTTGATCTACTGCTGGCGCGGTGGCGACCGCAGCGGTTCAATGAGCACCGTTTTTCGGGCGATCGGCTGGCAAACTGGGCATTTGGCCGGCGGCTACAAAGCCTGGCGCAGCCATGTCATCACCCGCCTGGAAGAACTGCCCGGCCAGTTTCAGTTCACGATCATCGCCGGTGCCACGGGCAGTGCCAAAACCCGCATCCTGCAAGCCATCGGCGAACTCGGCGAACAGATACTCGACCTTGAAGGTTTGGCCAGCCATAAAGGTTCAGTCCTCGGCGTGCTGCCGGAACAACCGCAGCCTTCGCAAAAATGGTTTGAAACCGAATTGATGCAGACCCTCCAGGCCCTCGACCCCAGCCGCCCGGTCTATGTTGAGGCGGAGAGCCGCAAGATCGGTAACCTGCATGTGCCGCAAGCGCTAATCGAACGGATGCGAAGCAGTAAATGCCTGAATATCCAAGCCAGTCTCGATGCCCGCGTCGATTTTCTGCTTAAAGACTACGAATATTTCCTGACCCTGCCGGAATTTCTGATCGGGCGACTCAAAAGCTTATGCAGCCTGCAAAGCCGCGAAACCTTGAATCGTTGGGAGCAATTTATCCATGCGGGAGAATGGTCAACGCTAGTCCGCGAACTACTCGACTTGCATTACGACCCGCTTTATCGCGGCTCACAAAACCGCAATTTCAGCGGCATGCCAGAGTCGGCAAATTTCTCCACCGACGATCTTTCCCTCGCCGGCATTTCACGCCTTGCTGCCGCAATTGTTCAGTCACGCACGGCACAGATTGCCTGACACATAGCCGGCTTCGGCAAGTCGGTGTAACCGGCGACGAAAGCGACTTCACGCAAACCGGCGGCGGCGGCCACCTCGCGCAACTCGCTTGGCCGCAAGAGGAAATCGGGGTTTGAAGGTTTGCCGTAGTCCGCATTGCCCAGCATGAAGGTTTCGTAGATCAGCACCCCGCCCGGTGCCAGCAAGGCGAGCAAGTCGGCCAAACGGGGCCGCCACAAATAATTGGTCACAACAATCCCCGCAAAGCTTTGCCGGGCCAGCGGCCAGTCATCGCCTTCGAGATCAAGCTCAGCCGTCGTCACACCAGGCAAACCCTGCAACCCGGCCAGCGCCAGCGCATTCCTGTCCACCGCCAACACCGGATAGCCACCTTCAACCAAAAGACGCGTATGGCGGCCACTGCCGCAAGCCAGGTCGAGAACGCGTCCGGTTCGAGGAATACGCGCCATATGCCCGGCCACCCAGGGTGAAACGGGTATGATTTGCTGAATTTCATTCAAGGATCTGGTCATGTCAGAAGTCGTTGTCGTTGCGGAAAATGGAAAGGGAAGATACCAGCAGGCAGTCACTGTCGGCCAGCATCAACTGATTGCCGATGAACCGGAAAGCGTCGGTGGCAACGATGCCGGCCCAGCACCGTTTGATTTCTTAATGGCGGGCCTGGGTGCCTGTACCGCAATGACTCTGCGCATGTACGCCGAGCGCAAAGGGCTAAAACTGGTCAATGTCAGCGTCGCCCTGAGTCACGAAAAAATTGATGTCGATGGGGAGAAACGCGACCACATTAAGCGCAACATCACGCTGGTCGGCGAACTGAGTAACGAAGAGCGCCTGCGCCTGCTCGAAATTGCCAACAAATGTCCGGTTCACCGCGCCCTTTCTCAGTCACTGCTCATGACGTCAAGCTTGAAAAATTAGGCAATTACCCCTAAGCCATCAATGGTTTTCGACATGTTTTTGTGCCAAAATCTTGCACTGCACAATAACACCCAAACAAGAGGCCCGTTATGTTAGAACAGCATTATTTAACCGCTCTTTTCGAACCGAAATCCGTTGCCGTGATCGGCGCTTCAGAGCGCGAAAACTCAGTTGGCAGTGTCATTTTCAAGAACATACTGAGCTCGGGTTACAAAGGCCGTCTATACGCCATCAACCCCAAGCACGAAACAATTCAAGGCCAGCAAGCCTATAAATCGATTGAAGAAATCGGCGCCCGCGTTGAAATGGCCGTCATCGCCACCCGCCCGCAGACCGTACCGCAACTGATTGAACAGTGCGGCCGCAGTGGTGTTCGCAACGTTATCGTCATCGCTTCCGGCTTTTCCGAGTCCGGCCATATCGGCGCCGCGCTAGAGCGCAAGGTGCTCGAAATTGCCCGTTCATACAATGTGCGCATCCTCGGCCCCAATTGTCTCGGCATCATCCGTCCCGACCTCGGCCTGAACGCCACCTTTACCAAAATCAGCGCCGCCCCGGGCAATCTGGCGCTTGTCTCGCAGTCCGGCGCCATGTGTTCCGCCGTGCTTGACTGGGCCAAGTCCAACCAGGTCGGTTTCTCTTCCGTCATCTCGCTCGGCATGACTGCCGACGTCGATTTCGGTGAAATTCTCGATTACCTGATTTACGACAACCGCACCCACTACATCCTGATGTACGTCGAGGGTATCCGGAACGCCCGCCGCTTCATGAGCGCCCTGCGTTCCGCCGCTCGTATCAAGCCAATCATTCTGCTCAAGGCCGGCCGCCACGAAGCTGGCTCGGCCGCCGCCGCCACTCACTCCGGGATGGCCGCCGTTTCCGACACCGTGTTTGATGCCGCTGTCCGCCGCGCCGGTGTGGTGCGCGTCCAGAACGTTGGCCAGCTGTTCTACGCCGCCAAGGCCCTCGCCTCGAAGTTCCGCCCTCTGGGTAACCGACTCGCCATCATCACCAACGGCGGCGGGCCTGGCGCCATGGCGGCCGACCGTGCTGGCGATCTCGGTATTCCGCTGGCGCAATTGACCAACGAAACGATGGCGGTGCTCAACAAGTCACTGCCGACCAACTGGTCGCATAGCAACCCGATCGATATCGCCGGTGATGCCACGCCGGAACGCTATCGCGAGGCCATCCTGGCTGTTTCCAAGGATCCGAACGTTGATAGCACGCTCGTCATGCTCTCACCGCAGGCGATGACTGACCCGCTGGGGGTCGCCCAGGCGATTATCGAAATCTCGGATCAACTGAAGCACACCATCATTTGTTGCTGGATGGGTGAAGAGCAGGTGGCTGCGGCCCGCAAGCTGCTCGAAGATGCCGGCATTCCCGCCTTCCGCATGCCGGAAACCGCCATCGAACTGTTCCACCACATTTCCAAGTATTACCGCAACCAGAAGTTGCTGTTGCAAACACCCGAGCCAACGCGCCAACATGGCCGGCCGGAAGCAGAAGGTGCCAAGATGCTGATCGAGGCCCTGCTCGCCGAGCGCCGCAAGGTACTTTCGGAAATGGAATCGAAGGCTATTCTGCGCGCCTTCCGCGTCCCGGTTGCTCAGACTATGGTCGCCCGCACCGCTACCGAGGCCCTGTTGCTGGCTGAACAGATCGGCTTTCCGATCGCCATGAAGGTCGATTCGCCGGAACTACCGCACAAATCGGATGCTGGCGGTGTTCGTCTCAACATCAAGAATGCCCCCGCCGTGCGTAATGCCTATCACGACATCATCGAAACCGTGCAGAAGCGTCACCCGACCGCCAAGATCAACGGTGTATCGATCGAACCCTTCCTCTCCCGCCCAAATGGCCGCGAGTTGATGATCGGTGTCTTCCGCGATCCGATTTTCGGGCCGGTCATCACCTTCGGGGCTGGTGGTCTGGACGTCGAAATTTTCAGCGATCGCTCGGTTGCCTTGCCACCCCTGAACAAATTCCTCGCCAAGGACCTGATCGAGTCGACCCGAGCTTCGAAGATTCTTGACCAGTTCCGCAACATGCCACCGGCTGACCGCGAAGCTCTCAAGGAAGTGCTGCTGTGCATTTCCGAGATGGTTTGCGAACTGCCGTGGATCATGGAAATGGACCTGAACCCGCTGATTGTTGATGAAAATGGCGCGATCGCAGCCGACGCACGCATCGTTATTGATCACACCTCGAGCGCCAACGGCGACCGCTACGCCCACATGGCAATCTACCCGTACCCGGTACATCTGATCCAGGAATGGCAGATGAATAATGGCCAGATGGTCACCATCCGTCCAATTCGTCCAGAGGATGCAGAGCTGGAGCAGGAATTCGTCAAGGCCATGTCGGACGAGTCCCGCTACTATCGCTTCATGGATACGCTGCGCGAATTGACGCAGACCATGCTGGTTCGCTTCACCCAGATCGACTACGACCGTGAAATGGCCTTGGTCGCTGTAATCACGGATGATGAGGGCAAGGAATCCCAGATCGGCGTTGCCCGCTACGTTGGTAACCCGGATGGCGAATCGGTTGAGTTCGCGCTGGCCGTCGGCGACGATTGGCAAAAGTGTGGCGTTGGCCGCAAGCTGATGTCGTCACTGATTGAGTGCGCTCGCCTGAAGGGCTATCGTGCTGTCGTCGGCGATGTACTCTCGACCAACAGCAAGATGTTCCGCCTGATGACCAGCCTCGGCTTCACCATCCACCCGCATCCGGAAGATACCGCCGTCAAGCGGGTTGTCCGGCCGCTCACCAACTAAGCGGCTTGCTTCTGCCATGCCAGCCTCGGCTGACATGGCAACAAAAAAGCCGGTCAATGACCGGCTTTTTTCATTGACTGCCTGAGCGAATCAATTATTCGCCAAAAAAGTGCACGTCATAAGGGTAAGCCTTCTGTGCCACGTTCGATTCAGCGTTACGTGCGCTCGTTTCGACATCCTGCTTCTTGTCCCACCACAAAGCACGACCGACCTTTTGGTCTTCAACCCATGCCGGGTTCTTTTCCAGCTGTTCGTTCATCCACTTTGTATGGTCGGAAACGAAACTCGTATTTACATCACCCATTTGGCTACTTTCCTCAAGCTAATCAAGTCAGTTCCCTGATTCTAGCACGGCAGCACAGGCAGAGTCCTGAGCTGCATTTGTCTACGGTGCATTTAAAGGATGCCGAAAAATTCAAAATTCCGGACGACCATTGATCCAGATCAGATCAATTTTATAAACCAGCTCATCAACAGCAGTAAAATTTGCCCAGCATCGATTTGCCTAATGCTATTTCCAAGAGATTTACGGCGAAAATTAACAAGAAGAAGGTACCCATGAAACCCGTCGCCAAAAGTCTCGTAGCGCCCTTTCCCCTCGAGGGCAAGGTTAAACACGCGGCAAGCCTTCCGGCCATTCCGCGCTATCTGCAGGAAACTTACTGGTGGGCTTACCTTCACCCGAATGCTGTCCGGCTATTTGAACGGGAGTGGCTGGTAAACCTCATTCTCTGGGGCAACTTCAAGTGTTTGCGCGACGATGCTCTGGCAGAACTCGGCGCCAAAATTGATGGCCGAATCCTGCAAATTGCCTGTGTTTATGGCGACTTCACCCAGCAAATTGCAACCCGTTTAGCCGAAAACGCGCAATTGGACATCATCGACGTCGCACCAATTCAGTTGAGCAATCTGCGCCACAAACTCAAGCCGGATGCGCGCATTCACCTTCACCAGCAAGACGCCAGCGCTTTACATTTCGCCAACGCCAGTTTCGACTCAAGCCTGCTTTTTTTCCTGCTGCACGAGCAACCAGAAGCTGTCCGACGAGCGACCTTGGCCGAAGCTGTTCGGGTTACCCGAACGGGTGGCAAAATTGTCATTGTTGATTATCACAAGCCAAAACCGAACAACCCGTTACGCTATGTCATGCAGGGTGTTCTCAAGGTTCTGGAGCCTTTTGCTCTCGACCTTTGGCACCAGGAAATCAGCACCTATCTGCCGCCAGGAAGAAGCTTTTCACTGGCCAAGACCACCTCTTTCGGTGATCTTTACCAGAAAATCGTGATCACGCTTCAGTAAATTAAGTGCTTAAACCTCGATGACTGAAAACTCGACATTGGGTCCATCCTGAACAACCTCTTTGACGGCGCAATGCGCAATCGCCTTGAGAATTTCAGCTTTTTGCTCAGCCGTAAAATGTGCCGGAAAACGCACTTCCGTCTTGAATTTCGACAGGGTGAGCGGACCACCAGCGCCAGCAAAAGGTTTGCAGTTTATTTCGATGCCGGCAGCTGGAACGCCGAGCGATTTACATGATTTTTTGGCGTAGACCGCAGCACAGGCCGCCAAGCTGGCATAAAACGCTTCTAGCGGGTTCATCTGGGAATTATCCAAGCCGTAGGTTGCAGTGAACTTGCCAGCAGCAACCTGGATAATCGGTGTGTTATCAACAATGCTTGAGTACATGCTGTTCTTCCTTAGAATTAGATTTATTTATCGTTAGATCAACGCCACAAATTACATTAACGATTCCTAATATAATAACTGAATGGCGCACGGCAACGCAACCCGCCACCGGGTCAAGTTCGGCACCCCGCAAAACCCTGAAATTATGCGCCATAGGGAGGTCGCCCGAAGCATTCCGCTGGTCACAAACAATTTTTCGTTACGCTCTGCGCGATGTCCCAACTGAATGTCTTACTTGACTGACTAGCGCCACATCACAGCTTGGCGTTATGCTGTATTTTTCGCACTTGCGCCCCCTAAAATACATAACGGAGAGAAACGTGCCCGCCCTGCTGCCCCAACCTGATCCCCAAGGCCTTCTGGAATACTCCGTGGTTTACACCGACCGCGCCCTGAACCATATGTCACAGCGTTTTCAGGGTGTGATGAAAGACATTTCACGCATCCTGAAACAGGTTTATCACGCCAAATCTGCCGTCATCGTTCCGGGCAGCGGTACCTTTGGCATGGAAGCCGTCGCCCGGCAATTCGCCAGCCACAAGAAAGTGCTGGTCATCCGCAACGGCTGGTTCAGTTTCCGCTGGACACAAATTTTCGACATGGGACGAATTCCTGCGGAAAGCATCGTCCTCAAGGCGCGCCAGATCGGCAGCGGCCCGCAAGCCCCCTTCGCGCCGGTACCGATCGAGGAAGTTGTCGCCGCCATCCGTGAGCACAAGCCGGATGTCGTTTTCGCACCACACGTTGAAACCTCCTCCGGCATGATCCTGCCCGATGACTATCTGAAAGCTGTTGGCGCTGCGGTGCATGCGGTTGACGGCCTGTTTGTGCTCGACTGCATCGCCTCCGGCACGGTCTGGGTCGATATGGCCGCCAACCATGTCGACGTACTGATCAGCGCCCCGCAAAAAGGCTGGAGCGGTTCGCCCTGCTGCGCCCTAATTGCCCTCGGCGAACGGGCGCGGGCCCGCATTGACGCCACGACCAGCAGCAGCTTTGCCTGCGACCTAAAGAAGTGGCTGCAGATCATGGAAGCGTTTGAGAATGGCGGCCACGCCTACCATGCCACGATGCCGACCGATGCCTTGGCGGCTGTGCGCGATGTCATGCTGGAAACTGAAGCCTATGGTTTCGACAAAGTCTGCGCTGAACAACATGAACTAGGCCGTCAGATCCGCCAGCTGCTCGTTGGCAAAGGCTTCCAGAGCGTTGCCGCCGAAGGCTTTCAGGCCCCCGGCGTGGTCGTTAGCTACACCACCGATCCGGACATTCACACCGGCAAGAAATTCCTCGCCGCCGGCGTTCAGGCGGCAGCTGGCGTACCGCTGCAATGCGACGAACCGGCCGATTTCCGCACCTTCCGCGTTGGCTTGTTCGGGCTGGAAAAACTGCATAACCCGGAACGTACGGTCGAGTATTTTTCACAAGCACTGGACCGCGTGCTAGCGGCAGATTAACCCCTGCATTTTGCGACTTGAGGTTGCCTTGGCGGGTTGAATACTTGACTATTCAGCCCGTCCAGCCAACTTTGTTTTAATGCGTCGCAAGCGTATTTATTTCTGGCATTACCCGCACAAGGTAAGTTTAAGTGTTA
>Ga0136636_10002291_pt1 | contig 11370 bp, 10 predicted proteins | sample AntDrymUQ8522106_2_FD_104653 | JGI IMG/M metagenome (GOLD analysis project Ga0136636, IMG submission 104653) | Polar desert sand microbial communities from Dry Valleys, Antarctica - metaG UQ852 (21.06) | ecosystem: Environmental > Terrestrial > Soil > Desert | place: Antarctica: Dry Valley... | reverse complement strand
TTACCAGGTGCCCGGGTTTTACACCGCATGTTTGTATGTTAATGGTTTCGATAGCCTTTGTTCCGCAGTTAAATGCTATATAATTGGAGTAGGCGATACTTTGCCCGGATGCCAGGCACAATTTACTTACTACCCTGATTCTGTCAGCAGCATACCCAATGCCATGAAGTTTGTTGATCTTTCATTGGGTAATCCAACGCAATGGTTATGGGGTTTTGGTGATCCGGCATCAGGAATACTTAATACTTCCACTGAACAGAATCCGGGACATTCGTTCACAGCGCTAGGTACCTATAGTGTTTGCCTGACGATAAGCGGCACTGACTGCCAGAGCGTATGGTGTGGAACAGTGCTTGTAGGTGCAGGCTCTGATTGCATCAATTACTTTACATTTTCTCAGATCGGACTTTCGGTAAATTTCCAGGGGCATATACCTAATAATGCAGGAGGAATGTTTGTGTGGGATTTTGGTGATAACCAAACCGGTACCGGTCCGAACGTAGTTCACAATTATACCTGGCCCGGAACCTATTTTGTTACACTTACCACAACTACGGGTCCGGCAAATCCATGCACTTATTCCTCATCACAGATAATTTCGGTAGGCGACACCACCATCTGGAGCCAGCTTTACGGGCAGGTGTTTGCCGGTAATTTCCCGGTAACACAGGGAATGGTATTTCTTTTCTCGCTCGATACTACCGGTATTTATACCCCTTTTGTTGATATAGCCATTCTCGACTTAGCCGGAGTATATGTATTCCCTATGGTTCCGCAGGGTAATTACCTGATCTATGCCATTCCGCTAAGCGTTGGATATATTCCTACCTACTACGGCAATACACTGAACTGGCAAAATGCCACCGTTGTGCAGTTGGGTTCTCCGAATAACCCTTACAACATTAATCTGATCCAGAGCAATGTGTATACTGCAGGCCCTGGTTCAATCGGTGGGCAAATAACACAGGGCGACTTCAGTGGTTCGCTGATTGATAAGGTTACTATGTTGCTGAAAGATGAATTTGGGAATACAATTCTCTATAGCCAGGTTGACCCATCAGGCATCTTCGATTTTTCACAACTGGCTTATGGTACTTATTACCTGTACGCCGAAATGGACGGATGCGAAACCCAGCCGATGAAGATTGTTATTTCAGAAACCGTTCCTGATGCACACATGATGCTTACAATGAGCGGGAATAGTATCCTTGACAGGGATGACAAACAAATTTCGCTTGATGCCGGTGTGGTGTATCCTAACCCGGTAAAACAGGATGCACAAATTACTGTCAGGCTTACCAGCGCTTCCGACCTTGTAGTTGGGCTTTATAACATGACAGGGCAATTGGTTTATACTAAAACGGAAGCGCTGAATGTAGGTGAAACAATTGTTTTGATTCCTGCCAGCCAGCTGACGGATGGTATTTATATGCTTAAAATCTATACCCGCGAAGGAACGATATTGACCCGTAAACTTGTGAAAACGAAATAAATTCCGGTTTACTGTTACGAAAGACGGACTGCAGGGTTATACTGGCAGTCCGTCTTTGTTTTTATTCAAATAAACTTAAAAAATATCTGACACCCTAATCCTCAAACCCTCACCACGAATCTTTGCTGTTTTTCAACTGGTCTATAACCCTTCTCGATTTCTTGGTTGGCCGTCCGGCACCGCGATCGCGGTATTCGCTGTTGGTATCGTTAATCATTTTTACCCTGTCGTATTCGGTCTGCGAAGTGAGATCTTCCATGAAATCAGGAACAAGTTTTGCATTCACCCTGCTTTTGGGGAACTGCTTTACGCGGATGGTTTTAAACAAAGGGTTGAGGCTTACTGTAATTGTATCGCCGATTTTAATTTCTTTCGAAGCTTTCACATTGCTGCCGTCCATTTTTACCTTTCCGGCTTTGCATGCATCCGTTGCCAGACTTCGCGACTTAAACAGCCGCACTTCCCATAGCCATTTATCGATACGTAATGAAGATTCGTTTTCCATTTCTGAAAATTATTCGGCTTTCTAAAGATTTTAGTTGTTTGCCCGGCATTAGTTATTCCTCAGAACTGCATTTCTCTTTGCATCATTGCGAAATCCCTTGCGTCCTTGCGTTAAAAAAACTACTTCTTCCTGAAATAAACTTCCATCGGCACTCCAGTAAAGTTAAATTCTTCACGGATGCGGTTTTCGGCATAGCGTTTATACGGCTCTTTTACGTACTGCGGCAGGTTGCAGAAAATTACAAAAGTGGGATAAGGAGTCTTTATTTGAGTTATATATTTGATTTTCACTTCTTTCCCTTTTATAAAAGGAGGAGGAGTGCCTGCGAAAATTGGTAATAGTACATCATTAAGTTTACGGGTAGGTATCCGTTTACGGCGATTTTCATACACTGCTGTTGCTTCCTCCAACGCTTTGTGTATGCGCTGTTTGGTTAATACCGATGTAAAAATAATAGGCACATCGCTGAACGGAGCAATATTTTTACGGATGGCTTCTTCGTAATATTTATGTGTATGGGTGTCTTTCTCAACAAGATCCCATTTGTTAACAATAATCACAACGCCTTTGTGGTTGTTTTGCGCCAGTTTAAAAATGTTCATATCCTGCGATTCCCAGCCTTGCGTAGCATCTATCATCAGGAAAATTACATCGCTGCTTTCGATTGCCCGAATGGAGCGCATTACCGAATAGAATTCAATGTTTTCGAATACTTTAGCCTTTTTGCGCAAGCCTGCGGTATCAATCAGAAGAAAATCGAAACCAAACGAATTGTAACGTGTAAAAATACTGTCGCGGGTAGTGCCTGCAACAGGAGTTACAATATTGCGTTCAACTCCTAACAGTGCATTAACAAAAGATGACTTGCCAACATTCGGGCGTCCCACAACAGTAAATCGAGGCAGGTCGGGCAATGTTTCAGGTTTATCTTTATCAAATTCCTTAACAACCTCATCGAGCAAATCGCCTGTACCACCACCGTTTACAGATGAAATACCAAAAATATTTTTAAAACCAAGGCTGTAGAAATCGGAAGTTTCGTGAAACTTATCAGGGCTATCAATTTTATTTACAACCAGAAATGCTTTTTTAGGCGAACGCCTCAGCAGGCTGGCAACATCTTTATCGAGAGGCGTGAGCCCGTCGTGGGCATCCACCATAAAAACGATTACATCCGATTCCTCTATGGCCAGTTCAACCTGTTTAATAATTTCGTGTTCGAACACATCTTCACCGCCCATAACAATGCCGCCGGTATCGATGACCGAAAACTCAATTCCATTCCAGTCGCTATGTCCGTAATGCCTGTCGCGGGTTACACCGCTGGTAGGGTCAACAATGGCATCCAATGAGCCGGTGAGGCGGTTAAAAAATGTGCTCTTCCCAACATTAGGACGGCCAACAATGGCTAAAATATTTCCCATCTGATAATTTTGCTTTGCCCGGTATATGTCTGCTTTTGAAACAGGTTCAGGTATTAAAGCCTGAAACACAATTGATAAGCTTACCGGATATGTATTTTTTTGCAAAGGTAACCTAATTCCGGTATTTTAAAATATTTGTTTGTTAAGGTTTAATAATCAGGCTCTTTCAGTTTTTTGTAACACTAATTTGCACCTTATCACCATTCAAATAATTCGTATTGGATGATAGTTAAATTCATAATCTTTTCAAATATCTTTAATCATATCATGGTTCGGACCATTATATTCAAACTCGCCAAGTATCCTGAAGCCGTTCTTTTTATAAAAATTCACTGCTTTCTCATTGTCACTCTGAATGCCACCCCAAAGTATAGTTCTTTTTATACCTGATGATTGCAGGTTTTTTAAGATATAAAGGAATAAGCTGTTCCCGATTCGCTGGCTTTGCCAATCATCAGCTACTGAAGGTGTATACGTGCAGTCATTATCATGGCTGAGATGCAAGCCTTAGGATTGCAATCTGAAACTGTCGTGGGTGATGTAACCGTATTTTACAATGGAATAGGCAATAATTTCCTGTGTTTCAACATCGCGTGCAATGTAACCTATGTTTTGGTTTTGACTTTCGTAAAAATATTTAATTGACATTAAATCAAATGGATGCGGGTCAAAACGCCTCCTTGTTTCTCCGCTTAAGCGCTGTAAATAGGTTGTTAATTGATTAAAATCATCCATGGTAAGTTTACTCAGAAGTACCTGATGGTTGTTTTTCGAAAGAATAATCATGGGATGTTTTAGTAAGTTGCATGAGTGATTTTAAACCGAAAGTAAAAAAGATATAATAATGAATACTGTTTCGGATAAAATTACTATTTTCAATCCCTCATTAAACTATTTGATTATGCTGGTTCAGTTTCAGATCGAATTTAAAACATTTCCGGGTCAACAATTAATGATCACAGGGTCGCTGCCTGCTTTGGGCGAAGGGGGAATACATAGCGCCATCCCGATGTTACTGCAAAATGTGAAGGCAGGCCTCTGGGTTTATCAGGTTGAAATTCCTGATGGTACAGGTTTCAGCTACAGGTATTTTGTGAAAGACGATAATTTTAAAACTAACATTGAAGAATGGGGTCCTGACCGCGTTTTTAAATCTGTGAAAAGGCAGGTATCCTTCATTTTGTTATCGGATAGGTGGAGATCAATGTCGGATCCGGATTTTGCTTTGCATTCGTCGGCTTTTCTGAATGCTATACTCAAACAGGCTAAACTGTTTATAGCTCCCTCGGCGAAATCTGCTGAAAGTGAAGGTGTTGTTATTCTGCGTTTCAAGCCAAATGTGGTCCGGATCAAACCTGGCCATAAAGTAGCCGTGAGCGGAAATGCTGCAAACCTCGGGCAATGGGTTGAGAAAAAGGCTGTTTCGCTTGGCAATCCTGATCATCCGCAATGGAGTGGCGAAGTTGCAGTTAACATTTCAGAGTTTCCGATACATTATAAATATCTGATTAAGAACGAAAAAGGAAAAACGGAATTCTGGGAGAAATCATTTGACCGGACTGTAAATCTTCCTGAAGGACAAATTCCGGAGGTAATCGAGATCGGCGACGAAAAATTTGAATTCCCACAATATCCTTGGAAAGGTGTTGGTGTTGCTATCCCGGTGTTTTCGCTGCGGCGCGAGAATGGTTTTGGTGTAGGCGAATTCACTGACCTGAAGCTGCTTGTGGATTGGGCAAATGCAACCGGAATCCATATGATCCAGATTTTACCTGTAAACGATACCGTTGCCAAACATACCTGGCAGGATTCATACCCTTATGCCGCTATTTCGGTGTATGCTATGCACCCCATTTACATCAATCTATTGGAAATAGGCAAGTTAGAGTCAGATATCAACCAGCAGATTATTGAGGCACAGGGTAAATACCTTAATTCGCTCAAAAAAATTGATTATGAGGCAGTAATGGCTCTGAAATCAAGGTTTTTTAAACTTTTTTACGATCAGAGCAAACACGAATTTCTGAATGATCCACTAGTGCTTTCATTTTTTGATGCGAATGAACATTGGCTTAGGCCGTATGCCGCGTTTTCCTATCTGCGCGATCTTTTCAATACGCCCGATTTCAGCCGCTGGGGCGAATACAGCAAACCAACGCCTGAGTTATTGGCAGTACTTACTGATAAAAATTCGGCACATTTCGATGATATTGCAGTACATTATTTTATTCAGTATCATGCTTTTAAACAGTTATTGGATGCTGCTGAATATGCACGGTCGAAAGGGGTAGTTCTTAAAGGTGATATTCCGATTGGCATTTTCCGCAACAGTGTGGATGCATGGCTAAGTCCGCAACTTTACCATATGGATTGCCAGGCCGGCGCTCCTCCCGACGATTTTTCGAACAAAGGACAGAACTGGCGTTTCCCAACCTATAACTGGGAAGAAATGGCAAAAGATAATTATGCATGGTGGCAACAGCGGCTGCGACAGCTTTCGGGGTATTTTGATGCTTTCAGGATTGATCATATTTTAGGGTTTTTCCGGATTTGGGAAATTCCTTCCACTCAAGTAGAAGGCTTGATGGGCTATTTCAACCCGAGTATTCCGTATTACCGCGACGAATTGCAGAATCGTGGCATCTGGTTCGACGAACAGCGTTTTTGTAAGCCCTATATCCGCGAGCATTTCCTTTGGGAACGCTTTGGTGATCTGACCGATTTTGTAAAAACAAATTACCTTACCGAGTTTGCGCCGGGTTGCTACAACCTTCATCCTGATTACGATACACAGCGTAAAGTTGAAGATAAACTTACAGCTGAGCCGGATACAAGTCCCGAAATGCGTAACCGTCTCGAACGCATAGTGCAGGGTTTATATTCACTTATATCGGAAGTTTTATTTTTATATGCACCCGGAACTGACGGCAACGCGTTTTTTCCACGCAATGCACTGCATTTTACCCGTTCGTACCAGGAACTGGATGGACATACCAAGCATGTTTTAAACGAAATATATCTCGATTATTTCTATCACCGCAACGAAGAATTCTGGCGGACAAAGGCCATGGACAAACTTCCGGTAATTAAAAAAGCTACCAATATGCTCCTTTGCGGCGAAGATTTAGGGATGGTTCCTGCCTGTGTTCCGAGTGTGATGAACGAATTAGGTATCCTGAGTCTGGAAGTGCAGCGTATGCCCAAAAACCCTAAAATCGCTTTTGGCTATCCTGCCGCTTATCCTTACCTGTCGGTGGCCACGCCTTCGTCGCACGATACCTCAACCGTGCGGGCTTGGTGGGAAGAAGACAGAGGTCAAACTCAGAAATTTTACAACGAAATACTCATCAACCAGGGCGCAGCCCCTGCTGAATGTAACACGGATATAGCACGGCAGATTATTATTCAGCACCTTTATTCGCCAAGTATGTGGGCTGTTTTCCCTATTCAGGATCTACTTGGAATGGACGAAACTTTGCGACTGCCCGATGCACATGCCGAACGGATAAACCACCCTGGGAATCCTAACCACTACTGGCGTTACCGATTGCATTTAAACATCGAAAATCTTTTGCATCAAAATAGTTTCAACGAGTTTTTAAAGGAACAGATCAGCCTATCCGGAAGGTTGGATGTGTATTAAGAAGGTACGATTTTTTCTCTTGTACGCTGGTATCGAAGGTAACGTAAACACTTTCACAGTTTTGAACTTTGGAAGTGTTTGTTGCCTTAATTACAATCCCGCTCATTTTAAGAGTATAAACCTATCTTGATATTCCTTGATCAACATCTAAATCAAATCAGCTTTATAAAATAGTTAGAATTTTAGTTAATGAATTTATCCTGAGTTAGTTACTATAGTCCGGAAGAAGCAGCGGGTTTACTTGTGGATTATTATATGTTGAAAGATTTTGTATTTTTGATTTAAAATCTCTGTATTCAATCTGCCAAAAGGATTTTCGATTTGCATTTTTGAGTTGATGAAGATTTTGACCCTTATTTACAATTGAACCTCAAATACATGTAAAACCCAAGCTATGAAAGCTGCGATTTATAATGCGTACGGACCTCCTGAAATTGTGCAACTATCAGAAATAGAGAAGCCTGTTCTTCATGCAAATGAGGTACTAATTAAAGTGCATGCAACCACAGTTAACAGAACGGATTGCGGTTTCCGGAGTGCCGAATATTTTATAGTTCGTTTTTTCAGCGGACTTATAAGACCGAAAAATAAAACACTGGGTAACGAGTTTGCCGGCGAAATAGAAGCTGTAAGTGCTGGTGTAAAATCATTTAAGCCGGGTGATAAAGTGTTTGGATATAATGATACTAAATTCGGGGCACATGCACAATATATGGTGATGGATGAAAATGGAGCTATAACCACTATGCCTGTAAACACAACTTACAAAGAAGCTGCTCCTATTACCGAAGGAGCTCATTATGCATTATGCGATATCAGAGCTGCAAAAATTAAAAGCGGGCAAAAAGTTCTGATAAATGGTTCAACAGGAGCGATCGGTTCAGCAGCAGTTCAGCTGGCAAAATATCTGGGAGCAATAGTTACAGCAGTGTGTGATACTAAAAATGAAGAATTAGTTAAATCATTGGGAGCTGATCGCGTTATTGATTACCTTAAAGAGGATTTCACTAAGATAGACAGTAAATTTGATGTTATATTCGATGCTGTAGGCAAAAGTTCGTTTAGTAAATGCAAACCACTTCTCACAAAAAATGGGATTTATATGTCAACCGAGCTTGGATATATGTCGCAGAATCCTTTCCTGGCCATAGTAACTCCTTTGTTCAGCGGTAAAAAGGTGCTGTTCCCAATTCCTGATATCAGTAAAGCTGATGTTGTCTTTTTAAAGGAATTGATTGAAACAGGCAAATTTAAACCTGTTGTGGACAGATATTACCCACTTGATCAAATTGTTGAGGCATACAAATATGTGGAAACAGGACAAAAAACCGGAAATGTGGTGATTATAGTTGAACATTAATTGAAAAGCGGCGAATACTGATAATAAACTTTAAGTAACCGGAACAACTCAGAAGTGTTCTGTTTTTCTGAATTCGCATTTGACAATAATGCATTTTATAAAAGATTGATATCGAATGTATAGCAGGTCTGATTTAATAGAAATTGCAAAACTTTTCCTCAAACTTGGAGTAATCGGTTTTGGAGGACCTGCAGCACATATTGCAATGATGCAGTCCGAAGTGGTTACAAAAAGAAAGTGGCTTACCGAACAACATTTTCTTGATTTAATTGGTGCAACAAATTTAATTCCAGGTCCAAACAGCACCGAAATGGCCATTCATATAGGTCACGAAAGAGCCGGCTGGCGTGGAATGATTGTGGCCGGACTTTGCTTTATTCTACCGGCAGTTCTTATAACCGGTATTTTCGCGTGGCTTTACAAAAAATTTGGACAACTGCCCGAAGTGCAGCCATTTATATATGGAATTAAACCTGCAATAATTGTAATAATTGTTGCAGCAGTTTTTCCATTGGCAAAAAAATCAATTAAATCCATTGATCTCACACTGATCGGATTGGTGGTTTTAGTCTGTTCATTGCTTAGTTTCAATGAATTATATCTGATGTTCGGAGCAGGATTATTTGCTATACTTCTTACTTCTATCCGCAGCAAAAAACTGAACAATATAAACAGCGTTTTCCCATTTGTACTGCTACAGCTATCGGGCAGTGCATTTATAACAGCTACAAATTTCAATCTGTTTCTCATTTTTTTGAAAATAGGTGCAATACTTTACGGAAGCGGTTATGTTTTATTCGCATTTCTCGATACGGAATTTGTTTCAACAGGGCTTTTGTCGCGGCAACAACTCATGGATGCTATAGCTGTAGGACAATTTACTCCAGGACCGCTTTTTTCGTCAGTTACATTTATTGGTTATCAAATCAATGGATTTAAAGGAGCAATTGTTTCCACAATTGGCATTTTTCTTCCGTCATTCGTGTTTGTGGCTTTGCTTAATCCACTTGTAAAGAAAATGCGAAACTCAAAACTCTTTTCCTGTTTCCTTGATGCGGTAAATGTGGCTTCGGTTGCAATTATTGTTTCCGTTTGCTTTACGATGGGGATGGAAACAATTACCGACTGGCGCACCATTTTAATTGCTGTAATAAGCATTTCGACCGCTTTTGGTATCAGAAAACTAAACAGTGCTTTTATCGTTTTGGGAGGTTCGTTATTGGGTTACATTCTGTCATTTGCTTAAAAATAATCGTGTATAAGCGGCAGATTAATATGGTAATAGATTCGGGTTTCAAGTTTTTGTTTTAGTGCGTTTCCCTTATTGCAATAAAAATGGAAACCGTATATTTGTTATTGAAAATGAAATCCGAGGTTTATTTATCCGGCGTTACAGAGTGAATTGTTTGACTCCTTTTTTTATTAATGGGTTAGTTTCTGAGTTTAAAAACAAAATTTATTGAACATGCAATCGAGGTTCGCATTGAAAAAACTTGGTCTTTTATCGTCTTTTTCGATATACATCCCAGCTGCCGTTTTAATGTTTGTGCTAACTCGCTACCTGATACCTTACCTCAGCAGGATAACCGGACAGGAAACAATATTGTTTTGGTTCATTGTAGGCGGATTGGGGATTTTTATGCCTTTAATTATCACGGCTGTACTAATTCTGAAATCCGAAGACTATGGTTTTTCAAAAAACACTTTTATTGAGCGGCTGCGATTCAGGAAATTGACAACTTCAGATTTAGCCTGGTGTGCCGGCGGGTTTGTTCTGGTTGCTATTTTAAGTATGATGGTAATGAAAGGTTTGGAACTGACGATTGGCGAATTTGATCATTCTCCCTCATTTATGTCGTTTGAGCCACTGACTAAAGGAAGATATTGGCTGCTTCTGGTATGGTTGCCATTCTGGATATTAAATATTTTTGGAGAGGAGTTACTATGGCGCGGAGTTATGCTGCCACGTCAGGAAGTTGCTTTTGGGAAAAATGCATGGCTGATTCATGGTTTTGGATGGGGATTATTTCATATTGCTTTTGGCTGGCAATTGCTCATTACTTTAATACCGTTAATCTTTATCCAATCCTATATTGTACAAAAAACTAAAAACAGCTGGACAGGGATTATTATGCATGGCGGATTAAATGGCCCGAGTTTTATCGCCATTTGTTTTGGATTGATATGAAAGTAATTTTTTGCGGGAGTTTTTAAAAAGATTATTGAAAAGAAGGAAAATGGCACAATCAATGCCCGATCGAATATATTAACGTGTAATTGTAAGTGATAGTTTTAACGTTTAGTTCTGTGCCGCATCAGTTGTAGGTGTTTCATTGTCCGAATGCAGCGATTTTTTTATGTGTTGATCATACCTGTGTTTGATAATATGCTTTTGCATTTGGTAAAATTCATCATCAGAAACAGTGACCGGTTTCTGTAAATTTTCGTCAAAAGTATGTGATAACCCTGTTATTCTGAAAAACAAATCAGTATAAATTTTAAGTATAACTCCTTCTTTTTCAAATACTACGTTTTCGAGTTTGCGCCTCCTGAATAACTTGCCAAAACGATATTCGTCAATTTCATCATAATCCTCATGAAAGGAAAATCCTTCCGAGGCTAAATCAGAAATCAGTTTTTTTACAGATGTACTCTCCCGGGTTGTCATTTTTACGCAAAAATAATATCACGAAAATACGAAAATTTCAATTTTGTAAAACAGATGAGCATCAATCAATAAAAATGATTTAGAAATTGTATAGAATCTCCTTCTTCCGGTTGTTTGTTTGGCTAATAGTATATCCTGCTGCGCATGGTTTAAGTTTTCCGAATGAATAACGAAGCGTATTCTGAATTTATGTGACATACTATAATCTGATGTTTAAATCTGGTTTTCAAAATTAATGGCAGGTAATGGGCCTTGGTAAAATGCCAGATTTTAAATTC
>Ga0136636_10002290_pt1 | contig 11371 bp, 7 predicted proteins | sample AntDrymUQ8522106_2_FD_104653 | JGI IMG/M metagenome (GOLD analysis project Ga0136636, IMG submission 104653) | Polar desert sand microbial communities from Dry Valleys, Antarctica - metaG UQ852 (21.06) | ecosystem: Environmental > Terrestrial > Soil > Desert | place: Antarctica: Dry Valley... | reverse complement strand
TATATAGGTTTGTTTATGCTTTATTTGAATAGAATTTTGCCTTGTGCAAAGATAAATATTGCTTAAAACAAACAGTTGAATTAATCAGGCAATTTTCATCCTGTTTTTTAAATACAAGCTGGGCGAAATCCCTTTTATTTTCTTAAACTGCTCATTGAAATTCGATACATTGTTGAACCCGCTTTCGTAACAGATTCCGGAAATATTCATCTTGTTTTCCAGCAAAAGCCTGCATGCATGACCAACTCTGATTTCGTTCAATACTGCGTGAAACGATTTGTTTGTGTGCTTTTTGAAATACCTGCAAAATGAAGTTGGTGTCATCCCAACGATGTCCGACACAGCATCGAGAGTGATATTCTTCTGGAAATTGTCGATCATATAACGGTGGGCCTTGTCAAAACGGTCGAAATCGAACGATTTACGGATTTTCGAATAACCTGAACTTGCCAGGATTTGCTTTTCATCGGTACGCGACATCACATCAAGTATCTTTATCAGTTTCAGCAACTTGTTAATACCGGTACTCTGCACTATATCTTTCATCTGCGCAGCGATACTTGCCCTAACCGCTCCCGTAAATTTGATTCCGAACTGCGAATCGTAAAGCAATTGATTGATTCCCTGCATTTCCGGTAAAATTGCAATGGCGTCTTTAAAGATAGTTTCATTAAAATGAACAACAAATGCATGGGCTGTGAGTCCGGGTATGTTTTGCTTATATATGGCATCGTTTTTCCATACATGAGGCAAATTTGAGCCGATAAGTCCGATATCGCCAGCTTCGAATGACTCGGAATGATCGCCTACAAAACGCAACCCGGTACTTTTTTCAATGTAAAGTATTTCTGTTTCGGGATGAAAATGCCAGGGAACGTCAAAACAAGGCACCACCGCTTCGAAGCAATTAATACAGCATTCAGCAGCTTTTGGTAACTTTTCATAGAATACATCCATAATTTTATCTGGTTTGGTGTTGAGGATGTAAAGATAGGATAGTTTACCATTATTTGCAGAAAATCTGCATGTAGTAAAAAAAAAGATCTGAATCTATTTTTGCAATCATTCCTTTGATGAGAAATAGCCATTATTCTCATCAGCCTGAACACTAATCCAAGGATGATAAAGTAATACCTTTAATTCCCTTATTGAATCGCGATAATTCCCGGTTTCTTTTCCAGTAAAGTATATTAACATCAATAAGAAAATTGAATAGCAGAAAACATATATAGAGGGAAAATTACATAATCCTAAGCCATTTAATTCTGAAAATTTTGGAAAAACTAGCATTAAAAGAAAAAATCGGTTATGCTCTTGGCGATGGTGCTGCAAATATTGCCTGGCGCGGTGTGGCCCCATTTCTGTTTATTTTTTATACCGATGTTTTTGGTATCAGCCCTGCCATTGTTGGAGTACTGATGCTTATTGCCCGCTTTGGTGATGGAATTATTGATGTGATGATGGGGATTGTCTGCGACCGTACAAATTCGAAATATGGCAAGTTCCGTCCATGGATCTTATGGACAGCAATCCCTTTGGGTATTACCCTATCGTTGCTGTTTACAACGCCTGACTTAGGTCCGACCGGGAAAGTAGTATATGCCTATGCTACTTATCTTTTGTTTTTTGTAATTTACACCGCCAGTAATATTCCTTACGGTGCTTTAATGGCTGTAATGACCGGCGACGACAAAGAACGTACCAGCCTGGGATCGTATCGTATGGTTGGTGCTTTTACCGGTGGCATGGTAGTGCAAGGCGCTTTGCTGTTCCTGGTTGCATACTTTGGTAATATTAATCCAACAGTTAATGTCGACAAACTTGACACAAAGAAATATGAGGTTACTGTATCAGCCAACCATGATGTTAAAAATGTCCGCATCAAAACTAATGATGGAATTGCCCTGTTTATGTGGGCAAATGCCGGATTGACCGACAGTCTTAATGTCCCCACCCAGGGCAAAAGCTTTTCGATGGAAGCAAATAAGGATTACTCTTTTATTGTTGCAGGCGAGGAAAACCTTGAAGCAAAAAAAATAACTATAGTTGATCAGAAACGTGGCTATAGCCGTGCCATTTATCTTTTATCGGTCTTTTTATCGCTGTTCCTGATGCTCACTTTCTGGGCCACAAAGGAAAGAGTGAAACCGCCCAAAGACCAGGAAACCAACCTGGGTAAAGACCTTAAAGACCTCATCCGTAATAAGCCCTGGATCATCCTGCTGACAATAGGTTTGTTGTTCAACGTTTATAATTCGATCAAGCAGGGAATTGTGGTGATTTATTTTTCGCACTACCTGCACAACCAGTTATTGGCAGCTTCGTACATGGTAGGTTTAATGCTGGCATCTATTGCCGGCGCCATGGTAACCTCGCCTTTGGGCAAACGCTGGGGCAAGCGCAAACTGTTTATTTATGCACTGATTTTCTCCGGTGCAGTGAATGCATTACTTGTATTTTGTGGCCCCGATGATATCATTGGCATATTTACCATTGGTATTATATCGGAGTTTGGAGCTGCTATTTTTCCAACTTTATTCTTTGCCATGCTGGGTGATGCCGCCGATTACTCGGAATTTAAAAACGGTCGCAGGGCTACAGGCCTGGTGTATTCGGCTGGGTCATTTGCGACCAAATTCGGCGGAGGTATTGCCGGTGCAATCATTGGTTTTGTTCTGGCAGCATTTCATTACAACGGGCAGGATGAGGTTGCAATACAAGGCGCAGTTCCGGGTATTATCATGTTAATGAGCTGGATACCAACTATAATTGCCATGATTGCTGCAGGCGTTATGACACTCTATCCATTGAATCAGAAAAAAATGGATGAGATCACAACTGAATTGAATATTAGGAGAGCAAACGAGCTGATATAAAGATGATTAAAAAAATATGACTTTGGGGAAAGATATAGACTTGAATCTTTTTTACCCACCCCGGCCCTCCCTGAAAAACAGGGAGGGAGTGGATCAATAAAAATCGCAATATTTTGTGGATCAGTTGATTTGTAGCTGCCTCCCCTAATTTTAGGGGAGGTGCCGACAGGCGGAGGGGTAAGATTTTTTAAAAAAAACACCTTGCTAATGTTTCCCAACACTAATATCAATAAGTAAAATTGAATTTAAAGTAGCATTACAATGAAATTTGGACATTTCGACGATCAGCAACGGGAGTATGTAATTACCAACCCTCGAACTCCATGGCCCTGGATTAATTACCTGGGGAATGAAGATTTTTTCTCGCTAATATCAAATACCGGCGGCGGGTATTCTTTTTACAAGGATGCCAAATTCCGTCGTCTTACCCGCTATAGGTACAACAATGTGCCTATGGATAGCGGTGGAAAGTATTTCTACATAAAGGATGGCGATACAATTTGGTCGCCGGGATGGAAGCCTTGTAAAACAGAGCTCGACAGCTACGAATGCCGTCATGGAATGAATTATACTTCCATTAAAGGTGAAAAGAACGGTGTTACTGCTAACGCACTTTACTTTGTCCCGCTTAAAACATGGGCCGAAGTTCAGAAACTGACGCTGACCAATAACTCACAGGATATTAAAAAGTTAAAGATTTTTTCTTTTGTTGAATGGTGCTTGTGGAATGCTGCCGCCGATATGGAAAACTTTCAGCGTAACTTTTCAACCGGCGAGGTGGAAATCGAAGATTCGGTGATCTACCACAAAACCGAGTATAAAGAACGGCGCGACCATTTTGCCTTTTATTCCGTTAATGTTCCGGTACAAGGTTATGATACGGATCGGGAGGCGTTTTTCGGACTTTACAATGGCTTTGATGAGCCTCAGGTAGTTGCTGAAGGCAAGCCTCTGAACACAGAAGCTCATGGCTGGTCACCGATTGCATCTCATTATATTGAAGTTGAGCTCAATCCCGGCGAATCTAAAGATTACGTCTTTGTTCTGGGCTATGTCGAAAACAAAGAGGAAGAAAAATGGGAATCGAAAAATATCATTAATAAATCAAAAGCCAAAGAAACCATATCTAAATTTGATACAGCGGAGAAAGTAGAAGCAGCTTTAGCTGAATTACGACTCTATTGGAATAACCTGCTTAGCAATTACTTTGTTGATTCGGGCGACGAAAAACTCGATCGCATGGTCAATATCTGGAATCAGTACCAGTGCATGATAACCTTCTGTTTCTCCCGTTCCGCTTCTTTCTTCGAATCAGGAATAGGCCGTGGCATGGGTTTCCGCGACTCAAACCAGGATCTTATCGGGTTTGTACACCAGATTCCTGAACGGGCCCGTGAGCGGATCATCGACATTGCTTCGACCCAGTTCCCCGATGGCGGCTGTTATCACCAATACCAGCCACTTACGAAACGCGGAAACAACGATATCGGAGGCGGATTTAACGACGATCCGTTGTGGCTTATTTTAGGAACAATTTGTTACATAAAGGAAACGGGCGATTTCAGCATTCTCGACGAAATGGTCCCTTTTGATAATGATATATCTATAGCAAAAACTTTGTTTGACCACCTCACAGTTTCATTCAACCATGTTGTAAATAACCTTGGCCCTCATGGTCTGCCGCTTATTGGCCGCGCAGACTGGAACGACTGCCTCAACCTGAATTGTTTTTCGAATGATCCGAACGAATCATTTCAGACGACTGAAAACAAATCGGAAGGCAGCAAAGCTGAATCATTTATGATTGCCGGGCTTTTCGTGATTTATGGTCGCGATTATGTAACTCTTTGCCGGAAACTTGGAAAAGGAAACGAAGCCGACCGTGCCCAAATTTTGGTTGATGCAATGATAAAAGCTGTTAATCAGCATGGATGGGATGGCGAATGGTTTCTGCGTGCTTACGATTATTATGGAAATAAAGTGGGCAGTAACGAAAACGAAGAAGGTAAAATTTTTATTGAGTCGAACGGCATGTGTACCATGGCCGGCATCGGCAAGGAAGAGGGCATGTGTAAAAAAGCACTCGATGCGGTAAAGGAACGGCTCGATTCAAAATATGGAATTGTACTCAATAACCCCGCATTTACCAGATATTACATTGAGTATGGGGAAATATCAACTTACCCTGCAGGTTACAAGGAAAATGCAGGGATTTTCTGCCATAATAATCCATGGATCATGATAGGGGAAACGGTGGTCGGAAATGGCGACCGTGCATGGGAATATTATAAAAAGATATGCCCTTCATACCTCGAAGATATCAGCGAATTACACAAAACAGAACCATATGTTTATGCACAGATGATTGCAGGCAAGGATGCTTTTAAGCCCGGCGAGGCCAAAAACTCATGGCTGACCGGTACGGCGTCCTGGAATTTCTATGCTGTAACGCAATTCATTCTTGGCATTCAGCCTGATTATGACGGACTTTTAATTGATCCTTGCATTCCTGCTGATTGGAAAAGTTATAAGATTACCCGTAAATTCAGGGGAGCTACGTATCGGATTGAAATTCTAAATCCGGATGGTAATTCAAAAGGAGTTAAAAAACTGGTTGTAGATGGAAACGAACAAAAATCAAACCTGGTTCCTGTATTTGGCGATGGGAATGAACATCTGGTAACGGTATTAATGGGCTGATGATATCTTTGGGCAGAACCACCGGAAAACTAAAGATTTCGAACAAAATTGTTTCTCATACATTTGTTTCTGAAATTTTCCGGGTTAAAACACATTTAAGAAAAAAGTCTGAAGAAAATATCTGAACACATAACTGATCTGAAAACCAAATACTCGAAATGATACAAGTAAAAGGTAAAAATGCCCTGATAACCGGTTCGAGCCGTGGAAACGGGCAGCAGATTGCACTGGGATTGGCCAGGCTTGGATGCAACAATATAGTACACGGTCGAACCCGCGAGAGTTGTACAAAAACACTTGAACTTCTTAAAAAATACGAGGTTAAGACATACTGCGTTTTTGGTGAGCTTTCCGACGAATCCAGGGTTAATAATCTGATAAGCCAGGTGAAGAATCTGAAAATCAGTATAGATATCCTTTATAATAATGCGGCCATAATGACTTCATACCATGAAGATTACTGGAACCATAGCTGGGACGAATGGATTGATACCCTGAAAGTTAATGTTTGTGCCATGTACAGTTTGTGTGGCGCATTTATTCCCGGTATGATAGCAAAATGGGTTTGGAAGGGTAATTAACCTTTCATCCGGCATTAAGGATAATCCCGAACTTGCACCTTATGGAGCATCAAAATGGGCAGTTAATAAACTTACCGATGATATTGCTTCAAAACTCAAAAATACCGGTGTACGAATAAATACACTCGATCCGGGCTGGCTACGGACCGACCTTGGTGGCTCTAATGCGGAGCACCCGGTTGAAGCAGTTCTGCCAGGGGCACTGGCTCCGGCCCTGGTTGAAAATGACGGTCCCAACGGACAGTTTTTCTCAGCAATTAATCATAATCTTGGTTCAGATTTCTTTTAATAACAGATCATATAAACGGAGATTCATCAAAATCACACCTGATTATATTCCCCGCCTGTGTCGGGCGCGCATTGACACTAATGCCGGAGCCGCAATATTATTGGCCGATGGGTTGAGGATTAAACAAACTCAGCCATTCGCTAAATGTGGAACAACTTATGCAACATCGAATTATGTTTGGGATGAAAATGGCTGTCAGTTAAATGGTGAGTGTATAAATGGCGCTCATGGAGGCAGTGGTATGAGTACTATCGGAGGCACAATACGATATGGCGAATTTACCTCCGGAGCAATAAATCATGTACTGAAAATAAATTTGTGGGCAAAGTTCTTTTTAAGCCATAACAATAACGGGTATCGCTGGCCGGCAGGGACGGCCGACGGTGGTTATAGTGATCCCAGCAGCTTTAATTATTACAATGGATCGGTTTCTGAGTTAAGAATGGGCGCATTGCTGGCTCTAAATAAAAATGCCAATGTTACAGCCATGGGTTTTGAAACTACTCCGGGTAAGATTCTTGCAAAAACATTTCAGGATTATGGAGCTTACGTTGTCGATAATACCAGCTGGAACAATTGCGCTCTGACCACTGAAACCGGGCCAACAGGCATAGTGAGAAAAGAGTTTTCGGATCTGTATGGTTTTGGAATGGAGGCTTGGGATAACCTCGACAATACAGCCTGGGGGTGGGATATTAAGAGAATCATAACCAATCTTTATGTAGTTGATAATAATGTAGTTAATAATATTGGCGGAGGTCCAACTGCATCAAACGACCGCAGAGCTGCTTTTGCACCCGATTTTTCAGGGATTCCAGGCGGTACTCCTGTTAAAATAATGCCATTGGGTGATTCGAAAACCGAAGGTGGTGGATGTACAGGTCAGTCGAGCTTCAGAGGTTTCCTCAGGTCAAAACTTATGACTGCAGGTTATGTAATCGATTATGTAGGCCCCCGATCCAATTGCGCGGATGGTGATGGTATCCCCGGAGATAATGATCATGCCGGTTTTGGCGGATATAGTATCGGCCCTGATATACAAACGTTTTGTTCGGGATGTGAAACTACCGGAATATTTGAATTGTCGAACAAAACCTCTTCGATCTCTGCTGTCTGTAAATTAAAAGAAGTACAAATTTCGTGTATAACCGCTCGGAGGAAATTTGCGAAACGCCTGTAAAATTCCAGATATCCCAAGCGAACTTGTTCGGGATCAACTTTCATAGCCATCATCAGAAATAAGTCTTCTGCCGCGGTCCCAGCTTGTACTTGTTGTATACTATTCCGATTCATATTGTTTTATCCTTTACCTTATATATACATAAGCGTGACAAGAAAATTAACATATGTGATAAAATAGTATAACAATCACATATACAGCAAGATATATGGAGTAATATTATTTAGTTGATCAGTTGTAACTGTTAATTGATAGTAAGATTTGTTATTTCAGTATTGCATCCGAAATTTTTACCATACTATTTTGGTTTTGCTATGAGTATTAATGGAATGGCTGTGATTTTTCGTTCCTGCTCACAGCACAAATACCTGTAAGCTGTGTTAGGAATTCAAAATATTTTCAATAACCACTTTCAGGCATTTGTTCCTTGTCGTAGGTTTCAAAATAGTCTTCAGTATTTTCGAATCCCAGGTACGAACGAATTTTATCTGCAAGCTTAATTTTCGGACCTTCATGTGTATCTTTAAACATATAAGGTTCAATATCGAACAGATCGCCGCATCCAGCATCGACAAATATTTTTTTAATTTCAGGGTTGTCTGCAATATCCGTATTATAAAAAGCGCTTAGCTTATCAATATTCAGATATGCTTTATCAAGTTTGCCAAGTCCGGTTTTTGCCAGCAATTTATTTCCTTCCGGAGTTCCACTATGAGTAAGAAAAAGGAAAGTATGAACCAGGAATGCCCCATTCTGTATGTCGGCAAACAGGTAGCCTACATTTTTATTATTATGTGAATATGCTACCAGATAGGAATTACCAGGCTTTTTATAATATTTGCAGTTGGATAATGAACAAAATATGCTGGAAGGAAATATGAAACTTTCAGTACAGTCGATCCGTTCTTTTAACCGCAATAATGCATGCGACTGAATATAAACAGGCAACGATTCAGGATAAACACCCGCTGGTAATTCCAGTTGCGAAGATTTCAAAGATAGTTTTATAAGCCCTTCGTCTGCATAACCCCAACAAACTCTGTATGCCGGACGATTTATTCCGCCAACGTTAAAGTGCCGGCATTCGGCTCGCTGGCTATGGACCCGGAGCTGATAAAACATGGTAGGCATACCCCTTTCATTACTAATTGTTTCCCGGTCAATCCAATAGACAGTATCCTGAAAATCATTCATCATAAAAGGGATAAGTTGCTGGAGTGTATCCAGATGTTCTTCAAGTATTCCCAATACATCTGTAGTATCATCCTCATCATTCTGGAAGGTAACAATTTCGAGAGCCTTACTGAACGCTTTGGCTGCCGGAAAAAAATCATCTTTAAGGATCAAAAGATAAGTGAATAGTGACATCCCTGCAGTACTATACAGACCAAGGGTTATTACTGGGCCATTCGGTGTATAGCGTTCTGTTGTACGCTTCATTATAAAAATAATGGTTTTTCTGATTTCTTCCAGTATATCAGGACGAATAGTATGGCCTGGAGCTGCCTTTACGCGCAAAGCCTTGAAACGCAACAAAAACATTTTGTCGAGTTCATATTGCGGAATAAGCCGGTACACCGAAGCATCGCCGGTAACAGCTGTAATCAGGTAGTTAAGCTTATAAAAGAATTCGTTACGGCGATGGGCTTCAGCCAGTTTTAGCTTAGTATGCTCACTTTGTTTTTTCTTTCGCTTAGCCATACTTCAAACTTAATTTTTCAAGTAACGAAAAGATATTTGTTTGTTTGCCGGTATTTATAAGCCTTCGGCTGATGTAACTGATTCGATTAGTTGCAAATCCGAGTCAGCGGGTTACCACACGAAAGGATTCATGCGGCAGCGGGGGGCGGCAGTGTAATTTTCTAGTAATACTCCTTTATATACTCATAAGCCCGAATGAAAAGTTCTTCGTCTTTAATCTGGTATTTTGTCCAAAGGATTTTTCTTAATTCGCGTTTAACTTCTCTTTCGCCAACCGTTGAGTTTTGCCAGCCATCGAAACGGATTACCCTTACAATTTCGTCTATGTCATTAACAATTCGTTCAACGATTGCAGGCGTAGTATCGGTTTTAAGTTCGAGAAACAATTCTGTCAGGGCGGCTTTGGCACTTTTCCGTTCTTCTTTGGGTACAGCTGCTTCCTTTTCAGCCTGTAAGGTCTCTTTTGCTATCTGGCACAGTTCTTTGATGAATTCAATCGAGTTAATTAGTCCTCTTTCGGCCTTATCACGTAGGGCTTCCAGTCTCTCACTCAATCTTTTAAAAATTGGATTACCGCCCGGTCTATTTAGACGGCCTAAAAGGATTCGTAATACCTTTTCTGCCTCTTTAGGGTTTTTATGAATCGCCAAATTGTCAATCACTTCTGCATCTAAAACCATTTCCTCCATGTCGTGGCTGATTCCCAAAACATGAATATGCTCGTGTATCAATGCAGTTGTCTGTGCCCCCAATGCGTGCCATAGAAGACGACCATTGTCATCTGAAGCTGGTTTTACTGATATATAAACCTGTGCTAACCACTTATAATCCTGTTGAAAAGGATATATCACCGGGTCCGGGGATACGGCTTCCCATAATTTCGAAAGAGCACTAAAATCTTTAGCAAACGCATCTCTCTTTTCATTGGTGTTAATACAATCTTGTGCGGATTGTAATCCTTCAAAACCCGTTTGGCTTCTATCAACTCCTGGAAAATGAGCCAAACACTTACCCATCCATTCCGGTAGCTTGTCAAGTAGTATCTGAAGATTGGAAATAACTGTCTTGATACTTTCTTCATCAAACGCCAGAGCTTGAGCCGTATCATCAAATACCCCGAAATAATCAACAATTCTGCCGAAAGATTTGTTGGGGAACAACCGGTTTGTACGACAAATGGCTTGCAAGAGTGTATGGTCTTTCAATGATTTATCTAAATACATAGTTTGTAAAATCGGAGAATCAAAACCCGTTAACAGTTTTGCGGTAACAATCAGGAATTTTAATGGTGAATCTGTATCATTAAATTTCTCAATAACCTTTTCCTGTTGGTCCTTGTCCATCGCCCATTTCTGCTTAAACTCGAATTCGTCATTTGTTGAAGAACTTATCACCACAACACTAGCCTCGGGACTCATTAACTTATCCAACTCCTCCTTATATTGAATACACGCATACCGGTCAGGAGTTACAACCATCGCTTTCAATCCTTCAGGTTCAACATGGGTTTTGAAATGACCTTCTTTACATCCATCCAGCCATCTTCTTCCAGATAGCCTTCTTTTATCGGACCGAAATTTTTATTCTGATTTTACTCATAACCTATTTCTTTAATAACAAAGTTAACTATTTAGACTAACATCTCACCCAACAACTTTTGCTGTATTTGCTCCAAAATTGCATTTTAAATTAATGAAATAGTTTCGGATACTATTATCGCCAATGGGTTTCATCAATATCATCGACGTCATATTCTATTACTATTCCATTTTGGACGTTGTTCAGATTCACCTTGGTGAGCTGATGAATTATGAAATGTTCAATGGAATTTTGTTCGTTAAAGGACATAAGAGTTCAAGACAGATGCCTTAGGTTTTGGCTTCACGAATGAGGAAATAATACAGTTCAGAACTGCTGTTACCGAATTTGGAACTATCCTCACCGAAACCCGTAATCAGTTAAACGACCGCAAAGCAGCCCGTAAGGGACTTGTATCTTTGTTCAAGGATTGCAATAAAATTCTGAAAGAGAATTTCGATCCGTT
>Ga0136636_10002289_pt1 | contig 11374 bp, 9 predicted proteins | sample AntDrymUQ8522106_2_FD_104653 | JGI IMG/M metagenome (GOLD analysis project Ga0136636, IMG submission 104653) | Polar desert sand microbial communities from Dry Valleys, Antarctica - metaG UQ852 (21.06) | ecosystem: Environmental > Terrestrial > Soil > Desert | place: Antarctica: Dry Valley... | reverse complement strand
GTCAATGGCAGGAGCTTCCGGGTTTTCGGGAGTGTAAATTATCGGTTCCCAGCCAAAATCGCGCAGGTATTTGCTGAATTTAAGCCATCGCTGCACACCCGCACCTCCGCTTGGAGGCCAGTAGTATGTGATTATTAGTACTTTGCGTTTGCCCGGAGTGCTCATGACTCAGACATTAAGCCTTTTTTTGTGCGGTTTTCCCTTTCTGCTGAACCATAAAACCAATGGTTCCTAATGCAAGTAATACCAGCAAAAGAGATGAAGCCAGTGATATTTTTTCGCCGGTTTTAAAGACGACAGGCTCAAATTTGAATTCGATGGTGTGAACTCCGGCAGGAACAATCATGGCACGCAGTACATAGTTAGCCCTGAAATAAGGTGCCTGCTTGCCATCGATATAAGCGTACCAACCTTTGTCGTAATATATTTCCGAGAAAACAGCCAGTTGCTCTTTACTTGTAACTGATTTGTAAGTAAGGTGGTTTGGCTTGTATTCCGAAAGAACGATTGTGGCCAGGGAATCTTTGCTGATAAAGTGCCCGGTAACCTGGCTTTCGAAGCGTTTGTCGTAAATGGCTGTTTCGTATGGAATGAAATCGGTAAGCGCGTTGATTTCCTCATCGGCATTATTTACCATGTGTGCATTATTTACAAACCATGCATTGCCCATGGACTGCATATTGATCTGCATCTGAGGCTGCCCGCCTTTTTCGTCAGGAACAATAAAATACTTGGTATTCAGCATATTGTAAACATTCATATTGCCTTTTGCAAGGTGATGGTCAATCAACTCCTGGTAGCGGCGTAATTTGGCGCCATGATATCCACCAAGCGACTTGTGGAAATATGAAGTGCTGGCATCAGCAAAAGGATTTCCGACCGACTGATTAAATACCCTGAAATTTGGATCTTTATCTTTCATGATGATCTGGTCTGCTGTTGATGCCTCAAACGGAATTGCTACAACGCTTTTGCGAACAAAACTATCGTTATTCAGATAACGGCGGTTTACCGACCACATATCAATAAGGATAAGCAGTATCAGAACACTGAAGAATACAGGTTTCTTTATTTTCTGGTTAATCATGGCCCAGATAGCGGCTCCGGCCAGAAGTATAAATGCCAGCGACCTGAAGGCATCTGAACTTAAAATAGCGGCCCTATCCTCACGGATGGCGGCCATCAGCCAGTCGGGGAAATAGGATTTGTATTGCTCATCGGCAGGTGAAATAAAATCGAAGAAAGCGCTTCCTGCAACAGCAAAAATCAAGCAGATGCCACCAACAATTCCAATAGAATAATAAAGATATTTTATTAGTTTTTTCTTATCAATTTCGCCTGAAAAAACTTTCTGCAAGCCTAATATCGCTAGAAGCGGAATACAAAACTCAGCCATTACGAGGGTCATTGAAACTGCCCTGAATTTATTGTAACCGGGGACATAATGAAGGAAGAAATCGGTAAAAGGCATAAAGTTTTTACCCCATGCAAGTAAAATAGCGAGTACTGTTGCAACCAGTAGCCACCATTTATATTCACCTTCAACAACAAATAAAGCAAATATAAACAGGAACATGATTATAGCGCCTATGTATACCGGTCCGGCTACTCCAGGTTGCGTTCCCCAGTATAATGGTAAAGCTTTAATTACCTTGCTTGCCTGGTTATCGTCGATATTATTTGCCTTGAGCGCTTTATACGAATTGGATGTCTCTGAAAGTGCACCTTGTGACGAACCTCCGTTAAAGTTAGGAATCAGCATGGTAAAGGTTTCCATTTTGCCATAGCTCCAGCCCGTTGCGTAGTCTTTATCCAAGCCGCTTGTTCGGTTTGATTTTTCTGTTGTTAATTCAGTTTTTCCCCTGATGGTTTCCTTTCCGTACTCGTAGGTTGCCCATAATGTGGTTATATTTGTTGCTATTGCAAACAGTGAAACAATTACCAATACTCCTGTTGCTTTTGCAAAAACATCCATTTTCTTCTGCCTGATGCTGATTACCAGTTCAGTGATAACATAAACGCCTGCCACAAGCATAAGGTAATAGGTAATCTGAATATGGTTGGTGAACAGTTGGAGCGAAAGAGCAATAGCCGCGAATATTCCTCCAATCAGATACCTGCCCCGGTAAGTAAGTATGATTCCTGCGATTACGGGTGCCATGTAACCGATAGCATGGGCCTTGCTGTTATGTCCGGCTTCGAAAATTATGAAGAGGTACGATGAGAATGCGAAGGCAATAGCCCCGGCAATTGCCAGCCACTTATCCACTTTTAAAACCAGGAGCAATATGAAGAATCCTATCATGTAAAGAAAAACCATCCCGGCAGGTTGAGGGAGATACAATTGCATCAGCTGATCCAGGTAGCGCAATACGTTTCCTTTGTATTGGACAGAGATCTGGTATGCCGGCATTCCACCAAACATGCTGTTGGTCCATAAGGCTTCTTCCCCTGTTTTTTCGCGGAAGTCCGAAATCTCTTTCGACATGCCCTTGAATTGGGTTATATCCGACTGTTTCAGTTTTTTGCCTTCGAGTAGCGGACTGAAATAGGTCATTACAATAACAACAAATATTGCAATTGCTGCAAGATAGGGGAGAACCTGTTTGTAATTGATTTGCTTCATGCGAAAAGAACTTAAGTGTTGGTATTATTTAAATTGTTGCGCGGGTTATTTTATTTCTTCATAATCCACATAGTCGGCATCGTCGGCATTATTTGTTTTGTTTTTATCCTTTTCCACATAAGTAATGGAAACTTCACCTTCTTTTTTGATTTTCTGCTCCTGCTGGCTGTTTTGATTCTGTCCGGTAAACTGTTTCTGAAAATCATTAACATACTTGCGCATCATGTTTGGAACAACGTATCGCATGATAAAGGAAAAAACTGCGTAAATCAATAAAACTATCAGTATCAGTCGCATAATCTGCTTGCTGTGTCTTTGTATATAATAGAATTCATTGTTAATTAAAAAGAGGGCTAAATTACTGTTTTTTCCTGAATAGGAAGCAGACAGGGCTGCTATATCTGTAATTATAAAGTCGCAATTAAAAGAATAATTACAGAAAAGGAAATATTGCTTGTTTTAACAGGAATAATTGCCTATTTTTGTAGGCTTTAAATAGTAATGCTATGGATAAGAAAAAATCAACTGCCGAAGACCCGTCTGTTTTATATGGAGTTCCAGGGCAATTATCTGACAGCGACATATTGACTTTCCTTCATACAAAAGATGTTAACTGGAAGTATATCAACATGATTAAGGAGTTTACCGGCTTTAATGATGATGTTATATCTGAATGGCTTAATATCAGTGTCAGAACATTCAGAACATACAGGCAACCGGATATTAAATTCAAGGAAAATATCAAAGAGCACATTCTGCTTTTACTTTCCTTATTCAAACATGGAATTAAGGTTTTTGGGTCTTCAAATGAATTTGATAAATGGTTAATTGCAGGAAATTTCTATTTTGATAGTAAATCTCCCAATTTCTATTTGAATACTGTGTCCGGAATCCGCTTTGTTGATGACAGACTATCAGCTATGGAATATGGCGATAATGTATAGAACTGATTATGGAAGTTTTCAGGATTTGCAGGGAATTATATTCAGACAGGATTATCGCTTCAGGTATTGCTAACAGGTGGAATTTGCGGGGGCAATTCGTAGTGTATGCAGGTTCTTCCCGATCTTTATCCACACTGGAATTAGTTGTTCACAGGAGTGGAATTGCCTCTGATGATAATTATAAGGTCATGGTTATTTCAATCCCGGATGATGAAAGTCAGGTAAGTCAAATTCGTGTAAACGAACTGCCGGCGAATTTGAGAACTATGGAAGTTTTTGCTACTCTTCAGCAAATCGGGGCAAAATGGTACAATGAACAAAGAACATTACTTTTAAAAGTACCTTCAGTTATAATTCCTTATGAATATAACTATGTTATAAATACAGAACATCCTGATTTTAAGAGGGATGTTGTGCTGGCAAGGATAGAAGATTATTATTGGGACAACCGGTTGTTGTAAAATACAGCTTATAGTACGTTGATGTTATGATGCCTGTAAATTAAATCGATATTTCGGATTTTAATAAGCATTCTTTTAAAGTGCTTTGAGTTTTTTGATATCAGGCAATGTGCTCTGATATCTCAGAATGTGACTTCTGTAAAAAGAAAAGGAGGCAGGCTTGGGAGCCTCCTCCGGAATGAATTTATACCTTATAAGCTGTATTCGATAGCAACAGCAAACTCAGAAAAGAATTACTTTCCCTCGTCGGAAGTAGTCAATTTCTTTCTTCCACGTGCTCTGCGGGCTGCTAAAACCCTGCGTCCGTTAACAGTTGACATTCTTAGTCTGAATCCGTGTTTATTTTTTCTTTTCCTTACTGATGGCTGGAAAGTCCTCTTCATGATTGGTAGTTTTTAGGGGTGCAAAGGTAGGAAATGTATTCAAATATCCAAATGGATTGTAAAAAAAATCCTTACCTGATGCGTTTTTTGCAGAAAGTAAGGATTTTTATATGATTACGAAAGCTTCACTTTATTTCAAAGGTGCATCTTTCAGCGTATTAACCAGGTAGTTCCAGAATTTTTCGACCGAAGCAATATGCACTTTTTCGTCGGGTGAATGTGGGTAACGAATCGTTGGTCCAAAGGAAATCATATCCCAGTTAGGATAAACTCCGCCTAATAATCCGCATTCCAGACCAGCATGTATGGCTTTTATTTCCGGAATACGACCATATAATTTTTGATACACTTCCTGCATTGTAATCAGAATGGCTGATTTCATATTTGGTTTCCAGCCAGGGTAAGTTCCGTTGAGAACAACATCAGCGCCGGCGAGTTCAAAGACGTCTTTTATCATTCCGCCAAGGTCTTCCTGCGATGAATCAACCGAGCTGCGAAGCAGACACTGAACTAATATTTTACCGTCAACGATTTTAACACTTGCCAGGTTGGTCGAAGTTTCAACAAGCCCTTTCATATCGTCGCTCATACGCATAACACCATTCGGACAGGCATTGATGGCTTTCATCACTTTGTCCAGCGAAGCAACATCAATTACCGTATTTGGTGTCGAAACAGCTGAAATGGTGAATTTTAAATCCGGCTCAGTAGCCGAAAGTTCACTACGGTAAAGTTTTTCATATTCGGCAACACATTTTACCAGGTCGTCTGCTTTCGAAGGAGGAACAGTAACAACAGCAAAGGATTCGCGTGGAATGGCATTACGCAAACTACCGCCTTCGATTGTAGAAAGCCTTAGATTGTGCTCAATAACAGCATGCTGTAAAAAGCGATTCATCAGTTTGTTGCTGTTGCCACGCTGTAAAATGATTTCAAGTCCTGAGTGACCACCTTTTAAACCGGTAATAGCCAGTTTAAATGAAGCTACTCCCTGGTTAACTTTTTCTTCGTTGTAGCTGAAAGAAGCATTTGCGTTGGTGCCGCCTGCGCAGCCTACATATAGTTCGCCTTCATCTTCCGAATCAAGGTTTAACAAAATGTCTCCTTTTAAAACTCCTGATTTAAGCCCAAAAGCGCCGGTCATGCCTGTTTCTTCGTCGCAGGTAAACAATGCTTCAACTTGTCCGTGAACAAGGTCGGTTGCTTCCAGAACTGCCATTGATGCAGCTACACCCATGCCGTTGTCGGCGCCAAGTGTTGTGCCATTGGCGGTAACCCAATCGCCATCAATGTAAGCTTCGATTGGATCTTTGGCAAAATCGTGATCCTTATCGCTGTTTTTCTGAGGAACCATATCCAGGTGGGTTTGTAGAACAATGCCCTTGCGGTTTTCCATTCCTGGTGTAGCAGGTTTGCGGATAATAATATTGCCTACTTCGTCTTTGATTGTTTCAAGGCCAAGTTTCTTTCCAAAATCAAACATAAATGCCTGAATGCGGTCTTCGTGATGCGAAGGACGCGCGATTTGGGTAAGGCTGTAAAAATTTTTCCACACTGCGGTGGGTTCCAGTTTGAAGATTTCTTTATTCATTTTATTATGGGGATTATAATTATATATTAAATTGATTAAAATGTTTGAGAGTTACAGTTTTACAGCGTTTTAGCCTTCTGACAATTATTTGCCAATAGATGACAATCGTTTGACCATTTTATGACTATAGTATCACTGTCGTAAAACTTTTAACTTTTTCCTTTTAACTTTTAACTCATCCATTCAACAGCCAAAAGTACTTAAAAAAGAAGGCAAGAAGTATGGGCTTGGAATTGATATGTTAAATCTTGTGAAAAATTTATAAACAGACATGTACAATCTTTTTTGTTTCGAAAAATTCCTCAGTAAAATAATCACTTAAATTATAAATATGGTGTTTATTCTTCAACGGAGTTAGTTCCGCATCCAGGTCACCGCCTTTAAGGTAAAGAATGCCATTTTTCAATGTATGCCTGCTTTCCTTTTTAATTTTAGTTTCTATCCATTTAATAAAATCAGGAAGGGTTGTAACAGCACGGCTTACCACGAAGTCAAATTTTTTCTTTACTTCTTCCGCCCTTGCCTGTATTGCTTCAACGTTTGTGATACCAGCAGATTCAGCCACTTCCTGAACAACTTTTATTTTCTTACCAATGGAATCAACCAGCAGGAATTGGGTTTCCGGAAACATTATTGCCAGGGGGATTCCCGGGAAACCACCACCGGTCCCAACGTCCATTACCTGCGCTCCGGACTGAAACTGAAGCACTCTAGCAATTCCCAACGAATGTAAAACATGCCGCTCGTAAAAATGTTCCATATCTTTTCGCGAAATTACGTTGATACGACTGTTCCATTCAAGATATAGGTTTTCTATCTGCCTGAATTTATCAAGTTGGTCAGCAGTAAGTTCAGGGAAGTATTTTTGGATGAGTTCCATTTAAATTGTATAAGCAACCGCAAAAATAAGATTCTTAATTCAATTGTTCATTAATTTCATTGTTCAATTGTTTCGGGTTTCAATTGTTTCTGAATTTTTCCCACCTTTGCAATATGAGTCATCAATTTCCATTGATCACGGTTCTGGGTCCCACTGCTGTTGGTAAAACAACTTTTGCAGCGCACTTGGCATCAGCAATAAATGCCGAAATTATCAGCGCTGATTCACGCCAGGTTTTCAAGGGAATGGATATAGGAACGGGAAAAGACCTTGCTGATTACAAGGTTGACAACCTGGTAATTCCATCACATTTAATTGATATTGCTGAGCCGGGTACCGAATATAATGTATTTCAGTTTCAGCGTGATTTTCAGGCTGCTTCCACTTTAATTGTTAGCCGTGGGAAAACACCTTTGCTTTGCGGAGGAACAGGAATGTATCTTGAGTCTGTATTGCTGGGTTACAATCTGGTTGAAGTTCCAATAAATGAGGAGCTGAGAAAACAGTTGAATGAACTTTCAGAAAGTGAACTTATTTCGGGAATATCCGCATTTCGTCCGCTTCATAATACTACTGATATCCTTGATCGCGAAAGGCTGATCAGAGCCATCGAAATTGAAACATTCAGGTATCAAAATAAAAAACAACAGCCCGAAGCCGATTTTAGTCAAACCCCTGTTTTGGGAATCCGTTTCAATCGAAAGACTTTACGGGAACGGATAACATACAGGCTCAATCAGCGCTTGGGTGAAGGAATGATAGAAGAAGTTCAGCATTTGATTGGCAGAGGTATAAGCAAGAAGCAACTGATGTTTTATGGCCTTGAATATAAATTTATAACTATGCATCTTTCCGGCGAACTGGATTATAGGCAGATGGTTACCTTATTAAATACTGCTATTCACCAGTTTGCAAAACGGCAGATGACCTGGTTCAGACGAATGGAAAAGAAAGGAATAAAGATTTTCTGGCTCGAAGGGGAAGATGGTTTGCTCACGAATCATAGTAAAGCAACTGATTATATAAACAGTTTTGGCAAAGAGAACTAATACGGTTGTTTTATTTTGCGAAAAAATTAAGGATAGCTAAACAATTTTATAATCTTTGCGTTTATTTGTCTAACACTTTTAAAAATACATTAAACACAATTTTGAGTATGAACTTAAAATCAATTCTAATTCTTGTTCTAGTTTGTTTATCAGTTGGTTTATTTGCGCAATCAGGTTCCCTTAAAGGCAGGGTATTTAATATTAAAAACAATGATCCACTGCCTTTTACAAATATTATTATCAGTGGAACTACCATAGGCTCAACCAGCGATCTTGACGGTAATTTTATATTTACCGGTTTAAATCCAGGCTATGTAAAACTTGAAGCATCATCCATTGGTTTTGAAAAAATAATGACTGAAGAGATTCTAATTACAAATTCAAAAGTGGCTTCATTGGACATTGCCATGAAAGAGATTGGTGTCCAGATTGGAGGTGTCGAAATTACTGCAGCCGTTTTCAAACGCGTTGAGGAAAGTCCTCTTTCACTTAAATCTCTAGGAATCGCCCAGATTGAAAAAAGCCCCGGCTCAAACCGTGATATTTCCAAAGTTATACAATCTCTGCCAGGCGTGGCCTCATCAGTTTCGTTTCGTAACGATATAATTGTAAGGGGTGGAGGGCCTTCAGAGAACAGGTTCCTTTTGGACGGCATCGAAATACCAAACCTCAATCACTTTGCAACCCAGGGAGCTTCCGGTGGCCCGGTTGGTATTATCAATACTGATTTCCTGCGTGATGTCGATTTTTACTCAGGGGCTTTTCCGGCAAGCAGGGGGAATTCGCTTAGTTCGGTTATTGACATGAAACTCATTGATGGAAATCCCGACCGAATAGTATACAGAGCTACACTTGGAGCCAGCGAAACTGCATTTAGTATTAATGGCCCGGTAAGCGATAAAACAAACATACTCTTTTCCGTAAGAAGGTCTTATTTGCAGTTTCTTTTTAGTGCCATAGGGTTGCCTTTCCTGCCAACTTTTACCGATTATACACTTAAAGTGAAAACAAAATTCGATGTTCACAACGAACTAACCATAATAAGTATTGGAGCTCTTGATAAATTTACTCTCAACACCGGTCTTAAAAATCCTACGGAAGAGCAACAATTTATACTTGATTACCTGCCTGTAAACAACCAGTGGAATTATGCCATAGGAGCCAATTACCGCCACTACCGCGAAAACTCTTACAGTACGCTGATCATCAGTCGAAATATGCTGTATAATCAAGCATCAAAGTATCTTAATAACAATGAGAGCAATCCGGCTAATAAAACCATTGATTACTCCTCCTATGAAATTGAGAATAAAATACGCTACGAAGAAGTTGCCCGTAAAAACGGATATAAAATAACCTATGGTGCCGGTGCTGAATATGCAAAATATATCAATAATACATTTCAAAGGGTTTTTATCCCGGCAGGAGAAGATACAGTTACAGAAATAAATTATTCGTCGGATCTGAATTTTTTTAAATGGAATGTTTTCGGCCAGGTCAGCAAAGGATATTTAAGTGACCGTCTTCTGCTTTCACTTGGAATACGTTCCGATGCCAATAGTTATTCTTCCGATATGTCGAATCTTCTGAAGCAAATCTCACCACGGTTTTCGGCATCCTGGTCGCTTACGCCCGAATTGAGTATTAATTTCAATACAGGCAGATATTATCAGTTGCCTGCATATACTACCATGGGCTACCGATTAACTGATGGCGAGTTGTTAAATAAAACCAATGGGCTTCGATACATACAGGCCGATCATTTTGTTGCAGGTATCGATTACAGGCGGAATGAAAAGTCGAAAATTACTGTAGAAGGGTTTTATAAAATTTACGATTATTATCCTTTCTCTCTTCGTGACTCCGTTTCCCTGGCAAGCAAAGGTGCCGATTTTGGTGTTATAGGCGACGAAGGTGTGAGCCCCACATCCAAAGGAAAAGCCTGGGGAGTTGAATTGTATTATCGGGAAAAGCTCAGCAGGGTATTTGATGTAACGGTCTCATACACCTGGGTTCGTTCTTCTTTCGAAGATAAAAGAGGAGTTTTTATTCCTTCTGCCTGGGATAACAGGAGTATTCTGAATGCTACTGCTCTTGCCACACTGAAAAGAAACTGGGATATAGGAATTAAATGGCGCTTTGTAGGAGGCGCACCTTATACTCCCTATGATGAGAGCCGCTCATCACTTATAGAAGCCTGGGATGCCAAGGGGCAGGGATATCTCGATTACAATATGTATAATACAAACAGGCTCATTAATTTCCAACAGCTTGACCTAAGGGTGGATAAAGAGTATTTTTTCAAAAAATGGACACTCAATGTGTACCTCGACATTCAGAACCTCTACAACTTTAAGTCAAAGCAACCCGATATACTGATACAGGACACTGATTCTAATGGTCAGCCAAAAATTAGTCCGGACGATCCAACACGTTATGTGCTGAAATACCTTCCGAGCGAATCGGGAACTGTGCTGCCAACCATAGGAATAATTGTTGAACTTTAAATATCGCAGAGCTATGAAAAAATACTCACCTATATTGATGTCGATACTGCTGCCAGGACTTATAACCATTTTTAGCATGTATTCCTGTAAGCCGGGAAGTGAAGGTAAAAGTTCCAAAGGGCGTAAGGCAGATTCAATAACCACTATAACAAGCAACCCGGCAGGAACCGGCAGGTTACTTGAAATCGAAATGAGGAAAGGCAAAGCCCATAATCATCCTACCTTTGTCATTTGGATTGAAGATACCAGCAGTATTTATATTCAAACACTTTTCGTAACACAGTCTTTTGGACGGGGAATCTATGAGCACGTTAATAAATCTGGCGGCACCTGGATACCCGGTGAAGCGATGAGGCCTGCAGCCTTGCCATATTGGGCGCATAAACGAGGAATCGAAGCAGGCGGAATTCTGGTGCCAACCCCAACGAATAAAGTGCCTGATGCATATACGGGCGCAACCCCGGCAGGAAGTTTCAGGCTTGCTTCCAAAACAGACAATCCTTTAAAAGGCAAGGTGAAAATCATGTTTGAAATAAACCAGCCCTGGGATTGGAACGAATACTGGACAAATACCCTTTACCCTGAGGATGCTGAATATAAAACATCATGTCAGCCGGCCCTTGTATATTCGGCCTTGATTGATATGGATAGTCCCGGCGCTGTTACTGAACTTAAACCTGTCGGCCATAGTCATTATTCAGGTAAAACCGGTGATCTGTATACCGATATTTCTACCATCACTACCGCATTGCATATTGCTGAGAATATAACTGTTGGTGTAAAATAGAAATACTTATTTTTTTAAATCCAGTTTCTTCCTATCTCTCCATCTCTCCATCTCTCAGTCCCTCAGTCCCTCATTCTTTCGTCCCTCAGTCTCTCAGTCTCTCAGTCCTTATGTCTCTCGTCCCTCTGTCCCTCAGTCTCACAGTC
>Ga0136636_10002288_pt1 | contig 11385 bp, 13 predicted proteins | sample AntDrymUQ8522106_2_FD_104653 | JGI IMG/M metagenome (GOLD analysis project Ga0136636, IMG submission 104653) | Polar desert sand microbial communities from Dry Valleys, Antarctica - metaG UQ852 (21.06) | ecosystem: Environmental > Terrestrial > Soil > Desert | place: Antarctica: Dry Valley... | reverse complement strand
TCTAGCACGCCAGCAGGGCGGCCCTTCACGATGAGCGGGAGCACCAGGGCGCTGCCCTCCTCGGCGGGCTTGCGCTCGCGCAGGGCGAGCGCAAGCAGCCGCGCGCGTGTCTCGGCGTCGGCGGGGGGCAGGGCTGGCCCAACGCGCAGGCTCTCGCTGAAGTCGAGCCGGCCCTCGTGGATGAGCCCTATCTGGAAGCTATCGCTGCGGAAGGCGGCGCCGGTGAGGGCGAGGGCCTGGCCAAGCAGCCGCCCCTCGGCCTGGATCACGCTGCTCTCCTGGCCAACGGCCACCAGGGCGCCCAGGCGCTCGATCTGCTCGCGCTCGTGGGCCAGCGCCTCGGCCGCCCGCTCTAGCACGGCGGCCTGGCCCTCGCTTAGCCCAAAGCGCGCTGCCACCCCGGCGCCCAGGGTTGGCCCGGCGGGCGCCTCGGGCGCGGCCTCGCGTGCCTGGATCGACGCCACCAGGCTCTCCAGCGCACCACTATACTCCTCGCGGATGCGCTGGACGGTCTCCTCCAGGTAGAGGCTGTCGAACACCGGCTGGGCGCTGCCCTCGCTCGCGTACTGTTTGTAGACAGCGAAGGCCAGCAGCCCGAAGGCTATCATGATCAGCACATGCCACTGCCACCAGCTCAGGTGCCAGGTGCGAGCGAAGCCCACATTCAGAGCGATTACCGTGAGGGCTACGCAGGCCCCCGCGAGCGACGCCGGCACGAGGCCGGGTCGGCGCCGGAAGTTGGCCAGGTAGCGCGCCGTGGCAAAGCCGTACAGGCCTGTGGCGCCAAGCAGGGCGATGGTGCCGGGCCACTGCACGATGGGCGCGGGCGTCTGCCCGATCAGGCAGAAGAAGAGCGGCGTGTCTACCACCTCGAGGTCCGGGGCCAGGCTGAAGGGCGGCAGCTTGAGCAGCGAGAAGAGCGCGAAGAGCAGCCAGAAGGCGAAGACGGCTGTGCGCAGCAGGCCCTGCCACGCCACGATCAGGCGCGCCTGGGCTGGCCGCAGCTCCAGGGCGCTCGCCGCCACAAACACCGAGGCCATCACCAGGCCAACGGGCGCCGCCGTAACAAAGCCGATGTTGCGCCCCGGCTGGAGCACATTCGGCGTGGCGAGGGCGTGGAGCAGCACTGCGGCCGCCGCGCTCAGTACGCCGAGCGAGAGCAACAGCACGCGCGCGTCGGCGCGGCGGCGCGCAGCCTCGCTCATCAGCAAGCCCACCAGCAGCGCGAGCACGCCCGCCGCGGTGATCACCACGAAATGGAAGGGGTTGCCGAGCGGGTTCGCCGGGTCGGACGGCAGCCGATAGTCGCTGGTGGGCGTGAGCACCCAGTACGCCAGCGCCACCAGAGCAATAAGCGGGATGATCACCCAGGGGAGCAGGCGCCGCCGTGGGGTAGTAGAGATCGCAGTCGATTGCAAAAGCGCCTCCGAGCCTAGCACTGATCGATTCTATGGAGAAGAACGCGCTGCTATTAAGCATATAGTACATCGTCGTATGAAGCTGCGCAGGCTCTCATCCTACCCTTACTTTTCACAAAATGACAAGTATGTCATAGCCGTTGTCGTAATTTTTCGCCCCAAATGACAAAGCATTTATCTACTAGTTACACTCGTATTCATACGCTCTTCACGGGTGGCGTCTACTATCGCGCTACGCAGCGCCTTCAACAATACGCTCAGCCGGGGTCATCGTAGCCCCTGACGCTCTCCTCCTCACCCACCCACTACTTCTCCTCGCGCACTGCACAGCCTCGCTGGGTGCTTTGTGTGCCCGGCGGAACGTGACGGCTTTGGAGGCAGCATGATCCAGCCCTTTGAGACTGGGAGCGCCGTCGAGCGACCCCTGATCGTAAACGTGCGCCTCGACCAGGTGCTCTTCGTGGTGCTGCTCGCCGTGATCTTTGGCATTCGGATTGTAGACCTAAACTACAACTCGCTCTTCGTGGACGAGGCGATCTACGCTACGGTTGGCCGCGCTGTGCTTGCAGGCGCTACTAATCAGAGTGCGCTGGGGTGGATGTACGGCTCGTACCTCTACCCGGCCCTGGCGGGGATGCTTGATCAGCTGTTCGGCGAGGTGGGCCTGCGCATGGCCAGCGCCCTGCTGAGCACCAGCGCTGCGGCCTTTGTCTACCTGGCTACGGCGCGGCTATTTGGCGGCGAGGCAGCGCTCTGGGCGACCCTGATCTTCGGCCTCACGGCGATCAGCATCGACACCGGCCAGTACGCGGTGTACGACGCCCCGGTGATCCCGGCCCTGGCCGCCGCGCTCTATCTGGTGGTGCGCGCCGCCGAGGCTCCGCCGCGTCAGGAGCAGCTCTGGCTGCTGGCGGCGGGGGGTTGCTTTGTGGTGGCGGTGCTCGCCAAATACTTCGCCGTGATCTTTCTTCCAGCGCTCTGCTGCATTGGGCTGGCCTGCGCGCTCCAGCAGGGCCGCTCGCTGCGCCCCTTTCTGCGCTACTTTCTCACCCCGCTCACCCTGCTGATCGGCGCCTACGCGCTCTACACCCACAACGATCTGCGCAATCTGCTCGCGGGCAATTTTGCGGTGCGCCCCGGCGACCGCGCCCTTATCTTCAGCGAGATCTGGGCCGAGATCGGCGGCACCACGCTGCTCGCTGTGGCCGGGCTGGCCCTGCTGGCCTGGCGCGGCCTGCCGCTCGCCACAAACGCGCCGCGCTGGCGCCGCCTGCTCTGGGCCGCGCTGGTGCCGGCCCTGGCCCTCACCGCCCTCGCCGCGCCGGCCTACCATCTGCTCGCGGGCAATCTCCAGTCGGCCTGGAAGCACACCATCTACAGCCTGATCTTCCTGGCGCCGCTGGCTGGCTACGCCTGCCACCAGCTGGTGATGGCCGCACGCGAGCTCACAGGGCGGCGCGGCATGATTGTGCGGGCCGTGGGCGCAGTGTCCAGCGTGGCCCTCGTGGTCTGGGGCCTCAGCTACGCCCTCGACCGCAACTGGGGCTTTCAGCATAGCTGGCCGAACGTGCGCGGTGTGGTGTCCCACCTGCGCGCGGCGGGGCTGCAGCCCGGCGACAACGTGTTAGCCGAGGGCGCCCAGATCTACGACTACTATCTTAACTTTGGGCCAGAGCAGAGCGCGATGTGGACCAACACCTGGTACAGCGTCTACGCTGGCAAGCAGGGCGTCGATGCGATGGAGGCGGCGATTGCCGACCGGCACTACCGCTTTGTGATCCTGGACAGCTACCACACACCGGAGCTGCGCGAGCGGCTGGAGGGAGCCTTGGGCGCGGCCGGCTACACGCGCAGCTACGATGAACGCCAGCCGCTGAGCATCGGGGTCACGGCCCAGCTCAGCGTCTATCAGGCGCCAACGCCGTAAACCGGTCGGCAACACTTTTGCGCGCATACTCTCTGGAGGCTGACCATGGGCAAGCGCCTTTTTATCACAGCCCTCGTGCTCGGCGGGCTGGCGCTTAACTACCTGCTGCTCACGCGGCTGCACACGCTGATCTGGCCCTACCTCTGGCCGCAGCCGGCCATCTACCTGCTGGTTGGGCTGCTAGTTGCGGCGCTGTGGGTGCCCGAGCTAGCGCGTGGCCCCTGGCCGCTGCGTATCATTGGCCCGCTGATGATCTTCATCGGCCAGTCGTACCTCGTGCATAGCTATCAGTCGCTGCTGGCGGCGCCATCGCTGCCCGCAGCGCTGCACTTTGTTGGCTTCCTGGGCACACTCCTGGTGATGAGCCTAAGCTTTGTGAACCAGATGGCCCCGCGCAACAACAAAGTGGCGCCGCCGCTGCCCGCGAGCCTGCCCTATGTGGCCGCCGTGATCCCCACCTACGGCGAGCCGGTGGCGATCCTCGAGCGGACCGTGGTGAGCCTCAAGGCGCTCGACTACCCCCGTGAGCGGCTGCACATTGTGATCTCCGACGATGGGCACCGCGAGGAGGTGCGTCGTCTGGCCGAGGCGCACGGGGTGGCCTACAGCCCCGGCGCCCAGCGCGACGCGAAGGCCGGTAACCTTAACAGCGCCCTCGCCTACCTGGAGCAGGCCTTCCCGCAGGCAACGCTTGTGCTCACCCAGGATGCCGATGAGCTGATCCACCCCGAGTTCCTGCGCAAGATCGTGGGCTACTTCCGCGACGCGCAGATCGCCTTTGTGCAGACTCCCAAGGAGGCCTTCACGCCCAGCGGCGACCCCTTCGGCAACCGCGACCGCATCTTCTACGATGTGCTTCAGCCGGGGCGCAACGGCAGCGGCGCCGCCTTCTCGTGCGGCAGCGGGGTGCTCTGGCGCATCGGGGCGCTGCGCGCAATCGGCGGCTTCTCCACCTGGAATATCGTGGAGGACATGACGACCTCGTACTTTCTGCACTGTGCGGGCTATAGCTCGGAGTACCACAACGAGGTGCTGACAGCCGGCCTCTCGCCAGACGACATCCCCGGCCTGCTCAAGCAGCGCGGCACCTGGGCCGCCGACACGTGGCGCTGGTTCATCTTCCAGAACCCCTTGCGCGCCCGGCGCCTTAGTCTGCGCCAGCGGCTCCAGTACCTGGAGCTCGGCATGTTCTATGTCTCGTCGGTGCTGTTTATGCCGCTGCTGATGGTCACCCCGGCCATCTCGCTGCTCACCGGGATCTTTGTGCCGATCGAGGGCGCGGCGCTCTTCCCGTGGGTATTCGCGAGCGTGCTCTACTATCTTGTGCTCGCCCGTGGCAACCTGACCTACCTATTTCGCATGTGGCAGTACTGGATCGGCCACTGGCCCACCTACACGCGCGCCTTCTTCATCGCAGCTCGCTCGCGCACGCAAAAGCCGAGCTACAAAGTGACGCGCAAGACGCGGCAGGCTGGCTTCTACGGGCAGCTGGTTTGGCAGCAGTTCGCCTACCTGCTCGTGGGGGCGCTGCTCACGCTGCGCGCGATCTTTTGGATGGGCGAGGTGAGCGTGGCCACGCGCCTGGTGAATGTTGGCGCGCTGGGCTTCTACATGCTGATGGTGAGCGGGATCTGTGGCGCGGCGTTCTACGGCACCAGCAGCGTAACCTGGCGAGCCATGCTGCGCGATACGAGCCTGCGCCTTACGCAGTGGGCGCGCGTGATGGTGCGCGGCCTGCCTACTATTGCGCGGGCGAACTACCGCGCGCAGTTGCCGGGCGACCTTGCGTCGGCGAGTCAGCCTGTGCTCCGCGAGGAGGAGCTGATGACAAGGCAGGTGGGCGATTAGGCAAGGGAACAGGGAACAGGGGACAGGGGACAGCCGGGGCGCAACATTGGCCTGCGTTGGGGCGTCGTAGGGGCAGACAATAAACCCGGCGGCCTGTAGTCGCCGGAGCCTAGCAGATGAAGGAGCCCCGATGAACAACCGACGCATTACCCGCAGCCAGAGCGACCGCATGATCGCCGGCGTGGCGGGCGGCCTGGCCGCAGCCTTTGGGATCGACCCGCTGTTTGTACGGATCGGCTTTGTGGTCCTGACACTGCTCAACGGTGTGGGCGCGCTGCTCTACCTGGCCCTCTGGCTGATCGTGCCGAACGAGGGCAGCATGAGCGCGGGCCGCAGCACGGTGCATGAGGCGATTGCGGAGATGCGGGCGTATGTTGAGTCGCTGATCACGCAGATCCGGGGGGTGTTCTCGCGGTAGGGCGAGGTGACGGTGGACGGTGGACGGTGGACGGAAGACAGTAGACGGAAGACGGTAGACGGTAGACGGGCCCTACCGGGGCGGATGCAACGTCGGCGTTTGTGGCCCTCACCACTGCCCCTCTCCCTCAAGGGGAGAGGGGTTCTCTGCATCTGGACGGGGTCAGTCCATCGTCGCGCCTGGCGTGTTATACTGCCCTTATGCAAGACTATCTTGACCAGATCGACACATGGCTGGCCCGTGGCGAGCAGGTGGCGGTGGCCACGGTGGTGCGTACCATGGGCTCTTCGCCGCGCCAGGTGGGCGCCAAGATGCTTGTCGCCTCGGGCGGGGCCATGGCCGGCTCCGTGAGCGGCGGCTGCATCGAGGGCGCCGTCTTCGAGGCCTGCCAGGAGGCACTCGCAACTGGGCAGGCACGCCTGCTGCACTTCGGTGTCGCCGACGAGACCGCCTGGGAGGTTGGGCTCGCCTGCGGCGGCAAGATCGACGTGTTTGTCGAGCCGCTCCGCTAGGGGCGGCTGGAGCTACGCCAGCAACCCTATGACGACGATCTACTCAGCATTGCGCGATGCGATCCGTGGTGGCCGTGCTGTGGCCACCGCGACGCTGCTGGCGGGGCCGGGCGCCGCCGGCGCCAAGCTGCTGCTCTGGCCCGACGGCAGCGCCGAGGGTAGCCTTGGCGACCCGGCGCTTGACGCGCGTGTCCGCGCCGATGCTGCGCCCCTGCTCGCCCGCGGCGAGGGCCGCCTGCTGGAGTACGCCGAGCTTGGGGCGACCGTTTTTGTGGAGAGCTTTGTGCCACCGCCCAGCCTGTTTATGGTCGGCGGCGTGCATATTGCCGTCGCCCTTGCCACTATGGCGCAGGTGGTGGGCTTCCGCACCGTGGTGGTGGACGCGCGCGCAGCCTTCGCCAGCGAGGAGCGCTTTGCCCATGTGGACGAGCTGGTGTTGGCCTGGCCCGACGAGGCCCTTGAGGGCCGCCTCGACGCCCGCAGCTGTGTGGCCGTGCTCACCCACGACCCAAAGTTAGATGACCCAGCGCTGCGGGTGGCGCTGCGTTCGCCGGCACGCTACATCGGCGCCCTTGGCAGCCCCAGCACCCACGCCAAGCGCCTGGAGCGCCTGCGGGCCGAGGGTTTCTCCGAGCAGGAGCTTGCTCGCATCCACGGCCCGATTGGCCTCACCATTGGCGCGAAGACGCCTGAGCAGATCGCGCTGAGTATCCTCGCGCAGATCGTTCAGGTGCAGCGGGCGTGATGAATAATAGCCGATAGCCGATAGCCGATAGCCGATACGGAATTGCATCGCAGCGGTGTCGCCCCCTCGTAGCAGATGCTTCGTTGCGCTCAATATACATACCTTCGAGGAGCCTTATGGATAGCAAACTGGCCGGGATGCTGTACGAGGGTGCCCTGGCGCTCCAGCAGGGCGATAAGGGGCGGGCGCGCGGGCTGCTGCTTCAGGTGGTGGAGGCCGACGAGGGTAGCGTGGAGGCCTGGCTCTGGCTCAGCGGCGCCGTTGACGACCCGGAGGATCAGCGCACCGCCCTCGAGAATGTGCTTGCCCTTAACCCCGAGAACGAGCGTGCGCGCTATGGCATCGGCCTGCTTGATGGCCGAACGTAGAGCTGATAGCCGATAGCCTGAAGCACACAGCGCATGTCATGCTGAGCGGAGCGAAGCATCTCTCCTAGCCGATGGAAAGACCCTTCGCTGCGCTCAGGGTGACACACAGGTGCCCTTGCGCCGACCCGCCTGCGCCTTTGCGCCGGATCTGTCTGCGCTGCGCCTTTGTGGTGAGGAGCTTGGGCGCCTTGTTGGGGCGTCTACGCCGCCTCTTGTCCGATCCAGTAGTTGTTGCGCCGCACCGTGTTGACGCCACGCACTTGTACGCCAGCATACTCGGTCAGTTCGGCCTCGTTGACGAGGACGAGGGTAGGCCGCACGCCTGGCCAGCGGTAGCTGTAGGCAGCGATCGCCTCCTCGATCTTCTTCACCACCGAGAGCTTGGGGTTGTCGTCGTACCACATCAGGAACGGTGGGCTCTTCACCGACACGGGCGCCTCCTCACCATTGCACGTGCCAGGTTCCGGCACGCAGGTCTTGAAACAGGGTGCAGCGCCGTGCGTCGGCGCAGCGCACCGCGAAATAGCGTCGGTCTGCGCGGGCGCCACGCCCGTATGCCTCCCAGATCCGCTCCACACTGGCGATGCGGTGGAGCGCCCCCTGGTGGCGGAAGCGGGCCGGCAGAAAGCCGTAGCGCCGCTCGCTCAGCTCGATGGGTGCGGCGGCAGGCCGCAGCATACGGCGGGCTAGCCGCCATGGCGAGGGGGCGGCGGTGCGCCAAGTCAGCATCATGGTTTGCCTCACGGGGGTGGGATTACTGCTAACCTGATTATATGCGAACGTTTGTGCGGTGTCAAGCTTGAGATTATGGCGGTGTCTGTGCTATCATCCCGGCGATGAGCAGCGATGTGCTGGCGAGGAGCGCGATGGCCTACCCTGAGTCTGTCACCCCGGCGGAGCGGGCGCGCCTGCAGAAGCAGCAGCGCGAGCTGCTTGGCGCCTTAAAGACTGTCAACGCGGAGCTGGCGGATCTTTCGTGGACGCTGGCGGAGCTGGAGCAGCAGATCGCGGCCCTGGCCGCCGACCAGCACGCCCAGCACGAGGCCGCCGCCGCACGGCGGATCAGCGATCTCCAGCGCTGGCGCAGCGCCATCGAGGAGCGCGTGCTGCGCCATATGTTTCGCGCCGACGCCCTGGCCGCCGAGCTCGCCGCCTTGCTCATCCACAGATGACACAGATTTCCGGGCCATGACTGTCCGGCCACCAGCAGGTCGGGAATGGGCTGGAAATAGACCGGAAATCTGTGAATTAGCCTGCGAAATGGTCACTCCAGGATTAGCTCCCCACTACGCCCGCCGCGCTTCTCCGCGAGGCGAATGTCGCCGATGCGCATGCCGCGATCAACGGCCTTGCACATGTCGTAGATCGTTAGGGCTGCGACGCTCACTGCGGTGAGCGCCTCCATCTCTACCCCCGTCTGCCCGCTTGTGCGCACCGTCGCTGCGATCAGCAGCGCGCTCGCTGTCGCGTCTGGCTCGATCTGCACGCTCACATGCGAGAGCAGCAGGTTGTGACAGAGCGGGATCAGCTCTGGCGTGCGCTTGGCCGCCATAATCCCCGCCACCCGCGCCACCGCCAGCACGTCGCCCTTCGGCATCCCCCCACCCAGGATCAGGCGTAGCGTCGCAGGCTCCATGCGCACGCTGCCCCGCGCCACCGCCTCCCGCTGCGTCGCGACTTTGTCGCCCACATCTACCATCTGCGCGCGGCCCTCAGCGTCCAGATGGGTCAGCTGCGCCTCGTTGCCCTGTTCGCTCATGGCTTGCTCCTTTGGCCCATAGTATAAGAATCATGAAGATGACGGAAATGAGCCGCAAAAATGCTTGAAATGGTGGTTTAAGTGGTATATAATGGGGAACATTGTGGGGGAAAGTGGAGGGAAGTGGGGAAACGTACATCTGTTCGATTATAGGCCCCTGCCACCAGGAGCGGCGCTGTGTTTCTAGGCGAGTTCGAGCATTCGATCGACGACAAAGGCCGCGTGGCCGTCCCCGCCCGCTTCCGCGAGGTGCTGGGCGAGCGCTTTGTCGTCACCAAAGGCTTCGACTCGTGCCTCCAGGCTTTCCCCATGCCTTACTGGCAAGAGCTGCGCGAGAAGGTGGATCGGCTGCCGATCAGCAGCCCCGACGCGCGCAACCTGCGGCGGCTGATGTTCGCGCCAGCCTCGGATGTCGATATTGATCGCCAGGGCCGTGGTTTGATCCCCCAGAGCCTGCGCGAGTACGCTGGCCTCGCCGAGCTAGTTGTGATCACCGGCATGGGCAACTACTTCGAGCTCTGGTCGCTTGAGCGCTGGCGCGCCACGCAGGAGTTCATCAGCGCGAACGCCGCCGAGATCGCCGGGAAATTCTCCGAGCTTGGGATCTAACCCTTTACGCTGTAGCCCGCACAGTTGAGAGTATGCAGCACGATGAAGCCAACAGTCAAGTGCAGAGCGTCAAGCGCCGCTTTCAGCATCGCTCGGTGCTCCCCGACGAGGTGCGCGCCGCGCTGGCGCCGCGCCCTGGCGCCAGCTTTATCGATGGCACGCTCGGCGGCGGCGGGCACGCCCTGGCCCTGCTTGGCGCAGCCCAGCCAGGCGGCAGGCTGCTTGGCATTGACGCCGACCCTGCGGCCCTCGCTGCGGCCCACGCCCGCCTTCTCGACGCAGGCATGCCGACTATGAGCTACACGCTGCACCACGGTCGCTTCGGCGACATGCGCGCCATCGCTGCGGCCCACGGCTTTGCCGCCGTGAGCGGGATCTTGCTCGATCTCGGTGTCTCGTCGCATCAGCTCGACACGCCTGAGCGCGGCTTCAGCTTCAGCAGCGACGGCCCGCTGGACATGCGGCTCGACCCGACGCGCGGCCCCACCGCCGCCGACCTGGTGAATGGCCTGCCCGAGCAGGAGTTGGCGGACATTATCTATCGCTACGGCGAGGAGCGCGGCTCGCGGCGCATCGCCCGCTTCATCGTTGAGCGACGCGTCACCGCGCCCTTCAGCTCGACGGCAGCGCTGGCTTCCCTGGTGGCGCGGGCGATCGGGCGCGGCGGGCGCGACAAGATCCACCCGGCCACGCGCACCTTCCAGGCGCTGCGCATCGCGGTCAACGGCGAGCTGGATCAGCTAGAGGCGGCCTTGCCCCAGGCGGTGGAGCTGCTTGGCCCCGGCGGGCGCCTGGCCGTGATCAGCTTCCACTCGCTTGAGGATCGGATTGTGAAGCTGTTCTTTCGCGCTGAGTCTGGCTACGGTGGCAGCATGAACGAGCAGACACCGCGCCTCGCCATCATTACGAAGAAGCCGCTCGAGGCCGCCGAGGCCGAGCTCGCCGCCAACCCGCGCTCGCGCAGCGCCAAGCTGCGTGTGGCCGAGCGGCTGCCCGCTGGGCCAGCCACCATCTGATACCCGGAGACTTCTCATGGCCGTCAACACGCAGCGCATGTCACCATCGATTGAGGGCGCCCGCGTGCGGCGGCTGGCGCTGCCGCGCTATCTGCGCCTCGACGGCGGGCGCTTTCTGCTGGGGCTGGTTTTTATCCTCTGCCTGATGAGCTTGATCGTCCTGGTGCAGACCGGAAGTGTAGCCACCAAAGGCTACGCGATTAGCGCGCTGGAGGAGCAGAAGGTGGCGCTCACCCGCGAGCGCTCGCTGTTCCAGGAGCGTGTGGCCCGCGCCCAGTCGCTTGAGCGCATCCGCCGCCGCGCCGAGCAGCTTGGCCTGCGCCCGATCACCAAGGATCAGGTGCGCTATGTTGATCTGGAGGAGACAGGGGACAGGGGACAGGAGATAGGGGCTCGGGCACCGAGCACCGCCCCGCCTGAGGAACCGTAAGCCTTTGAATTCTTTGCCCCGCCCTTTGCGCTCTGCCCTCCCTGTACCCAGTACCCTGTGCCCTGTACCCTGCCTATGGCCACAAGCAGCACAACCAGAGCTGAGCCCCGTGATGTAGCCGCCGCGCCTGTGCGCGTGCGGCTTGCGCGCTGGCGGATCAACGCGGTGCTCCTGATCTGCCTGCTGCTGATCGGTCGCATCGTGCTGCGCCTCGGCGAGCTGCAGATTGTGCGCCACGACGAGCTGCGCGAGCAAGCCTACCAGGAGATCAACCGCCAGATCCCGCTGCTGCCAACCCGTGGTGTGATCACGGATCGCCTTGGCAATGTGCTGGC
>Ga0136636_10002287_pt1 | contig 11393 bp, 7 predicted proteins | sample AntDrymUQ8522106_2_FD_104653 | JGI IMG/M metagenome (GOLD analysis project Ga0136636, IMG submission 104653) | Polar desert sand microbial communities from Dry Valleys, Antarctica - metaG UQ852 (21.06) | ecosystem: Environmental > Terrestrial > Soil > Desert | place: Antarctica: Dry Valley... | reverse complement strand
CGTATTTGGGGTGGGTATCCAACAGGCGGTGGTCTTCGCAATGCAACTGCAAATCCCGTCATTATTAAGGGCGAGGTGCGGGTGTTGAAATCTCTAGATATGGACGGTATAAGGGTACAACCCCTATAAGTTATTACGCTATATTACTTACAAAGAATCCCGCTACCAATAAAGCAGCGGGATTTTTTTTTTGAACTCTTCTTTCAAGTCATTTTACCCTGCAAACTGCTTTCTGATAATAATCAACCCACACCGGCTTTAAATCGGCTCCACCTTCATTTCCTCCCCACAAAGGGAGGGAGGTTGGTTTACGACTTTGAAAATGCTTTGCGTATAATATTTAGTGCCGCGCCTTTAACGAACCACTCAATCTATTATGCATTGCAAGTAGGATACATAATGATAAATTTCAAGTACTGTTGCTATGGATGATTTCCAACATTCTGCTAATAAAAAGCAGGGTTACGGCTTGTGTGCCTGCATCGAACAATTTGTACTTTATTCACCACCATTTTACATGATACCCTCAGACTTTATTATTTAAAATAGCGAAATTTCCCTTTATTTATCTTATAACGATCCAAAGAAAATCGCTACGGATTAAACCATAAAAAAACATGAATTATTTCATACTGTACACTATCTGCATTTTAGAAAGAATCCTGACGAATGTGACCAATAAATGACCTAAATTAATCAAATCCTCTTAATGACCAAATGATCTGATATTAGGCTTTTTTTCCATCATCATCATTCAAATGCTCAGGGCTTCTTCGTGTTTGTAAAAATTACCAATTGTAATTCTTGTTTATCGTGCTAATATTTAAAAAAGCGTTATTTTTTTTGCCTGGGAATAAATACCAGCGTTTTACTAAATCCTATTTGAATGCCTGCACCTGTTAGCTTGTATGTAGCTACCTGATTAGATAACTGTTGAGGTCTTAGTAAATCATATCGAATTATTAATCTGTGTTGTGCTATTCCGAAAGAACCATTTACCCGTAACATAAATTGTATTACTTCTTTATCTTTTTTATTTTTCCAAACATAAGTTGTGCGTAAATGCCAACCAGGTGTAAAGGCGTTTATCCGAAACATGGAATCGCTTAGAATATTTGCATCTCCAAAAAAATTATTTGAACCTGTTCCATCACCGGGCTTCATAAACCAGCTATTTAATCCACCACCTAAATACCAATTGCTTCGCATTTTAGGAAACATCAATTGCTCATAGGATATCGCTAATTGAACCCCTCCTGATGTTCCAGAACTACTTCCTCCAGAAAATAGGAAACCAAATAAACCTTCATTACCAAAAGAATTGGGTTGAAAACTTACGCCAGTGGAATAAGTGCCTAATCCTAAAGACCAACGGTTTTTGTATTTATTGTAGTAGTCAACGGAAAGGGAAATATCTGGATAATTATAATAAGCGGAAGTTTGAGGTTTAAAACCACTGCTGTTGTTAATCATTTTTGCTCTTGTGGAGGTTAAGGACAATTCCGGGCGAATGGCCCATTGTTGTGCATTTGCCGCTATGGATAAAAAGCAAATCAGGGAGGCAAATATCTGGGGGTATTTAATAGTTATCACTTATTTCAAAGGATTGAAAGTTAAAAATTTCGTTGCTGTTTACTATGCGGGGTGTAGCTATGGTATTTACTCCATTTCTTCCTTAACAAAGAATTCTAAGCTGTTGTCCATCACCCGTTGGTAATCCCACATTTTCCAACATATCAAGTATATCGTAATCTGTACTGAATTTATACATATCACCTTGTACTTCCGTTTTTTCCTTTAAACTGTTATACAATTTTTTGTAGTCTCTTATGGAGTTTTCACGGGCTACATATATATGTTTACCGCTATCATCAATTTTAAAACTATATGCTCTTACACTAAATATTCCATTTGCATTTGAAATTCTAGTTAAATTATGTATGTCTTCATTTTCATACCAAGGCGTATCATCTGAATTATCTCTTATTTTAAAGTAATTAGCTTTTGATAAACATAATAATTTTTTTTCGATTTAAATACTACCCAAATCTTGTTTTTTTATCTTCTTTCACTTTTTTCCGGAATTGGTAATTTGTAATTCCTTCCCCACAATTCAGTATATAAATACAGTAAATATTTTTTAATGATAAGTCATAATTATTGGCACGCATTGTAATTTTTATAATAAAATAGTTACATTTATGAGTTGAACACGGCTTATTTATTACCTTATTAGTAGAAATATTAAAGATAGTATATTATACAAGTCAAAATACACTCAATTTTCATTTCAAGCCTTAAATAATTTTATATGGGTTATAAAAATATTTTAGTTTCATGGTTGATAATCATTTTATTATGAAGTAGTTTAAGCATACATAGCAATAGTAAGAGGTAGGTACCTAATGCAAATACCTGCTAAAATAAAACAATCCGGTTTTGAGTTCAATGGAAAATAGCCGGTGCAAGCGTTTCATAAGCACTTACAGCCAAAATAAAAATACCCACTACTTTTCAGCAGTGGGTATTTTTATTTATCCTTATCATTTGCTTTTAGCCCTTGGGCAAATACTCTCTTACGAATGATATTTAATGCAGCGCCTTCCTTAAATCGGCTCCACCCTCATTTCCTCCCCACAAAGGGAGGGAGGTTGGTTCACGACTTTGAAAATGCTTTGCGTATAATATTTAGTGCCGCGCCTTCTACGAACCACTGTATCTGCTGTGCATTATAAGTATGGTTCACCAAAAAGGATTCCGAAGTTCCATCAGCATGGTTCAATACCATGGTAAGCGGTTTTTCGGGGGCAAATTCAGTAAGGCCAATTATATCAATGCTGTCGTCTTCCTGTATTTTATCGTAATCAGTTTTTTCAGCAAAGGTGAGACCGAGCATACCCTGCTTTTTCAGGTTGGTCTCATGGATACGCGCAAAGCTTTTTACCAATACGGCTCTTACGCCAAGGTGACGGGGTTCCATAGCGGCATGTTCGCGGCTGCTGCCTTCGCCGTAGTTTTCGTCGCCTACCACTATGGTACCTATGCCTGCGGCTTTGTAAGCTCGCTGCGTAGCCGGTACGGGTCCGTATTCACCCGTAATCTGGTTTTTTACACTATCGGTTTTTTCATTAAAATAATTCAATGCCCCAATCAACATGTTATTGCTGATATTATCGAGGTGGCCACGGAATTTTAACCAGGGACCTGCCATGCTGATATGGTCGGTGGTACATTTTCCTTTGGCCTTAATAAGTAGTTTTAAACCTAATAGGTCAGTACCTTCCCATGCAGTAAACGGATCGAGCAATTGCAGACGCTTACTTGCAGGATCTACCAATACATTTACATGGCTACCGTCTTCGGCAGGAGCTTGAAAACCGGCATCTTCCACATCAAACCCCTTTGGCGGCAATTCGTACCCCGTTGGCGGATCAAGTTTTACCTGCTCGCCGTGTTTATTCGTAAGCGTATCAGTAAGTGGATTGAAATTCAGATCTCCTGCAATGGCTAGAGCCGTTACGAGTTCAGGGCTGCCTACAAAAGCCATGGTATTGGGGTTGCCATCAGCACGCTTGGCAAAGTTTCTGTTGAAACTGTGTACAATGGTGTTGCGTTCTTGCTTTTCGGCTCCTACACGGTCCCACATACCAATACAAGGGCCACAAGCGTTGGCAAAAACGGTTGCTCCAATTTCGGCAAATGTTTCCAGAAATCCATCCCGCTCAATGGTATAACGAACCTGTTCGCTACCAGGGGTAATGGTAAATTCCGATTTGAGCGTTAAGCCCTTTTCAGAAACCTGTTTGGCAAGGCTCACAGCCCGGCTTATGTCTTCGTAGCTGCTGTTGGTGCAACTTCCAATAAGACCCACTTCAATTCTGGTAGGCCAGTTGTTGGCAGCCGCAGCTTCCTTCATTTTACTTATAGGCGTTGCCAGATCGGGTGTAAAAGGTCCATTCAGGTGTGGTTCCAGTTCACTCAGATTTATTTCAATCACTTCATCAAAATAGTCCTTAGGGTTTTCATAAACCTCAGGATCGCCTGTCAAATGCCCGGCAATTCCATCAGCAAGGGTCGCTACAGCTTCTCTACCGGTTGCCTTGAGGTAGCGGCTCATGCTTTGGTCGTATCCAAATGTAGAAGTGGTTGCTCCAATTTCGGCTCCCATATTACAGATAGTTCCTTTACCGGTGCAACTCATAGATAAAGCACCTTCTCCAAAATATTCAACTACCGCGCCGGTTCCGCCTTTTACAGTAAGAATTCCAGCCACTTTTAAAATTACATCTTTAGGAGCGGTCCAGCCATTTAGTTTACCATTTAGCTTTATGCCAATCAGTTTGGGCATTTTCAATTCCCAGGGCAGTCCTGCCATTACATCGCAGGCATCAGCTCCACCTACACCAATTGCAATCATACCGAGTCCACCAGCATTTACTGTATGGCTGTCAGTACCAATCATCATGCCACCGGGAAAGGCGTAGTTTTCCAACACCACCTGATGAATAATGCCTGCACCGGGTTTCCAAAAACCCAATCCATACTTATTGGAAACAGAAGCCAGAAAATCAAATACTTCCTTACTTTCATTTACAGCCTTTTCCAAATCTACCTTACTATTGTCTTTGGCAACAATCAGGTGATCACAATGGACAGTGCTTGGCACGGCTACTTTGTCGCGGCCCGCCTGCATAAACTGTAAAAGAGCCATTTGTGCCGTGGCATCCTGCATAGCTACCCGATCCGGCGCAAAGTCAACATAATCTTTCCCACGGGTATAAGCAGTGGTTGCATCCCCATCAGTCAGATGGGCGTATAATATTTTTTCGGTTAATGTCAATGGCCGGCCAACGGCTTTTCGGGCGGCTGTAACCCGGGCAGGAAACCCTGCATAGACAGCCTCAATCATGGAAAGATCAAACATCGGTTTTATATTTGGTTGATTAAGTGGATATTACTGGCGAATTTAAGACTAATCGGGGAGCCAAAAAAAGAGCCTTTTACGATATAGTCTTTAAACAAAGGAAATTCTACATAATAAGGACGATTCGAGGTTTTGAATAATTTTTACAACAAATGCTTAACAAATTACCAATATCTTTGTAATTACTTTTTAAACTGAAATGTATGCTCGAACGTTTCCGAAATTTTGTTGAGTGGAACGCCTTTGGGGTATGCTCCTATTTGGGCGAAAAATTTGACATCGCTTCCTCAAAAATACGTCTTTACTTTATTTATCTTTCCTTTTTTACTTTTGGGAGCCCTATTATTTTATACTTTTTCATTGCCTTTTGGATGAATGTAAAAAGTTACATTTTATCTGGAAAACGCAACCCCCTATGGTATAAGTAGTCTGGTATTATCTGTTTTCTACTCCATAATTTCGAGATTTCCATTTACATTCAACTGTACACCTGTGGGTACGATAAGGCTTACAGCAGGGGCAATGGTAACCATACTATTAATGGAACAAACGCCACTCGCTGTTGGTAAGATAAGTATTACGTCGCCTTTTTTTGTCACTGTAAGAGGTATTTCACTGTTCATCCAGTTGGCTGGGTCTTCCCAATTTCCGTTACCATTAAATACATATACTTTCTGCAATAGGGCATTTACTCCCGGTACTTTTGCCACTCCTCTAAAGGCTGTATTGGTTTCCGCTATTGATAGCAGGTCAATGAGTGGGGCAAATGTTTGATTGTAGCCGGCAGTATCAATAATCCTTACAAATTCTCCACCTCCTGTGGCACCGCTTCCACCTTTTCGGGTGGCATAGAGCAAGGTGCCCGTTCCAAAAAAGGTACCCGTAACTGCCCGGTAATTATCGGCAGCGCTTCCGGCGATTCCATTCGATATCCAGGTGCCGTCCACCAGCGAATATTTTACCAACCCATGCAGTTCATCTGCCAGATACATCATTTCCGGACCTGCTTGCGCAGGTACAATATCTGCAAAAAATACATCACTTACAGATGCATTATTAAATGGAATGCCGGGCAAAGGGATAGCTTCCACACCAGAAGTATCAGGCAAGCCTTCACCTACTTTCATCACCCTTGTATTCACCACACCCGATCCGTGTGTAAGGTATAGTTCGCCATTAAAAAGATTAATATTTCGCGTATTAGTAACCGTATTGCATACAATTACCGAAGTGTCAACGGCTTCTTTTACAAAATATACTCCGCGTGTACCGCCCGCTGTCCAGTACCCGCTGTTTCCATCATTGGTTACCACACTTCTAAAAGAGGCATTGGGATATAATTTATCAATTGGTAAAATAATCGGTACATCAATTAGCCCCAGGGAATCTACTCTTGCAATACTTCGTCCAGCGGCAGTGCCGGCACTTGTTACACTTGAGGTTCCCGGAAACAGGTTATACCCTCCTAAGGTCAGGTACATTCCATTTCCTGAAAGCCGTAACTGCCCTTCTGTAGAACTGCGGCCACTCAGGGTAAGCTTGCGGTCGCCGGTAAGTGGGAAAAGTATACTTTGTATTAAAACTCCTGCAGGTGTAAATTCCTCCAGAAAAACAGGCGACGAGCTAGTAGGAAGCGCGGAATCTGGGCTGCCCACCCTAACTACAGCAAGGTTACCAGGGGTAAAAACAAAAGGTTGAGTTAACGCACCTGTTGCGGAAAGTAACAACCATAGAAGGTGGATTTTTTTCATATAAAATGATTTTAAATTAAGGATTGCTCTGTATAAAAGCTATTTATAATTTTGCATAATGAATGCCTGACGAATTACCAAGGGGCTATCTTGCTTTCCCGATTATAGTTATGGGAACCTTACAACTGCCTGACGAATAATCAGTAACTGTTCAAGCAATGGTTCCAGCAAATCAAGTTTCAACATGTTAGCTCCATCACTTTTGGCAACCGCAGGATTGGGATGTGTTTCAATAAAAAGGCCATCGGCACCGGTAGCAATAGCGGCTTTAGAAATGGTACCAATCAACTGCGGGTTGCCTCCCGTAATCCCGCTTGTTTGGTTGGGTTGCTGCAGGCTATGTGTGCAATCCATAATTACGGGGGTGCCATGTGCTTTCATCCAGGGAATGTTACGGTAATCCACTACCAGATCCTGATAACCAAAGGTATTACCTCTTTCTGTGAGCATAATTTTTTCATTACCCGCCTTTTGAATTTTTTCTACGGCAAATTTCATAGAATGACCGCTAAGAAATTGTCCCTTTTTTACATTCACTATTTTCCCTGTAGCAGCAGCGGCCTCTAATAAATCAGTTTGCCGACAAAGAAAAGCAGGTATTTGAAGAATGTCTATATATTTTGCGGCTTCGGCACATTCGTCGTGGGCATGCACATCGCTTGTTGTGGGTAAACCGTATTTTTCCCCTACTTTCTTTATTAATGATAGCCCAAGCTCGTCGCCAAGGCCCGTAAAACTTGCTGCACTTGTACGATTGGCTTTACGATAACTGGCTTTAAATACATAAGGTATTTCCAGTTTTTTACAGATTCCGCTAACAGTTTCCGCAATTTCCATCACAAGGTCTTCGCTTTCAACTACACAGGGGCCGGCAATTAAAAAAAAATTATTGGAGTTGTAAACCTGATTTTTAAATAAATCGGCAAGAAAGGCTGCTATCATGCGGCGAAAATAATCTCTAATCTTCCTATTTCATCCTGCTATTTTAATTGCTTTAGCATTGCTTTGGCAATTTTCGGGTTAATAATAACCTTATCATGTTCAAAATCAAGCTTGATACGCCATTTCTGTAAGGTGGTTACGCCGATTATTGCGTCTTCGCTTAGGTTGGGAACAACTATAAATTCGTCTGACATCCTGATATCGTCAATGTAGAAATCAGGAGTAATTCGCTCATTAATTTTGAGATAAGTTTTCTGACTAGCAGTGGCCACCTCCAAAGGTGTTAACATTTTTTGCGGCTCGGCAATTTCTTCTGCAAAATCGGGGTAAATGCAACTAAATGTGGCTCCACTGTCGAAAAGTGTATAAATTACCTTTTCACCCTTTGTTCCTTCAAATCTGCCCGGCAATTTTAAAACCATAGTTGCAAGCTACAGAAAGAAGGCAAATTTTTTAGCTCTTTTCTCAGTAATGCTTGTCGCGCCTTTATCTTTACTCAATTACTATCTCTTTATATCATTGCATTATTTTAGCATGTTTAATACCTTTCTGAATATTATTGATTTTTCACTCCCGCTAAAGAATCCGGTACTGATCTTTTCTACCATTCTTTTTATCATTCTTTTTGCACCTATTATCCTTAATAAATTCCGTATTCCGCACTTAATAGGGTTAATTATTGCCGGCGCATTAATTGGTCCAAATGGTTTTTTTCTGATGGACCGGGATAGTTCTTTCAAACTATTCGGGCAGGTGGGGTTACTCTACATTATGTTTTTGGCAGGTCTCGAAATAGACCTTGCAGAGTTTAAAAAGAACAGCAGTAAGAGTTTGCTTTTCGGCATGTACACATTTCTAATTCCCATGACATTAGGTTTTTTGGCAGGCCGATACCTTTTGGGCTTTACCATTCCTTCATCCATTTTACTAGCCAGTATTTTTGCTTCCCATACCTTAATTGCCTATCCTATGATAAGCAAATTTGGGGTAGCTAAAAATCGTGCAGTTAATATTACCATAGGAGGTACATTAATTACGGATACCTTGGCATTATTGGTACTTGCCGGAGTGGCAGGTATGTACAGTGATGGTTATGGAGATGGTTTTTGGGTAAAATTGGGATTTTCAGTTTTGCTTATGGGTGCTTTTGTAATGTGGGGTTTCCCCATCATTGGTCGTTGGTTTTTTAAGCGTTTTGATGATAGTGTATCGCAATATGTTTTTGTACTCGGCATGGTTTTTCTGGCAGCATTTTTGTCTGAGTTAGCGGGTGTAGATGCTATTATTGGCGCCTTTCTCGCCGGTTTGGCACTTAACCGGCTGGTTCCGCATACAAGTGCATTGATGAACAGGATTGAGTTTGTAGGCAATGCACTGTTTATACCCTTCTTTTTAATAGGGGTTGGCATGCTGATTGATTATCGCGTATTTTTTAAAGACCTTGAAACAATAAAAGTAGCTACAGTTATAACCATAGTGGCAATGGTAGCAAAATATGCGGCAGCTTGGCTTGCGCAAAAGAGTTTTGGCTTTTCGGCAGATGAACGTCGCTTAATTTTTGGCTTAAGTAATGCACACGTTGCCACTGCTTTGGCGGTTGTGCTGGTAGGATATAATACCATTATTGGTAACGATGCCAATGGTGAACCCATCCGGCTATTAAATGAAAGTGTGTTAAATGGATCCATTGTTTTAATTATGGTTACCTGTACGGTAGCTTCATTTGTAGCACAAAAAGGCGCCCGAAATATAGCATTAATGGATAATAACAATGAAACAAGGGATGAAACTAATATGGATGAAAAAGTACTGGTGGCAATAAATGACCCCGAAATGGCGAATGCTTTAATGGAACTTAGTATTACCATTAAATCTAAAACAAATATTCATGGATTATACGCACTCAATGTGGTGGATAACAATAATGCAACCGCTCAGGATGAAAAAAGGGCACAAAAGATTTTAAAAATTGCTACAGATGCCGCAGCCGCTACTGATAATTTGGTGCATCAGCTTAAGCGTTATGATATAAATGTATTAAATGGCATTGCAAGTGTAATTAGAGAACATTCCATCACCGATCTTATACTGGGCGTGCATAAAGGCGATTTTTTATCCGAAAACTTTATGGGTGATTTATCAGGCGGTATTATTGCAAAATGTAATACAACAACGCTCATTTACAAACCTGCGCAACCATTAGCCACTATAAAGCGTAACCTGGTAGTAGTACCCGAAAAGGCAGAACGCGAAATTGGATTCCCATTCTGGCTGGTAAAACTTTGGAATATCAGCCGCAATAATGGAAGTAAACTCGTGGTGTATGCCAGTCAGGCAACGATTGACTTAATAAAGAAAATCGCACTAAAGCATCCAGTTTCCATCGAATACAAGGTCTTTACCGACTGGGATGATTTTTTAATTTTAGGAAGGGATTTACGCGAAGATGATAACCTTTATTTGATCATGAGCCGGAAAAACCATCCTTCCTACACCCCGGCTATGACACGCATTCCGCATTACCTGAGCAGTTATTTTAAAAATTCAAGTTATGTGATTATTTATCCCATGCAAAGCGGAATTCACGAAGGGGTATCCGGCAACCTTAAAAACCCTGGTGTGCTGGAGCCGTTTCAGGAAAACCTGGTATTACTGGATGATTTGGGGAAAACAATTACCAACCTGTTTAAACGCCGATGAACTGTTTTTTTTCGGCTAAAGGTTAACGGGTAGTATTTTTGCAGAATAAATATGATTGCTGACTTAATACTTTGCTTTTTATGATAAAGGAAAAAATCCTGGTCATTGGTGCATCTGGCCAAATAGGTGTGGAATTGACGCTTGCGCTTCGGGAAATATACGGGAACGGTAATGTAATTGCAAGCGATCTGCGGGAACAGAACCCTTTACTGGAAGGTACCGGGCCCTATGTGTCGCTCGACGTAATGAATAAAGAAATGTTGCATGTGCAGGTAATCCGGCAGGGCATTACACAGATATACCTGCTGGCGGCAATCCTGAGTGCAACCGGCGAAAAAAATCCGGGTCTTGCCTGGCACCTAAACATGCAGGGACTTTTAAATGTACTTGATATAGCCCGGGAAGAACAGATTCAGAAAGTGTACTGGCCCTCAAGTATTGCAGTATTTGGCCCTACAAGCCCAAGGCTAAATTGCCCGCAGCAAACCATTATCGAGCCGGTTACCGTTTATGGTATCAGCAAATATGCCGGAGAATTCTGGTGTAATTACTATCACCAACGGTACCAAATTGACGTACGCAGTTTGCGGTACCCCGGTTTGATCAGTTACAAATCAGCACCGGGTGGCGGTACTACCGATTATGCCATAGAAATTTATCAGGAAGCATTGGAAGAAAAGCATTACGATTGTTTTTTGAAAGAAGATACTTACCTGCCTATGATGTATATGCCCGATGCCATTCGTGCTACCATTGAACTGATGGAGGCTCCGGCAGAAAAAATATCAATCCGCCATAGCTATAATATCAGCAGTATGAGTTTTTCTCCCAAAGAAATTGCCGCCGAAATAAAAGGGTATATTCCTGATTTTACCATTAATTATGAGCCCGATTACCGGCAGGATATTGCAAATGGGTGGCCTCAGAGCGTTGATGATGCTGTTGCGAGAAAAGATTGGGGATGGGAGGAAGCTTATGATCTCAAAAGAATGACCAAGGATATGTTGGATAATATGACCATTCCGGTATAGGAATTTAGACATTTCTAAAAATCTCTGAGGCTTGTTTATGCCAAT
>Ga0136636_10002286_pt1 | contig 11404 bp, 13 predicted proteins | sample AntDrymUQ8522106_2_FD_104653 | JGI IMG/M metagenome (GOLD analysis project Ga0136636, IMG submission 104653) | Polar desert sand microbial communities from Dry Valleys, Antarctica - metaG UQ852 (21.06) | ecosystem: Environmental > Terrestrial > Soil > Desert | place: Antarctica: Dry Valley... | reverse complement strand
GCCTAACGTGTTCTCTGGAGACAGCTACTGCTGGGTAAGCCAGCACACCGCTGTTTAAGCAGCGCCCGGTCTGCGGTCGAGGGTGCTTGATCTGTCAGCAAATTTCACCCCGTTGACTGTTTATTCATACAGTATTAAATTTCCGGCAAAACCGGCACGTTGTTACAAGTCCAGCCTTGGGCTCGACGCGCCGCAGGAGCCACCATGTTGCCTGCACCTGGTCACCAGAATTCATCACGAGGCCGCCTGCGCCTTAGGGAGTTTCCCCAGTCTCTGCCGCCACTGCGAGCAGTGCGATTGCTGGATCAGTTGCGTGAGCGGCTTCGCTACCTGCACTGCAGCCTCAACACGGAAAAGGTCTACGTGTACTGGTGCCGGGCATTCATCCGGTTTCACCGGCTGCGCCATCCAGCGGAAATGGGCGGGCCGGAGGTGGAGTCGTTCTTGACCATGCTGGCCTGCGGGCGGGGCGTCGCGCCATCCACGCACAGCCAAGCGCTTTCGGCGCTGCTGTTTCTGTACACCAAGGTGCTGGGGCATGACCTGCCATGGCTGCATGAGATTGGCCACCCTCGCAAGCAGCGGCGCCTACCGGTGGTGTTGAGCCAGGCCGAGGTGGCCGGGGTGCTTGCTCAGATGCAAGGTGATGCAGGATTGCTGGCACGCTTGCTGTACGGCACGGGTCTGCGTATCAGTGAAGCGTTGCAACTTCGGGTCAAGGATATCGACTTTTCGCATCGGGCCGTGATCGTGCGCGAAGGCAAAGGGGGCAAGGACAGGGTCGTCATGCTGCCTGAGAGCTTGATATCTGCGCTTCGAGAGCAATTGGCACGCTCACGACTGGTGTGGGCCGCCGACGTGGAAGCAGGTACTGCCGGGGTGGAAATGCCTCATGCGCTTGATCGCAAGTACCCGCGTGCGGGACAGTCCTGGCCTTGGTTCTGGGTGTTTCCGCAAGACCATCATTCGACCGATCCGCGCAGTGGCGTGGTTCGGCGCCACCACCTGTATGACCAGACGTTTCAACGGGCGTTCAAACGGGCGGTTGCTGCGGCCGGCGTCGAGAAGCCCGCAACGCCACACACGCTTCGCCACTGTTTTAGTTACGACATCACTTGAATACAAATGAGTCTGCACAGCAACTTCGTTGTGCGACGCACTTATTGCAAAGCGGCTACGACATCCGCACCGTGCAAGACCTGCTCGGCCACGCGGATGTGGCCACGACGATGATTTACACGCATGTGCTGAATCTGGGCGGCGGCGCGGTGCGCAGCCCGTTGGATCAGCTTTGAGAGGCCGAGTCCGAAGCGTCGGAGCGCTCGGCACTCCACTCGCCAAACTCACACCTGCATATTCATGATTTCCGAATACGCCGACACCAGCCTGTTCCGCACCTGCAAGGTGGCCTGAAACCCGATCTGCGATTTCTGCATCGCGATCATGGTTTCTTCGAGCGAGACGTTGGGGTTGTCCATCTGCACTTCGCGCTGCAGGCGGCTGGCCTCCATCTGACTGGCGCTGACGCCCTTCATCGCTTGGGCCATCGCGTCGCCGAAGCTCGCGCCGCCCACTTCCTTGGGTTTTGCCAGCGGCTGACCATTAATGGCCAAGCCAGCGCGGGCGGTCGCTTGGGCGAAATCGAAGGGCTTGAGCTTCATGTCCATGATGGGACGAAGTATGTGGGGGCAGTGGCGGCACTGAAGGCGCGAACTGCGTGGGCTAACTCGGCCTGTTCGCGGCTTTCTTGAGGGTGCATTTCCGAATAATTCGATGCATCGCAGAGAAGTCCGCTTCTGCAAGAGATCTGCAAGAGATCAGCCCGAGATCAGCCCCACCGATGGACAACGCACTCAGCCCCACTGCCGTCAATACGCTGCCCGTCGTCACCCAGACGCCGAGCTTCGGCACGCGCTTGGCTGCCCTGCCCGCCCGCAACAAAGTGATGATGGGTGCCGGCCTGGCCGTCTTGGCAGCCGCCGTGCTGGCCATCACCGTGTGGTCGAACCAGGGCGACTTCAGGCCGGTTTTCACGGGCCTGTCCGACAAGGACGGCGGCGCGGTGATTGCGCAGCTGACCACGCTCGGCGTGCCCTACCGAAACGAGCCGGGTGGCAACTTTTTGGTGCCCGCGTCGCAGGTCTATGACGTGCGCATGAAGCTGGCTTCTGCCGACTGCCCAAGGTCAGCACCACCGGCTTCGAGCTGATGGACAAAAGCTCCATTGGCCAGACGCAATTCAATGAACGGCTGAACTTTCAGCGCGGCCTGGAAGGCGAGTTGACGCGCACCATCACTGCCCTGGCCGACGTGGCCGATGCCCGCGTGCATCTGGCCATGCCGCAGCAAAACGGCTTTTTCCGCGAGCAGCAAAAACCCAGCGCCAGCGTGATGCTGACGCTGCGCGGCGGCCGCACGCTCGACCGGGCGCAGGTGGCCGGCATCGTCCATCTGGTGTCCGCCAGCGTGCCCGAGCTGAACCCCAAGGCGGTCAGCGTGTTGGACCAGACCGGTGCCTTGCTGTCGGTCAGTGCTGACAACAACGGCAGCGGGCTGGACAGTCAGCAGCTGCAATACAAGCATCAGATCGAAGCCACCTTCAACAAGCGGATCTACGACCTGCTGGAGCCGGTGGTGGGCCGCGACAACCTGCGCGCCACCGTCACCGCCGATGTCGATTTTTCGCAGATCGAATCGACCGCCGAAGAGTTCAAGCCCAACCAGGGCAAGGACGCCGCCAACAGCTCGGTGCGCAGCTCCCAAACCAACGAGTCGACCAACGGCACGCCGCCCACTGCCACCGGCGTGCCCGGTGCCGCCACCAACCAGCCGCCGGTGCCCGCCACCGCACCCATCAATGGCGCATCGGCGCCGCTGCAGGCAGCGGGCGGCGGCAACGGTGCAATGAGCAGCACGCGGCGCGAGGCGACCACCAATTTCGAGCTGGACAAAACGGTCCGCGTGATCCGCAACGCCACCGGCAATGTGCGCCGGCTGAATGTGGCTGTGGTCGTCAACCACCGCAGCAACACCGACGCCAAGGGCAAGACGAGCAACGTGCCGGTGGCGCAGGACGAGTTGGACAAGCTGACCGGCCTGGTCAAGGAAGCCATGGGCTTCAACACGGAGCGCGGCGATTCGCTGAAGGTCATCAGCGCACCTTTCCTGGTCGACAAGACCGAGTCAATTGATGTGCCGCTGTGGAAACAGCCGCTGCTGCTGGACATCGTCCGCGCGGCCGCCGTGCCGGTGGCCCTGGTGGCCGTGGCCTTGATTGCCGTGTTCGGCATGGTGCGCCCGGCCATCCGCGCCGCCAGCGCGCCGCCGCCTACAGCCGATGAGCAGAACAAGCTCGACGCGGTGGTGGACGAAACCAACTTGCTGCCCGGCGAAACCCGCAGCAGCGACGGCAAGGTCATTCACAGTGGTCTGCCCGCCCTGGAAGCCCCGATCTCCAACGAAAAGCTCGAACGCGCCAGACAGCTGGCCCGCGACAACCCGATTGCGGTGGCCAACATCATGCGGTCCTGGATGGAGGGCAGTGCCTGAGGGCCTGCGGTGAACAACGATGCCCACTGAAGACAAAGACATTGAAGACGCTGCCATCTTGCTGATGTCGCTCGGCGAAGAAGAAGCCTCCAACGTGTTCAAGCACCTGTCCCCGAAAGAAGTGCAGAAGCTGGGCGAAACCATTGCCAAGCTGAAGGTCGTGGGCCGCGTCCGCGTGGAGGACGTGTTGACCCGCTTCGACGCGGTGGCCGAAACGCAGAGCACCTTGGTCAACGACACCGACGAATACGTGCGCACCGTGCTGCGCAAGGCGCTGGGCGACGACAAGGCCAATCTGCTGCTCGACCGTATCTTGCAGGGTAGCGATGTGTCGAGCATCGAAAGCCTGAAGTGGATGGACGCCGCCTCGGTGGCCGAGCTGCTGCGCAACGAACACCCGCAAATCATCGCTGCCATCCTGGCCCATCTTGACTTTGACCAAAGCAGCTCGGTGCTGCGCGTGTTCACCGAGCGCCAGCGCAACGAGGTGCTGGTGCGCATCGCCACGCTCGACGGCATCCAGCCGATGGCACTGAAGGACTTGAACGAAGTGATGAGCCAGGTGCTGGCCGGGGGCGAGCGGATGAAAAAGTCCAACCTCGGCGGCGTCAAGAGCGCAGCCGAAATCATCAATATGCTGGGCTCCAGCGTCGAGGCTTCGGTGCTCGACTACATCCGCGAAGCCGATGCCGACCTGGCACAAAAGATCATGGACAACATGTTCACCTTCGATGATCTGGACAAGATCGACGACAAGGGCATCCAGGCCGTGCTGAAGGAAGTGCAGAGCGAATCGCTGGTGGTGGCGCTGAAGGGCGCGAGCGCCGAGCTGCGCGAAAAAGTGCTGCGCAATATGTCCACCCGCGCTGCCGAAACCCTGCGCGAAGACCTCGACTCACGCGGCCCGGTGCGGCTGTCCGAAGTGGAAGGCGAGCAAAAGGAAATGCTCAAGATCGTCCGTCGTCTGATCGACGAAGGCACGATCGTGATGGCCGGCGGCGGCGACGATCAGTACGTATGAGCGCAAAGCCACCCCGCCAGGTCCCCCCGCCACAGCACCCCGCAGGCTTCGAGCGGCGTGCCAGCAGCTACAGCCGCTTCATCCCGCGCGAAGAATTGAGCGATGTGGCTGCCTGGAGCCCCGAGGCACTGAGCGGCGCGGCCAACCGGGCCCGTGCACCGATCAGCGCACCGGCCCCGCCCGCACCCCCCGCAGCCGCCAAACCCGCGCCGCCGCCCGAGCCCGATGTCCAGCAGCTCGTGCACGCCGCCCGCCAGACCGGTTATCAAGACGGCTACCGTGACGGCCTGGCCGCGCTGGAAGCCTTCAAGGCCAGCTTCGCGCAACAGATGAGCGCCCAGCTCGGCCAGCTGGTGACGAATTTCGACGCTGAATTTTTGGCCCTTGAAAACCAGATGGCCGGGGCGTTGGCGCGCACCGCTATCGAGCTGGCCCGCCAGATCGTGCGCAGCGAAATCACCCAGCGCCCCGAACACATCGCCACCGTTGCGCATGACGCGGTCGAAGCGCTGCAAATGTCGGCCCGCCACGTGCGCGTTCGCGTCAACCCGGCCGACTTTGACCTGGTGATGAGCGGTGCCGGTGAGGCAATGAAAGCGCGCGATGCGCAGGTGCTGCCCGACCCCGATATCGCGCGCGGCGGTTGCGCCGTTGACTCCGATATCGGCAGCGTGGACGCGAGCCTGGCCGCCCGCTGGCAGCAGGCCGCCGCGTCGATGGGCCAGACCTCGCTGTGGGAAGACCGCCGCACCGGTTCGCAAGGCACCCCATGAGCCGGTCAGACCGCTGGACCCAATACCTCGACGATTTGCAGGCCTTTGCCAGCAACCCGATGCCGATCGAGTCGCAAGGCAAGTTGGTGCGTGTGGCGGGCTTGGTGTTGGAGGCCACCGGCGTCAAGGTGCCGGTCGGATCGGTCTGCGAAATCCACATGCCCAGCTCGGGCAAGACACCGCGCCGGGGCTTGCGGCCGGTCAACGCCGAGGTGGTCGGCTTTTCGGGTGACAGGGCGTATCTGATGCCCACCGACGACATCCAGGGACTGGCCAGCGGGGCGATGGTCATCCCGCGCGCCCTGCCCTTGATGGCCCCCGAGCTGGGCAAGCAAATACACCCGTGGCGGCGCGGCGAAGACCGTGGCCTGCACCTGCCGATGGGCAACGGCCTGCTGGGCCGCGTGGTCGATTCACTCGGCCACCCGCTCGACCGGCGCGGCCCGCTGGAAGGCGTGACGAGCGAGCCGATGTTGCGCCGCCCGATCAATGCGATGGACCGCGACCCGGTCCGCACGCCGCTGGACACCGGCGTGCGCGCGATCAACACGATGCTGACCGTCGGCCGCGGCCAGCGCCTGGGCCTGTTTGCCGGCACCGGCGTCGGCAAATCGGTGCTGCTGGGCATGATGGCGCGCTACACGCAGGCGGATGTGATCGTCGTCGGCCTGATCGGCGAGCGTGGCCGCGAGGTCAAGGAATTCATCGAGGACATCATTGGCGAGGAAGGCCTGGCGCGCTCGGTCGTCTTGGCCGCGCCGGCAGACGCGCCGCCACTGGTGCGCATGCAGGGCGCGCACTACGCCACCGCGATTGCCGAGCACTTCCGCGACCGCGGCCAGCATGTGCTGCTGCTGATGGACTCGCTGACACGTTACGCGATGGCGCAGCGCGAGATTGCGCTGGCCATTGGCGAGCCACCCGCCACCAAGGGCTATCCGCCGAGCTGCTTCGCCAAACTGCCGCAACTGGTGGAGCGCAGCGGCAACGGCCTGCCCGGTGCCGGCTCGATCACCGCCTTCTACACCGTGCTGAGCGAGGGTGACGACCAGCAAGACCCGATTGCCGACGCCGCGCGCGGCATCCTGGACGGTCACATCGTGCTGAGCCGCGAACTGGCCGAGGCCGGCCACTACCCGGCCATCGATGTGGAGCGCTCGATCAGCCGGGTGATGACGAATGTAGCGCCGCAATCGCAGGTCGATTCCGCGCGCCGATTCCGCCAGCTCTTGGCCAAATACAACAAGGCCCGCGACCTGATCCAGCTGGGTGCCTATGCCCCCGGCAACGACCTTGATCTCGACACCGCCGTGCGCCTGCACGCCGACATGAACCGGCTGTTGCAGCAGGACATGCACACCCCGGCGTCGCTCGCCGCCAGCGTCAAGCAATTGATGGCAGTGGTCAAGGACGCGTGATTTCGGCCGACAAGCAATAGGCGGTGAACGACAAACGGTAAGCGGTAAGCGGTAAGCGGTAAACGGCAAGCGGTAAGCGTCAAACGGTAAGCGGAGAGCAAATTCATGAGCAACAACCCCCATCAGCAGACCCTCGGCATCCTGCTCGAACGCGCCACCAGCCAGCGCGACGAAGCGCAGCGGGTCCTGCAAGACCTGCTCAACCGGGCCGAACAAGCCCGCGCCCAGCACGGCCAGTTGACCGAGTACCGGGGCGAATACCAGCAACGCTGGAGTCAGCAGTTTGCCCAGCAAGGCACGATGGACATCGTTGCTTGCTACCAGAATTTTCGTGGCCGCCTGGACGAAGCGATCGACAGCCAGGGCCATGTCGCCAGCCATGCCGACCAGCGCGTGACCCGCGCCCGCGAGAGCCTGCTGGAGCTGGAAACCCGCGTCGCTGCCATCACCAAACTGATGGAACGCCGCCGGCTCGAAGTCAGCCGCGTGCAGCAGCGCCAGGATCAAAGGACCACCGACGAGCAGGCTGCACGCGCCAGCCTGTCGGGTGCCAACCCCTACTCGCGCCTGTCGGCTTGAGCGCGCGATGAACAGCCTGCTCAGCTCGATGCTCACAACGCTCAACGGCGCGGCGTCGGCCACCCGCGCTGCCGATGAGGCCCGCGTCAGCACGGCGCGCGCCCAGTCGGCCAAGGCGGAGGCGAGCGGCCAGTTTTCGCAACTGCTGCGCAGCTACGACAAGCCGGCAGAAAACCCGAAGCCCGCCGCCGAAGCCAGCCCGGCCACCGCCGCGCCGCCTGATCCCAAAAACAGGATTGAGAGCAAGACCGAAGGCAAGACCGAAATCCAGCGCCAGGAAGCGCGCAGCGCTTCGCTCAAAAAATCGCCCGAGGCGGCTGCAAAAAATTCAGCGGAACCGTCTGCCTCCGCGTACGCCGCAAAGCCGGTCGCGCAGGCAAGCGAAGAAGTGATCGCCACGACAGCGGAAAAAAAATCTGCTGATGACGCCGCCGAGTCGGTCGAGCCGGTCAACGACGGCGCGGCAGCCGGCCCGGGCAGTGCCATTGCCGCGCTGCTGACCCCGCTGACGCCCACACCGCTGCTGCTGGCCCTGCAAATTGGTGCCGCCAAGCCGCCGGGCAGTGCGATTGCAGCTGACGATGCCGCCGAAACAGACGACGGAAAAGACAGCGCCAGGTCCAGCGTCAAAGGCGGCGAGAACACCCCGCCGCTCGGAATCGCGGCAAAAGGAGCCCAAACAGCACACGCAGCACACGCAGCAGCCGAGAACTTCAAGGCCAAGGCCGACGACGCTTCAGAACATGACAGCGCCGCCCGAACCAGCGCGACCGACTTCGCCACTGCCGTGCTCGACGCCGTCCAAGCTCAACCTGCCGCCCTGCGCAACGCTGAAGCAGGGCAGCGCGCCCAGAGCGCTGGAACAATGATCGAAGGCATCACCAGCGCCAGCGCGCAAGCGCCCCAAACACCCCTCAGCCCGGCCGGCACCGACCCTGGCAGCACGGCGCGCGTCACCGTGGCCTCGCCGCTGTACACCCCCGGCTTTGCACCCGAAATGGCAGCCCGCCTCAGCGTGTTGGCGGCCGACGGCGTGCAGACCGCGCAGCTGCACCTCAACCCGGCCGAGATGGGCCCGGTGGCGGTGCAGATCGTGATCGAAGGCCAGCAAGCGCGGATCGAATTCCAGGCCGACCAGGCCAACACCCGTGCCGTGCTCGAACGCAGCCTGCCCGACCTTGCCGCTGCGCTGCGCGAATCGGGGCTGACGCTCAGCGGCGGCGGTGTATTCCAGCAGTTCGCGGATCAGGACCCATCGCGCGCACAGCCCCGCAACGACGGCAAGGCAACGCGCCGCAACAGCCGGGAAGACTCCGACACCCTGACAACCTTGCCACCACGCGCAGCCGCGGTGGCCCGGCAGACGCAAGGCGTCGTCGATCTCTACGCCTGAATAGGGGAGCGCAGGCCCGCCTATTCGTGGCTTGAGGCGCAGGCCCCACAGGAATAATCGGTGTCAACGAGGCCATTTGGCCGATGACACCAAGGAGTTGTTCTCATGGCCACAGCCGCCGCCGCTGCCCCTGAAGCCCCAAAAGGCGGTAGCAAGAAAAAACTCATCATCATCGTGGTGGCCGCCTTGCTGGTGCTGCTGCTCGGTGGCGGTGCCGCTGTCTTTTTGCTGAAGAAAAAAGCCCCGGCCGAAGGTGAAGACGGCGCTGAAAACAGCACTGAAGAGACGCACGAGCCCGCGCCCGCTGCCAAAGCCAAGCCCGGCGCGCCGCCGATGTTTGTGCCGCTCGACCCCTTCACCGTCAACCTGGCCGACAAAGACGTGGACCGCTTTGCGCAAATCGGCATCACCCTGGAGGTGGTCGACGCCAAGACCTCTGACACCATCAAGGCCTATCTCCCTGCCATTCGCAGCAATGTGCTGATGGTGCTGGCGCACAAGACCTCGGTCGAGTTGCTGAGCCGGGACGGCAAGGAAAAGCTGGCCCGCGAAATCCTGCGCGAATCGGTTCGCCCGATGGGCATCGAGCTGGACAGCGAGGACGAGGAAGAAGCCCCCGCCGCCGACGCGCCGAAGAAGAAAAAGAAGAAGAAGCGCGCCGTCGAAAGCCCCGTCACCAAGGTGCTGTTCTCCACGTTCATCGTTCAATAAGCCACGGTTTATGAACCAGCAAATCCTCTCGCAAGACGAAGTCGACGCCCTGCTTCAAGGCATTACCGGTGAGAGCCAGAAGCTCGAAGCCGAGGAGGAGCAGGTTGGCGGCATTCGTGACTACAACCTGGCCAACCAGGAACGGATTGTTCGGGGGCGCATGCCCACGATGGAGATCGTCAACGAACGGTTTGCCCGCAACATCCGCGTGGGGCTGTTCAACTTCATCCGCAAAAGCCCCGAAGTCGCCATCGGCGGCATCAAGGTGCAGAAGTACAGCGCGTTCCTGCGCGAGATCGTGGTGCCCACCAACTTCAACATCGTGTCGGTCAAGCCGCTGCGCGGCAACGGACTGATCGTGTGCGACCCGACCCTCGTGTTCGCGGTCATCGACTCGCTGTTCGGCGGCATCGGCAAATTCCATGCGCGCATCGAAGGCCGTGATTTTTCGGCCACCGAGCAGCGCGTGATCCTGCGCCTGGTGGAGGTGATCTGCGCCGAATACAAGAAGGCATGGGTCGGCATCTACCCGCTGGAGCTGGAGTTTCAACGCTCTGAAATGCAACCCCAGTTTGCCAACATCGCCACCCCCAGCGAGATCGTGGTGTCAACCTCGTTCACGCTCGAAATTGGGGAGACCAGCGGCACGGTGTACTTCTGCATTCCGTACGCCACCCTGGAGCCGATCCGCGATGTCCTGTACTCCACCACGCAGGGCGATTCGACCGAACCCGACCGCCGCTGGGTCAATTTGCTGAAGCACCAAATCCAGGCCGCCCAGGTGGAACTGGTGGCCGAGTTGGGCCATGCGCCAGCCACGGTGGAGCAGCTGCTGGCCTTCAAGCCGGGCGACTTCATCGAGCTGGACCTGGAGCCCGTCATCAAAGCCAAGATCGACGGTGTACCGGTTTACGACTGCCACTACGGCACCTCAAACGGCAAGTACGCTTTGAAAATTGACCAAATGCTGACCGGCCAAGATCACGGCTGGCTGGGAGCCCGCAATGTCACCTGACACCCCTACGAACGACGAACAAGACGCGATGGCGGCCGAATGGGCTGCCGCCTTGGCCGAAGCCAAACCGGCCACCGAGGTGGCGGACGAATTTGCCATTGCAGCCGAACAGGTGGCCCCCGCAAGCTTTGCCAATTTTTCGCCCACGCCCGGCAATATGCCGGCCGGCGACATCAACATGATTCTGGACATCCCCGTTCAGTTGACGGTTGAACTGGGCCGCACCCGCATCCCGATCAAGAACATCCTGCAACTGGCCCAAGGCTCGGTGGTGGAGTTGGACGCGCTGGCCGGCGAGCCGATGGATGTGCTGGTCAACGGCTACCTGATCGCCCAAGGCGAGGTGGTGGTGGTGAACGACAAGTTCGGCATCCGGCTGACCGATATCGTGACGCCGTCCGAGCGGATGCGCCGCCTCTCCAAAGCCTGAAGCGCAGACAGCAGACTTATGACTTCTTCCCTGCTTCCGTTCATTTGGTTTGTATTGATCCTGTGCCTGATCCCGGCCGTGCTGTGGTTGCTCAAGCGCACGCCGCTGGGCGGCAGCGCGGCGACCGGCGTGATGCGGCTGGTGGCGCAACTGCCGATCTCGCCGAACCAGCGCCTCATCACCGTCGAGGTGGGGCAAGGCGATGACCGCCGCTGGCTGGTGCTGGGCGTGACCGGCGCACAGATCAACACCCTGTACACGATGGCCCCGCAGGCCGAAGCTGAAGGTAAAACTGCAGCCACGACTCCCTCCGCCACAGTAGCGAGCTTCGCGTCGATGCTCGCCGCACGCTTGAAGGGCGAGACACCCCATGCGCGCTGACATTTTTTTGCGGGCCCGCCGCTGGTTCAGGCAGGGCCTTGCCTTGTCGGTGTTATCGGCCGTGTCGGTGGCGGCTTTAGCCCAGACTGCACCGCCCGCCACGCTGCCGCTGTTGATTGGCCAGGGCGGCGGCG
>Ga0136636_10002285_pt1 | contig 11407 bp, 8 predicted proteins | sample AntDrymUQ8522106_2_FD_104653 | JGI IMG/M metagenome (GOLD analysis project Ga0136636, IMG submission 104653) | Polar desert sand microbial communities from Dry Valleys, Antarctica - metaG UQ852 (21.06) | ecosystem: Environmental > Terrestrial > Soil > Desert | place: Antarctica: Dry Valley... | reverse complement strand
GGAGGAACGGCAATGGCATATATCATTCCTGAAAAAGATAAAACACTAAATGACAATCCGGATTTTGCACTTTATGCCGAAAGGAAAAGTCCAACCGGGATCGACCAGCAATTACTTGGCTTTGGAGTTCGGGTGCAAGGAACACAACGAAAGAGTGGTTACAAGGCTGCTGTCGGAGATCTCAGCATGGAGCTCAATGGTAATGAAGGTGTGTTGTATGCCCCTGATTTGAGACGATCGACTGGATATTATCACGCCGTTCCGGGGAAATCTTATTGCGTTACTGTTGAACTCACAGCACCAACTGCCAGAGGAACGCTTGAACTTAGCATGTATCCAGGTTCAACCGAAGAGGTTGCCAACGACTCTCATCTCATTTCCATGGATACATTTCAAATGAAGGCGGGGCGGGGAACATATATGATTAAAGGTATCATGAAAACATCAGGAAAAACAATATACTCTGATCCCTTGAGCAATGTGCTTCCAACAATAGTAGCGCGGGCAAGGGTAAACGGTGTTGACTCGGTGACGTTAAATTCGTTTGTCATATCGCGCGTTGAGGATATTAGTGACGAATTACCCGCACTTACTATCGGAGGGAAACGCTTTGCCGCCAAAAGCACGCCTGGCGGTTTGTGGTTGGCAGAAATGGGTAATGTGATGCGTGATGCACGAACGGTAGTCGAAACTTCGACGAATGGCATTTCATCGTGGCTAATTTCCAAACAGGATATTGACTGGCAGGTCCGTAATGCTACAGTGACCGAAAACGAAAAATCGTTGAGTATTCAATCCATTCGGAACCTTTGGGGTGCAGATGAAATACTCGTAGCCCCACTTTTTAACACGGATGAGCCCTTCATTGCCAAGACAACAGGAATACACTCGATGGAGATTTATCCTATCAACAGAGGCAATAAAACACTTAGAGTGAACGTTCGGGAAGCTTCCGATTCAGCGGCTCTCGTTGTCAAATCAGCGAAAAAACCGCAATCAGTGGCAGGTGTTGTTTCATGGGACTACAGCAACGGATTGGTGCATGCATTAGTAAAAGCAAACTCGAGAATTGAACTGACGTTTTGAGCACAAATGAAATTTCCGGTTTCGGTTGAAATCAAGTTGGGGTTAAAAAATAGAACAAATAAAGGTGTAAATCCGATTAAAATTTTGAAGGAATGAAGCGACTATTATTATTTCCGGGTATAGCATTATCTATTTTTTCCGGAGTAGCGGAAACTCAGATTTCCAGTGTGTCTAAACACAAGTCACCAAATATTCTGTTGATTACAGCAGATGATCTGGGCATCGGATCGGTTGGATGTTTTGGAGGAAAGCCGCAGGGTCTCACGCCGAATCTTGATCGTTTTGCAAAAGAGGGCATCCGTTTCAATCATGCCCATGTGAACGCAGCAATTTGTATGCCCAGCAGGATTGTTCTTGGAACAGGCCTTTACAGTCACAATAGTGGCGCGATGGGATTTATTCCAGCCAGAGAAGACGTGCCTACGGTTATTGAACTATTCAAAAATGCAGGATATAGAACTGGTGTTTTAGGAAAAGTTGGTCATTCAACGCCAAATAAACGTGCCAGTTGGGATTATGCTTTTGAACAGAAGGAGCTTGGTAACGGACGAAGTCCTAACATATATTACCAGCGTTGTAAGACTTTCTTTGACCAATGTAAGGCGGAAGGTAAACCGTTCTATTTCATGGTGAATTCTCACGATCCACACCGTCCCTTTCAAATACCGGGTGAACTTTCGGATGGGGCCGAAAATCCATCGAAATTGTATTCACCTCAGGAGGCAATTATTCCCGGCTTCGTTTCCGACTTACCTGATGTCCGTAAGGAAATGAGCTACTATCAGAACTCTGTGCGCAGAATGGATGATACTTTTGGCAAGGTTTTGCAGGCGCTGGAGGAATCGGGAAACAAAGAAAACACAATCATCATGTTCCTTTCGGACAACGGAATTTCTCTGCCATTCGCCAAATGCAACACCTATCTTGCAAGTACGCATACCCCATGGATGGTAAGCTGGCCGGGAGTTGTGAAACCGAACACCATCGACAGTACTCACTTCATTTCGGGTATCGATTTTTTGCCAACGGTTCTCGAAGCAACAGGTATTAAAAAGCCGGAGAAACTAGACGGCATGTCTTTTGTGCCTCTTTTGAAAGGGAAGTTGCAAGTGGGAAGAGACAAGGTCTTCACCCAAATTGATCGTCAGGCAGGCGGTCAGGCGATTCCTATGCGCTGCGTTCAGGATGCCAAATACGGGTTCATTTTCACCCCATGGAGCAATGGCGCTTTTTGGTACAGTAATAACAATGAGGGTATGACTATGAAAGCGATGGTAGCGGCTTCAAAGACGGACGAAAAGATAGCTGCACGTGTCAAAATGTACCGCTACAGGGTATTGGAAGAGTTGTATGATCTGGAACATGATCCGGACTGCCTCGTTAATCTTATTGATAATTCTCTTTATATAGCGGAACGTGAAAGGTTAACCGGAGAGATGAAAGCATGGATGAGACGAACTGGCGATCCCATGCTTCCCGCTTTTGAGAAGCGTTATGACGAGGAGGCTAGAAATATTGTCCTGAAAGCCATATACGGTTCATATATCGAGCCAGGGGACCAAACAAAGGAACAAAATAAATGGTAAAGGGGTGAAAACGATAAAAGCCAGTGTGGAGGAATAAACAAAACGAAAAATTCAAATATATGAAAATGAAAAAAATATTTTTCATTGCATTGTTAGCTTTAGCTTTTTGTGTGCTGGGATGCACAGAGACTAGTAATACACCCAAAGTATCTTACTCGGATTTATACGATCCGATACAGGACAATGGACAATATACCCATCCGGCGATTAGTGTAAAGCCCGAATCATATTGGTTATGTACAGGAGTTAATGGCGCTAACGGTAAAAAATTGGGATTAAAAGAAAAGACCCAGGGGCTGCAATACCAATTGATGTGCCAGTCGTTATCTGGTTTGGTAAACCGTGCTGTACAAGAGGGAAAATCCAAGACAGGCATTTGGTTTGATGATCCGGAAGGATCAGAAGCGTACAAATTATCGCAGGAAGCACTGAATGCAATGGGAATAAAGGAACTAGGCAAAAAAAATGGGATAGAATTAGCGAAAGAATTGGCAGACCTGTTCGATGGCTATGTGCTGACAGATGTGGAAAGAAATCCTGAGAGCAGTATTGTAGCCTCGGTTGCCTCCCATGTATATAACGCTCTCATCGTTGATGTACGTGATAAAAAAGAATTTGAAGCCGCTGGTTTTAAAATGAAATATGATGCTACGAAAAAAACTACAGATGATTCATGGAAAGAGTTTAAAGACAAATGCCGTAACAACGCCTTAGTAATTATGGCGGTACAAACATCCGGGCTACGTGATTTCGCAATAGCCAACAATCTTTTCGTGGTGAACGTTAACAAACAATTTCAGGACATGAACGGAGGTCAGAATGTGGAACTTTTGAAAGAAGTGTTGGCATGGCTAAAGCCTAACGCCGCAGTATACGGATGGGAGCCAAAGTCAGGTGGAGAGGAAAGATTTGTTAATCCGGGTTCAATTTTTGGAAATCCTACCATCTGTTGTGCTGGTTCGTTTAATTTCCCGATGACTTCTCTGATTTACCAAAGTCGTCAAAAGTCCGTTCTGGCAAAAGTGATCAATCCCAAAGAGATTGATTACAGGCAACAATCGAAGAAATTTGTTTCGTTTTTACTGACCGATGGTGATAATGTGTCGTGGATGACCAATGGTTTTTGTAGCGAAGACTACTACCTGCACCCGAAAGCAGACGAACTTAAAATGGGTTTTGGCATTGCCGGAACCACCTTGGATATGATAGTGCCGGCTCAGTTCGAAAATATTATCAACAAACAAAGCCCAAATTGTACATTGGTTGAAACCTTTGGCGGAGGATACTACTATTGCGATAATTTTGGTGACGGGAAACAAAGAGGCACTACATTGAAAGAGATGGCGAAGAATGTTGGTTTGGAGAGTGCGTATGCAATATCGGGAAAAGCAAACAAAAAAATTCCTAAGTGGATTAAATTGAAATATTGACAATTTAAAAAAATATTAATACGATGAAGATAAAATGGATTTTGCCAGCTGCGATCATGGGCAGTATATTCCTACCACAAGGATTGAAAGCACAGGATAGCGCCCCAAATATTATTTTTATGTTAGCCGACGATTTGGGATATGGAGAGTTAACATGTTATGGCAAAAACCCTACTGCAAAAACACCTAACATCGATAGGATTGCGAAGGTGGGTGTTCGCATGACTCAAGCTTATGCATCTCCGGTTTCCTCACCAACCAGAACCTGCTTATTAACTGGAAGTTTTCCACAAAAGGCTGGAGTTTACGGCAATTATGATGGGAACTTTCCTGGGGTAGGTCCTTTTCGCAGCATCTTTCCTCCGGTTCTGCAGCGGGATGGTTATCGGACCAGCTGGTTTGGAAAATGGCATCAGGGCTGGGATGTGTCAAATCATCCGCTCAACAATGGTTTTGATGTTGCTTACGGCTTTCTTGGCGGGATGCACGACTATTACGATGTATCAAACGGAGATCATTATATTGGAGGCCCTTTTGCTCCTCATGCCTTCGTTTTTGATGGGTTTAAGGTTGTTAAGTCGATGAATTATTTTACCGAAGAAATTACTGATCGGGCAATAACGGAGATACGCAATAAATCTAACCAGCCTTTCTTTATTTATTTGGCTTATAATGCACCGCATACGCCCATTCAAGCTCCTGATAAAGCAATATTGAAATACCTGAAACAAAATTGCGATACCATTGAGGCAGTCAGGTATGCCATGATTGATGTTTTAGACGAAAATGTTGGACGTATTTTGGACGCACTTGAAAAAAGTGGTAAAGCCAAAAATACACTGATCGTTTTTATGAGCGACAACGGCGCAGAGAAACAAATGAATAACGGAGGTTTTCGCGGAACAAAGATGACGGCGTGGGAGGGTGGTGTACGCATACCTATGTTGGCGGCAATGCCAGGAAAAATTCCCGCAGGAACAACCTCGGATGCAATATGCTCGATTGTGGATATGGCCGCTACTTTTGTTAATATATCCTCAAATAGCAAAGAATCAGCATATGGAGATGGAGTTAATCTGATGCCTTTTTGGCAAGGTAAGAAAAGTGGGAATGCACATGAAGGCTTGGTTTTCTCGGTTGGCCTTAAAGACAAAATTGGAGCAATGCCCACAGTTGACAACGTAGAGCTTCTGGGGATTCGTTTGGGTGATTGGAAGGTGGTTCGGGACACAAAACGTCAAATCGATGCACTTTATAATTTGTCTGAAGATCCCGTAGAAAAAACAGATCTATCACAACAAAATCCTGAGAAGAAGAATGAGTTGCTGAAATATTGCACAAATTTTTTCAAAGATTGTAAGCCAAGCTGTGGCCCTTTTGTCTCAAAAGACACTCGTTCTGGTGGAGATAAACTAATGAACGATGCCCTTATTAAACATTGCAGGACATTAAAAAAGTAGAAAATTGTAAAAGAGGTAAATATTTAGTTATTGTGTACAACTTATAATTCAATGACTATGAAAATCTTAGCTTTTGTTTTTTTGCTACAAATAATAGTTGGTAGTAATATTTCGTAATGGCAACAAACGAAACAGAAATTTACATATGAGTTAAAGTACTTTCAATATATCCCAGATGAATACAGCAATGATATTACAACAAAATAGCCTGTCATAGTTTCTTTGCATGAAGTAGGATTAAGTCGGATGTTGTTGAAAGAATAACGACAGTTGGCTCTCAAAAATTGATCAAAGTAGGTCAGATATGGTCATTTATCGTTATCTCATCACAGTGCCCGGCTGATCAGTCGTGGTCACCAGATATGATTATGTTGCGTTGTAGGATTGTATAAAGATATATTGGATCAATGAGGATCGTGTTTACCTTACCGGTTGGTGTATGGGACGAAGGGGAATCTGGGTCATTGCAATGAAATATAAAATGTGCTCCTGGAGGAAGTTAAAACAGAGCAAAAATGAAAACGATACAGAAATTACTTCAAAATTAAACCAACAAAATGTGAAACAAAATCGAAAAATCATTACAGCTGTTAACGCTTTACTTATCCTTCTTTTCTTCTTTACTGAAAGTGAATTACAGGCGACTGGAATCAAAATTTATGTTTCCAAATTTGGAGTCGACACAAATTCCGGAACGAAGGAATCGCCCCTGGCAAGTTTAGGCGGGGCTGTCAGCAAATTGCGGTCCTTGCGAAATATGCAAACTTTTGATGCTCCGGTTGAAGTTATTATTGGAGAAGGTGAGTATTTTCTTACTGAACCCATCGTGCTAAAATCCGATGATTCAGGAACCGCAAATTCTCCGGTAATCTTTAAAGCGGAAGAAGATAAACATCCGGTTTTTTACGGCGGTAAAAAAATTCAGGGATTTGAAAAAATATCAGAAATGCTTTGGCGTGCAAAAATACCTGAAGTGTGTGAATATGGCTGGTGCTTTGAACAGTTGTATGTGAATGGTAAACGGGCAGTGCGGGCCAAATCGCCCAACAATGGCTTTTATTCCCTGAAAGATGTTTCCGAAACAGTTTTTGATAAAACCCAGGAATAGTCTTAACAAAAAGACCCGGTTTACCCTCGAAAATTATAAGTCTGCTCTGGATACCTGCGGGGAATGGTACCTTGACCGATCATGTTATTTATACTATATTCCGCAGGAAGGTGAAACAATTGAAAAATTACAGGTAATAGCTCCGATTACCGCCTTTAGCTGTTCGGAACTTTGCCCAGTCAAAAAGATTTAAACAAAGGCTAACAGTAGAACTGTCAATCAATTTGATGGTTTCGTTTTAAATCTCTTCAATCACACCCCTATCCCGCTTATCGGTCAAGGTGTGCTTATAATACTTAATCATCTGATAATAAACATCTTCAAACACCCTGTAATCCCGGTTTTTATTGCCATCGCTCACTTTTAATTCTTAAAGTTTCGGATAGTAGTGACAATATTTAAACAAATTCCGGTTTTACCGGACAACAATTACTTCAATTCAATGCTTTCAAAAAACTTTCTCCCAATATCATAGCGAAGAAGCTTTTTGTGTTGCAGGCGACCGACAATTAAAGCAGGATGAGTATTGAATCTAAGTGCGTATTCTGAAATAATATCATCATCGATACGAAAATTGGTCATTAGTTGATCCTCCTCGGCATGTGAGAAAGTCCATTTCATAGCAAATTCGTCGTCCTCGTTTTCTTTTTCCGACTCGTAATTCTCATTACACTTACATTCAAGAAAAATTTCTTTGCTTCCATGAAGAAGTATATGACCTGCCTCGTGAAAAAAAGTAAACCAAAATATGTCGTTACGTTTATATCTACCCGAAAGCTGAATGACAGGTACCCCGTTGATCCACCGCGTTGCACCATTTTTAGGCGCTTTCGAAACACATGGTGAATAAACAACTTTAACCCCTGCAGATGAACACAATGTTTGCAGCCGATGGAAAAAATCGTCAGGCTGCGATGTCATAATACTTTTCATTTTAGGTAGAACTTCGTTAAAACGCTTTTCGGAATATGATTCGGCGTTTAATTTTATAGAAGTGATTTCTCCATGTCTGAGCCAGGCACTTACAGCATATGGTTCAGTTACGCGGGCTAACGAAATACGAAAAGCCACTTTAAGCGTCTGACTCATATAATAATCTTCCCAGCTTTTAGCTGAAGCAACCCCAAAAAATGACAGTAATTGTGGCACTAGTTCAAACTTATTTTCTACTTGCTTTATCCATCCAAATTTCACCATTTGAGGTATCGGGAATAACTTTACCCATTCGGATGCAGCTAACAGTACCTCTTTTCGACGTTCCCGGGCAAGATGTTCATCGTATTCAAGTTATGATTTTAACCAAAACCGGGCAGGAATACTCAAGACACTTTCAAATTGAATTGACATATCAGGTGTGATACTGAAGAATTGGCTGAGTTCTTTTACTTCGGTTTTGTTGCCTTTAACGGTCCTTTTTGTGGAATCCCAAAGCGCTGAAGCGATGTTCTGCTTCAGCGAAATCTCAACTCTTGAACCATTCACTGTAACCCTGGCATAGAACGTTAACCCGCTTTTTATATCCCTGTTTTCTCTTGTTAAAAACTGGATTCCAAATGTTTGTGTCGTTTCCATATCAATTTCATTTAACTCGTTTTAATGCCTTTTATTCCTGATTTGAAGTACCAGAAGTCATCAAAATCAATCAAAAAAGCTGATATTATGATTATCTATAATATTTTTTGATGATGCAAAAATCAGACTGTCAAAATTATACGCGATTACTGGTGAGTAAATGTAAATAGAATTCACAACTCACTGAATAGCTCACATTTTTATTGAAATTGATTGGTTTTCTTTGGTTGAAGAAAAAATAAAAAAAGCAGTAAATCAACGATTTACTGCCTTTTGGTTCGATTTGGAATCCCATTTTGTGGGCTGTACTGGATTCGAACCAGTGACCCCTACCCTGTCAAGGTAATGCTCTAAACCAACTGAGCTAACAGCCCTTCTAATCAACTAAAAATGATGTTTTGCACCATGATAACTCCGATTAAATCCACACAATTACGACTTTACGCATTTTCATTCAAAAGGTGTATATTTCTTAAAAAGCTACCTGTCGGACAAAATATTCACTGCATTTAACAAGATATAGCTGCTTAAATAAATGCACCTAATAATAAACCTGACGATAAAATGAAAATAAGAACTGAAATGATTGTCCTCGTTTACGAGTGTGCCGCAAAGATAGTACAAATATCTCTAACGATTGTCACGTATTATTTGAAAATCGAAATTTCACTACAACACAAATAAGAATCAGTGCCAAACATAGTTACGATAACATATATTACAAAGAGTAATGAACTGAATTTCTTAATGCTGAGTGATGTACTTTAATTTGCGTGTCAACAATGCCACCCTGGGCAACTCCTAAATCGGCAAATGCAACTTTTCCTTCCCATGGACCGGTTATTTTATCGGCGCGGTGAACCACCACCGTGCGCATTTCGCCGCGTGGCCACGCAATGTTAAACAAGAATTTGCCGTTCACCTTAAAAAGCTGCGAACCTTCACCAAGACCAGCATTTTTCCCTATTGGGCAATTTATGTCCAATTTACCAAATCTTTGGAATGAAAAATAGGCACACCAGGGAACATGGCAAATGAAGAACATACCAAATAATAGTCGTCGCCTTTGCGTGTAATGGCCGGGTCGGGATAACAACCTTGTAAAATTGGGGTGTAAAACTCATCAGTTTTTAACGGATTATCAGTATAAACCTGATCGTTACCCTGATAAACAAACCTGGTAATTACAGGCGCATTTTTGGCTGTTGCTTTTGGGTTACTGTTACCACTAAAACCAGTAAAGGGAAACATGATTAACAAAGCAGACAGGAATAAAAACTGCCTGCACTTCATAAATGTCACTCTTGATTTCATTTTCATTATATCATATATTTTTGTTGATAATATACAGGTTAGAATTGTGGCCACACCAATACTGAAACATCGGCAGTGTATAAATGATCCACTAAATACCCGGGCTTTTCATTTTACAGGTTACTTGTTGCATATTGACAGCTACGCCAAACAGAAATTTACCTTTGGTAGCATTAGCTAATGTTTCCTGAGCAATCGTGTTAAAGGAAGCCAGAAATACCATAGCGGTGATTGCGGAAATAGTTTTGATTTTCATTTTATTTATAGTTTGATATTCTGCAAATTACAAATTCATAGTATGACTAAGGTAAACTAACAAGTCCTTTTCCCATCGATATCTTTAAAATCGATTTCGTATTCCTCATTATTGTACAGGACAATTGTTGCGCCCAAAGCTGAATAAGATGGTGTAATATCCATAATCTTTAACTCCCTGATGGGTGATAGTTCCTCTTCAGTCCATTCACTATCATCCGTTTTATGTAACATGACGGTGATCATTAATTCCATGGCAGGATTTTTTGCCATCCTTTTTTTACGTGCATAGATGACTGTACTCTCGCCGGTTTCTGCATTTCGGTTACTATGAACCAAACTTTCAAGAGTATCCCAGCCGCTATAGGCGATAAGTGCTATTCTTCTTCCGGGAATGGAAGCAGTTATTACTTTTTTTGATCCTTCTTCAAATCGATTAATTACAGCCTTTTTGTCATCAAGGTGAGGCATACCGAAATGCCCCAGGGTTAATTCATATTCAAAAGCCAGACGGGAACGGTCGACCCGGATCACTCCGCCCGGAATAGTTATTTCAGCCAGATCAATAATATAACCTACCCCATTATTTGGTGGCCTTCGCATAATTGCCTGCCGGTATAAAACCTCCTTTCGCACTCCGTTAAAAAACATGCTTTGCGAAATTGTAAATGACCTGTTTTTTTCAGAATCGTTTTCCACTGTTTTACCGGTAAGGTAAAAATTGACATCGTCGCCTCTCAAATCTCTTGGATCAAGACTGCGAAAACTGTATTCCATTGATGTACCACCCTTTGGATTATGATCTTCCCATGGGAAATGCGTATTGTAAACAAGTTTGGAATAGTTTGGATCGTCGTAGTATACCTTTCCCGGGATTATTTCAGAAGTGCCTGTTTTACCATGGTTAACAAGTACAAGTCCCGGGTTTTCAAGAACTACTTTATGGGACTTGCCTCCCAGCATTTCCCAGATTCCCTCGTTTTCTCTGGCAGTCCAAAAAGGTGAATTATCAGGCAATGCAAGGCAAATAAAGGGCAGAAACATTAAGAAAGGACTGCCTGCGCAACTATAGTTTTGGACCATGTATTCCTTCTGTCCGTAAAATCCAAGGCTTGGGATATCATTGCTATAGAAATTTTCACGTGTAACGAATTGCAACAAAGAACCTGAACAAAGCCGCCTGGCCCAGCCTGCATCCACCAGGTTTTTATCCTTCAACATAAAAGAAACAGGGAATGCTCCTGAAACCCATGTCCGGTAACAAATACTTCTGGACCACATATTGATGTATCCATCTCTTCCAAAAAAGCTGGTGATGGATTCCATTAATTTCTGTGCCGACTTTTCAATGATTTCAGCGATCTCAGGGTAGTATCTATCGCCAAATGTTCTGTTCCAGATGGTTGTATAGACAATAAAAAGACTTATCGAATAGTAATTATAGGTTTGTTCGAGGTACCAGCCATTGCCTGAATGATAGGAAGCCACCCATAACAGGTGACTTTTCAGCAAATCATCATCAATCTCATACCCATACTTTTTAAGAAATGATAGGGTGATAATATTAAAAATCCGCCAGTTGTTTTGAGTCGTTCT
>Ga0136636_10002283_pt1 | contig 11411 bp, 9 predicted proteins | sample AntDrymUQ8522106_2_FD_104653 | JGI IMG/M metagenome (GOLD analysis project Ga0136636, IMG submission 104653) | Polar desert sand microbial communities from Dry Valleys, Antarctica - metaG UQ852 (21.06) | ecosystem: Environmental > Terrestrial > Soil > Desert | place: Antarctica: Dry Valley... | reverse complement strand
TACGGAGATGGCTCCCTGTTACTGCCTTGAAAAAATTAGACTTTTATTACGAAGCAAGGGGCATTTCCACAATAAATGTGGATCCTTTTCCGAGGGTACTTTCTACCTTCACCTTCCCTTTGTGGGAGTCAATAATTGTTTTTACATAGCTCATCCCAAGCCCAAATCCCTTTACGTTATGGATATTGCCGGTATGCACCCTGAAAAATTTCTCAAAGATCCTTTTTACTGATTCCCGGGTCATGCCAATACCTTTATCCTCCACCTTGATATAAATCATTTTTGGATTTGGATTTTGGGTAGTAATAGTTATTTCCGGCACATCTTTGGAATATTTGATGGCATTATCAATCAGGTTGCTGATCAAATTGGTAAAGTGCTGTTCATCGGCCAGAATCTGCACTTTTTCCGCATCAAGGTGAAGTTTAAAAGTTCCTTCTCTTTCCTTTAAAACAAGAACATAATTTTGAAGGGCATTATGAATAACATCATTTGCAGATAAAAGCTTTTTGTTGAGGGTAATGTCTTGCTTATCCAATGCCGCAGCTTGTAGAATGGTTTCTACGTGCTTATTCATACGCATATTTTCTACCTTAATAATGCCCTTAAAATAACTTAGCTTTTCAGGATTACTTAAAACTTTTTCATTATTCAGTGCATCCACTGCCAGCGATATGGTAGCTATGGGTGTCTTGAACTCATGGGTCATATTGTTGATAAAATCCCCCTTAATTTCACTGAGTTTACGTTGGTTAAGCATGGTTCCCACTGTCAGAAAAAATACAAACATGATAAACAGAGTAAACAATATAGCTCCAAAGAGCTCGGCATAACTTTGTTTAAAAACAAGTTTATGATAATTGGGTATAATAACATGGATAAATTCGGTTGGCAGCAAACCCTCTGACCAACTACCGGTAGGCTGCTCGAGTGGATATATAAGCTGTTTGTTATTAACGCTATCAGCCAGCAACTCCATAAAATTTGGAGATTGCATTTCCACATTCATCAGGTTCACATTATTAGTAATGGCAAACTCAAATCGGGCAGATGGTACCTTATTTACTTTAAAAGCCTCTATGAGCTTTTCGCCTATTTCAAATTGGGTGTACCGATCTCTTACCAAGGTTGGTAATTCACCCATTAGTGATAAAGTAGCTCTTCGCCTGCTACTGATGAGAGATAATCTATTCCCAGAATTTCCAACTTCACGCCCCACCATATCTACACTGCGCACCAACTTATCATACAACTGTTCTTCTTTTACCAGCATCAGGTTTTTAAAGTGCGTATATTGAAGATATACGATCCCGACAAGCGAAATGGAAACTAAAATAATAATGATGGGAAAAACTTTTTTCATTTTGATCATTTACACGAAATAAAAGCAATCATTTAAAGCGATTCAATATTTAAAATCACCAAAAAATTGTAATTTACAAATGTAAGGGACTACATGCCGTATAAGAATGATAGAAATGTCTTTTTAACGAAAGAATCGGCTTCAAAACAAATTCACAAAAAAAACACATCAGTCATCAATATTCTGGTAATCTGTCTTAATTTTCACCTATGATTCAACCTATTTCAGGAGCTATGCTCATTTCTGATCCCTTTTTAAAGGATCCCAATTTTATGAGAACTGTTGTATTTCTTTGTGAACATAATGCTGAAGGCAGCTTTGGATTTGTACTCAACCGTCCATTTGACCAAACATTGGATCATTTTCTTCCAGACCTTACCGGACATACCATCCGCGTTTTTTACGGGGGTCCCGTACAAACAGACACCTTGCATTTTTTACACCGTTTACCTCAATATATAAGCGGTGGAGTTGAAGTGGCTGATGGTGTATTTTGGGGTGGTAATTTTGACAGTGTCATTTCTTTGATAATGAAAGGACGAATGCACCCTTCCGATATCCGTCTATTTCTTGGATATAGTGGATGGAGTAGTGGACAACTTGATGAGGAAATGAAAAGTAAAAGCTGGCTGACAACTATGGGAAAAGCAAATCTTGTATTCCATAAAGACAGCCAGGAAATATGGCCGGATGCCATACGCGAAATGGATAATAAATACCACCCTATTGTGAATTATCCCATTGATCCACAATTAAATTAAAGCGATTATTTCTCATTTAATGGGAGTAAAATAGATAAGGTGAGGTGACCCGTTTAAGAGAATCACCTCACCTTGTGCGTGAGCTATTTCTACTGTACTGAAAAAGTAATAGACTGCGAATGCCGGTACTTTACTTTCTTACCGTTTTGTTCTGCAGGAATCCAACGAGGCCCTTTTTTTATAATACGTACTGCTTCTTCAGCAAGTCCATAACCGGGGTTATTTACCGCTACTACATCGCTTATTGAACCGCTTTCATCAATCACAAACCGAACGACGACCGTTTCCTTGTTTATTTCATCTATAGCAGTATCAGGTATCTGTAAATACTTTTGAAGATAACGTACCCATTCATTTACGCCTCCTGGAAAACTTGCCACCTTTTCTACCTCAGTATAAATAGTGGGAGGCTCCGGTACCAAAATAGCAGGAGGAGTAGTTGCTTTTCCAACTTCGTTACCTGTTTCTTCTTGTATTGGGGGAACTACGGTAGTATTATAAGCATCTCCGGCAGAAGTTATTAAACCTATGGCCACTTTTTCCAGTCGCTTTAGTTCCGGAACCGGCTTATCTATTTCTTTTTCATTTACCAACAAGGGCGCCGTAAATATTTCTGTTTGGAATTCAGCAACTGCCGGGGCTGATATTTTAGCAACATCGGGAGAATGAAGCATCGGTGGTTTTACCAACTGATGACCGCCATCTGTCCAATTCGGAATACTCGGCAAAACAACCTGTGAAGATCCGCCAAGAAGAAAAAACGATAAGCTACAAATGGAGAGCATCGTGGCAATAGCAATATACAAGTGCTTTTTGTATGCCTTTCTTATTTGGTAAGCGCCATAATTCTGATTTCTATCTTGAAATAAAATGTCTTGCATAGAGGCATTAAGCAACTGATTTGGACTAAGCATAAAAAATAGATTAAGTTATTCCTTAAGATCACTAAATCAAATATTTCCATATTTCACTCACTTATTTTCAATTCCCTAAAACAATAAAGGACCCCTCAAATGAGGAGTCCTTTATTTAATACATTGAAAAATAATTTTACTCAAGACGGAATGTAATTGCCTGGATGTGGCGATAAATTACTTTACGACCATTTTGCTCCGCAGGCTTCCATTTTGGACCACGTTTAATAATACGAACAGCTTCGTCTGAAAGTCCATCCCCTGGATTATTCAAGGCTTGTACTTCACTAATGTTCCCTTCTTTATCTACAATAAATTGTACCCTTACTACCCCTTGTGTACCATTATCAATGGCCTCGTCAGGATAGCGGAGATTCTTCGTAAGATAACGTGTCCACTCGCTCTGCCCACCCGGAAATTCAGCAGGGTTTTCCACTTTTGTAAAAACCTTTTCGTAATCTTCCTCCACAACTTTTGGTGCAACAACTTCTGCAGCACTTTTGCTTTCTACAGGGGGCGCAACAATACCAATATCTTTTGTTCCTTCCTGATTGATAGTACCGATTTTGGCTTGTTCTATTTTTTCAATTTCAGGTGGCTTTTCCTCTTCCTTTACATCCTCATCCTTTACAATTTTAGGAGGAGTAAACTTTGCTATTTCCACTTTAGGCGGCTCCGGTGGCTTTGGTGGGGGCGGTGGCGGAGGTGGCGGTGGCGGGGCTTCCCGCTCTTTCACTTCTGTTAACTGCACGTCATCTACGTTCTGCATAACAAGTTTTTTATCATTAACAGAATTGGCGATAATAGAACTTGCGAAAATGGCAAGGCATACTGTAGCCGTAACGAGTAAAGCTGTCAACATTCGTTTAGCATATGCCCGGCGAAGCTCATAGGCGCCGTACTCTTTATTGCGGCCATCGAAGACGATGTCAAGCAGATCCGCGCTTAAAATTTTATTTACTTCCATAGCTTGTTGTTTTGCTATTTAGATTCACAATTTACAGAATTCCACAAATTATTTTCCACCATTTGCTCCACGAGAAGCGGCAATTAATTCTTTTTCACTTTCAGAGACGTCCACCATTGCATATCTTTTAATATCAGCAATGGTCATTTCATCCAATGCATCTACTACATCCGCAAAGGTACAATCTGCTGTAGGTTTAATAACAATTACAAGATCTTCTACAGGAGTCCTTTGCTTCTTGTCCATAATTATATCACGAATGTCCTTGAAAGGAGCCTGTTTGAAGTTGCTTCCATCTACCTGAAGAATTCCTTCGTAGTAATATACACTTCTGTCTTTGTCGAGCAGCAAGGTCAAAGCCCCCGACTCTTTCGCTTTATTGAGTTCCTCGGGCTTATCAGTATCTTTTGGAAGATAAAGATTCATTGCCGTGGGAGCACTCATAGTAGTGGTAAATATAAAAAAGGTAATCAGGAGAAAAGCGAGATCTACCAGAGGAGTCAAATCCACCCTTGTAGATAACTTTTTACTTTTCTTTACACCCGGTCCTTTTTTATGACCACCACCGCCTTCGCCTTCGCCTAAATCAGCCATAAAATTAGTTTTTACAGATTATAAAATCATTCCTTAATAGATTCTTTTCTTGCTCTCTTAGAAAGTGGCGATCCATCTGGTATAGGTTGCTGACTGGTAATAATCTGGAATTTCATTTGATCATTTTTCTTAAAAGCATCAATTACCCCCTTAAACGCAGGATAATTTACCGCCTTGTCACCTTTTACCATAAGATTCAACTGTTCACCAAGAAAAACATTGTTTACAGATTGAATCCACTCATTCATCTCATTATTAGCAGAATCTTTCACTGGAATACCCGGTAAGGCCGCTGGATTCCGCTCATCTTTATTCCTGCCCAAATAAGATTTCATAGTATTGAGTGGTGATGCAAAAAAATCTACGGTGGAAGCCGCCTGTACTTCGGCAGGTGTAAGTGTAAGCCCCAATCTTTTATTAAGGTCATCCACCACTTCTACCCGACGATTTTCCTCCGTAAAGGAAATGAATATCCTTCCATCAGGACCAATGGTTACCAAACACTGATCTTCTGTTAATGCTTCTTTTGAAGATACCGAACTTGGAGTAACAATTGCAATAACCTCCGCTGCCTTAAATTTTGTAGTAAGGATAAAGAACGCGAGTAGCAAGAAACCCACATCGCAGAAGGCTGTCATATCTACCCAGGTACTTTTCCTTGCAATTTTTCCTCTTCCCATAGTATCAATTTATTTACGGTTATTTGATGAGATCCATTTTATAAAGGATTCCATAAAATATGGAATCCTTTTTTAAAATTATTTGTACAAAGAACCAAAACTTTGGGTCAGTGTAAATCCGGATTCGTCAATACCATACGTGATCGCATCAATACGGGTGGTAAATACGTTGTAGAATACAAGAGCCACCGCAGAAGTACCAATACCCAAAGCGGTATTATACAAAGCTTCGGAAATACCTACCGCCAACTTTGATGCCGCCTGAGAGCCACCTTCATCACCCAATGAGGCAAACGCCTTAATCATTCCCATTACTGTACCCAACAAGGCAACGAGCGTAGCCAAAGAGGTAATGGTAGAAAGGAATACCAGATTCTTTTCAAGCATTGGTAACTCTAAAGCCGTAGCTTCTTCTACCTCTTTCTGAATGGCCATAATTTTCTGATCTGTTTCCATTTCCGAATTGGTTGTCATTTCCTGATACTTGCGAAGACCCGCTTTCATTACATTACCTACACTACCTTTTTGATTATCACATTCGCTGATGGCAGCAGTAATATTTTTGTTAGCAAGATGATATTGCACCTTCCGTACAAATTCAGCAATACTTCCTTTACCCGTAGCCTTACCAATAGTAAGTGCTCTTTCAATGGCAAAAGTAATGGTCATCAAAAATAATCCGATGAGAAGGGGTACAATAATTCCACCTTCATACATACGTACAAATGCATTCAAAGGGCCTTCGTGGGTTGGCCAGAAAGAGGTTGATGTACCTTCCACATAGGGCTTTGCGAAATTACTAGGGTTCCCCAATAGAAAACGCCAGATTGCATAACCGGCGATTACGCAGGCAACAGGCGCAATCCAACTTATACTATTGCCTTCTTTTTTGGGTTGAACGGATGTTGCGGCTTTGGCCACGGTTGCATTAGGTTTGTTTTCTGCCATGATTGTCGTTTTTTAGTGAACAAACTAGTTTTTGTTGTGAAAAATTAAAATTTAAGACACAATGGTAAAGATTTTTTGTCTTATAACAATTGCATCCTCTTTATTTATTTATGGGGGCAAATTAGGGAATATTTAAGATGCTAAGCTATAGATTTTCATTTTTTCGAAAAAAAATGTTTTTTAATAAAATTTATGTGGTTTGCCCAAAGGCTTTTTGTAGGAATACCTTCCAATAATGTTATAAATTAAGTTGCTTCTCCAAAGAAAGTTTTTTGGGTTATTGCCAAAAAATTTAAAAGGATTTTCTTTTTTTTATATAGAAGATTACCGGATTCACCTTTATTAATAATTAAACTTTTTATTTCAAACGGCGTATTTCAAAAAAGATTTTCAATCAAAAAACAGAATCAATGTTAAAAACAACACGACTTGTATTAACCTTTGCAATTGCAGGGGTGTGTTTCACAGCATCGGATGCACAACGCAACCCGACCACTCCACCCAAACCAGAGGTTTTATCTGATACCACCAAACCCAAACCCGCATCTCCCGCCAAGCCTGCCAAACCTGGCCCCAAGGCGTTTAAAGATGTAGTGGGTAGTAAAGCCACCGCTCAAAAGGGTATGTTCAATATATATGAATCCGATGGGAAGTATTTTTTTGAAATTCCCTACAATATGATGGGGAGGGATATACTTACCGTTACGAGGATTTCTAAAAGTGGAGCTGGGTTTCGCACCGGTGGCAGCGGGTACGCAGGCGATGATGTCAATCAAACCGTTATTCGATTTGAAACAGGGCCTAATGACAATGTATTCATTAAGAGCATAAATGTTCTTGAAAAAAGCGTAGATAGCTCGGGTGGTATGTACTGGAACGTGGAAAATAGCAATCTTCAGCCTATTGCAGCAGCTTTTGACATAAAAGCTTATGCAAAAGATTCGGCTACAGGTGTTGTCATTGATATGACCGACTTCCTTTCCGGTGACAATGATATTTTCTTTTTTGATGCCCGTGCCAAAAGAGGATTCGGACTTAGCAGTCAGCAAAAAGATCGCTCCTATACTCAAGGTATAAAAACATTTGCTGGTAATGTAGAGATCCGTACTGTAAAAACATATACCCGTTCTGCTCCCACTATTGGGCCCGGCGGCCCTTCTGGAAACGGCGAACCTGCAACAATCGAATTAAATACTTCGCTGGTTTTACTTCCTGAAAATCCCTTACAGCCCCGGTTGTTCGATGATCGCGTAGGATATTTCACATCGCAGGCTATTACCGATTTCGATCTCAATCCACAAGGTGTAAAAACCATCCGTTATATAAAACGTTTCCGTCTGGAACCTAAACCAGAAGATATGGAGAGATACAAGCGTGGGGAAATGGTTGAACCTATTAAGCCCATTGTATATTATATTGATCCTACAACACCCAAAAAATGGGTACCTTACCTTATTATGGGTGTAAATGATTGGTCTATTGCTTTCGAAAAAGCTGGTTTTAAAAACGCTATTATTGCAAAAGAAGCACCCACCCGGGAGCAAGACAGCACCTGGAGCCTGGAAGATGCAAGACACAATGCCATTGTTTATAAGCCATCGCCTATAGCCAATGCCAGCGGACCAAGTATTATTGATCCAAGAAGCGGAGAGATTATGGAAACACATATAAACTGGTACCATAATGTAATGAGCCTGTTGCGTAACTGGTATATGGTGCAAGCTGCTGCTGTTGATCCAAGTTCACGCAAAATGGTTTTCGATGACGAATTAATGGGACAATTGATCCGTTTTGTAAGCAGCCATGAGGTAGGGCATACCTTGGGATTGCGCCATAATTTCGGGTCTTCCAGCACTGTACCTGTTGAAAAATTACGCGACAAGGCTTTTTTGGAAGCCAATGGTCATACACCGTCTATAATGGATTATGCTCGCTTTAACTATGTAGCTCAGCCTGAAGATAATATCAGCCAAAAAGGTCTTTTCCCCCGTATTGGAGATTATGACAAATGGGCCATTGAATGGGGCTACCGCCTTTTCCCCGATTATAAAACACCGGAAGCGGAACTGGGAATGCTAAATACCTGGACCATCAATAATCTTAAAAATGCAAGATTATTTTGGGGTGATGGGGAAAGCAATCGCGATGATCCAAGAAACCAAACCGAAGATTTGGGAGATAATTCAATGAAAGCAAGCTCTTACGGTCTTAAAAATCTGCAAAGGATTCTTCCTAAATTGCCCGAATATACCAAAACTGAAGATGAAGATTTCGGTGGATTGAGTGAAATGTACAGCCAGATTATTGGTCAGTTTGGCCGCTATATTGGGCATGTATCCAGCAATATTGGTGGTATTGAGCGTACTCCTAAGCGTCAGGAACAACTGGGACCGGTGTACCAGTTTACAGGAAAAGCCCGTCAAAAAGAAGCAATGGATTGGTTGCAAAGCAATTTGTTCAAAACTCCTACATGGGTTTTCCAAAAAACCATTTATGAACTTACTACTGCGGAGCCTTTATCTACTGTTAGTGGATTACAAAACCGTGCCCTTGCCAGTCTCATAAGCGCCTCTACCGTAAATAATTTATTGAAAGCAGAAGCCGATTTAGGCAAAAATGCTTACACTGTTACTGAAATGATGGATGACCTGAGAAATGGTATTTTCAGCGAACTGAAAACCAAAGCTCCGATAGATGTTTACCGCAGACAATTACAAAAATCCTTTACTGAAAGGGTAATTAGTATTTTACAACCGCCGGCAAACTCATTGCCGCAATTGCCCATTCAATTCCGGGGATCAGGCATAAGCAGTACAGGCGATGGTTTAAGTATTGCCAAAGCCCAGTTAAGAGGGCTGCAAAATTCAATAAGAATTGCCATGCCTGTAATAACTGATGCCGCCAGCAAAAACCACCTGATGGATTTGCAAGACCGCATTAAAATGGCACTTGAGCCAAAATAATTGACAAATTGTTGCTAAAAGTGGTCGGAGTCGCAAATGATTCCGACCATTTTTTTTTACTTCACCATCAATTTTTTTTACCGTTCTAACGTTAAGTAAACAACATGAAAGATTTTATTAAGAAGCAGCAACTGACTTTTTGGATTGGATTGATCCTTATTTCAACTGTAACAAGCTGCACCAAAGAATACAGTGCGGAAAACGATAGATTAAATCCCGGTGTGGCCATATCTCTGCAAAATGAAAGATATGGAACCGGAGCAAGACAGGTTGCCGACGTTTACCTGCCTGCCAACCGTAGCACGAGTACCAGAGTGTTGGTAATGTTGCATGGCGGAAGCTGGGCGCAAGGAGATAAAACTGATATTAACGCTTATATAGCCTTAATAAGGACACAGCTTCCTGAGGTTGCTATCATAAATATGAATTACACTTTGGCTAATGGTACAGCACAAACCCAGTTTCCTGCGCAAATGAATGATATAAAACTGGTATTGGATTATGTTGGCACGCAGGCAACCTTATGGAATGTAGGCAATAGTATAGGTGTTGCCGGAATAAGTGCAGGCGGCCATCTTGCATTGCTATACAGTTATGCATACGATGTTCCGAAACGCATAAAAGCGGTGGTCTCAATTGTAGGACCAACCAATTTTTCGGATCCGATATATGCTTTCAGTCCAATATTTCAGATAGTAGCTAAGAATTTTTTAGGAAAATCCTGGATCGAAGATCCCAATCTACACCGTTCTGCTAGCCCTGCGCTCCTTGTTACGGCAACCGCTCCCCCCACATTTATGGCTTATGGCACTATTGATCCTATTGTACCCATTACCAATGCTTTTACCCTTAGGGCTAGTTTGGTTGCGGCCGGGGTCACTCATACATATCTTGAATATCCCAACGAAGCGCATGAATTATCGCAGGCAGCTATAACAGATTTGTTACCGAGGCTTGTTTCTTTTTTAAGAGTAAATTTATAGATTTTAGCAAGTTACTCGTAGCGTAAAGCTACAATAGGATCAAGTTTTGCCGCCTTGCTTGCAGGATATAAACCCGCAAGAAGTCCTGTTATAAAACAAATTGCCACTCCGCCAAATACCCAATTCCAAGGGATTACAAACGCCGTTTTAAGGTACACTGCAAAGAAATTGCCTACAATAACACCGAAGAAAATTCCGAACAGTGCACCCAAAAGACTAATTATTATAGATTCATATAAAAACTGACGCTTAATATTTAGGGAGGTGGCTCCTAAAGCCTTGCTTAATCCAACCTCTTTGGTTCGCTCTGTTACAGCAACCAGCATAATATTCATCAAACCAATTGCCGCCCCAATGAGAGTAATCATTCCAATTGCGGCTGCAGAACCTGAAATACCGGCTAAAAATCCAATAAACTGTTCGGCAATGGCATCACTTTTATCTATAGCGAAATTTTCTGTTTCCTGTACATCGAGTTTACGAATATTTCGAAAAACGCCTGTTGCCTGCCCCACTGCATCTTCAAGTAAAGTAGGGTCGCTAACATTTACCCCAATACTATACGTATTGCCCGCACTCGCACTGCGACGGATATTATTATAGGTGGTAATAGATACATTATCAAGATTTAAAAAGGCACTGGCTCCTTTTTCTTCCAATACACCAATTACCCGATAGGGCAAGCCGCTGATTTTTACAATTTTGTCAATGGCGAATGCAGCATCTCCTGCAAAGCACTTTTTAAGCACCTCCTGACCAATTACAACTACATTGCGACCAGTTTGCACATCAAGCAAATTAAAATTTCTTCCCGCTTCCAACTTATACCCGTTTAGTTCGAGATAGTTTTCGTCGCCGCCCTGCATACTTACATTGGGATTGGTCTTATTGGTACGACCTTCGGTTATATACTGTACTGTTTCAGCAAAACCTCCCCGTAATGAGATGCTGACTATTGCGGGAAAATCAAATTGTTTTTTAAAAGCAAGCGCCTCCTGATAGGAAATTACTCTGCCCCCACTTGACTTTCGTTCTTTTTTTTGGCTTCCCTTTTTTGTTTTTTCTACCTCACCATTACTTCTTCCAAAAATAAAGTTCCTGTCTTTGAAACGGATATTAAACGAGTTAGCCCCCATGGTACTAAAGCTTTCACGCAAGCTTTGATTCATAGCTTGAATAGCCGTAATAATACCAATAAGTGCCATGATACCCAGAGCAATAATAGCCACTGTAATACC
>Ga0136636_10002282_pt1 | contig 11414 bp, 11 predicted proteins | sample AntDrymUQ8522106_2_FD_104653 | JGI IMG/M metagenome (GOLD analysis project Ga0136636, IMG submission 104653) | Polar desert sand microbial communities from Dry Valleys, Antarctica - metaG UQ852 (21.06) | ecosystem: Environmental > Terrestrial > Soil > Desert | place: Antarctica: Dry Valley... | reverse complement strand
GGGAAAAGGAATTTCGTATTGCGCAACTTGCGATGCCAAATATTTTGACGACAAAGAAGTTATTGTAGTTGGCGGCGGAAATTCAGCCATCGAAGAAGCTGATTTTATTTCGAAGTTTGCCTCAAAAATCACGATTATACACCAGTTCGATCAGTTACAGGCCAACAAAACGGCTCAGGAAAAGGCGTTTTCCAATCCGAAAATTTCGTTTCTGTTATCGCACGAACCACGTGCAATTAAAAAAGACGGAGATAAAATGATGGTTGAGGTGGAGGATCTGAAAACCAAAGAGATGAAAACTATAACTGCCGACGGTATTTTTGTTTTCATTGGGCTAAAACCCAACCTCGAAATATTCAACAATCAATTTGAACTTGATGAGTGGGGCTACATCAAAACCGATGAGGATAAACGCACCAACATTGATGGCGTGTTTGCAGTAGGTGATGTGACCAGCAAAAAGTACAGACAAATTACTACTGCTATTGCCGATGGAACCATTGCGGCCATTTCAATCACAAGGGAAATCGGTTAATCGGGTGCGGAGATTTTTAATCTCCGTTTTAAAAAAGCGGTTGGAAACCGCGGCACCCGGTAAATCGGATAAATTGTAAGTTTTAAGGGGTTAATAATAAATTCGGAAATTCCGGTATTCATTTTCCTGAAAAATGTGCGTCTGGTTGCATGGGTGAGTTTGCTTCAAATTAGATTGTATATTTTCCTGTTCACTATTTTGCAATTGCTGGATTATGCACTTTTGGCCGGATGCATTGGGCTGTTTGTTATTCTGTCTATCATTATGCGGGTATCTCAACAGATTAAATGGTATTCAGAGTAATAAGATTTGGATTTGTGTTCTTGAATTAATAGTGGTTTTTACTACCTTTATATTATTAAATACACGAACAAATTTAACAACTCCTGATTATGAATACTGACAATGAAATTTATCCGGTTGAAGTTTTTGATGGCAATGACTGGGAAGCCTCGATGGTACAAAGCCTTTTTGAAAATGCTGAAATTGAAGTGTTCGTCAAAGATGAACGCATGGGCGTTCTTGCACCGTGGAATGTAGCAGGAGGTGGTGCCGGTTCAGTAAAACTATTCGTTTCGAATGTTGATTACGAAAAGGCGAAAGAAGTAGTTGAGCAATATGAAAAAGCCGAGAAAGAGAGTCCTGCCAATGAATAATTATGACCTTTCCGTGCAGCGTTTTGACCAGTTTGCGGCTGAATACTCCCAGAGATTTATGGATTTGAATGCTTATTCAGATTCCATCAGAGCTATTCCGGAGAAATTTGATGCCGTCATGTGTTCATTTTGTCTCCATTTTTATCAAAAGCTAATTCAGCAAAATTGATATCAGATTGTGCCGATTGTCTGGTTCCAGAAGGTGTTTTGTATGTCAGCTCCATGGAGGGAAGCGAAGAACGGGCAGGTTTTGAAACGACAAGTTTTTCGGGAAATACCGAAATCTATTTCAACTACCATCGGCAACAGGACATGGAAGATGCATTGGAAAAAAGTGGTTTCAAAATCCTACAAATCAAACTTCAGGATTATACCGGATGGATCGTTCACTACGGATATGATTTTTATAGCGATTAAAAGATGAATGGTTTTTGGAAAGATATGTTTCAGAAAATTGGTTCTGCCTGGTCATGGTGTTTTTTGCTATGCAATGCTACATTTATTCAATCAGACAGATCGTCGAAAAATCTTGCAAAAATGCATCAATCAGCTGCAAGATAAAGGATTGATGGTTTTTGTAGTCGTCTCTGATAAGAATAAGCTATTTGAAAATGGAAAATTTGTTAGTCAAAACCGATACATGATCGAAAAAGGATTGACTGTTTTCTTTTACGATTCAGTAGCCATCGAAAAAGAGTTTGCACCCTTCGGATTGGTTGAATACCGGGAAATTGACGAACCAGTAAAGCATTTGGAAAACGAAGTCCCCATGAAATTTTGGTTGGTGATTTGTCGGAAAAAGTGATTTGAGGACATCGATGATATTTGTTTTGACTGTAACCCAGCCGATGTATCATTAAACGAGCCGATCAACTGCGACTGCGACTGCGACTGACCACTGATTACTCACCCCCGATCACATTCACTTCCCGTTCCAGCTCGATTCCAAACTTCTCCTGAACCGATTGTTTGATTTCTTCTGAAAGATCATAAATTTCTTTTCCGGTGGCATTACCATAGTTGACAAGCACAAGCGCCTGTTTTTCGTGCACTCCGGCATCGCCCCGCCTGAAACCTTTCCATCCACATTGATCGATTAGCCAACCGGCTGCCAGCTTTGTTTTTCCTTCTGGAGCATGATAGTGCGACATGTTTGGATATGTAGCCAAAAGCTGCTCTGCAAGTACCGATTCAACAATCGGGTTCTTAAAGAAACTACCGGCATTTCCATAAACTTTCGGATCCGGTAACTTCGATTCGCGGATGCCAATTACCGCTTTGCGAATATTTCTTAAATTAATTGCTCCCAGCTTTTCAGTCTCCGCCTGTAAATCACCGTAATTCAGAATAAACTCCGGAAATTTATCGAGTTTAATATTGACACTGGTAATGATGAACCGATCTTTTAACTGGTTTTTGAAGATGCTGTCGCGGTATGCGTATAGGCAATCGGCTACATCCAAAGTGTATTCTGTTTGCGATTCGAGGTCGAATCCGGTAACCGATTCAATCTGATTTTTAATTTCCATGCCATAAGCGCCAATGTTCTGTACCGCAGCAGCGCCCACTTTTCCGGGAATCAGCGATAAATTCTCAATTCCGCCCCAACGATTGAAAACCGCGAATTCAACCAGATCGTCCCAAACAACACCAGCACCCACTTCGAGCCAAATATTGTTACGGTCTTCGTGCACAATCTTTATTCCGGGAATATTCGGGCTAATAATCAGACCCTGAAAATCGTTCACAAACAGCAGGTTACTACCTTCACCCAGGATCAGGATTTGCCAGTTTGTCCAGTCTTTGTTGGTTGCGAGAAAACCAGCCAGATCTTCCGTTTCTGTAAATTCAAAATAGTATTTGGCAGTTGCTTCGGTTCCGAAGGTATGGTGGTTTTTAAGCTGATAATTGGAGTACGAGCGGATCATCTGAATTATTTTTCAGCAAATATAACAGAAGATCTCCCTTTTTCGTTTACCTTGGCGATACGAACCAATAGAAATCGTCTTGAAAAAAGTTTTGCTCAGTGTAACCAACGACTTGGTGACCGACAACCGAGTTCATAAAATCTGTACCACTTTATCCGAAATGGGGTTTGAGGTAACACTAGTGGGAAGAAAATTGAAAAACAGTTTGCCTCTTGAACGGTCATATCGTACATTTCGAATGAAGCTCATGTTCACCAAAGGCCCCATTTTTTATGCCGAATACAATATTCGCTTATTTCTATATCTTCTATTTCATAAAGCAGATATTCTCGTTGCTAATGATCTTGATACCTTACTTGCCAATTATCTTGCTTCGTTGTTTCGGAAGAGAAAATTGGTGTACGACAGTCATGAGTATTTTACAGGAGTTCCGGAGATCATAAACAGGCCTTTTGTAAAAGCAAGCTGGGAAAGCATTGAAAAATGGATTTTTCCTAAATTGAAGGTAATCTATACCGTAAATGAGTCTATAGCCAAGTTATACAAAGATCAATATGGGAAAGAAATTAAAGTTATAAGGAACGTTTCAAATAAATTAGAACTAAAAACAAAAAAGACACGGGAAGAATTAGGATTGCCGAGAGATAAAAAAATAATTATACTGCAAGGTGCGGGGATAAATATTGATCGTGGTGCAGAAGAAGCTTTGCTGGCTATGCAGTATATTGATAATGCCATCTTTTTGATTATCGGAAGTGGCGATGTAATTGATACTTTGAAAGAGATGGTTACTGAGCTTAATATAAAAGATAAAGTTTTAATTCTGGGTAGGCTTCCTTACAGCGAAATGATGCACTATACGCAAATTGCTGATTTAGGACTTACTTTGGACAAAGACACCAATATTAATTACAGATACAGTCTTCCGAATAAAGTTTTTGATTACATCCAAGCGGGTATTCCAGTATTGGCCTCAAACTTGGTTGAAGTGGCGAATGTGGTGAAGTCGTATCATGTTGGAGAAATTGTGGAAAGCCATGAACCGTTTGTAATTGCAAAAAAAATAATCGAAATGTTGAATGATGGTCAGAATGCTGTTTGGGAAGAAAATTTAAAAGCTGCGGCAGAAGAACTATGCTGGGAAAATGAATCATTAAAACTTAAAGAAATATACCTGGGATTATGATTCTAGTTTATGTGTCGAATATTACACCTCGTGTAAGATATATCTTTCACTTTATTTTTAACGATATTTTGAATATCGCTTACGATCTCACCTCCGAAAAGCAAAAATTTGAGATGTCTGACCATCCTCGTATAAACTATTCGGAAACTGAAATAGTAGGAACAGTGCAAATAATACCACATTCTCTGTTATTCGAAACTGGAATAAAAGAGCAGGCTATTCGCGTCACTGAATGGAAAGGCACAAAAGTGTTTTTCCAAACCGATTCTAAATTGGATGTGCCATTCGATATCTTTGCTGCAAGTTTTTATCTTCTGACCAGGTACGAGGAATATTTACCCCACAAAAAGGATAGTCACAGACGTTTTCTTGCTGAAGAAAGCCTGGCCTTTAAAAATGATTTTCTGGAAGAACCAGTGGTTGACCAATGGGCGTTTCTTTTTGCCGATGATTTAAAACAACAAATTCCTGATTTTAAAATCCCGGAAAGAAACTATCAATACATCCCAACAATAGATATTGATGTAGCTTATGCCTATAAATACAAAGGTGTTGGACGGACAGTTGGAGCATTTGGAAAAGATCTAGTCAAATTCAATTTAATCGATAATCATAAAAGAATAAAGGTTTTGTTGGGTTTGGTGAAAGACCCTTATGATACCTATGATTTTCTCGAGAAGCTTCATAAACGCTACAATTTAGCGCCGGTCTTTTTCTTTTTAGTTGGCCGATATACAAAATTCGACAAGAATCATTCGATAAAGAAAAAGGAATATCGGGAGTTAATAAAAAAAATATCAACCGGTGTGCAAGTTGGATTGCATCCGTCTTACGGATCAAATTCCGATTATAAAGCATTGAAAAAGGAAGCAGATGGGTTTTCTCAATTAATCGGTCGAAAGGTAGAGAAAAGCCGCCAACATTTTTTAAAACTGACTTTGCCCGACACCTACAGAAACTTAAACAAAATTGGAATAAAGGAAGACTACACAATGGGATTTGCTTCAAAACCAGGGTTCAGGGCCGGAACATGTACTTCATTTCATTTTTATGATCTGGAAAATGAAGAGCAAACTTTGCTTAAAATATTTCCTTTTCAGGTGATGGACGGAACATTGAATCAATATATGAAATTAAACAAGGAGGAAGCCATGGAAAAGATCCGGAAAATAGTAAATTCGGTTAAGTTTGTTAACGGGACTTTTATTTCGCTTTGGCACAACGAATCGGTTGGAGAACAACGCGAATGGAAGGGCTGGTCGGATATTTACGAAGAGATGTTGAAAAATTGTAAGTCAGAATAAATTGGAGATTACCCATTTAAAACATAGCCAAATAGACAAATCCAAATGGGACGAATGCATCAACCATTCGCATAACAGAATTGTATATGCCCAATCGTGGTATCTCGATATTGTTAGTAATGGATGGGAAGCAATGGTGTCAGCCGACTATGAAACGGTAATGCCATTAACTCATGGAAATAAATTTGGAATTAATTATTTGTACCAGCCGTTTTTCACACAGCAACTTGGAATTTTCTCAAGAAAAGAAACAAATCAGAAAATGGTTGACAAGTTTCTTAGCTCAATTCCGACAAAATTCAAATTTATTGACGTTGCCTTAAACAAAGGGAATGACTGTCAATCGGGAGAATTCCAAACTAAAAATAATGTGAATTACGAGTTGAAACTGGATAAGCCATATTCTGACCTAGCGAGTGAATATTCATCTAACACAAAAAGAAATATAAAGAAAGCTGCTCAACACAAGTTGTCCAAAATCAACGATGTAAACCCCGAAAAATTAGTGCAACTTTTTAGAACTAATTTAGGAAAGAGCATAAAAAATATAAAAACCGAGCATTATAACCTCTTGAAACAAATAATTATTAAAAGCCTTTTGGAGCAGAATGCAGAAATTTATGGTGTAAATTCATTAGAAGGAGAACTTTGCGCAGGCGCTTTTTTCCTGAAATCATACGATAGTTATATTTTTTTATTCTCGGCAACAAATGAAGAAAGCAAAGAAAATGGGGCAATGTTTATGATTGTAGATCAATTTATAAGAAAACATGCCGATGAAAAAATCATACTTGATTTCGAAGGCTCAAACATCAAAAATCTGGCCCGGTTTTATAAAAGCTTTGGTGCTGATGAATTCAATTATTTTAGAATAAAAAAGAACAATTTGCCTGGGATATTAAAGATATTTAAGAGTTAATCCCAATTGATGTGAGAGGTTTTATACACAAGTTAAATTCAAATTTTGCAATTAAAAAAGGCTTCCTTTCCGGAAGCCTTAGATGTTTTAACTGATTCCCTGTATTGGGAATTAAAATAGCAAATCGATCTAAAAATGCATTAATTGAGAGATTATGCAACTTCCATTTCAAATGCTTCAGTCAGAATATCTGGATACATTTCCCTGAAATTTTCGAAACACCATTCTTTCAAATTTTTCAGTTCCGAATCTCCTACCCAGCGAATACACTTTGCCAATTCTTTCCGGAATAAATCCCGGCTAAAACAAACATTCGGTAAAATAACTTTTGCATACTCCATCATCACTTCTGTTTATATTTCTAATTGTTTTCTAAAATTAACCTTTAAAAAAACACTTATTTATGCTGTAAAGCAGCATTGATAATATTTTTATCGAAAAACCAGATTCTAAAAATAATTCCAGAAACAACAAGCTGAAATAGACTACTATACGTTATTTGCTTCAAACTGTGCCCCGAAATATTTCTTCGTTTTTATTCCAATACAAAGAAACATCCATCGGATTACAGATCAGTTGCAATAGAATTAATAAACCCAGAAACTTTCTGATCGAGCGATTCCGATCCTTCCAATGCTTTTACAAAGGCGCTGCCGATGATTGCTCCGCTGGCAAATTCACAGGCATTGGCAAATGTTTCGGCATTCGAAATGCCAAACCCAATCAGTCGTGGATTCTTTAATCCAAATGAATTAACCCGCTCAAAGTATTCCTGCTGAAAATCAGAAACACTGGTTTTAGCTCCGGTGGTCGAATTACTCGAAACCATATAAATAAAACCGGTTGAAACATCATCGATTTTCCGAAGCCGGTCTTCCGAAGTTTGTGGTGTAATCAGGAAAATATTGTGCAGGTCGCTATCTTCAAAAACAGCTTTAAATTCCTCCTCAAACACATCCATCGGAAGGTCGGGAATAATCAGCCCGTCAATACCAATCTCTTTGCACTTCCGGCAAAAAGCTGCTACTCCGTATTGCAGCACCGGATTAATGTAGCCCATCAAAATGAGCGGAATATCAACCGTTTTACGAATGTCTTTCAACTGTTCGAACAGTTTGCGAATGCTCATTCCGTTTTGCAAAGCGATCAAACTGCTATGCTGAATGACAGGCCCATCGGCCACCGGATCAGAAAAAGGCATCCCAATTTCAATCAGGTCAACACCGTTTTTTACTAATTCCTGAATCATCGGAACCGTGTCTTCCAGATTCGGATATCCGGCAGTGAAATAGACCGAAAGTATGTTTTTGTCTTTCTCCTGAAAGAGTTTATTTATTCTGTTGTTCATGGTTGTATTTTTTTATAATTGTAGGGACGTTGCATGCAACGTCCCTACAATTATCATTAATATCCAAAATGTTTCAAATAGGTTTCCATGTCTTTGTCGCCCCTTCCGGAGAGATTGATCACGGTCACTTCTTCAGGTTTGAGCTGAATTTTCTTCAATACAGCCAATGCATGAGCCGATTCGAGAGCAGGAATAATTCCTTCCAGTTGAGTTAATTCCAACGCGGCATCCAGCACTTCGGCATCGGTAGCCCACATGTATTTGGCACGTTTGGTGGTAAACAAATTGGCGTGCATCGGACCAATTCCGGGATAATCCAGTCCGGCAGAAATCGAATATGGTTCGGTAATTTGTCCGTCATCGGTTTGCATCAAAAAGGACCTCGAACTGTGGAGCACTCCAGGAGTTCCGAGCGTTAGTGTTGCGGCAGTTTCTGAAGTATCAATACCTTTACCGGCAGCTTCAACGCCAATCAGTTCCACATTTTCCTGATCGAGAAAATGATAGAAAGCTCCGGCAGCATTGCTTCCACCACCCACGCAGGCAATTACACGGGTAGGATTTTCATGTCCGGTTTGTTCCTCCAATTGCCAGCGGATTTCTTCTGAAATCACTGATTGAAAACGCGCCACCATGTCGGGATACGGATGTGGTCCAACTACCGAGCCAATGATGTAATGCGTATCAACCGGATTGTTGATCCAGTCGCGCATGGCCTCGTTGGTCGCATCTTTCAGTGTTTGACTTCCACTTAAAGCCGGAATAACTTCGGCGCCAAGCATTCGCATTTTCTTGACATTCGGCGCCTGACGCTCCACATCTACAGCACCCATATACACAATACATTTTAAGCCCATCAACGCGCAAACCGTGGCTGTTGCCAATCCGTGCTGACCGGCTCCAGTCTCGGCAATAATGCGTTGTTTCCCCAACTTTTTAGCCACCAGAATCTGGCCAATGGTATTGTTTATTTTGTGCGAGCCGGTATGATTCAAATCTTCGCGCTTCAGGAAAATTTTACTTTGGTATTTTTCTGAAAGCCGACTGGCCAAATACAACGGAGATGGCCGCCCCACATAGTTTTTCAGCAAGCCAATAAATTCCTGCCTGAAATTGTACGATTGGATGATTTCGAGATAGGTTCTTCGAAGTTCATCGATATTCGGCACCATCATTTCGGGAATGTATGCCCCGCCAAACTCGCCGTAATAACCTTTTTCGTTTACCTGATAATTCATATATTTTGCTATTTACGATTTACTGATTTACAATTTACTATTGGGTTCTCAATATTCACGCGGTTTCTATTGTTGATGATGAATGGAATGTTTGCTCCATTAATTTTTATTCCGTTATTCCGTCTTCGGTCAATCTTCTGATTTCCTCAATAAACGTGCTCACTTTCCCCACGTCTTTTAATGCCGGTTCAATTTCAAACCCGCTGTTGATGTCAATTCCATGCCATCGGGCATGTTCAAAATTACGAATGGCCTCCAGGTCATCAGGACCAATTCCTCCACTCAGAAAAAAAGGAACATCGCCACGGTAATTTTCGAGCAGTTGCCAGTTAAATTTCTGTCCTGTTCCACCCGGTAATTGGCCTTTGGTATCGAACAAAAAATAGTCGCAAACTGCGGAATAAGCTTCCAACGTGGTAAAGTCAAACGATTCATCCACCGAAAATGCTTTAAAAACAGTAATTCCTGAATTTCGAATTTGACGACAATATTCCGGAGTTTCATGTCCGTGCAACTGAACAACATCCAATTTCCAGTTTTGGTAAATTTCAAGCACTTTCTCCGGAATTTCATCCACAAAAACACCCACTTTTTTAACCGAATCAGGAACAACTTCCAGAATTTCTGGCGAAAGTTCGAAGCCAACAAATCGTTTGCTTTTCGGATAAAAAATGAATCCCAAATAGTCGGGTATTGCAGCAACTACTCCTGTACTGTTTTCAGGATCGCGCATTCCACAGACTTTTATTTTAAAAGCCCCCATCCTAACCTTCCCCCGAGAGGGGAAGGAACTGCCTGAAACCTGCAAACTTACATTCTCCTTTTTCATGCTGGATTTGTGTGTGTTTATTTAGTTATTCCGGGCGCGACTTTAAGTCGCACTCGGAATAGCATATCTATTTCAATTTGTCAACAAACTCAGCGCAGGCTTTTCCCGGATCTTCGGTTTTCATGAAGGTTTCGCCAATCAGGAAACCTTTAAAACCAACAGCACGAAGCGTTGCAATACTTTCAGGATCAGAAATTCCGCTCTCTGAAATTTTCACAAACTGCTCCGGAATCAGCTCACTCAAGCGAACCGAAGTTTGAATATCAACCTCAAACGTTTTCAGGTTGCGGTTGTTTACTCCAACCAAATCAACCAGTGGATTCAACTTCTCCAGCTCTTCTGCGCTGTGCACTTCTACCAACACTTCCAGACCGATTTCTTTGGCCGTTTCAGTCAGTTCGAGCAACAATTGTTTGCTCAAACTTTCAGCAATCAGCAAAATCACATCGGCACCGTGTGCACGGGCTTCGTAAACCTGATAAGGATCGAGCATAAAATCCTTGCGCAGAATCGGTGTATTTTTATTCGCCCAACGTGCCGATGCCAGATTTTCAAAAGAGCCACCAAAAAAGCGCTCATCAGTCAGAACCGACAATCCGCTTGCACCGGCAGCAACATAGGCCGTGGTTACTTCCGAAGCTTCAGCCTCAGCGTTTATCACACCTTTGGATGGCGATTGCGTTTTGAATTCGGCAATCACCCCGCTTGCACCTTCGGCCAGCAGAGCGGCTTTCAGCGAGTTGGGCTTCCGTTTAAAATACGGCGATTCCTTCAATTGTTCCAACGAAACTTTACTTTTTGCCTCAGCAATTTCAGTCCGTTTGTGGTTGTTTATTTGATCGAGTATGTCCATCTTTTTTGTTTCGAGTTTCGAAATACGAGTTTCGGGAAGAATACGCAACCCGGAACTCATAACCCGTATCAGTTTTTTTGATTTAATTCCATCAGTTTCTTAAATGCAGCAAGAGCTTTTCCTGACTTTAACGATTCGGAGGCTTCTGCAACACAATCAGCCATCGACCTTTCAGGATAAACTCATCGGATTCCCAGCGCGGTATTGGCAATTACTACGTTTTTCTGAGCCTCGGTAGCTGTCATATCCAAAACACTTTTAAATATTTTTGCAGCATCGGCAACGGTTTCACCGCCATAAAGCTCTTCCTGTTTGATAGGTAAAAAACCAAAATCGGCAGGAGAAAGGTTGTCTTCGGTCTGGTTCGATACAAAACGCGCATCGCCAGTCAGCGAAATCTCGTCGTAGCCATCCAGGCTGTGAACAATCAGGTAATTTTGACCGCTTTCCCTAAAAACTTCGTGATACAAATCCATGACATCCAGATCGTAAACACCCACCATCTGATTTTTAGGGAACGACGGATTAATGATCGGTCCCATCATATTTAATAGGGTCTTCACTTTCAGCGCTTTTCGCACCGAACCCACACTTTTCATGGCCGGATGAAACAGAGGG
>Ga0136636_10002281_pt1 | contig 11418 bp, 5 predicted proteins | sample AntDrymUQ8522106_2_FD_104653 | JGI IMG/M metagenome (GOLD analysis project Ga0136636, IMG submission 104653) | Polar desert sand microbial communities from Dry Valleys, Antarctica - metaG UQ852 (21.06) | ecosystem: Environmental > Terrestrial > Soil > Desert | place: Antarctica: Dry Valley... | reverse complement strand
TGGCTAAATCGCAAAATCACGAGCGATTCGACTATATTGCCAACTCAAAGATTGATGACTTAGGATTTTTTAAACATAACTAGGTTAAAGAAGTTTTGCTTATATAAAGTTGCTGCTGAAAGGTGGCAACTTTTTTTTATATTTGGCTGTTAGGATTTAAACAATTTAAAATAGTAATAATAAGAATAGATGAAACCACTGAAAAATTTAATTGTTCTATCGGCATGGATGCTTCGATTGGTTGTGTTAAGTGAAGTTTATCAACGATTTTTTGATACCATTGTGTCTTTTTCTTTTAAAGGACTTAATTTTTTTATTGCATTAACAATGGCAACTTTTGCCGTAGTACTTTTTTTATCTGGATTTACCAAAAAGCCAACCTTGCCAATTATTGCCGGATTTATGATAACAGCTATTTCGGTTGCACTCATGTTTAATGGAGGTATTACTGTTGAAAAAGTGTTAAACAATTTTATTGTTGCAGCAATTGGTGTTGTATTTATGGCAAGAGGGAATAGCTAGCTAATAAACTGATTGATTAATTGTTTTAAGTGCATATGATCTATAGGTTTTGAAATATATTCGTTACAGCCTGCTTTGAGAGCAAGTTCCCTATCGTTACTTAATCCATAGGCTGTTTGAGCTATAATTGGTATGGTTTTGTTTGTTTTTCGGATGGTACGGGCAATTTCATATCCTAAAATATCTGGGAGTTTAATATCCAACAATATTAAATCAATGTTCGATAAATCTTTACTTAAACTTAAAGCTTCTGCTCCATTTGATGCTCTTATGAGTATGTAATTTTCTCGCAAAAGAATTTCTTCCAGTAAATAGTAATTAGTATCCTCGTCTTCAACAACTAAGATTGTAATTGATCTATTGGGCACATTCGGGATTGGGATGGGTTCATTTTCAATGTGTTCGCATGTTTTAGTTGGAATGGTTACAATAAATTTTGATCCTTGGTCGGGTTCTGAGGTTACGTTTATGATACCTCCCATTTTTTTAACATAGCCTTGAGAAATGGCTAATCCCAGTCCAGTGCCAGAGACAATGCTTTTATGCTTAGGTTCAGCTTGTATAAATCGGTCGAAAATAATCTCTTGTTGAGATAGTTCTATACCTAATCCCGAATCTTCAACTCTAAATATCAATAAGTCATCTTTGTATTCAGATGATAGAGAAATGAATCCTTTTTTGGTGAATTTCAGACTGTTAGAGATGAGATTTGTGATGATTTGTTTGATTTTTAACTCATCAACCAAAAAATATTGAAACGAATCATTGGGTTTGATATCCCAGTTAAATTCGAGTCCTTTTTGTTGAATAATTGGTTTGTAACGAAGCACAAATTCATTCATTAAGTCTGAAATGCAGCAAAGTTCTAAATGTATGTTAATTATGCCTGCATTAATTTTTGAGATATCAATAATGTCGTTGACAACTTGAAGTAATTGGTGGCTCGACCGTTTAATGATTTCGATGTATTCAATCGCTTTATCATTGTCTTCAACTGTTTCCGCAATTAAATCCGCAAACCCAATCACACCATTCATTGGTGTGCGTATTTCGTGGCTCATATTGGCTAAAAACGCCGATTTAAGTTTATCACTCTCTTCTGCTTTTTCTTTGGCAATTTTAAGCTCCGTATTTAGTTTTTGAAGTTTTTCTTTGCTTTCTTCAAGCTCAGCAATGGCCAGTTTTTTAGCGGTAATATCAGTTGCAATATGAATAATTTTGTCCAAATCACCATGTTCATCATAAATGGGGGTGCAAGTCACAATAAAGGTTCCATTAAGAGCTTCAACCTCCATTTCTTCGGTAGTTTGCACTCCATGTTCTTGCATGAATTTTAAAGGGCATTTATTTGCAGCTGAATTTGAGGAGTGAAAAATTTGGTAACAATAAGCGTTTTTTAGTTCATCTTCAGTTTTGCCAGTTAGTTTTATTAGTGCATCATTTACCTCAATTACTTTGTGAAACTTATTTAATATCATGGTTGGATGGCCTATGGAGTGAAAAATGTTTTTCCAGTTTTGACGGGCTTTATTTAGTTCAATTTCGCTGTTTTTTTTAAAGGATATATCGCGCCCATTCCTAATTATTGCCAAAACTTCATTTTCATCGTTTAATATAGCTTGGTTATTCCATGCAACCCAACGCCAACCAATGTTAGTAAGTAATCGATGCTCTAAATATATTTGATAGGGAGGTTTAAATAATTTCTCCATCACCTCAATTGTTTGTAACTGATCATCCTCATGCACAAGCGGAGAGAAGGTTTTTCCCAGTAATTCCGATTCGGTTCTTCCAAATAAATCGCAATAGGGCTGATTGGCAAATAGAAATTTTCCATCTAGGTCAACTTTAATGATTAAGTCGCTCTGACCCTCAATTAAAAGTCGATACTTTTCTTCGTTTTTTACCAATATTTCTTCGGTCTGTTTTAGTTTATTGATATTTTGAACAGTTCCCAGAATTAGGGTCGGAATTCCTTTTGAGTTATTTATTGATGAAACACTTAAGTCAATCCAAACAATGTTTTGTGCAGCATCATTGTATCTTTTTTCAATTCGATAACTATTAATATATCCACCTAACAAAAGATTTAAGTGTTTAATATCTTCATCTAGATCATCAGGATGAGTAATGTCTTTAAATGTCATTTTAAGAATTTCATCTCTGGTGTAGCCTAATATATGACAAAAGGTGTTGTTGACATTTAGAAAACGACGATTTACATCGGATACAAACACTCCAATTGCTAACTTATTAAAAATATCAGTGTTGTAGGTTTGTTCAAATTCTATAAACGAATTTGACTCGGTATTAGTGTTGGTTATTTTAGTCATGATAAATGCGGTATGGGTGCTTAAATTCAACAAACAAACCAAATAGTCGATTATTTTCGAATGACACTATTTATAACTAAAACATTATTTTGTTGTAAAGTGTTTTTTCAGAAGTGTTAAAAGTTTTGTGCCGTTAATAGGTTTGCCTATGTAATCATTACATAAGGATAGGATGCGCTCTTTTTCATCGGCAAAGGCATATGCCGTTTGAGCAATAATAGGTATTTCAGGGTGAATTTCTTTAATCTGTCTCGTTGCTTCATATCCATCCATGATAGGCATTTTCATGTCCATTAAAATTAAATCAATGGAGGTTGATTCTGTTGCGAAGGAAACAGCTTCCTGCCCATTTTTTGCATGGATTATTTTCACGCCGGTAGGGCTAAGGAGTTCTTCTAAAAACATAAAGTTTACGGAGTCGTCTTCTGCGATTAAAAGGGAATAGTTTTCAAAGTTCAATTGCGAATTTTCGAGTTTTATATCTGCCGGATTTGAAATCGATTTGCTTTTCGATTCAATAATTGGCAATGTGAATATAAACTTTGTCCCGACTTGGGGTTCCGATGTGAACCAAATTTCGCCATTCATAAGGTTTACTAATCCTTTTGCAATGGCTAACCCAAGTCCTGTGCCTCCAAATTGCTGAGCTAAATTTGTTTCGGCTTGCCAAAAGCGTTCAAATATTTTATGATGTTTCTCAGGAATAATGCCTATTCCGGTGTCGTTGCAATAAAACTCAATCAAATTCTCTTTAAGGTTGTACCCAAATTCTACAGATCCTTTTTTAGTAAATTTAAGAGCGTTGTTAATTAAATTGAGAAGTATCTGTTTTAATCTTGTTTCATCACTTTCAATAATGCAATCATCAATAGAATCGAGATTAGGGCAGTTTAAAAAAATGTTTTTTCGTTCGGCTTGTAATAGAAACAATTGGTAAAGTTCAGTGCATAATAATTTTAAACTAATTAATTCTGGATGAATAACTATTTGGTTAGCTTCAATTTTTGATATATCAACAATATCGTTAATAATTGAGAGAAGTTGATTTCCACTCGTATTAATAAGTTTTAAAAAAAGTTTTTGTTTCTCTTCAATAATACCTGGTTCTAAGAGCAATTGCGAAAATCCTATTATGGCATTCATTGGAGTTCTGATTTCATGACTCATGTTAGCTAAGAATGCCGATTTAAGCTTGTCGTTTTCTTCGGCCACCTCTTTGGCTTTGATTAATTCTTCGTTTTTTTTCGAAAGCTCATCTTCGCTTAGTTTTTTTTGAGTAATATCTAGTATAAATCCTTCAAGAGTAGTGATTTGTCCTTCTGAATTAGACAATCCCACACCTTGCTCCCAAACCCATATTATAGTACCATCTATATGAGTCATGCGATAGGTTAGCGTATAACTTTCATTTTTAGTTATGGCTGAATTTACATTTTCCCATACATAATCCCTGTCGAGAGGATGTATCAAATTATTCCAAACTTTTTTATCTGTATTTATAAAATAATCAGGATGATAACCTAATAGTGTGTAAATGCCATGGCTTAGAAATGACATTGTTCGATCAACATTATTTTGGCATCGATAAACAACGCCTGGTAAATTATTAATTAATCTATTTAATCTGCGATGGCTCTCTTCTATCTCATTATTGGCATCAATTAGTGCATGATTTTTTTTAATTAATTCGGCCTCTATGTTTTTAATTGTAGAGATATCAGTAATTGAAGCAACACTATCGGTTGTCCCTGGAATTAGGGCTATGTTTACGAGCGCATCAGTGTATTTATCGTTTTTCGATTTTAGTTTTAATTCATATCTATCTATTGCTGCTTCGGGATTGATGCGTCGTAGTTTGTGTTGTTCCAGCAAAAATCCTAAATCTTCTTGCATAATATATTCGCTCCAACTTTTTTTCCCTTCAATATCTGATAGTTCCATACCAGTGTATTCAACAAATTTATTGTTGGCTTTGGTAATTATTGTTTGGTTGTTGACTATGATAATTGCTGCTCCAGAACAATTAAAAACGGTTTGATATTTTTCTTCGGTATAAATTAATTGTTTGTTTCGTTGTTGAATAAGCTCTTCGAGTTTAATGTTCTCTAATTTTAACTTGTCCTCAGCGTCTTTAATGCGAAACATGACTTTCAATTGAGCTATCAATTCTCCTGATTCTATTGGCTTTGACAAAAAAGCATCTGCACCTGCAGCTAATCCTTTTATTTTGCTTTCTGGATCTTTATGTATTGCAGTTAATAAAACGATTGGAATATGTGTAGTTTGAATATTTGATTTTAATCGCAAACACGCCTCAAATCCATCTATTTCAGGCATTTGTATGTCGAGCATGATGACGTCAGGATTTAGTTTTATAGCTAAATCAATGCCATCTTTTGCATTAAGAGCTGTATGCGCTTCTATGTCAGGCAGTACACTTCTTAGTAAGGCCTTCATCGATATTAAATTATCAAGCTTGTCGTCAATAATAAGAATTTGCTTCATATAGTCGGACTATCGATTTCAATATTAATTATCTGAATGCCAATTTATTAGTTTTTAAATCGTTTTTGACTTCTTATAAAGTTATAAAAAGTATTCTTATAATCAATGTTTAAGAAATTAAAAAAACTCTGATTAAATCAATTAGTTTTAGCGGATCAATTGGCTTTGATAAATATTCATCAAAGCCTGCTGTAAGCATTTTTTCTCTATCTCCTTTCATTGCTTGAGCAGTAAGGGCAATGGTTGGAATTTTTTGAGTGAGATTATCCTTTTTAAGTTCTTTAATTACTTCCATTCCATCCATTCGAGGGAGTGAAATGTCTAGTAGTATTAAGTCTGGAAGTGACTCAATAGCTTGATTTATACCATCTAATCCATCATATGCTTCGATAAGATGATAGGTTGATTTTAATATTGCGCGCAAGGTTAAAAGGTTGTCTTGGTTGTCTTCAATTATTAAAATGCTTTTTTTATCAGATAAATTCGTTCCATTCGTTGTTCGATGGTACTTGGTCGGCTTATCGCTTATAGTTTTTTTATTTGAGATGGATTTGATTGATAATAAGTTCTTTAATTGTGCTATTGTTTCAATTGAATCATCTGTTTTTGTTATAACTCCAATAACTTGCTCCTGTAGTAATTTTTTTTCTTCAGCTGTTAAATCTTTTAATGTTAATATTATTATTGGCGTGTTTGGTTTGTTGGATTGGTAACGGATAAAATCAACTACTTCAAAACCTGACATTCCAGGCATAATTAGATCTAAAATAATCAAATCAATAGGTTCGTTTTCCAAAATTAGAATCCCATCCATTCCATTATTGGCTATTTTCACTGAAAACCCATCAGCTAACAACCACCTTGAAATTTCAAGTTGTTTAATTTCATCGTCATCAATTATTAGGATGGTTTGAATCGTATTATTTGAAATTTTGGTTATCTCATTTATTAAGCTCTCTTTTTCTATGGGTTTAATTAAATAGGCTAATGCTCCGAGTGCAAAGGCCGCTGCATTATCGCTCGAGGAAGAAATTAGTATTGCCGGAATAGAGGCGGTTGTTGATGAATCTTTTAAATTTAAGAGCACTTCAAAACCATCCATTTCTGGCATTATTAAATCAAGAGTAATTGCAAATAGTTTTTCTTCTGATGCAATTTTCAATGCTTCAATTCCTGAATGGCATTCAATGCAGTCATAGCCTTCTTCCATAAGCGCTTCTGCTATTTGGCTTGTGTATTTTGGTTCATCATCAACTACTAAAATGGTTTTGTTTAGTTTAGGTTTTATTGCACTAACAGTTTTATTCTCATGTTTTGAGTCTTTATTGGGTTGTTTTATTGGATGTTCTATTATGAAAACAGAACCTATTCCTATCGAACTCTCAACCGTTATGGTGGTATGAATAAACTCGGCAAATCGTCTAGCAATGCTAAGCCCCAAGCCTGTTCCCTCAAAATTCCTTGAATTTGATTCATCAGCTTGTTTGAATTCTTCGAAAATGGATAGCAGGTTTTTTTCGGCAATTCCAATTCCTGTATCAGAAATTATAATTTTAATACTTTGATTAGTTGGCGTTACCGATATGTTAATTGATCCTTGATCGGTGAATTTTATGGCATTACCAATTATATTGATCAGTATTTGGGTTAATTTTTGACTATCTGTTTCAATGAACTCAGGTAAATTTTCGGAAAATGAAACTTTAAAATCAATATTTTTTCTCTCCACTAACGGTTTAATGTTTTCGAAAATGTCATTTATTAAACTGGTGGGAGACACATTGTTTATTTCTAAATCAATCACTCCTGATTCTATTTTTGATAAATCTAATATGTCATTAATCAAATTCAAAAGGTGTTTTCCATTTCTTTCTATAACCTCTAAATAATTAATTTCTTCAGAACCTAGATTTGGAGAGGCCTGAATAATTAGGACTCGCGATAAAGCCATAATAGAGTTTAATGGAGTGCGTAACTCGTGACTCATGTTTGATAGGAACTGACTTTTTAATAGGTTGGCTTCTTTAATTTTTTTGTTTTTTTTCTTTAATTCAATGTTCTTTACATAAAGTTCGGATGCTTTAATTTGTAGTTCATCGGTCTGTTGTCGAAGTTTTTCTGTTTGCAGCGATAGTCGTTCATTTGCTTTTTCCAAGGTTGAAGCTAGGTCAGCTACTTTTGTGGATGCTACTAGGTTGAAGTAAGTTTGATTAAACAGCACATGTGTCATTAATATCCCCTCAAAAGCAGTTTTTGAAAAACCGTATAATGACCACAGAACAATGAAAGCATCAGATTCATCATTTTTGCAAATTGGTATGACTATAGCTTCCTTAGGATTATATATTCCTTCAGCTATTTTATACGTAATTGTCGATTCTTGGTCGGAAAGTATTTGATAATGAGGCTTTTTTAAATGGTTAGCCATCGCTAAAATTCCTTCATTTGCATTATCGAATACAATGTTTAGAGGCGTAGAGACTCCAATATTGTAAAAAAGCTCGTAGTTAGTTGATGATTCTTTACGCTTATAAAATACAACTGAATCGGCGTTAGTTAGCAAATGCAGTTCGTAACAAATAGTTTGACTAAATTGAGTGGTGTTTTTCGGGTTTATTAGGGCTTGAGTTATTTGTGATATGGTTTGGTGAAGGGTTAGCTTTTTGTAAATATCATCGGCTAATTCATTAAAAGTATTGGCTAATGTTCCAATTTCGTTTTCTATTTTAATTTCCGATCTGCTTAAATAGTTGCCTTTTTTAAACTCTTCAGTGGTAAGAATTAATTTGTTTATTGGATGGGTTAATGCGTTAGCTATTAGTACCGTAATTAAATAGATAAAAAAGGATGTTAGTAAAATAATTCCAATATTTCGAAACAGGTCTTTTTGTATAGGAGCATATAATTCGTCTAAATCTTGTTTTAATACTAATCCCCAATTCATTTTTGGAATATGAAAATAGGCCGCTAGTACTTTAACTTGTTTGTAATCATATGTCTCAACAATTCCTGATTCTCCTGATATTGCTAGTTCAGCAGCTTGAGAATTTATGCTCGTATTGATTAATTTATTGGTGTTTGATCTTAGTTCATTTAAAGCACAATGATCTTTGTTAATTAAAACCATCTCTCCACTTTTGCCGAGTGCAGTATGGTCGATTAAATAGGAGTAAAGTGTTAGGTTTAAATTAATTCGACAAACCAAAATTCCAATCGTAGTTTTGGTTTGATAATTCTTAATTGGAATAGATAAAGTCATGGTTGGATACCCCAATGTTTTGGAGTAATAAATATCACTAAATACTAACGAGTCAGTTGTTTTTGCTTTAGTGAAAAAGGGCATTTCGGAATAGTTTCGACTTATATTGGCCAAGTCATTCGATAGAATAACACTCCCTGATTGAGGATGCAAAACGAATATTTCATTAAAGCTATTGTAGCTTTTTATAGATCGTTCTAAAATTCGATAGCATTCTTGAATTTTAGGATTGTGAATATCGCTTTGTTTTAATTTAATAATTGTTTCAATTGCAGGAATAAACTCTTTATTTTGAGATAACGTTATGGTATTATTCGAAATATCCATTACCCAATCGTTTATTTGAGCAACTTTTAATTCCCCAATTGCACTTAATTTCTTAAATACTTCGGTTTTAATTAATTGTTTGCTTTGTACATAATAAAAGGTCATTAATAGAAACAGTGGTACAAGCGAAATTAAAAGCATTACTGCTATTAGGTTTTTTCGTATTGATTTAAAATCCAGTATCATGATTCTGTTTTATTAGAGGGTATCCCAAAACTTAAATTCCAATTGTAATCAATAGTTTCACCAATTCTTAAATTGTATTTAATCATTTAAATTTTCATAAAATGAGTTCTACCCTTAAATGTAGCATTTTTTAATCTATTAAAGTAGTATTTAGTGTCAGCAAGAAAACTACACTACACTTTCTTGCAAAGACTATTTATCTCTGCGTTTATTGATTATATGATCTGTTTTTTTGATTCACTTAACTTTATGCATTGAAGCATTATTTGTGAAGCATTATTTTTCGAAAAACATATATCATTGAACGAAATTTGAACTTTAATTCTTTTTAATCGTAGTGACTAATGAAGTCTAAGTTTTTTGATTTTAATAAATTGTCTCGGCAAGAAAACTCCTGTTTCAAAAACCAGAGTAAAACAGTATTTAGCGTTTTCTTGCAAAGACTAAATAGTTAATGCTATTTTATTTTTTTGTATGAGGATTACATTCAGTGGAATACTAGTTTTGTTTTTGATTATTTTATTAGTGGATGGTTTGTTTTTTGTAAAATATTTAAAGAAAAAAAAAACAACTAAGAAAAAACTATCTCCTTTTGCCTTGTTTTGGTATGCTGTTATTCCTCTATTTTTCTCTGCAATAATTCTTTATTTTTTCTTCGCAATTCCTAACACTACCAATTTTGCCATTTACAATCAATTTGGTTGGTTCATGATGGTGGTATTAACACTTTATTCTTTTAAAATTACCATTCTTTTAATTCGTGGTTTAAAACGGCTGTTGCAATCGTTTAAAAAGGAAAAAGTGAGTGACTTTATCGCAATTCCAAATCCTACTATTTCGCGAAAAAAGTTTGTAAGCCAATTGGGAATTATTTTTGCTTCAGCTCCATTTGCTGGTTTAATGGTTGGCTTATTTCATAATCGGTTTTCGTTTTTTAAAAGGTATGTAAAACTGTCTTTCACCAATTTGCCTAATAGTTTCGAAGGATTAAGGATAATTCAAATTTCTGATATTCATTTAGGTTGTTTTCAAGGTAATAAAGATGCTTTTGCTGAAGCTGTTGCTTTAATAAACTCAGAACATCCGGATATTGTAGTTTTCACAGGCGATTTGGTGAATAATTTCTTTCAGGAAACGGTTGGATGGGAAGATTTATTTCTAAAAATTAATGCCTCATTTGGCAAATATTCCATTTTGGGGAATCACGATTATGGTGAATACAGCAATTGGAAATCGATTGAAGACAAACAATATAATTTTCAGGAAATAAGAGCTGCCCATAAGCGATTCGGATTTCGTTTGCTCGAAAATGAAAATATTCCAATTATACGGAATGGGGAGATCATTAATTTAGCTGGTGTTGAATATTGGGGGAAATCAGCCCATTTAACCAATTATGGCGATTTAAAAAAAGCATCTCTTGGCGTTAGTCCTGCCTCATTTAATATTTTATTATCGCACGATCCCGATCATTGGGACGCTGAAGTATTACCCCAAGGAGTTTATGATTTAACCCTTTCGGGACACACTCATGGTATGCAGTTTGGTATTAGCTACAAGGGGTTTAAATGGAGTCCGGCCAGCTTTAAATTTAAATATTATGATGGATTGTATCGTAACGATGGACGGTTTTTGTATGTCAATCGCGGTTTAGGTGTGTTAGGAATGCCTGCTCGTGTGGGCATGGCACCCGAAATCACTATCATTGAATTAACTCGTGGCCCATTCAGCAACGAACCTATGTAATTTCAGTCTCCAAATTCTATTTTCGTCCTGATAAAAATCCTCCAAAATTCATTTGGTATAGAAATTCAACTACTTGTGCTTTTTCTGTAGGCATATAACTGTAACGGATTCCTAGTTTATACGGAAAAACAAATCGTGCTAAATGCGATTCCGTCATAAGCTCAATGCCTGTGGATTGATATTCACGGTTTTGTTGCACTACTGAAATTAGGTTATTTGTTTTAATCGGATTGAATATAGAACGTGTATAGTCATAAAATAGCTTAGCGTAAATCTGCTTCAAATAAAGAACTCCTCCAATGCTTAGGTCGGGATTAATTAAGGCAAGCGCATAATCAACTTTGAGTGAATACAATTGATTGTTCAATTGATTGGGGTAGAAGCCTCGGGCAAATGAAACGACATTCGAAAATTGATAGGGAAGTGCAAGACTGGAAGATGAAATTACATCACCATTTGTTTTGTATTGAAAGTTGTTTTCGATTTTTATAGCATGATGTTTCAATATTCCAGGAAAATATAAACGTGTGATGATGGATG
>Ga0136636_10002280_pt1 | contig 11419 bp, 6 predicted proteins | sample AntDrymUQ8522106_2_FD_104653 | JGI IMG/M metagenome (GOLD analysis project Ga0136636, IMG submission 104653) | Polar desert sand microbial communities from Dry Valleys, Antarctica - metaG UQ852 (21.06) | ecosystem: Environmental > Terrestrial > Soil > Desert | place: Antarctica: Dry Valley... | reverse complement strand
CATTTCTCGAAGTCCTTGTGTTCCACAGCCAATATAAGCCATGTTTATTTTATCGCTTGGAGCTACATAATTACGGCCTCCTAACACATGACGAGGAACTAATGTTACCCCTAAAGTTGCAGCAGTAATTCCTCCAATAAATTTTCTGCGATTAATTTTCGAAGAGGAGCTCGACTCTTCATTTAACAGGGCAGATTTTTCCTTTGAATTTGTTTCTTCATTCATGATTCAGTTTCTATTTAGATTAGTGCCTTAAAATTACAGAAACATTTTGGCATTTGGTAAAATCAGGTATTGTATTTTAAAATCGGTGATTGTAAATCAAGCTTTTATTTCAGAATCAATCCTTTGGTATTCTGCTGCCGAATCTTCGCACTTTCAATGTCAGTCAGCCGTTTACCCATATAAGTGAGATTATCGATTGTGATTCCGGATACATTTTTTGTATTGTCGAATCCATGAAAAACAGAGAATGGCATCAAGCCGCCCACCACCTGAATATCTTTAAAGACAATGTTGCTCACTTTTCCGCGAAATTTGCTGTGATAAGCTTCTGTGCCTGCCGGAGGAGTTTGAACACCATCCCATGCGCCATTTAAATAATAAGTAGCAATTGAATCCTTATCTCGAATGCCATCGGCACTCCATTGCGAGAAGAAAATGGCGACATCGAACAGTTTTTGCCTGCTGTCTTCGACACGGATATTTTCGAAAACTACATTGTGCACATGTGCCTGGCCTGCATTGTGAATACTCATGGTAGCGCCATCTTCCACATGAATAATATCCATGTTCTCAAACCGAATGTTTTTTACTTCGTCGGAATAAAGTTCAAACCCAATTTCTATGGCATTACCCCAGATCGAGTTCCAGAATACACAGTTTTTCACCAGAATATTGTCGGTTGGATGATTGCCCGGATAATTGCCTTGCGATTTAATGGCAATACAGTCGTCTTTGGTGTGGGCGAAAACGCCATCAATCACCACATTGGTGCATCGGCAAATATCCATTCCATCGTCGCTGCCACTTTCGCTAACGATCCGGATATCCTTGATATTTGCCCTATTACAATGGAAAAGTGCAACCTGCCAAGTGGTTCCGTTGTGTAAAGTGATTCCTTCAATATCAATATTTTCACAATTGCGCAAATCGATGAACCGGTTGTTACAGGTCGGATCCGTCTTATTGAACGAACCATCCAGAATTCCCCTACCACAAATTTTAATGTTCTTTTTTCCTTCGGCGAAAATGTATCCCTGAACCACCGCACCGCCTTCGATATAAACCGTTTGGTTATCCTGCAATTCAAGCTTTACATCTTTATATAGTTTGCCGCCTTCGAACCAGATTACATTCTTGTCGGTCTTAGATGGTTTCTCTGACTCAGGCTTTCCGGCGAAAATGAACAAAGGTTGTTGACGGATTCTGCCATTCAACTCCAAACTTAAGTTTTCAGGTTTATTCAATTTAAAACTGAATGAATTGTCTCCGGAATAAGTTGGTTTTAAACCGGTTCGGAGAGGACGGATATCAACCCAGCGCACGTCGAACATGGTATTTACTTCAATATTTGCCTCTCCTTTAAAGTCGAAAACTGCATACGATGCAATGGGCGTATCGAAAACCGGAACAGCAATTCCGTTCACTTTTACCTGATAATATTTGGCAGAGGCAAAGCCTTCCGGTGCCTGCCAGGTTTTAACCTGTGCATATGAACTGACCGATACAAAAAGAATGATGGAAATGAGAATATTTTTCATGGTTTATTAGGATTTTCCGAGTTTTTTAATGTCTTCCTCAATTTCGGTGAGGCTTTGTTCTTTTTCAATTTGTTTTTGAACCAACTGGTATTTTTCAAATTCCTCGCCCGACTTTTTCATGGCCAATTCGTGGCTAATTTTCCCTGCATGGGTAAGTAAATCCCTTCCATTCAGCTGCAGTATGCTGACTAATAGCCCACAACAGTTTGTTTTGCACTACCTTGAAAAACTCAATGGTCTTTTCATCTTTTGCATCATAGTCGATGCTTGTGGTATAAATGTTTTTAATTTTTTGGTAGAAAAACCGTTCAGAAATTCGTATTTCCCGAATTCGCTCTTGCAATTCGGTGAAATAGTTCATCGAACTGCCCGATTTAAAGCGGTCGTCGTTCAAAGCAAAACCTTTGATAAGGTATTCTCTGAGCCGTTGTGTTGCCCAAATGCGAAATTGTGTGCCTTGTGGTGATTTTACCCGATAACCAACAGAAATAATGACATCAAGATTGTAGTATTTTACTGATTTCTCCTGTGTTTTTCCTGCAATAGCGCCATGTTGTGTGGTGTGTCGGAATTCCCGACATACCACTTCTTCATTCAACTCACCTTCTTTAAATACATTTTGTATGTGCTCTGCAATGGTACTTCTAAATTTGCCAAACAAAAGTGCCATTTGTTCTTGCGTAAGCCAAACGGTTTCTTCTTCAAGACGAACATCAATCTTGATGTTCCCTTCAGAATTCTGATAAATGAGTATTTCACTGTTGTTCATTGTTGAAAAAATTTATCATCCTGCCATTTTGAAGGATTGTTTCGAATATAATCAGAAATATTTTGATACGATTGTTCGTCACGGATAATGTGTTCGTAATAATTGTGTTGCCACAATTTACCGTTGAACGGTTTCCAGCCCAATGTTTTTACACCACGGATATATTCAACCGTAACAATCGATTTGAATGCATCCATCATGTCCCCAACAGTTTTGCCAGATGTAGGGACAATCCCTTGTGGTTGTCCCTTGATTTCCAATATTCCATGAAAATGATCAGGCATTACAATAAATTCATGTAATTCAATATTTTGGAATCGTTCCGGTAATGCCAGCCATTCGGTTTCCACCATTTGTCCCGCATCATTTATAATCATTTCGCCATTCACAATTTTTCCAAATAAATGTTTTCTGTCCTGAACGTTAATGGTGACAAAATACAGACCAGCCTGCGAATAATCATATCCTTTCAGGCGGATGCTGCGGCGATGGTGAATATTTGGATTGTATGGCATATATCATTCATTGTATAAATAAGGGGCATATACAGTAAGGGCATCCACAGTAAGGGCATCCACGAGGGATGCCACTACTCCACTTGTGCCCATAGGTTGCTGGCTGACAGTTCCACTGCTTTCTTGAGGTTCTCATTGGCCTTTGAAGATTCGCCCAGACCTTTATTCCCAAGACCAATCTTTAGGTAAGCATTCGACAATTGTTCATTCCTGGTCTCTTTCTCCCCAAATTTGGCAAAAAAGTCAACTTCCGATTCTTTACTCATTTGCTTATTTCCTTCTTCAATCAATGCATTAAAACAGGCGGTTGCTTTTTCCTTATTTCCCAGTTTCAACTGACTCAATCCCTGATAATAGCTGATGATTCCGGCATCTTTGACTGCTTGGCTAGCTGATTTGGTATACTGATTTTTGGCTTCAGCCTTTTTCCCCAAAGCTTCGTATGCTAAACCTATGAAATAGTTTATTTGAGGGTCGCGTGCATCGGCATTTTCGTTATCAGCTTTGCCTCCGGTAGTTTTCAGAAATTCAGCCAAAGCCAGATCGTTTTTCTTCTCATTCAAATATTTTCTACCCAGCAAAAGGTGTGCATCAACCTTCATATCGCTGACTCTCGAGCTGCCTTCCCTGAAATGGAAAACACTGTTGCTTAAATATTCCACCGATTTTTCTGCCTGACCCGATAGGTTTAAAACCATAATCTCCCGAACAAAAGCATCGTCGCGTTGCTTCACAATTTCGTTGACTCCTTCAAATAGCTTTACTCGTTTTTCCAACGGGCTGTTATTTAGTTCATACAATGGATCAAGCTCTGCATAATAAACGGGCTCGTCTTTTTTGAGAGAGAAAGCTTTTTCGTAAGCTGCAATTGCTTTCGGAATATCCTGGTTATGATGATAATATCCGAAACCAAGATTTCGCCAGGCAATGGCCAGATTAGGGTCCAATTTTACTGCCGTTTCCCAGCTTTCAATGGCTCTTTGCGGCTGTTTGTCGAACAACAAATTACCCAAATAATACCAGGGTTTCGCATCCTCAGGATGATGAGATGAAGCCAGTTTTAGCACTTTTTCATCTTCGAGCCTGAACGGAAATCCGTAATCAACGGACTGTACAGAAGCCTCGCGGAAAAATTTATCTGCTTCAGTTTTATTTCCTTTTTTGTCCTGAAGATAACCCAGGTAATAACTGATTATTTGATCTTTTCCGGAGTAACGGCGAAGGACATCTTCCGAATCGTCGAATAGTCCGTCATTCAGATAGCCAACTGCCAATTCAAGGTAATTCTGGTTGAAGTCGCGCATTTTCCGGTTCAGTTTGGCCAAAAATTCGTCGCTATTTGATTTTTTCGATTCTTTCGCCAGTAAATAAAGTTCATTTCCTGCCCTGAAATCAAGCGGATCGGAAGCCAGAACCGGAGTCATCAGAGTTTGCGCTTCTTCCATTTTGCCAAGTTTCCGGAGAATAGACGCTTTTAAACAGATGGCACTGTTATTCAGAGAATTGGTACTCAGCGACTGATCAATCTGATTGAGTGCTTTGTCGAAATCACCTTTCAGGCATGAAATCTGTGCCAACTGAAAAAACGCAGCCGAATGCCAGGCATAATCCCAGGTGGCACGGTAAAGCGTGTCAACAGCCTCATCGTAAAGTTCCAGAGCTTTTAAAGTCAGTCCTTGCAGATAAAGCGCTTCGCAGGTCGAAGGGCGGGTGTAATCTTTGGTGAGCCTTTTAATCGCAGTACCAAAATAAGTTCTGGCCAGCTTGTATTCACCGTTTTTGAGGTGGATATTTCCAATTGCAACGTTGGTTCGAATATCACCGGCATCGCGTTTCAGTGCTTCATTGAAGTAATCCATCGCATTCAGAGTTGGGTTGTGAAACTGCAAAATACGACTTCCGGTGAGGTATAATTCCTCGGCAGTGGCCATGTCTTTCGGAATAGTCGGCCTTTTGACTTCTTCCGGAAGATTTTCAACTGCTTTTTGTACGATTGGTTGATAGGCAACCAACTGTTCCTGATTTTCTGTATTCACCATCTCAGTGAACAAATCGGTGATTTCAAAGTCACCATCCATTTTTACGATTTGTGTAAATGCTTTTTCCGGGGAAATTTCAAGCACTTTTTCAAAAACTGTTGCACCTTTCTTTTTCAGGATTATCTTCGCTTTGCTTACTTTTTGTGTGGAATAATAACCTAGAAATACCTTATTCTCATCGCGCTTTTCGAGGTTTACCGCGCCATTCAGATTGGCATTCTTGAAACCCTGAATATCTTTTACCGGATACCAATATTGTTTGAATGATTTCACTTCGTATGGCCGAATCCAACTGTAATCGGGTTGATTATCGGAAAAAGCGCCCACCATAATTTCCACATAAGGACCGTCTTTTTCGGTTAAAAGTCCTTCGGTAGCTTGTCCTTGCGGGCCCGATCCCCATTCCCACAACTTGGCGCCTTTCACAATGTTGTGATCGCCAATGTGCACGGTTCCGGTTTCTTTTCCATGGTCGTAGGCGCCCATAAAATCTTCTTTCAGGTCGTAGGCAAAATACGAATTCTGGTGAACCGAATTTGCCCAGTAACTGAGATCAACTCCCTTAGTAAAGTCTTCTCCATTATATACTTCAGTAGAAATCGGCCAGTGAGAAAAACTGTTTTTGGCATGATAGGTCGCCTGTTGAACACTTGGAGGAAAAATAACCTGATAATCTTTATTGGTATGTGCCGCCACATTTGCCCAAAACAAAAAAGTGTTGGTATAAGGAGTCGCGTTCAGGATTTTAACCTCGTTGCAATAATACGATTTGCCGGGGAAAACAGTCATCCCAATGGTCCAGCGCATGCGGTGGCGTGGTTCAGTTTCGCCAATCCAAATGGTTTTGCTGCCGTCGGCATTTTCTTCCAGATCATAATCAACCGGCAGCATTGTCGAAGCCCGGTGATGATGGATGACACACCATTCAATTCCTCCTGAAACCCATGCACCGGTCATGCCAATGTTGGAGGGTTTGACCACATTATTTTTATAGAAGAAGTTATAATTGTTGGTTTTGTCGGTTCCGTAGTAGAGTTTTCCACCGATTTCAGGAGTAACACACAACTTGATGTATTCGTTTTCGAGAATGAGCGTTTTCCAGTCCTGATCTGCTTTTTCATTCGAAATCATATCGTTCAGTGCGTAAGGATAAATGATTTTTGAAGCACCCTGATACGATTCGCCTTTAAAGAACATCGGGTTTTTATCGGGCGGCATGACTTTGTAGGTCGGAACAGTCCACTTTTGTTCTGAAATTTTTACCTGAGCCGATAGCGGATTGGTGAGAAAAAAAATAGAAAAAATCAGGCAGATCAAAAGTCGATATTGCCTTGAAAATTCAGGTTTTAAAGTCATTTTATTTCAGTTTAATTGGTTTATTCTGAAGTTGGATTTTTGTATTGAATTACTGTTTTATAAACTTGGAAGAATAAATCCTACCATTCGTTGATACAATCTTTAAAATATAAACTCCTGATTGGATAATTGATACGTCTATTGTTTCGTTCATCGATGATGCTTTTTGCGATAGGATCACTTTGCCGTTCAGATCAAATAAATCGATTTGCTCTGCGTTCTCGTTCATTACCAGATTCAGTCTGTCACCTGTTGGGTTAGGATAAATCCTGATTCCAGAATCTTCCTGCTCCAATGGAGTCTGAATGGCAGTGATGTTAAAATCTCCGGCATTAATCACATACGAACTTTTGAACTGAATTTTATTCCATTCGCACAAATCACGGGTCGCACCTGCTGTGGGGTCGGTATAATTAATCGAATACCAAGGCAAACAATACAACCATGGTGCATAAGTTGCATCAGTAAAACATTTTTCAGGATTTGGTAAACCTTCGCCTTCGCAAAGTGCAATCATTTTCGAAGGAGCAATGGCTTTCATGGTATTCCATGCATCGCGGTAAGTTTTGCCGGTACTGGAGTATGTACCTCGCTTTACCGGATCAAAATCGTACAAATCAATACCGGTGATGTCGCAAAAGGCATCGCCCGGATAAAATGCTTTTCGCCTTGCATTTTCTGAGGTCTGGTAAGGAGGCCAGCTTCCGCCATTGCATACAACTCCGGGATTGTAAATCCAAATCAGGTTGTGGCAACCATGAAAATTCATAATCCGATCCTGTAAGATTTTAAACAACTTCGCCGTTTTTGTCGGATCGGAGGTGCAGGTCCACCAGAACCAGCCACCGTCGATTTCGTGTAAAGGCCTGAAAAGGATTGGAATTGGGATACCTTTTTCGTCCACTATTTTCTTCAGGAAATTGACCACGTGGTAGTCAATATCTTCAATCATCGCATCGTACAAGGCGGTTCCGGGAGTAACCATGTCGCTCCATTGCTGGGCAGTCATCATTTGCGAAACTCCGGCAGCATTTTTCCCCCAGGCATCGCGGGTATATGCACCATTTACTTTGCTCGAAGGCATTTGCCAGTGCCAGTTTACCTGAAGAATCTGACCACGTTTGTGAGCTGTTTTAAATCCCTGAATGTTGCTGTTCCAGGTGTTAATCCAGTTTTGATCAGTCCGGCTTTTATACCAGCTATTCATGTCCTGTCCCCAAATGGCCGGAGTTTCTCCGGAACATTTCTCCACATTGTCATTCCCGCCAAACTGGGATTCTGTCCAGCAACCGGTCAGCATTTTCTGGCCATAAATTGATTTCAGATAATTCCAGAGGCTAATAGTTCCCGGTGTTGCATTCGGATCGAGTAAAGGCGTCTGATCAACATCTTTATAAATTGCAGTAATTTGAGTTGCCGCTTCTGGCATTGTCAAGGTTGTCTCAGCTAAATTGACATTTGTGATTGCAGTCGATCCGGTCCATTTGTCGAAAATCTGACCTGAAGGTGCAACATTTGCTTTTACAGTCACAATTTGTCCTGAATTATATGAACCGGAACCAATACCATTAATCACAGTTAAAGTATATGACACGCATGGGCTTGAAGTCACTGAGATTGGACTGCTTGCTTCCGAGACATTTCCGGCGTTATCTTTGGCTTTTACTGTAATGTCTGGATATTGGGTATTGCAAGTTAAACCGTTAATTAATAACGAGTTTGTTGTGGTTGTAGCTTTCAGGATACTGCCGAAATAAACATCATATCCGGTAACTCCCACATTATCGGTAGAATTGTCCCAGACTAAACTGAATGAAGTCTGGTTCACATTTTCGGATTTCAGATTGGCTGGGGCAGTTGGAGCAGTGGCATCGTTTTCGCCAATGGTGAGGTAGTCGATGTGCGTAAAACCCCAGCTTTTTGAAATGGCAATGGTGTTATTACCCGCCTTTAAATCGACGGTGCCATAATTCAAGTCCTGCCATCCGGCTGTTGTTGCATTAAAAGTGGTGTATTTGGCTGTGCCGCCATTGACCGAAATATTCTGGGCTTTTTCGCAAACTCCGCAAGTATTCTGAAACCGGATAATCAGCGGATACGACGCGGCAGTTGGTACATTCACCGTGAAAGTTATTTTATCGTTTTCAGCATCAAAAGAGCCGCCATCCATATAGCCGGTTCCGGAGAAACCAGTGAGCGATTTGGCTATAATTACTCCTGAAAGTAGAGCATCTTCGGCTTCATATTTAGTTGTTAAACCTTGTAGCTCTGAAGTTGCAACAGAATTCGGGAAAGAGAATGCATTTGCAGAAGTAATCAATAGGAAAGAAGTGATCAGAAAAAACAGGAAAATAAAGTATATCAGTCTGGTTTTCAGGCTGTATTTAATCACAGTACCCGAATTAATTTGATTTGAATTTTTCGCAATCATAAAAAAGGATCATTAGTTGGTTTAAAGCACGATATTAGTTCTATTTATTCTATTCCATAGCTACCAGAGGATATGTTGTACGAACTTTTTTTCGTTTTAAAACAGATGCAAACATGTTGAGCTTTTGAATTTCTTTTTTTTTGAAGTCACCTAAATCGCATCACAATGGAATTGATACTTTCTGAACCTTCTACAACAGCGTATTTCGATTGGTTGACCTGATCGGTGACAACAGAAACACTTTTTCCGTTAATTGTGACAGTTGCACCTTTGGTTTTCTCCGGAAATGGAATCCGCAGTGTAAACCGTTCGAATTTGCCGCTTGTTTTAATTTCGACCTGATTATTTTTTGGAATGAATTTATACTCATAACTCACTTGATTTCCGTCGCTGCCATAGCCGACATTCACACTTGTTTTTTCGACCCCGGCAAAATACCAGCGAGGCGAAATCTCCACTTCCTGAAACAAAATGCTTTTATCGACCACTCCAGCCAAACCTTCAACAAGGGCACTCACAAAAGCCGCTTCACCCCATTGGTCAGGAATTGCCTCTGCCTGTGCAGTTCCATCGCCATTTACACAACCGGGCAACCGGCGTTTGTTTTTACTTAAAATCAGTTCAGCAATTTTCAGTTGTTCAACTGCGTAAGCTTCAAAGCCATTCTGAAAAGCGGCTTTACAAAGTTCGCCGCCAACCAAAGGCAGAACCGCACCATTCATGTATTCGCCCACTGCATAATTTCCGAAATGTGGTGCGATGAACGGGTAAATCCCAAACCAGGGAGCTACCGATTCGCTTTTGGTTTTTTCGCCGATTTCCTGATATGTTTCAATGATGGAAGCAGCCATTTCCGGAGTTGTTGAACCCCGGTTCATCGAATAGGTGTTCGACAATCCGATGGAATTGATCGGGTCGGTTTTGATCTGAGACGGAACCGGTTCTTCAGGAACAAAATGCGAATAGAATTTACCGTTCCAGCAAATGATATTCAGGCGTTGAAGGAATAAGTCACCCTGTAATTCCCATTCTTTTGCAGATTCAGGTTGGCCAACTGCCTCAAACAATTTGGTCAATTGTTTGCTCGCCTGAAACATACCACTGTTATCGCCGTGCATGATTCCCTTAGGTGTTTCAGGAGTGTTTCCGATGTGGTAAAGCAGCCGGTCAATACCTTTCAGCGAATCGGGTTGCGATGTAAAATCCCAGGTATCGATGGAATAGGGCCGTTTCACCAGCAGGTTTTTCGATGACCATCGCAGCGGATCGGTCATCTCGTATTTCATCCCCTTGACCAAAGTTGGTAACCATTGTTTCAGGAAAGCCAGATCGCCGGTTGTTTGCCAATTGGTGTAAACACCTTCGACCAGCAAATATTCCAGATCGGCTTCAATGGGCATCCTGAAGAAAAAATTCTGGTTTTCGACATCCACAAAATAGAATTCATTTGGGAAGCAATTGGTAAAAAACAACTGCCCCACATTTTTATCCTTGTACGATTCCCAATAATCGAAATACATTCCTTTCGGAGTTTGTCGCCCCATAAAGAAATCGAGGTAACTGCTCATGTCTTTCTCCCAGTATTTGTAGGCTTTCATGGTGTGAATGTGGTCGCGCACCCATTCCACAAACATCAATCGTTCTTTTCCATCGAGGGTTACTTTTCTGATCCTTCCTTTTTCGCTGAGGCTCTTTTTTAGGTCATTCAAAATGGTTCCGTACACTCCTGAACCTTCTCCAAATGTGGTTTGGGCTTTTACTGAAAAGGAAAAAGAAAAGAGAAAAAGGAAAATAAGGAGGAGATGAATCGTTTTCATTGGATTTAGTTTAGTTTTTAAATTTAGTGAAAAGCGATGACAGATTTAATCTGCCACCGCTTTCTTTCAATACAATGGTTTAGGTTACCACCCTGATAGTTTATAAATTACATTAATTCCGGCAGGTTTATACTGACAGAAGTCTTTTTAGTCCACTACAAATCGCGAGGTCAGGGTTTCTTTATCTCCTTTTACAACGATCAGATATATTCCGCTTTTCAGGCTACTAATGTCCATTCGAAGGATGTCTGACTGAAGTTTATGCTGAGAAAGAGTTTGTCCCATCATATTTACAATTTCTGCAATTTGGTATGACCGATCAGGTACAATTACATTGATATGGCCGCTGGCAGGATTTGGATAAATTTTTAACCCGCTTTGGTTCAAGTCTTTTGCTGATGTTGTGCTTAATACCTGAATATTGCAATTTACTGATGATTTATTATTCACAATTCCATCGTCAGCAACTTCCACTTTAATGGAAGCATTGCCCGATTGACTATTTACCGGAGTAAAATACAATTTGGCTGTATTTTCCGGAGAATTGTATTCCACACGAACATTGCTGATGCTGCTTCCACCGGTAAGAATTGATGGCGTCACAATGAGCGTTTGGTCGCCTTCGCCACCGTCAGTGATACCTGTTAGCGTAATCATTTGTTCACCGATGTTATTTTTAATCACCCGATCGCCAACCGGATTGATGGTAGGAGCTGCATTGGGTAACTG
>Ga0136636_10002279_pt1 | contig 11419 bp, 11 predicted proteins | sample AntDrymUQ8522106_2_FD_104653 | JGI IMG/M metagenome (GOLD analysis project Ga0136636, IMG submission 104653) | Polar desert sand microbial communities from Dry Valleys, Antarctica - metaG UQ852 (21.06) | ecosystem: Environmental > Terrestrial > Soil > Desert | place: Antarctica: Dry Valley... | reverse complement strand
GCTTCAAGGGAGGTCGGCGAGGCGTCGTTGGTCCAATATTGATATTTCATTTGTGCTGGCGGATTGACGACGCCCGCAATATGCCCGCTGCCAGCTAACACGAATTTCATCTGGCCTGTAAAATGGTCCTGCAATTTCCAGACGCTTTCGGCAGGGGCGATATGGTCCTCGCGTCCGGCCTGAATGTAGGTCGGCGTTTTCACGCGGCGCAGGTCAATCGGGGTGCCCAATGCCGACATGTCATTTGGCTTCACCAGCCGGTTGTCGCGATAGAGGTCGACGACATAATTGCGATGCCATTTAGCGGGCAGGTTAGTGACGTCGCCATTCCAGTGCAGCAGGTCAAAGGCGGGATAGTCTTCACCCAGCAAATAGTTTTTGACCACAGTCGACCAGATCAAGTCCTTGCCGCGCAACAGGTTGAAGGTCAGCGCAAGGAACCGGCCATCCATATAACCTTGCGGCGCGCTCAGCGCTTCCATCATGGCGATCTGCTGATCGTCGATAAAATGCAGCAACTCTCCGCCGACGCTGAAATCGACTTGTGCGGTGAAAAATGTTGCGCTTCTGACCTTGTCGGCCGCGTCAGTGGCAGCGAGGATAGAGAGTGTCGCTGCCAAGGTTGTTCCAGCAACACAATATCCAATCGTGTGGACATCAGGCACATCGAGGCCGCTACGGACGGTATCGATCGCATCGATCTGCGCCGCAATATAATCGTCCCAAACGATGTCCTTCATGGTGCTGTCGGCCGATTTCCATGACACAACGAAAACCGTAATGCCTTGGTCCACGCAATATTTGATGAAGCTTTTTTCTGCCGTTAGATCGAGGATGTAGAAACGGTTGATCCAAGGGGGAAAGATAATCAGCGGAGTTTTGAGTACATCTTCCGTCGTCGGGTCATATTGTATAAGCTGATACAAAGGCGTTTGGTGCACCACCTCACCGGGCGTTGCGGCGATATTCTCACCCAGCTTGAACGCTGTCGAATCGGTATGAGTCAGCTGACCTCGTTGCATGTCCTGCATCAGGTGCTGCATGCCCGACATAAGGCTAGCGCCCTTGGACTCCATCGCGCGCTCAAGCGCCACTGGGTTGGTAAAGGGCGAATTCGCCGGGCTCATCGCCTCAATTATGCTGCGCAACGCAAAGCCCATTTTTGCTTTGTCGTGATCGGGCAGGCCGTCGAGCTGATCCGCAGCAGCCAACATATATTCGGACATCATCTGGTAACTTTGACGCACAAGGTCGAAAACCGGGTGCTCCCATTGGGGCGCAGCAAAGCGGCGATCGGTCGTATCGACCTTGTCACGACCCGCCTTGGCAAGCGGCTCCAGCACGGTGCCCCAGGCATCCAATGCTGCTCGATACGCCTTTAACGGGTCGGTGGTTGGAACTGCCGATTGTTCAAACATCTTCATGAACTGGTTTGGGTCCATGAACGGCGGGATTTGGGGTGAGTCGGCCATGGGGACAGGCATATCAAAGCTATTCCAATTGTCGAAGATTGTTTTGTTGTGCGGCGCAGCATGGACATTCGGGAAAAAAGAGCGCAAAGGCGCGGCATAATGACATTTGAAAATATACCTCCGCTTCTCGATGAAGCGCTCACCGCGCGTGGATATACGACGCTAACGCCTGTTCAAGACGCTGTTATTGCGGATGAAGCTGTGGGACGCGACTTAGTCGTTTCCGCGCAAACCGGCTCAGGCAAGACCGTTGCATTCGGCCTTGCAATGGCCCCCCAAATTCTTGATGGCGGGCTCGTTAGCCTCGCACGCGAGCCTGCTGCGCTCATCATTGCCCCGACTCGCGAGCTTGCATTGCAGGTGAGTCGCGAACTGATGTGGCTTTATGCCAAAGCCGGTGTGCGCATTGCGACGTGCGTTGGTGGCATGGACGCGTCCAAGGAACGGCGCACATTGAGCCAGGGCGCTCAGATTGTTGTCGGCACCCCCGGACGGCTGCGCGACCATTTGGAACGCGGCGCGCTTGACCTGTCGGCACTGAAGGTCGCGATTCTCGATGAAGCGGATGAAATGCTCGACATGGGCTTTCGCGAAGAGCTCGAAGAAATCTTGAACGCCACGCCGGAAGGCCGCCGGACATTGCTGTTCTCGGCCACCATGCCGAAGCCTATTGTTTCGCTGGCAAAGCGGTATCAGCGCGATGCCTTGCGGATATCGACCGTTGGCGAAGACCGCGGCCATGGTGATATCAGCTATCAGGTGGTTACGGTCGCTCCGCCGGACATTGAAAACGCAGTGGTTAATCTGCTGCGTTTGCATGAGGCAGAAACCGCAATCCTGTTCTGTGCAACGCGGGAAAATGTCCGCCGCTTGCATGCCAGCCTAACTGAGCGCGGCTTCAATGTGGTGGCATTGTCGGGCGAACATTCGCAGTCCGAACGTAACCACGCGCTTCAGTCGCTGCGTGACCGTCGTGCCCGCGTTTGTGTTGCCACCGATGTTGCTGCACGAGGGATCGATTTGCCGAACCTATCCTTGGTTGTGCACGTAGAACTGCCGCGCGATGCCGAAGGGCTTCAGCACAGGTCAGGACGTACTGGCCGCGCGGGCCGCAAGGGTACAGCGGTTCTGATCGTGCCATATCAGCGCCGCAAGCGCGTTGAGTCCATGCTGCGCGGTGCAAAGATAGAGGCGGATTGGATTAAGGTTCCAACCGCTGCGGATATTCGCGCGAAAGATCACGACCGCCTGCTTGAAACACTTCTGGCCCCTGTCGAGGTGGAAGACGAAGATCGTGCACTGGGTGCAAAGTTGCTCGAAACGATGTCCGCAGAAGACATTGCCGCAGCTTTGGTCCGCGTGCATCGCGCAAAAATGCCGCAAGCTGAAGATTTGCTCGATGATGGCAGTCGTGAACGCCAGCGTGACGACCATCGCGCGGGATTTGACGATTCCGTGTGGTTCAAACTCAATGTCGGTCGCCGCAATAATGCCGATCCCAAGTGGATATTGCCGTTGCTGTGCCGCCGTGGCGGCGTCACCAAGAACGACATTGGCGCCATTCGCATTGCCGCGAATGAAACGCATGTCGGAATTGCCGCTGCAGCCGTAGCCAAATTCACCAAGGCGATTGCGCAACCCGGGCATGACGAAGACAATGACGTCGAAATCGTGCAGGCCAATGGCCCGCCACGTGAAGCCGCGCGTGAAAACAAGCGTATGGGCCGCGATGGCGACCGTCCGCAGCGTTCGCAACTGGGCGTCAATCCCCGCGGTGACGGCCCCCCACGCGGCGGTAACTTCCGCGGTGATGGCCCACGCGGCGGCGGTTCAAGCCGTGAAGGCGGACGTCCATTCCGCAACGATGGCCCACCCCCGTCGAAGCATGGTGTGAAGCACAAGGCCAAAGGCAACCGTCCACGCTAATAGGTGACCGATATAGTTTTTCTGGAAATGGGCGGAAACTTCGCCCATGAAGGCGGCTCTTAAACCAACAACCGGAAACGGGAGCCCATGTCCGAAGAATTCTACCGCATCAAACGCCTGCCGCCTTATGTCATCGCTGAAGTCAATGCGATGCGTGCGGCGGCCCGGGGTGCAGGTGAGGACATTATCGATCTGGGCATGGGCAACCCGGATTTGCCGCCGCCACCGCATGTGATTGAGAAGCTCTGCGAAGTTGCGCGTAAGCCCGATGCCCATGGCTATTCGGCATCAAAGGGTATCCCCGGCCTGCGCAAGGCACAGGCCAATTATTATGGCCGGCGCTTCGGGGTCGATATTGATCCTGAAAACGAAGTTGTCGTGACCATGGGATCGAAAGAGGGTCTGGCGAGCTTGGCGACGGCAATTACGGCGCCGGGCGACGTGGTTCTTGCGCCCAACCCAAGCTACCCCATACACACATTTGGGTTTATCATCGCAGGCGCCACAATCCGGTCAGTGCCTACTACGCCCGACGAAAATTATTTCCGCTCGTTGGAACGCGCCATGGCCTTTACCGTCCCGCGTCCGTCGATACTGGTTGTGAACTACCCATCCAACCCAACTGCCGAAACGGTAGATCTGGCGTTTTACGAACGGCTCGTCGCCTGGGCGAAGGAGAATAAGGTCTGGATATTGTCCGATCTTGCGTACTCAGAACTCTATTTCGACGGTAATCCGACCCCGTCAATTTTGCAGGTCAAGGGCGGGAAAGACGTCGCCGTTGAATTTACCTCATTGTCCAAAACCTATTCGATGGCCGGATGGCGTGTGGGTTTTGCCGTCGGCAACCGCGACTTGATTGCGGCAATGACAAGAGTCAAAAGCTATCTTGATTATGGTGCATTCACACCGATTCAGGCAGCCGCCTGTGCGGCGCTCAATGGACCTCAGGACATTGTCGAACAGAACCGCCAGCTTTACCATAAACGGCGTGATATACTTGTGGAGGCGTTCGGGCGTGCAGGCTGGGACATTCCGCCGCCGCGTGCATCCATGTTTGCTTGGGCACCATTACCGCCTGCACTGGCGCATTTGGGGAGCCTTGAATTTTCGAAGCAGTTGTTGACCGAGGCGAATGTGGCTGTCGCGCCGGGCGTTGGGTATGGCGAAGATGGCGAGGGCTATGTCCGCATCGCCATGGTCGAAAACGAACACCGGCTCCGGCAGGCTGCGCGCAACGTCAAACGCTATCTTCAGTCGATGGGTGTCAACACGCCCGGCCAGTCCAAAGCGATCTGACATGGCGCGCACCGACTTTGCCTTTCATCACCGTATCCGCGTACGCTGGTCTGAAACCGACGCGCAAGGCGTCGTCTTCAACGCACGCTATCTCGATTATGCCGATGTTGCGATTACCGAATATTGGCGCGCAGTTAAATTCCGTGAGCACGCAGATGGCGCGCCGATGGAATTTCACGTGAAGAAAGCGACCGTCACTTGGTTTGCACCAATCAAGCCGGATGAGCTGATTGAAGTCATGGCACGAACGATTGCCACTGGCCGGACGAGCATGACGCAGTTGGTGGAAATCCACGGTGTTACCGAAGATGGTTCAGACGACTTGCGCGCGACAGTGGATTTGGTCAGCGTGCATGTGGACCTCGACGTTCACCGCCCCATCCCGTTGCCCGAATGGGTGAAGCGCGTATTTGCCGCGTTTGACGGGCAAGCGGTTCATGCGCCGTCTTCACTGGCTGAAGCCTGAGCACTTAGACGATGTCCCGGAACAACCTGACATATAAGCTGTCGGCGCTGGCACTGGGGCTATTGCTCGTCGGCGCTTGCACGGAAAGCCCGTCTGACGAGCGGAGCGCAACGTCTCTGGACTTCCCGCGCGCCGATCGGATGGTGTCCCAGATTGGCGATACTGAATTTTCGACAGAAGCAGCCCGCGACGAGGCAGGTGAAGCCGAATTCGTCATGGATTGGGCTGGTATCCAATTAGGCACCACTGTCGCCGACATCGGCGCCGGTGAAGGATATTATACCATCCGGCTGGCCGAACGGGTCGGTCCAAAGGGCCGCGTATTAGCACAGGATATCAACCGCGGCGCGCTTGATCGCTTGGGAGAACGCGTGACCCGCGAACAACTGGATAATGTGGCGATTAAGGAAGGCGCGGCTGATGACCCGCGTTTGCCAGAGAACAGTTTTGACCGGATTTTCATGGTGCATATGTATCATGAAATACAAGAACCCTATGCCTTTCTGTGGCGCATGCGGCCTGCACTAGCCAAGGGCGGGCAGGTAATTGTCGTTGACCGCGATCGCGCTACGGACCGCCATGGTATTCCGCCAAAGCTTCTTTTCTGTGAATTTGATGCCGTTGGCTATCGCCTCACCGGCTTTACCGAACAGTTGAAACTGGGTGGATATATCGCCAGATTCGAAGTCAGCGGCGAGCGGCCAGACCCGTCTGCGATCAGGACCTGCGCCACACGTTACCCGCAATCCTGATATGCTGTGACGTCGCGGTCAGTCGCCATTAAAACCGATCAGCGACTCGACCCGAATATTTTGGGCACGTAGTTTTTGCGCGCCGCCCAAGTCGGGCAAATCCACGATAAAAAGCGCCTGTTCCACCTTGCCGCCGCCTTGCCGGATAAGGTCGATGCCAGCCAATGCCGTGCCACCAGTCGCAATAAGATCATCAACAAGCAGTACTTTTTGGCCCGGTTTCACATGACCGACGTGCATTTCGATACGGTCAGTGCCATATTCGAGTTCATAATCGATACCGATCTTTTCACCCGGCAACTTGCCAGGCTTTCGGAGCATCAGCTTACCTAAACCAAGGGCGTAGGATAGCCCCGCAGCTACAATGAAACCGCGTGCCTCAATTCCGGCAATCAATTCGGTATCTGGTGAGACTTTGGCAGCAAGACGGTCGATCGTGGCGCGAAAGCCTGCGCCATCCAGCAATAACGTCGAAACATCTCTGAACATGATCCCCGGTTTTGGGTAATCGGGAATATTCCTTATGAGGGCGGCAAGGTCGGCATTATCGTTCATGCGCCATGACTGCCTTTTACCAATTGGAAATTCAAGAGAATCTGTCTCCAACCCGTGAACCGCAGATGAACGACTCGCTCAAACTCTCGGTTCGTCTCCAACGTCGCACAAGACGTCCGCCGTTTGATACCCGACCTCGTAAATTAACGGTTGTCTTATTATCCATTGATAGGAGAACATTCATGGCGAAATTTGTAACTATAAAGTCCGCCGGAAGAGCAGCATTATTGGCTACCCTGATGAGCGGCTCGGCCATATTCGCGCAAGACGTTCCTGCTGTATCGGCGCCCGCGGCAGTTGGAGTCGTTCAGCCAGTACCTGCGCCTCCGGTGCAAGCAGCACCAACGCCGTCAATTGCGCCACTTCCAATTGTTCGCACCGTTCCCACTGAAAATGACGTTGTGAACCCCGTAGCGGCGCAACAAGCCGCAGATGAACAGAAACAGGCGCAGGTTGAGCGACGTCCAACGCGTGTCGTACCACCCAAGGCCATTCAAGAGCGTGTTGCCGCGCCTTCAATTGTAGCTGCGCCGTCAAGCCAGCCAGGCATTTCACCGACGCTGGACGAACCTGCCCCTGCCGTTGCCACAGACACATCAGAAACGGCGCCTATCATAACTGCGGAACCAGTAGTCACTGCGCAGCCGGTCAGCACCGCGGCTGACGGAAATATCCAAGCTGAAGATTTGACTTTGTTCGCCGGTATTTCCGCAGCGCTTGCTGCTTTGGGCCTTGGTGGCTTTTTGGTATCACGCCGTCGCCGCGACGTAGTGCCAGAACGGGCTTTGACAACGCATGTTGAGCCGCCAGTGCAAACCCGTCCTTCGCCGCCAATTACTAAAGAAGCTGTGGTGACAAGCCCTGTGTGGCAACCGCCGGTGGCAACGCGCGCGAATATACAGGTCACCGACCCTTTATTCAGCACTACAGTGCGTCCACAACCGATCACCGACCCGCTATTTGCGCCGCGTAATGATGTGGAAATTCCAATCACCGACCCGCTATTTGCCAAAAATGCACGGTTTAGCGGTCGGGTAAGGGAGCAAAAGCCAATATCGGTTTACGAACCTGTCAATTAACGCTGACGTATAAATAAAAAAGGGCGGTGCCGAAGCGCCGCCCTTTTTATGTGGTTTGGAAAGACACGCCTTCCGAAACGAATTACTTCAGTTCGACGGTTCCGCCGGCTGCAAGGATCTTCGCCTTGATTTCTTCGGCTTCTGCCTTGTTCACGCCTTCCTTGATCGCCTTTGGCGCGGACTCAACAAGAGCCTTTGCTTCGGTCAGACCAAGTGCAGTGATTGCGCGGACTTCCTTGATGACTGCAATCTTGTTTCCGCCGTCGCCGGTCAGAATAACGTCAAATTCAGTCTGCTCTTCAGCAGCAGGCGCAGCAGCGGCAGCAGGGCCAGCAACAGCAACAGCAGCAGCGGCGCTAACGCCCCACTTTTCTTCCAAAGCCTTTGCAAGGTCAGCCGCTTCAAGAACGGTCAACGCCGAAAGTTGGTCTACGAGCTTTTCAATATCAGCCATTTAAATAACACTCCGATTTTCTGTCATATCTGTAGGGCTCGCCCAAATGGACGCAGCCGGTTTCATTTAAAAAGTTACGCTGCCTCTTGGTCAGCATAGGCACCAAAAACGCGTGCCAATTTCGCAGCCGGTGCGGTCGACAGCTGAGCGATCTTCGTTGCCGGTGCTTGTACAAGCCCGATAATCGTCGCGCGCAGTTGATCGAGCGATGGCAACGAAGCCAGCGCCTTTACACCGTTTACATCAAGGAAAGTGTCACCCATCGCACCGCCGACAATTTCAAGTTTGTCATTGGTCTTGGCGAACTCGACCGCAATCTTTGCAGCGGCGACCGGGTCCGACGATGTGGCGAGCGCTGTAGGTCCGGTAAGCAATTCAGCTACCGCACCATATGGCGTTCCCTCAAGGGCGATTTTGGCAAGACGGTTCTTGGCGACCTTATAGGTTGCGCCCGCATCGCGCATCTTCAAACGAAGATCCGTCGATTGTGCGACCGTCAGCCCGAGATTCCGGGTGACGACGACAACCGCCGCTTCATTAAAAGTGGCGTTCAGCGATGCAACTGTTTCGGTCTTTTCAGAACGGTTCATGCATTACTCCTTATTCGGGCTATTCCGGCGAACCGGTCAAACCCAACACGAAAAGCGATCCACCCGGATGGGTGTTCCGCTGACTTAGTCCGTGGGGAAGTTTCATGCCGAACGCACACGACAGATGGTCGGAGCAGTGGCGAAGGACGGCAAAGCCAGTCCTGAAATCTCTATCCCCGCCTAGGCTGGACATTAAGATGGACAAATTCCCATCACCAACTGTCTCGGACGGTTGCCGGTGGAGCCGTCGCTCCACCGAACAGGGGTGCAACTAGCAGGCTTGGGGGGAGAGTCAAGGCTTTGCGGGGAAGGGAGGCTATGGTTGCAATCCCGCTGACTTTTTCCCTAAGACCCCCTTTCCCGTCATCCTGAACTTGTTTCAGAATAACAAGCCGTCGTTCGTCATCCTGAAACAAGTTCAGGATGACGACGGGTGGGCGCGAGGTCTTGTGCTCCACCATTGTGTGCTTCAACAATGCGCGACACGCACGGGCTTCGAAAGACCTCAGCGAATACAACTCCACGCAAACAAAAAGGGCTGGAGGTTTCCCTCCAGCCCCTTTTTGTTCAGTGCCTTAGCGCCTTAAGCGCCGGCGACGTCTGCCAGATCAATCTTAAGGCCTGGGCCCATTGACGAGCTGATCGCTACGCGGCGGACATATTTGCCCTTGGAGCCGCTCGGCTTGCTCTTGATGATCGCATCGACGAGTGCGTCGAAATTCTTGCGCAGGTCGGTGTCGGAGAAGCTTTTCTTTCCGATGCCGCTGTGGATGATGCCTTGCTTTTCAACGCGGAATTCAACCTGACCGGCCTTTGCAGCTTTGACGGCTTCAGCAACGTCCATGGTGACCGTGCCAAGCTTCGGGTTTGTTATCAGGCCCTTTGGACCCAATGTCTTGCCGAGGCGGCCAACGATGCCCATCATGTCCGGCGTTGCAATAACGCGGTCATAATCGAGATTGCCAGCCAGCATGTCTTCCATCAGGTCTTCAGCGCCGACTTTGTCCGCACCAGCAGCCGTTGCTGCAGTGGCCTTGTCGCCACGCGCAAACACGGCAACCTTCATGTCCTTGCCGGTACCGGCAGGAAGCGAGACCATGCCGCGGACCATCTGGTCAGCATGACGCGGGTCAACGCCTAGGTTCATCGCAACTTCGATGGTTTCGTCAAACTTGGCAGTCGCCAGGTCCTTGATCATCTTCAGCGCTTCATCAACGCCATACAGCTTGTCGGCATCGAGATGCGCAAGCGACTTTGCTTTTTTGGTCAGCTTGGCCATGTTCTCAGCCCTCCACGATTTCGAGGCCCATGGCGATAGCCGAGCCCGAGATGATTTTCACTGCCGCGTCCATGTCGTTCGCGTTGAGGTCGGCCATCTTGATGGTCGCGACTTCTTCCAGTTGCTTGCGGGTAATCTTGCCAGCCGACAGCTTACCAGGCTCTTTCGAACCGGACTTCAAACCCAAAACCTTCTTGATCAGAAAAGTCGCAGGCGGTGCCTTCATGGTGAAGGTAAAGCTCTTGTCGGAAAAAACCGTGATCTTCGTGGGAATCGGCGTGCCTTTTTCCATGTCGGCGGTCGCCGCATTGAACTGCTTGCAGAATTCCATGATGTTCACGCCGCGCTGACCCAATGCTGGGCCGATTGGCGGGGATGGTGTGGCTGAACCTGCAGCAACCTGCAGGCCGATATAGCCGTCAATTTTCTTGGCCATGGATGGCCTCCTTTCATTCTGTTTCCAACATAAGGCTGGCTTGAAACAAACCGATCTGACATTGGATCAAATTAAGCGGTCAGACAGCAGCCCGAAGACTGCCTCCCGCACGATATTCCCAAGGTTGAACTCAGGATCGAGCGCCGATAGACGATGACGCCCGCTTTGGGAAGACTTAGTTGCACGACATTAGGATTATTGACGCGTTAGATGCGTTAGCTAATGCAAGTGCGGAGGAGATTGCGATTGGAACGACTGTTGACACCTCTCGCTCTTTGGTGGTCGCGCCACCTGCCGAAAATAACGCTTGTGCTTCTCACGGTTACTTTGGCGGCTACCGTATATGTGTACATAACTACCAATACAAATGAACGTCACATTAGGGCTCAGTCAGTAGAAATAACCGAAATTCTTACGGATATGCGTGACATTGTTCGTGTGGGCGTCGACGCCGAAACCGGTTCGCGGGGCTATGTTCTAACTGAGGACAGGCAATTTTTGGAGCCTTACGACCGGGCCTATCGGATATGGCTTTCCGATATTGATGACCTCCAGAAGAAGTTCGAGCGGGCAGGTGAGGAAGAGGACGCGCTTGCAGTCGGGCAAATTCGGTCGCTGGCTGAAAAAAAGCTGCAATTTATCAATCAAGTCGTGACGCTAACTGCCCAAGGGCAGCGCGAACAAGCGATTCGGGAAGTCAAAACAAAATATGGGAAATTGTTGCTTGATAACATCAGGGATGTTGTCCGACGGCTGGAGATGAAGCAACAGCGCAAGCTCGCCGAGACCGTCGGACGAGCGGACAACATCCAAATGGGGGTCGCCGCGATATTGATGATATCTTTGCTGCTCGTTATTGCGTTAGCCTATTTTAGTTTCGTGCAGGAACGGCGTGCAAGCCGGGTCGCTTTGCTTGATCAGCAGGCGATGCTGCTTCGTCAGGGTAAGGAACAGGCCGATCTCATAGCGCAGGAACTGAACCACCGTGTAAAGAACCTATTCGCGGTGATTTTGTCTTTGGTGACATTGTCTGCGCGCGGCAGCAAGGATGTCCCCGAAACGGTCGAGAAAATTCGCAAACGAATTCATGCCTTGTCGCTTGCCCATTCGG
>Ga0136636_10002278_pt1 | contig 11426 bp, 10 predicted proteins | sample AntDrymUQ8522106_2_FD_104653 | JGI IMG/M metagenome (GOLD analysis project Ga0136636, IMG submission 104653) | Polar desert sand microbial communities from Dry Valleys, Antarctica - metaG UQ852 (21.06) | ecosystem: Environmental > Terrestrial > Soil > Desert | place: Antarctica: Dry Valley... | reverse complement strand
TTTTTTGGTGAATCTTTAAATATATTTTTTGATTTTACTTTGAAAATTGAGTCTATGTCCAACTTGAATGAGGTACTATCGAAGAAAACTGAATATGAAATTTTGTTAGTATAGGAGAATCCAAATTTCTGTAACTCTTCTTTGGACAACTCAATAAATTTAACCCCTTCATAGATCGATTTGGGATTATAGAGTACAATATTCTTTTCAGGGAGTAACTTTTTGATAGTTTTAAACTTCATTATTTCTTTTGCAATTTCTTTGTAGCTTGAAGGCAAAACATCAACGAGGTTTTCATTTACTGTGAACCAAAATAAATCATCTTCATATTTCCCTCCTGATATTTGATTTAAAGGGATTTGGATGGGAATCAATGTATCATTGATCGATTCAAAGTTTCCTTCAGCACCACTTTTTACAAAGAACGACATATCTGACTCAATAACTGGGAAAAAAGAACTGGAAGTAATACTTTCTTTGGTTTCCGCTTTAGTGTATCTTATTGATCTAAATTCAGAACCATTTGAAAAGATATTCATTATGAATTCTATATTCCATTGTGGTGTCTTTTTCTTATAATGTACACTTTGTCCTTCAATGGAAAATCCAATCCTTTCTATTTCTTCAGGTTTTAATTTTACAATAAACCTGTTCCCATCAATGGGTTGAATCGAATCAAAATTTACTTTTTCTCCTCTATTTACTTTTCGCTTTTCATCTCCAACCGGAGAGATAAACGTATTGCCTTCAGCATTTAGCTGCGAAGAAGGATTTACTGAACTTTGAATATCAGCTTTCATTTCGTCGCTCATTGGTTTTAGACTCTGCTGAAAGTCAGCATTGGCCTTATTGCCTGCTGAATTGCCTGCTTCAATTATTTCTGAAACCTGTATTTCTGTGTTTTTGGCTCCAATGGCTTCTATCCGATTTGGAATTTGATCATTTGGAATTTGGGATTTCTCTACATCTTCCGGCCAAAATAGCACGGCACTTATTATTACTGCAAAAATTGTTGTCATAATGGTGAATTTTAAAAGGTTGTAGGGTTTGCCCTGAAGCCTGGCCTTGGCTGTGGGGCTGTTTATAAGTTGGTGCACCTTTTCAATGTCAATCAGCGGAGGGTTTTGTTTAACCCGCTCGAAATAATTGTCGATGTTGTTTTCGGTTTTCATGGGTTAAAAAAATAAAGTGATTAAGATTTGCTGCCGTTCGGAACACAGTTGGATCAGGCGTTCGCGACCGCGTTTGATGCGCTGTTTCACTGCCGACAGGCTTCCTCCCTGAATGTTGCGTATCTCTTCCATAGGCAGATCGCTGATATGGAAAAGTATGAGAGCCTCCCGCTGTAGTTCGGGGAGCAGTTCCATTTTTTGCATGATAATTGAAAGTTCGGCCCGCGTTTCAGCATCTGCCGATAAGTCTTCCAGCATCAGTACTTCCTTTTCATCATATTTACCACTGAATTTCTTCTTCCGAAGCTGCTTCTTAAACAGGTTGCTGGCAATGGTAAAAAGGTATCCGGCAAAACGATCTGGATTTTCCAACTGACCAAACTGCCCGAAAGCAGCAACAACGGTGTCGTGCAACAAGTCTTCGGCATCGGCGCGATTACGAACCATACTGCGGCAGTAGTTGCTAAGCCTTTTGTGCACCGGCTCGTATAGTTCCATAAATTGGGTCTGATGGTTGGTCATCCTTTGGGTTTTGTTTTCTAAATGGTATGTTCCCCGAGAGAGACGGAAAGTTACATCATTTGATAAATATTATTCAGAATTGCAGGCAAATTGCATGCACAAAGCTTCAACATTCGCCAAAACAGAACCCACGCTCCCGCGCGATTGTATCGCGTGGTTTTCCTCTATTCCGCCTTACTTAATTATTATGACATCGTTCAATAAACCGCTTTCACCGGCATAATCAGCAGTGCTGCTGTACATGTACTCTTCAGCCCTGAAAACCAATCCTGCCTCAACCGGTTAAAATTTGTAACTGCGGCTCATGTTAGGTTACTATAAGCAATACTCGATAAAAGTAAGGAATAACTTTTAATTAACCACGCGATGCAATCGCGCGGGAGCAGGGAATGTGATTGCGATCAGGAAGAAGAAGTATTAGCAGTATTAAGATTTGAACCCTATTTTTTCAATCGGTATTAGTACTCCTGGACTAACACTTCAGTTGAAATATGCATGTGTTTATTAATCTTTCGAATCATATCTAATGACAACTTTCTCTTCTTCCCTAAAATTTCGGTTACACGACTTCGAGATCCAATTACATCAGCTAAATCCTTTGGCTTGTAATTCATTTGCTCCATTCTAAATTTAATCGCTTCAATTGGATCGGGTAAATCAATAGGAAAATAAATCTTTTCGTAGTTATCGATCAGTAATGACAGCAAATCCAATTCATCTCCTTCCGCTGTTTCAGGATCAGCGTCAAATATAATTTCAAGTCTTATTAGCGCTTGTTTATATTCCTCTTCGGTTTTTATTACTTTATATTGCATGTTCTATATTGTTACAGCTTTTATTTTGTCGTACTCGCCATGAGTTCCAATGAATCTAATCCAAATAATTCCAAATTTGTAATTAATCTTCACAATTAACCGATACGAGTTGCCCTTGATGTTGAATACTACCCGATTGTCTTGTAAAATGCTGGCAGAAGGATATTCAAGTTTTATTTCATTTGGAGAAATCCAATTCGATTTTTCAGCCTCATCATACCAGGACTTTAATTGGTCTTCACAATCTTTATGTATTATCCAAAAATCGCGTAAAGTACTTTTTGCAATGATCCTCACGGTCTTTTTTTTACAAAGCTAACAGATATTTCCCAATATGGGAAATTTTGAATGATTTTTTTTGCAACGAAAACTGCAGTTGCTGATATACCAGCCTGTGGCTGAAAGACAATCAGCACCTGCGGTTGCGAGCTTTTACATATCCCCGAGGAGCTGAATTAGATTTTAATTTGATTGTTCATCGAAATGGAAACTAAAACAGTACTTTTAGACTTTAGTCCGGGTGTTATTTTTACTCCGAAGTGTATAATTTCTTATGTGATACCGAAAATCAAAGTATTATTTAAATATTTACACATAAAAGAATGACTATCAGATGTTTGTATTTCTGTCATGTACTTAGATTTTTTATATAAAAAACTATGAACCAAATAAAACGACTTTCTATTATTGTTCTAATTATTGTAGGTTGCAGCAAAGAAAATCCAGGACCCGAAGCGAAGCCTCAGGTTGATGCATATTATTTTAAATTCATGGATTATCCTGATATGGTAATGCCAAATTATGAGAACAATGGTATTGTCACTATTCAACATTTAAATGATAAAATTGTAAAGAGAGAAGGAGGTACATTTGCTATTAACTCTTATACTGGATATGATTACAAATTTTCAATGAGTGTTCAGGACACATTGATTTATAAGAATAGTAAGATCATAATTAACAAAAGATTATTTGATAAGTTAGAAACAATATTTATAGAAGATCTATTTATTACTTTAGATAATAATGGAAGAATGATAGAAAAAATTAGGGCTTTGCATCCTGAAGACATAAGCTATCAAAGGGATACACTACAGTATTTATATTCGACAAACGGAAAAATTTTCAGGATTAATGGAAAACATCAGAATCAAGTGATTATAAGCTTGTTCTATTATAATGACATGGCTAATCTTGATAGTGTAGTGACAAGATATACGGATCGGATTGATGGTGAATTGGATCAAATCAGGACTGACTACTTTAGCGAATACGATACTTCAAAAAACCCCTTAAAGGAATTGGTGATTTTTGACGAAACATTTTACCGGTCTTTGTCGACCAACAACTTTAAATATTGGCGCTTTAAAGTATTAAAAAAATACGATAATGGATTTCACGAAGAATTTCGAAGATATTCTCTGAAATATGATAATCTTGGTAATGTCCTTTTTGATGCACCTTAATTTGGTTATTCATCTGCAACTTATGGGAGTTATAATTTTAATACCGTAAAATTTAATTTAAGATCTAATAAGCCAGTTATTCTTGGCAGCTCGGTTGGGATTGAAAACCATGGCTGGGTTTGTGACAGGTATATAAGCTTGGTATTGCTGGATAATTTAGACCATCTCGAAATAAAAATCGGGATGGTCTTTTTTGTAAATAATGATTTTTCTGGTTTATTGCAAATGACTCTTTTCTATCGCTTCCAAAATTCGCCTTTTCACCAGATCATTCAATTCCTCCGGAGTCATTCCTTCCGGCAATATCACTGATAAAAATTCAATTTTGATCTTTTCACCCCGTTTAATTTTTTTTGTGCCTGATGACATGGCTTCGTAGGCTCCTGAAATGGCTACCGGAACAATCGGGATATTGAGTTCGGTACTTAAAATGGCATAGGTTTTTTTGAACTTGCCCGGTTTTCCGCTCAGCGTTCGCGTGCCTTCCGGAAAAATCAGGATTTTCTTGCCTTGTTTCACCACCTCGGCCATCTTCTGGATGGAATGTTTCAGGTCGTTCGCCAGATCCATCACAATAACATTGGTGCGACTGGCCAGATATCTTCGGATTCCACTCTTTACATGATCTTTCTTGGCGTACGAGAATGTATTTTTAAGCGTTTGTTTGTCGAGGTACGAAAGCACCAGAAAAGCATCGAGTTTGCTCTCGTGGTTTGGTGTGATGAAACACGGGCCTTCCGGAATATTCTCCATTCCGGTGGCTTCAATTGAGAAGAACATACCAAAGAAACTGCGAACAGAGCCGACTATGGGTTTAAGAAGAAAGGATGTCTTTGGCAAAATTACCTCCGAATCTTCTTTCAGATCGCCTGCCCAGCTTGACTCCTGTTCAGTTTTATGAAAAAGCTTGTTGTGCTGAATGTATTCAGCAATTTTTTGGATCGACGGGAATTTCAGCAACTGTTCCTCATCCAGTTTTATACCGAAGCTTTTTTCGATGAAATCAATCAGGCTTAATTTGCTAAGCGAATCCATCGAAATGTCGAATTCCAGGTGATGGTCAGGCAAAATATCCATATCAACCTGACTTTCGATGAATGTTTTAATGGCGTGGTATTCAACGGTAGTTGGCACTTCCGATTTGTTTTTTTTATTCTCCTTTTGTTCGAGCAATTCGGCAAATTTGAAACGCTGAAGTTTCGATAACCGGGTTCGGGGCAATTCTGTTTTTACAAGCGTAAACTGCATAATCCGTTTATAGGAACTCATTTCAGCGTTAAATGGCGAAATCACCTCATCGCGAAAATACTGATTGATATCCTCAATACCCAATCCTGAAAAAAATGCAAAATCTGGTAGAATCACTGCATGTAACATTTCGTTGTGCATAAAAACTCCGGCTTCTTTGATGGCAGGTGAAAAGCCGTCGAGTTTCATTTCCACCTCAACCGGATTGATATTTTTGCCGTTGGGCAACACAATTATTTCTTTTTTCCGGCCGGTAATAAACAGAAATCTATCTTTATCGAGATAACCCAAATCGCCGGTATGCAGCCAGCCGTCAATAATTACATCGGCAGTTTCTTCCGGACGGTTGTAATAACCTTTCATGATGCTCGGACCTTTGGCAACAATTTCGCCCTCGCGAATTTCTACTGAAAGGCCAGTCAGCGCTTCGCCGGTTGAACCGATCTTCACCCTTCCCGGGCGAGGAAAAGTAATCATTGGAGCAGCTTCGGTCATACCAAATCCTTCGAGAATGTCGAAGCCAATTCCGTAGAAAAAATGACCGACTTCTTTGTTCAGCGCGGCTCCACCGGCAATCATAAATTGCAAATGTCCGCCAAATCCCTGATGTACTTTTTTGAAAATCTTCTTGCCAAGTTTTCGGTTTTTGGTTTTTAGTACCAGCCAAAGCAATGCCCTTCCAACCGGACTTTTGTCGATTTTTGCCTTGATGCCTCGATACATCAGTTCGTACAAACGTGGCACACCCAAAAACACGCCGATCTCGTTATCGGTAAACGTTTTCATCAGATCAGCCGATTGCATGGATGGAGCCATCGGAATGGTGCAACCTACAAGCATGGGAGTCATTAACGAGCCAACCAATGGAAAAACATGGTGAAGCGGTAAAAAAATCATGACCTGACGTTCAGGAATATAAATCTGACAGGCAATCACCGAGGCCATATTTTCATGAAGATTGGTGTACGAAAGCATCACCCCTTTTGGGCTGCCTGTTGTTCCTGAAGTATAAATAATGACCGCAGTAGTTTCGTTATCTTCAGGTCCACTCCATTGACTTTCAGGTATTTTATCGTCCGGAAGAATATCTTCAAAAATCAGGACTTCAGGTTTGTAGTTGGTTTTTTGGTCGATTTTGAAAAACGATTCCTGCATAGCTGTACTTATAAACAGCAATTCGGGCTGACAGTCGTTGATGATGTAGGCAACATCCTCGGGCGATGCCAGAAAGTCGATTGGAATGGCTATGCAATTGTTTTGAAGCGCGGCATAAAAAGCAAAAATCCAGACCGGACTATTTTCTGCATAGATGGCTGCTTTTTTGTACGATTTATTTTCGAAGAGCTGTGCATACTGTTGTATCCGTTGAAAAAGCTGACGATAAGTTATTTCGCCCTGCATAGTAATTAGAGCAGCTTTATCGGGAAATGATCGGTTCAGAATGGCTTTTGGCATGTTCGCTTTTTTTGAATAAAACTCACAATCAGAAAATTAGTTTCATCAACCAATCATTTTTCTGAAAATTTCAGTTCACTTCTATCAATTTTATCATCGCAAAGTAAGAAATTCCTTTTGAAACGATAAATCGGATGAAAAATAAAAAATGGAATGGGTGTTGTAACGATTAGGATATTGGCAGATGTGGCAAAAAAAACCGGAGCATCAACTGTTCCGGTTTTTTGATTAAACGCTTAAAGCACTCTTCGATCGCGTAAAGCTTATTTTTTAGCTTTGAAAAGTTCTTTTTCGTCTACCTTTTTAACTTCCGAACTGTCGTTGAGCAATTTATTGATGGCATTAAACGGAGCAACTACAATTTCGTCACCGGCTTTTAGGCCTTCCAGAATTTCAATGTTTTCGCTGTCCTGAATTCCTGTTTTGACTGCTTGTTTTTTTACTTTTCCATCCGTATAAACAAAAACGACCTCCACTTTTTCGTCGTCAGCAGTCTTCTCTCCCTGTTGGGTAACCGCTTCGTTTTCATCTTCAGGCTTGTCGGCTTCTTCCTTTTTATCGACCACTTTTTTGTTTTCGACTAAAGAGCGTGTTGTAACCGCCTGAATGGGTACCGAAATCACATTTTTCCTGGTCTCGGTCTGAATATCAACAGTTGCCGACATTCCCGGACGGAAGGGATATTTGACGCCACCCACGGTATCAATCAAATCTTTGTACGATTCTTCGAGCAAAAGAACTTTCACGTTGAAATTGGTCACCTGATCGGTAGAGCCACCTACCACATTGGCAGAATTTGCAATTTCGGTAACAATTCCCTTAAATTTCCGGCCCAGATAGGCATCAACTTCAACCAGCGCGGTATCCTGTAGATTTACCCTGACAATATCATTTTCATTCACATCTACTTTAACTTCCATCAGATGCAGATTGGCAATCACCATGGTTTCGGTACCGGCATACATGTTGGTTCCAACCACACGCTCTCCTTTTTCAACATTTAGGCGGGCAACCGTTCCATCCATCGGAGAGTAAATCTTTGTTTTCACCAACTGTTCCTGAGCTTCGGCAACCGACGCCTCGGCTGATTTAACGGCAAACTGAGCAGCTTTAACTTCCGATTTTGCAACCTGAAAAGATGCCTGTGCCGTTTCGAAATCTGAAACAGGAATAGCGTCTTGTTTGAAAAGGGTATTTGAACGTTTGTAGGCCATATCACTCTCAATTAAACGTGCATCAGCCTGTGCAAGCCGCGCCTGCGAGGAACTTAAACTGGCATTTGCCCTGTTGTATGCCTGAATGTACATATCAGGTTTTATAACCATTAAGAGTTGACCTTTTTTAACTTCATCGCCTTCTTCAATTCCCATCTCAATAATTTCGCCTGAAACATCGGGACTGATTTTAACTTCTGTTTCGGGTTGAACTTTTCCATTGGCTGTAATTAATTCAGTAATGGTTTTGCTCTCAACAATTTTGGTGGAAACGTTAATTTCAAAATCTTTTCCAAACCAGCCTAATTTTTTACCGGCAATCAGAGCGATAATGACAATTACAATCAAAGCGATACCGTATGGCAGCAACTTATTCGTTTTTTTCTTCATTTTATTTCAATTTTGAAATATAGGTATGGGATCTGTTTTTAAAATTACAACATTTCTGTCAAAAACATTCGCCCCGATCAGGTGTTATCTCTAATTGTGAATTATAAATCATTTTTTCACACTGCTTTCCTTCGGGATATTTTGTAACAAATACCATAAAGTTAATGAATCAGTTAAAATTGAATGTTGAAGAATCAGTTATTGAAATGAATGTTCAGGATATGCCGTTCGAATCATTCCTGACTAATTTAAAAGCCCGGATGAAAAATGTATTTCATATCCGTGCCGACATTGATCAAATGGCCATTAAGCGCGGAATGCCCCCGTTCGTTATGCGCGAAATTATGAGTTTAAATCCTCTTGCCGTTGGAATCCCGACCGAATATGGCGGAAGAGGTTGCAAAGTGGGAGAAAGTATCGCATTGCTGGCAGCAGCATCCTACGAATCGCTGGCCTTATCGCTTACCTTTGGAATTAATTCCGCTTTATTCCTTCAGCCAGTAGCTAAATATGCGCAGGAAGAAGCAAAAGCTCCTGTTTTTAACCGGTTTCTGCACCAGCAAAACATGGGTGGTTTGATGATTACTGAACCCGGGTTTGGAAGTGACGCATTAAATATGCAAACATCGTTTACCGAGAGAAACGGAAAATACCATCTTCAGGGAACTAAACATTGGGCCGGACTAACCGGTTGGGCCGAATTCTGGCTGTTGACCGCCCGCGAAATGAGTCATTCAGGGGATCTGAAACGAGATATCGATTTTTTTATCTGCGATGTAAATAGTGCCGGACAACAGATTGTGGTAGAAGAATTCTATGAAAATCTGGGCCTTTATCAGATTCCTTACGGGCGAAACAGGCTGGATGTGCATATTCCGCAAGTTCAGAAACTGGTGCCGCATACTACCGGGGTTAAAATGATGCTCGATTTACTCCATCGGAGTCGCATGCAATTTCCGGGCATGGCCATGGGTTTTATTCAACGTTTACTCGACGAGTCGATTGCTCACACCAACCAACGGTTAATTGGCGGAAAGACTCTTATTTCGTACGATCAGGTTCAGCAACGATTGGCCAAACTTCAGGCTTCGTATACCATTTGTTCGGCAATGTGTGCCAACAGCAGCGAAAAAGCGGGAATCGAGAACGATCTTTCGCTGATTGGTTTTGAAGCCAATTCGGTAAAAAGCGTGGTTACCGACCTGATGCAGGAAGCCGCTCAATCGGCCACACAACTGGTTGGAGCTCAGGCTTACAAATTAAATCACATCGCCGGAAGGAGCATTACCGACAGCCGTCCGTTCCAGATATTCGAAGGCTCGAATGATATTCTATATGCCCAGATTTCTGAAAGTCTGATTAAAATGATGAAAAAAACGAAAGAGAGTAATTTATTCCAATTCCTGAAAGACTTTGACCTGACCACTAAATCGGCATTATTCCTTAGAAAAATACTTGATTTTGAATTAAACTCAACTATTTCACAACGTAAAATGGTTGAATTAGGCCAGGTACTTGGCCGGATTGTTTCGTTCGAAATGGTCATCAATCTGGGTGAAAAAGGATTCCGGACTGATTTGATCAACAATGGACTGAGTATGCTCAATCAGGAAATAAGCACCTTAATAAGTAGTTTTAACCATCAAAATGATACTTTTGTAGTCGAAGACTATCAGGACAATAGTTCCTGGCTGAATTTCGTTCATATTTAAATGACGCATTTTTGATGAAGTATTACTCTTACGCAATCTATTCACCATCATTTGGAGTTTTTTATTACGGTTATACTGATAATCTGGGAAAAGCAGTTGAAATGCACGATTCAGATTTGATACCTCCAACAAAAGGTAAAGGACCCTGGACTCTAATGTTTTCGGAAGACTATGATAATCGGATCACAGCAATCAGGCAATCAAGATTTTACCGGTCGGTGAAAGGGCAGCGGTTTATGAAGAAGATGCTCAATTTTTAATCGGGATCAGTTCGAGCAAATTAGTCAGAGATTTGACTCATTAACAGTGAAATGTTAATAAATAATTGATTGATCCACATGGATTTGATCATTATGTATTTGATCTTTCGTAATTTTGCAACAAATAAAAACTTGTATAACATGAAAAGAATCATTTTAGCAGCATGTACATTAGCACTGCTTTCAAGCGGATGTAAAGTATTTAAGAAATCTAAAAAAAGCGAAGCAGCTCCAAAAACTGAAACTGCTGCTGAAACTAAAGTGTTTTCGGTTCCGGCCCCAAAACAAGACGTTCGTGAAAACCCAACTTCGGATGTCATGTACGAAACTGCTGACGGCACTGCAACCGGGAAACCTGTTTCTGCGCGTAGTGAGAAATTTACGATGTCTTCGGAAGATCAGGCTATCTACGGAAATAAAAGCTTTTTTATTATTGTTGGAAGTTTCAGCAGTAACGAAAATGCAAATAAATTCAAACAGGATTTAACCAAACAAGGCTTTAAACCAATTATTCTTCACAGCGAAACCGGTAATTTCAGGGTTTGTGTTGACTCGTTTACTGACGAAGCTGCTGCCAGAAGCCGCGTTCAGAAGATCAGAACTGAATTTCCGCAATATGCCGACAGTTGGTTGCTGATTAAAAAATAAAACCTTCAAAATAAATATTGAAAAAGGATGCCGCAAGGATCCTTTTTTTTTGCCTAAGCCTGAGTTGGATTCAGGGGAAACTGAAAAAGATTGAATATATAAAACTTAACATTTGGAATTAAATCGGGAAACAAGCCATCAGGATAAAATTTTATCAACAATTTTGATTTCGAAAACAGATTTACACCAAACTTGAACCAAGGATATATATTCAATTTTGAAATTGAAAACAATATATAAATATAGACAAGAATCACTGGTACGCCGTGTCAGTCGCAATATCCGACTGCTGGTTATTTTGCTGTTGATTGTTGCTCAAAGTTTTGCCCAAACAACCACCATCCGGGGAAAAGTTACCGATCGGGAAACCGGGAAGCCGATTCCTTATGTAAGTGTGGTATTCATAAATACAGTGACCGGAACAACCACCGATACCCTCGGGCTGTATAAACTTACGACCAAAGAGTATGTCGATTCTGTTGAATTTGCTACCGTTACATACTACAGCAATACACTTTCTGTCG
>Ga0136636_10002277_pt1 | contig 11427 bp, 7 predicted proteins | sample AntDrymUQ8522106_2_FD_104653 | JGI IMG/M metagenome (GOLD analysis project Ga0136636, IMG submission 104653) | Polar desert sand microbial communities from Dry Valleys, Antarctica - metaG UQ852 (21.06) | ecosystem: Environmental > Terrestrial > Soil > Desert | place: Antarctica: Dry Valley... | reverse complement strand
GTCATCTACTGCCGCGTAAACGCGACCGCTTGTACCTGCTCTTTCGGCCCCGGGGATACAGGAGCGGTACGCTTGGCCGGATGCCGCCCGCTGGATGCGAGACGACGGCCCACCGGAAGGAGGACGACCCAATCCAGAGGTACCGGTCGCGGGCCTTACCGCTCCCCTTGCCCCAACCGGCCTGTTGCGCCCCGTGGTGATCGGCGCAGCCCTGGCCCGAAGGCCAGGAAAGGAATCCCGCGAGCGGGCTCCGTGAAAAAGGAGTTCTCTTCAGATGGTGAAAGCCGAGGTCGGTGCGTTCCAAGCAGAGCAGGGATGTCCAGTCGATACCAATCTCGAGCTGCGGAAGAGCCGGTCTTTCGTGACGCCATGCGCTGGCGAGTATACTTGTCGCGTGCATCAAGCAGAGAAGATAGGGCCACGCGTCGATGGATGTCTTTCTCGCAACTGAGACCTTGATCATCGAGCTGCTGCTGGTCGTCTCGCTGGTGGCGATCGCCGTGCGCCGGCTGCGGGTGCCCTACACGGTCGCCCTGGTCCTCGTGGGACTCGTGCTCACCTTTGGCGGCTCGCTCCCGATCGAGCTCACCCCGGATCTGATCCTGGCGCTCTTCGTGCCGCCCCTGATCTTCGAGGCGGCCTTCCACTTGGAGTTTGGCGAGCTGCGGCGCAACCTGCGCCCTATCCTGATCCTGGCGGTGGCGGGTGTGCTCCTGACCACCGCGCTCGTCGGCGTGATCGTCGCCTGGGGCACCGGCCTTACGCTTACCTCGGCGCTTGTCTTCGGCGCCCTGATCGCCGCCACCGACCCTGTGGCCGTCGTCGCCCTATTCCGCGCCCTCGGCGCGCCGAAGTCCCTCACCGTGCTGATGGAGGGCGAGAGCCTGCTTAACGACGGCACGGCGATCGTGGTCTTCAACGTCATGCTGGCCTTTGCCCTGTCGCTTGCGGTGGGCGGCGAGCAGCCCCCGACGCTGCCCGAACTGCTCGTCGGCGCCGTGGTCGACTTTGTCCGCGTGGCTGCGGGCGGCGCGCTGATCGGCCTCGGCCTTGGCTGGCTGACCGCCCAGGTGATCGCCCGGCTCGACGACTATCTAATCGAGACCACCCTGACCACCGTGCTCGCCTTCGGCGCCTACCTCGTGGCCGAGCGGCTGCACCTCAGCGGCGTCCTCGCCGTGGTGGCTGCCGGCATCGTCTGCGGCACCCTCGGGCTGAAGGGCATGTCGCCCACAACGCGGATCGTGCTGTTCAACTTCTGGGAGTATGCAGCTTTCATCGCCAACTCGCTGGTCTTCCTGCTGATCGGCCTCGACATCAACCTGCCGGACCTGCTCGCCCAGCTCGGGCCGATCGGGGTGGCCGTGGCTGCCGTGCTCCTGAGCCGCGTGCTGGTGGTTTACGGCCTGATCTGGCTGAGCAACCGCTGGCGCGGACGCATCCCGCTGCGCTACCAGCACGTGCAGTACTGGGGCGGGCTGCGCGGGGCGATCAGCCTGGCCCTGGCCCTGAGCCTGCCGGCCTCGTTCGCCGACCGCAACGTGGTGCTGGTGATGACCTTCGGCGTGGTGCTGTTCACCTTGCTCATCCAGGGCACGACGATGAACGCCCTGCTCAAGCGCCTGGGGCTGGTGCAGCGCGAGGAGGCCCAGCTGGAGTACGAGCGTGGTCACGGCCGGCTGATGGCGGCGCGGGCCGCCCACGAGCGCGTGGCGGTGCTCTACCGCGAGGGGATTATTTCGCCGGCGACATGGGAGCAGCTGGATGCGGAGCTGGGGGCACGGACCCAGGCGCAGGTGGCGGCCCAGCAGGCGCTGCTGCAAGCGCAGCCGGCCCTGCGCGCCGAGGAGCTGGACGACGCCCGGCGCGAGGCGCTGCGCGCCGAGCGCACCACCCTGACCGAGCTGCACAGCAGCGGCGTGCTCTCCGAGCACGTCTACAGCGAGCTTGTTACCGAGGTCGACGCCGCCCTTGGGGAGCGAGGCCACGCCGCAGCCGCGCCCGCCGACGAGCCTCCGCCAACGGTGCCCCCACACCCCGAGCGTTTGGCGACGCCGGGCAAGTCCGAGCGTGACCAGTGAGCTGGCCCGACCGCTCGCCTTCGCTGCGCCAGGGCGCTCCGCTCTTTCGGCGCAGGCTCGCAGCGTTCGTTGCCGCCCTGACAGCCTTCGGCTACGGCTCCTGATCGCCAACGGCCAGCGCTAGGGAAAGCTGCTCCAATGTCGTGCGATAGCGCTCGGCCAAGCGCTGTCGGTCGCCATCGGTGACCATGGTGTCGGCGCTGCCATCGTAGGCAAGCTGCGCCTGCCGGCGGAGCGGCTCCAGCCGCTCCGGGGCGTCGGTCGCCCCGCCGACCTTCGCAATGGTCTCAAGCAGCCGAACGATCACCACGAGGTGCTCGCGGCCATAGGTGCGGATCTGATCGAAGGCTGTGTCCACCAGCTCGGCGAAGCGCACCGGCTCGGCGATCACCCGCAGCCGCCCCGCGTCGTCATAGCGTCGCCCATCGGGGAGCGGCCGCCGCGCCACCCGGCAGAGCGCGGCGCCCAGCTGGTCGAGGCAGGTGATCGCCGTGAACGGGTCGTTGATCCCCGGCGAGAGCGCCCGCGAGGCCACCTCGACCAGCTGGTTCACCACGAACAGCACGTCTTGCTGCGCTGAGCGCTCGCGGCCGAGGATAAACACACCCGCCAGCTCGGCGTAGCGCGCGTCGTCCACGCGCGCACCTGGCCAGGCCAGCGCAACCAGCTCGCCTGCGACGACGAAATCGCCGGGGCGCACGCGCAGCGTCACGACCAGATCGTGCTTGCGGGCGAGGGCCAGCAGGGTCGTCACATCGACGACCTGGAGGTAGCCGTCGCGGCCCAGGCTGATCGCCCGCGCGTCGGGCGCCGCCGCCGCCGGGGCGACCGTTGCAGCTGCCTCGTCCGTCTGGGCAATCAGCCCCTGGCCGAGCTGCGCGGGGAAGAGCTGATTGATGGCGTCGTCAAGGTCGTCGCCGACCGCCCCGATCACTTGGTCGGCGCGGATCGACATCGCCACATGATGGACGAAGTAGATCAGCACGGCGAGGTTGGCGACGGCGAGTAGGACGCCCACCGTCACCGAGAGGTGCGGCACCACGCGGGTATCTTCAAGGCCGCGCACGGTGCGCACTACCAGCAGGCAGTAGAGGAAGGTGGCGACAAAGGTGCCAAGCACCACCTGGTTGCCCGTGTCGCGCACAAAGGTGCGCAGCAGGCGCGGGCCGAACTGCGATGAGGCCAGGCTCAAGGCCGCGATGGTGATCGAGAAGGTCGTGCCGGCCACAGTGATGGCCGAGGAGCCGACGGTGGAGAGCAGCGAGCGGGCGCCCTCGGGCCCGCCGCCGTAGATCCAGCCCAGCCCGCTGAGGCTCTCGTCGTTCAGCTGCGCGTCGAGCGTGAGGGTGAGAAAAGCCAGGACTGCCGCGCCAGCGCTCATCAGCGACGGCACGAACCAGAAGCTCATGCGCAGCTGCTCCCACCGCGCGTCAAGCCGGGCGCGTATCGCAGACAGGTTGATCACAGTGCCCACCGCATGTTCGCTCGCTCCCCGCTGGCAACCTAGCCACGACGCGCGTGGCGCTCCGACGCCGACTGCCGTATAAGCGCGGGTAAAGCTGTGGCAACTTGCGTGCCACTGCCCGACGCTCCCCCGCGCGCCGGCGCTACGCGCGCCGCTCCCACCAGCACTCAGGCCCATCATACTCACGAGATCGTGGGCGCTTCTAGCTTCGCCTCCAGCTTCGCCAGGCGGTAGCCGACGCCGCGCTCGGTGAGGATGTAGCGGGGCTGCTTCGCATCTTGCTCCAGCTTCTGCCGCAGATGGCCCACATGCACCCAGAGATAGTGACTCTCGCCGCCGTAGCTGTCGCCCCATACAGCCCGAAGAATCTGCTCGTGGTTCATCACCTGGCCCAGGTGTCGCGCCAGAAAGGCGAGCATACCGTACTCCGTCGGGGTCAGGGTGACGGGCTCGCCGCCCACCCGCACCTTGCGCGTCGCCAGGTCGATGCTGAGCTGGCCCGTCTTGACGAGCGTCGGCTCGCCCGGCTGCGGGCTCTCGGCGCGGCGCAGCACGGCCTGCATGCGCGCCAGCAGCTCGCCGATGCGGAACGGCTTGGTGACGTAGTCGTCGGCGCCGAGCTGCAGGCCACGCACGATGTCGAGCTCGGAGCCGCGGGCGGTGAGCATGATGATCGGCACGCTGGTCCATTCCCGCAGCTGGGCGCAGAAGGTGAAGCCGTCGATCCCGGGCAGCATCACGTCGAGCAGCACAAGCTCGGGCGGGCGTCGCGTGATCGCCTCAAGGGCCGCCTCTGGCTCCATGACAGTCTCCACCGCGTAGCCCGCGTCGCTCAGCCCACGGTCGAGGATACGTCGCAGCGCGGGGTCGTCGTCTACCAGGAGCACCCGCGTGGTCACACCGGGCGCTCGCGCGAGCAGCTCCGGCGCTGCCGTTGCATCGTCGTCCTCCTCGCCGGGGAGCGCCGGCAAGGTGAACTGCACGCGCGCCCCGCCGCCGGGCGCGGCGTCGGCCCAGATGCGCCCGCCGTGGGCCTCGACCAGGGCCTTGCAGATCGCCAGCCCCAGCCCTGTGCCGCCCACATTGCGGGTGTGGGGCCGGGCGATCTGATAGAAGCGCTCGAAGATCCGCTCGCGCTCGGCGGGCGGGATGCCGGGACCGCCATCGCTCACGGCAACCAGCACCTCACGGCTGCGCCGCTCGGCCCGCAGCACGATCGGCCGCTCCGGGGGCGAGAACTTCTGCGCGTTCTCCAGCAGATTCAGCAGCACCTGCTCGATCCGCCGCGGGTCGGCGCTGAGCAGCGGCAGGCTGGCCGGCACCTCGAGCTGGATGCGCGCGGCGTTGAGCCGGGCGCCGTGCTCGCGCAGCACACCCTGTACGAGCGGCAGCAGGGCGACAAGGTCGCGGCGCAGGCGTAGGGCGCCCGCCTCCACCTGCGACAGGCTGAGCAGGTTGTCGATCAGCTCGTGGAGCCGGTCGCTCTGGCCGTCGATCAGCTCCACATACTCACGCCAGCGCTGCTGGTCGAACGGCATGCTGCGCCGGAGCAACGTCTCCGCCGCGCCCTTGATCGCCGCCAGCGGCGTGCGAAGCTCGTGGCTCACCAGGGCCACAAAGTCGGACTTGAGCCGCTCCACCTCGCGCTGGTGGCGCAGATCCTGGATCACGCCCACCGCGCCGATCACGGCGCCGCCCGCGCTCTGCAGTGGCACACTCGTGACCAGCACAGGCACCCGCTCGCCCGCCGGCCGCTCGACGATATAGTCGCGGTTCCGCTGGCTCTTGCCCTCGCTCAGGGTCCATGCCATCGGCAGCTCGTCCGGCGGGCACAGGCGCCCTCCAGGCAGGAAGATCTGGCTAGCGAATGGTCGCTCTCGCGTCGTCGCGTCGCCCAGATCGCCGAGGAGCTCGCGGGCTGCCGGGTTGATCATCGCGACGCGCCCCGTCAGAGCGTCCACCACGACGATGCCTGTAGGCGAGTGGTCGAAGATGGTCTGGAGGCGCTGCCGCTCGCTCTGGACGGTGGCGAACAGCTGCCCGTTCTCGGCGATCAGCCGGCTGACGCGACGGAAGCCGACGACGACAAAGCCTGTGGCGATCAGGCCAGCCATCCCCAGGCCGACAGTGAGCGCCTGCTGGGTCGAGCGTGCCCGCGCCAGCTGCATGCCGAGCTCGCTCTGCGTGGCCTGCGTGCGCTGGCGGATCTCGCCGATCCGGGTGCGGATGGCATCGAAGATCGCCTGGCTCGTGCCCGTCGCAAGATCGGCTGCGGCGTCGCTCGAACGGCCCTGGGCGGCCAGCTCGATCTGGCGGTCGGCGCCTTCGCGCTGCCAGCGGGCCACGGTCGTGCTCAGGTCGGCCATCTGCGCCTCCAGGGCCGGACTCACGGCGGGGGCCAGGCGCGTCAGATCCTGGAGGCGCAGTGGAAGCCCGTCCTGGAGCGCGCGATACTGCTCCCGAAAGGCCGGATTCTCGGTAATCAGAAAGCCGCGGGACGCCGCCTGCATGTGCTGCAGGTCGGCCTCGATGCCACCGAGCGTATCGGCAAAGCTCTGGGTTTGGGCAGCCCGCGCTCTGATCACGTCGGCCCACTGGTTGGCAAGGGGTGGCAGCGCCACCAGCGCCACCAGCAAGAGTACGATCGATAGCAGCCACAGCAGTGGCGCGCGGTAGCTCCGTGCGACGTCGATCTGTGTGAGCGATACAGGATGCGTGACGGCAGATGCCATGGGTTCATCTCCAGCGGGCCGCTACAGGGTTGCAAGCAGCTCCAGCGTTGTCGGCGCCCGCGGCGGCCCCTCGGCGAGGAACTGATCCACCCAGCTATACACATCGTGGCGCGCGACAATGCGCTGCAGCGCCCGGAGGCGCGCGCGACGCGCGGCACGGGGCAGGGCGATGGCCACGCTGAGCGCGTCTGCGGTGCCGACAATGTCGAACGGGTTCACAAGCAGCGCGCCGGCGCGCAGCTGGTCGGCCGCGCCGGCGAACTCGCTCAGAATCAGTACGCCGTCGACGCGATTGCAGATGCAGAACTCTTTCGCCACCAGGTTCATCCCGTCTTTCAGCGGCGTCACCAGCGCGATATCCGCGACGCGATAGGCGGCCAGCAGCTCGTCCGGTGAGAGCGTACGGAACAGGTAGTGGACCGGCACCCAGCCCGGTCGCGTAAACTGGCCGTTGATCTCGCTCACCAACCGCTCGATCGTCGCCTTGAGACCCGCATACTCCGCGATGTCGATGCGGCTAGGAACCACCACCTGCAGCAGGGTGATCTGCTCGTGTAGCTCCGGGTGGTTCGTAAGCAGGTAGCGGAACGCCTCCAGCCGCTCGACGATACCCTTGGTGTAATCGAGCCGATCAACGCCGAGCACGAGCTTGCCGGGGCCGTGGGCGCGCCGCAGCTGCTCGGCTAGGGCGACCACCTCGGCGGCGTCGGCGCTGCGGCGAAAGGCGGCCGCGTCGATCCCGATCGGGTAGGCCCCGAGCCTGGTCACCTGCCCCTGATGCTGCACGCGCGCCGTCTTGCCGCGCCCGCGCACTGCGCCCCGTGGCAGCAAGACTCGGGCCGACTCGACAAAGTTATGCACGTCGCGGGCTGTCTGGAAGCCCAGCCGCTCGTAGGCCAGCAGCGCCTCAAGCACCGGGGTTCGCCAGGGCAGCTTGAGGAAGATATCAGGCGGGGGAAAGGGAATGTGGAGAAAGAAGGCGGCGCGCGCCTGGGCGCCTAGCCGCTGCAGATCGGCAGCCACATGCATCAGGTGGTAGTCGTGGACCCAGACCGTGTCGTCTGGGGCGAGCGTGGCCTGGATGACGGCAGCGAACGTAGCATTGACCTCGCGGTAGGCCGTCCAGTAGGCGGGGTTGAAGATGCAGCGGGTCGGGAGGTCGTGGAACAGAGGCCAGATCGCCTCGTTCGCGAAGCCCAGGTAGAAGTTATCGCGCTGGAAGGCGGAAAGCGTGACGGGCACGAGCGGGTAGCCGACATCGGCCATGGTATTGAGGTCGCCGAGGGTATCGCCGACCTCCTCAGTTGTAGCGCCGTGCCAGCCAAACCAGATCCCGCCGCGACGGTGCAGCACCGGATTGAGGGCGGTTACGAGTCCGCCGGCACTAGGCACCGCCTGCCATGTGCCGTCTAGATCGCGGCGCAGGCTGACGGGCAGCCGGTTCGAGGCAACAAGGAGCCGACCAGTTGCGGGATTGCGCGTCATCGATGACGTTCCTTCGTTTTTACAGTGATTGCTGTGCGGCGTGCCAGCGGTGCAGAAAGGCAAGCAGCTCGTCTGGCGGGCGCAGCCAGAGCTCGGCCGCCGTCGGGCGAAACTCTGATCGGATCAGAATGGTGAGCCCGTGGCCGCGCAGGGCCGCGAAGGCGTGCTCGTCGGTGAGGTCGTCGCCGAGAAACGCGGCGGCAGCCCCTGGCCCGGCCTCGGCGAGGAGCGCGCGCACGGGACGGCTCTTGTCGAAGCCGGTGGCGCGCAGCTCGAGGCCGCCGTCGAAGGGCCGGAGCATTAGTCTGCCGCTTTGCGCGAGCTCGCCCCAGGCGAGCTCGGCCCGCTCACGGAGAGCGATTACCGCGCCGGCAGGTAGCCCACGCCAGTGCAGGGCCACAGCCGTGGGCTTCCGCTCACCATGCAGCTCGCCGAGGTGCTGCGCAAGCCACGCCCAGGCCGTGTCAAGGCCGGAGCGCGCCTCCTGCGGCAGCTCAGCAGGGAAGTAGCGCCCGTCGCTCTGTAGGCGCTCTGCGCCGTGGGAGCCCCAGACCTCGATCGGCTGGCGCAGGCCGAGCAGCGGCTGCAGGCTCCGGGCGGCGCGTCCAGTCACGATCACCAGGCGGGTTCGCCCGAGCGCCACGATCTGATCAAGGATGTCGCGCACGCCAGGGTAGGGGAACGCCTGCGTGCGCTCGACGGCAAAGGGGGCCAGGGTGCCGTCATAGTCGAGCAGCAGCAGGGCGGAGTGCGCTCGCGGCAGCGCTGCGAAAAAGGTGCTGAGCCGTAGCTCAGCTTGAAGCGAAACAGCGTGCATAGTATGCCTCACACGGAAGTTCGGGTGGGCGTAGCAAACTGCACCAACCTAAAGCAAACCCAAAGGCTCCCCCGCGCACCCTAAAGATTCCCTAAAGGCTAGTGTAGCTGGGGGGTGTGCGACGATATCGAGCATCAGCACCGCGAGGAGGTGGCATACAAGTTGTTGTTGTATGCACTCACGGGCATGCTCACCAACAAGAAACGTAGTCCGGGTTGAGTTATGATAGAGCCATGAGCCCCACAGCCTGAGCGGCGTTACCGAGGCCGAAGCCACGAGCGAGCTGCCGATCTACGAGGCGCTGCTCCAGCGCGATCTGCGGCGGGGAGGGCGCCCCGCGTGCTCCGCGAGGGCTGTGAGCGGCCAGTGTAGAAAGCAGCTACGTCGTGAGCGCTCCTCTTTCGGCAATCGCGTTTCCGCCCCCGCCCCGCGCCTCCGCTGATCACGCCCGCGCGCTCGTGCTGCGCCATGGCTGGAACTCTCTCGCCTATCAGATTTTAAACCCTGGCATGCGCCATTGGTTCCGCCCAGACGGCGAGGCGGTGGTGGGCTACGTGCCGGCCGGTGGGCTTTGGGTTGTGGCCGGGGCGCCGATCTGCCCGTCCGCGCAGCTTGTCCCGACGGTCGAGGCCTTTGAGGCGGCGGCGGCCCGCGCGGGGTGTCAGGTCTGCTATTTCGGGGCGCAAACGCGGCTCGTCGAGGCGTTAGCTGAGCGAAGGCCCATGGCGCAGCTGCTCCTGGGTGCCCAGCCAGTGTGGGACCCGCGCGGCTGGCCGGCGATCGTGGCCGGCAAAGCATCGCTCCGCGCCCAGCTCGCACGTGCGCGCAACAAAGGGGTGGCCGTGACAAACCTGCCGGCGGTAGCTGTCGCCACGCACCCCGCAGTACGCCGCTGCCTTACCGAGTGGCTTGCAACCCGTCACCTCCCGCCCCTGCACTTCCTCGTCGAGCCCGATACCCTGGCAGTACCGCAGGACCGACGGGTTTTCCTGGCGTGGCGTGGCGTCGCAGTCGTCGCGTACCTGGTAGCGACGCCCATCCCCAACCGCGATGGGTGGCTCCTAGAGCAAGTGGTGCGCGGTCACGCCGCCCCGAACGGGACGGCCGAGCTGCTGATCGATGGAGCGATGCGCGCGCTAGCCGATGTCGGCGCCGCCTATATTACCCTTGGCGTCGCGCCGCTCTCACAGCGCACGACCGAGATCGCCCATCCTCAGCGGTTGCCGGTCTGGGCAGTGCTCAGCTTGGCGCAGGCCCACGGGCAACGCTTGTATAACTTCGCCGGCCTTGAGGCATTCAAGGCGAAGTTGCAGCCCTGCGCCTGGGAGCCGGTCTATCTGCTGAGTGGTGAGCACACTATCTCGCTACGCACACTCTACGCCGTCGCTGGCGCCTTTGCCGGCGCGCCGCCTCCGGTTTTTCTCGCCCACGCCCTGGTACGGGCGGCGGCGCAAGCGCTTACGTGGGGCGTGCGCCGGCTCCGAGCCATGGCGCGCTGAGTACCAGGGTCGTGTAGCTGCGGCGCGCCATTGTCCGGCGCCGCCTGTGGCCGCATGGTGACGCCGGTCGCTCCGCCAGGCGCTCAGCGCCATGCTGGTCAGGATTGTGCTAACGAGCCTACTGGATGCCAGCGACGACTTTCGAGCGACGAACTACCGCGAGTCAACCCGCACGAACACTTATGACAATACCCACACCCCTTGCGGCCGAGAACGAGCTGCACACCGCACGCTGGGAGCTGCTTGAGCAGGTTAACCGGTTCACCGAGCGGCCCATGATCGCGCTGTCGTTTCTCTGGCTCGGCCTGATGATCGTAGACATCACGGCCGGGCTCGGACCTCTGCTGCTGCTACTCAGCAATGTGATCTGGGCGCTGTTCGTGCTCGACTTCCTGGTGGAGTTCCTGATCGCTCCGCGCAAGCTCGCATACCTGCGGCGTAACTGGCTTGGGGCGATCTCGCTCGCGCTGCCGGCCCTGCGCGGGCTACGGCTGTTGCCCGCCCTGCGCCTGCTGCGGGCAGCGCGGGCGACCAGAGGCTTGCTCCTGGTGCGACTGATCGGCTCGCTGAACCGCGGTATGCGTGCTCTGGGCCAGACCCTGAGTCGGCGCGGCGCCGGCTATAGTATTGCCCTCACTGGCGTTGTGACGCTTGTGGGGGCGGCGGGCATGGCGGTGTTCGAGAGCCCAGCGGCGGTGGCAGCTGAGCTTGGTATAGCTGTGGAGCGAGATGTGGGTCTGGCGAGCTACAGCGATGCCCTCTGGTGGACCGCGATGATCATGACAACCATGGGCTCAGAGTACTGGCCACGGACGCCTGAGGGCCGCATCCTGGGCTGGCTGCTATCGCTCTACGCCTTCGCGGTATTCGGCTACATCACAGCGATGATTGCGAGCTTCTTCGTCGGCCAGGATCGCGATGCGGCCCCAGTGAGCGTGACTGCGGAAGATCTGGAACTGCTGCGCGCCGAGATCGCCGCGCTACGCGAGGCTCTCTAGGCCGATCCCCGGTGCACGTAGTAGCTGTCCATCTGCTGCGACGGGCGTCTCCGGCACTGAAAGCTGCTGGCAGATCTTACAGGATCGGCGATCGCCGTAAGAGTTACGTTCGCGGCGCGTTGTCTTTGCCTGCTAGCCTAGCTGTGTGCTGCTGCATGATGAGCTGACAGCGGCCCGACACACCCTTGAAGGAGTTTCGCGTATGATGCCGACGCTACGTTATGGACTGCTGGTAGCCCTGCTGATGCTGGTGCTTGCCGCGTGCGGCGCCGTCCCTGCCGCCGTTCAGCCCACCGGCGAGGCGCTGGCGGCCAAGCCCACCGGCGAGGCGCTGGCGGCCAAGCCCACCG
>Ga0136636_10002273_pt1 | contig 11432 bp, 10 predicted proteins | sample AntDrymUQ8522106_2_FD_104653 | JGI IMG/M metagenome (GOLD analysis project Ga0136636, IMG submission 104653) | Polar desert sand microbial communities from Dry Valleys, Antarctica - metaG UQ852 (21.06) | ecosystem: Environmental > Terrestrial > Soil > Desert | place: Antarctica: Dry Valley... | reverse complement strand
TTTATTGTGAGAGATTATACAAGAGAAGGGTTACTAAATCATCATAATCGCCTTAAAAGTATTGCTGAATCTGTAGTTGCAAAATATGCAGGCGTTACTATGGAGTATGTGCAAACGGAGCAATACAGAAACATGAAAGAAATTTTAGACCAGCATCCGCAGGTAGTTGCCAATGCTGCCGAAGCCATCAAACGCAGTGGCTTAGCGGTTATACAGGAAAATATTCGTGGCGGTACAGACGGAAGCCGTTTAAGCTATATGGGTTTGCCTTGTCCAAATATTTTTACAGGCATGCAAAACATTCATGGCAAACAGGAGTGGATTGGCGTGAATGATATGATGAAAGCTGCAGAAACAATCGTGCATTTGTGCATGGTGTGGGAGGAAGGAAGTGAGTAGGGAATTGGGAATTGGGAATTAGGAATTAGTGATTAGGAATTAGATTGGGGCTTTAGGAATTGGAATTAGGAATTGGGAATTGGGGATTAGGAATTAGTGATTAGGAATTAGATTGGGGCTTTAGGAATTGGAATTAGAAATTGGGATTGGGAATTAGGAATTAGATTTGGGGCTTTGGGCTAAGAAGCTTTTTGCATCAGTTGATCGGGCTATCCGTTCCTATCTTTTTTTGTCTTGCCTGTTATCCAGAGCTTGTCGAAGTATAGGCAAGACAAAAAAAGGATATCCACTTCTATCCCGCAGCCCTTCAGCAATAAATCTTTTTTCAACTTTTATTATGGTTTAGATGGGTTTGTAGACCACCTAAAATTTTCTATAAAACTCGTTATACCAATAAATTCCTAATCGCCACCGCCACAACCACCGCTGCATCCTCCACCATCACCTCCTGCATCACCGCCATCACTACCTCCGTCATCATTTCCCCAATCTCCACTTGCCCCTGCGCCACCGGCTCCTCCGCCATCAAACCCATCAAATTCAGGAAATGAACCTTCGTTTTGCCCTTCATTAAAACTTTCGTAAAGCGGAGTTTGGTCTACAGAATTATATTGAAATGATGAAGAAGCAATTTCCTTCTTTTTTTGTTTTAATAAATTAAAATCACCTAAAATCGTTTCTTTATCAAATTTTGTAACATCCCAAACATCTGCCAACGGCAACACACCAAATTCTTTTATGTAACTACGAATCGTCGCTAAATATTGTTCTTTATATGTTTCGGTTTGCTCGTCTATTGGTATTAATTCCGGAAAATGGTCCAGGTTATAATCAATAATTTCTGAACAAAAATCTCTATATGCTTTGGTAAAAAGTAAATGTTCGTGCCACACAACATCTATGTATTTAGAAGGCGTCACATTAAAATCACTAATTACTGCTAGAAAAACAAATTTTTTATATTCTGAAATTGCCTTCAAACAGAATGGTTTTTTCCATTGGTGTTTGCGTGCAATTTTATCAGCAAATGCTAATGTAAATGCATCTGTCCGGCCAAATCTTTCTCTAATTTTCCCCCATGCATTAGGCATCACAATATGATCAAAATGATATCCTTTAATTTTAAGCCACAGTTCTTTTTTATTCATAGTCTCTATTGTTACAGGTGTAGATTTAGCGAAGTAGATTATTTTTTCAAAAAGTTAGCAACAAGTTTTTTAAATTACAAATATGAAAAAGAATACAGTGCTTATACTTGGGGCCGGGCATTTGGCTTTTAGGCTAAAAAAATATTTGCAGAAAAATAATTACGAAATATTACACAGCACGATTGATCTCATAAGTTCAAAATCAGAATCAGTTTCTCTTGTTGAAAATTTGAACACTTATTTAAATGACATTGATCTCTCATCTATCGCAATGGTTTATTTGTTGGATGATAAAGATGAAAATAATCTTCAGTTGATCATTTATTTTATTTCAACTTATCCTCATCTACGAGTTACAGCATCTTTGTTTAATGAAAATATTATTCCACATCTTCAAGTTGAAAATAATAATTTAAAGATTTTAAATCCTGCAAGAATAGCTGCACCTTCATTTGTGGACCAGTTAGATATTCAAATTAGAAGTGAAGCACCTTACGCCAGTATTATTTCTGAAAATAATACGGTGGTAAAAAAACATTTTTCTCTCGTGCAAAAGTTTTTATTATTTTTTACTTTATTTTTATTATTAGCTATTGCGTTCTTTCATTATTATGAACATCTTTCCTGGATTGATTCTTTTTATTTTGTTATAGTTACGGCAGCATCTGTAGGTTACGGGGATATTAATTTAGCAACCTCCAATATAGTAAGTAAAATTGCGGGCATTGTTCTTATTGTTATTTCCACCATTTCAATATGGATGATTTTTTCTTTAACGATTGATACGCTTTTGAAAAAGAGAATACAACATGCTATGGGAAGAAGAAAGTATGGGTTTAAAAATCACGTTATTGTCTGCGGGCTTGGAAGATTAGGTTATTTCATTGTTGAAGAATTGCTGAGAAAAAATGAAAAGGTTATTCTGATAGAGCAAAATGAAGATTCTAATTACATAGATTATTTTAGGCAGATGGGCGCCGAAGTATATGTAGGAGATGCAAGGCTTCCTAAAGTTATGAACGATGTAAATGTAGTAAAAGCCAAAGCTTTAATATCAGTTATCAGCAACGATTCACTTAATCTTGAAATTGGTTTGAATGCCCGTTCGCAACATGCAAATGTAAAATTGATATTAAGAATATTTGATGACCAGATGGCGGAAAAAATAAAAAACTATTTAAAAATATACCACACATTAAGTGCCTCTGCTATAGCAGATGATATTTTCTTTGCAGAGCTGCTTAAACGAAATTATAAAAATTAATTAAATCACCTCACTACCTTATAATTTCTGTAATCAAACAACCTAACCCCAAAAAGTTTCTCTGTTATATTTTTAAATTTATCTTTTACTGATAATTTATTTTTCGTTTCGTTGTAATTAAATTTCCAGTTAACGGCTGCAATGCGCTGCTGCATTACTTTAGGGTGCGGTAATGTATATTTTTGTAATGCATTTACCAATTGGTCGGCATAATCATCAGGCACAATAGTAACGTTTTCATTATATGCACCATTGTTGTATATTTTTACTTTGTAATCGTTTTTAGCCTTCATTACAAGCGGGCTTTGCACCCATCCATAATGATGTACATATACGCTTAATTTTTTTACATTTAATTTTTTATTGTCATCTTTTCTAAACCCCTGCGCATCTCTGTAAGAATAAAATTTTTTATTATTTTTTATAATTCGTACTTCATTTCTGTACCAGTGTGCTTCTATACCAACATAATCGTAGGAACCAAAAAAATGCCTGTATTTAAAAAGCAGCCCATCCACTTTTTTATCGTCTTTCCATTTTTGCATGGCTAATTTTATTTCATCATAGCCATCTTCGTGCATTACTTCATCCCCCTGTATATAAATGCACCAGTCTGCATCTGACGGTATTTGCTTAAATGCTTTATCGGTTTCCACAGCAAGTACTTTACCATTTTCTTTTAAATTAAAATCCCATTCAGTATCTATTATTTTTACTTTGCTGTCTATGTTTGCCACCAGTTCTCTTGTTCCATCTGTTGAAGCTCCAACCGCCACTATTACTTCATTGCACAAAGGCAAAATAGATTGAATGGCTTCTACAATTGGGTACTGCATTTTTACCGCATCTTTTATAAAGGAGAAACCAACTACTTTCATTGTTAACCGTATTAATTATTTCAAAAATAGTATAACTATTTGATGTATAAAATCAAAATTATCATTGGTGTTTATTCCCTAACTTGCTACCAATTAAAACTAACTTATTATGGATTTATTAAGAGACTATTGGTGGGTCATTCCTATTTTAGCCATTCTTTCTAGTGGCCTGTTTACCATTAACCAAGGCACTGTAGGGGTTATAACCCGTTTAGGTAAATATGCGGGCATAAAACGTGCAGGTCTTAACTGGAAAATTCCTTTTATTGACCAAATTTTTAAAAGGGTAAGCATTCAAAACCGTTCTGTAGAACTCGAGTTTCAGGCAGTAACAGTAGATCAGGCAAATGTTTATTTTAAATCGATGTTGTTATATTCTGTGCAAAACGAACAGGAAGAAACCATACAAAAAGTCGCTTTTAAATTTATCAGCGATAAAGATTTAATGCAAGCATTGATAAGAACTGTGGAAGGCAGTATTCGTGCATTTGTTTCTACTAAAAAACAGGCCGAGGTATTGAATGTGCGCAGAGATATTGTTGAAAATGTAAAAGAACAAGTGGATGTTGCTTTGGAAAGTTGGGGTTATCATTTGCAGGATTTGCAAATAAATGATATCACTTTCGATGAAGCTATTATTACAAGTATGAGTAAAGTGGTGGCAAGTAATAACCTTAAAGCTGCTGCTGAAAATGAAGGACAGGCATTGCTTATCACTAAAACAAAAGCAGCAGAAGCAGAAGGTAATGCGATAAAAATTGCTGCTGAGGCTGAAAGACAGGCTGCACAGCTTCGTGGCCAGGGTGTCGCACTCTTTCGTGAAGAGGTAGCACGTGGTATGAGTTCTGCTGCATCTGAAATGAAACAGGCAAATTTAGATACTAATGTAATTTTGTTTAGCATGTGGGTAGAAGCCATTAAAAACTTTGCAGAATATGGAAAAGGCAATGTGATTTTCTTAGATGGCAGCAGTGATGGAATGGAAAAAACAATGCGTCAGATAATGGCCATGCAACAGTTACAGGAAAATAAATAATTTATTAATGTTATTGTATCAAGCCTCGTTTTTTAAACGGGGCATTTTTTTATTTTTGCCTAGATTAACAATTTCTTTTGCTCATTTTCATTTTAATTTCATTTAATTGCAAAAGGAATACAATACATCTAAAACAACGTCTAAATAATCCACACAAATATGTTCGATATTTTTTTACAAGTTGACAGTACTGCCGCAGTAGCTGCAGCCGCTGCAAAATCTGAATCTGTTATTGGCATGCTAAGCAAGGGTGGTCCAATTATGATACCATTAGGTATTTTATTTGCTTTGGCAGTATATGTTTTTATAGAGCGTTTATTAGTTATAAAAAAGGCCAATGTAGCCGATGAAAATTTTATGAGTATCATAAGAGATCAAATTTCAGGCGGCAATATTTCTGCAGCACGAAGTCTTGCGAAAAACAAGGATAATCCTGTGAGTAGGATGATTGATAAAGGAATTCAACGTATAGGTAAACCAATAGATGCCATAGAAAAAAGTATGGAGAATGTTGGTAAATTAGAATTGTATAAAATGGAAAAAAATATTACTATCCTTTCTGTAATTGCACGTATAGCGCCACTTTTTGGGTTTGTAGGTACAATTGTCGGCTTGGTTATTTTGTTGAAGGAATTTGCTACAATAAGCAATCCATCTATAAGCCAGATTGCAGATGCGATGTACATTAAATTAATTACCTCTGCCAGTGGATTAATAATTGGTATGCTTGCCTACTTAGGCTATAGTTATTTAGATACACAGGTAAACAGGATGGCAAATAAAATGGAAAATGCAAGTAGTGAGTTTATAGATATTTTGCAAGAACCAACGAGATAAAAAAAGTTATGAATTATAAGTTAGAAATGATGAATTTAAATTCTAATTCTATTACAATTAAATTATATTGTATAAATCCCAAAGGGGTTTAACAAGCACAACAAAAAGATAATCTTGAATATAGAAAATAGTAATAAAGACACTGAAGGCAAAAGTTCTTCTGCTTTGAGTGGAGAGGATAAAATATTTGTTTCGCTGATAGTTGCTGCATCCGACAACAACGCCATAGGTAAAGCGAATGCTATGCTTTGGCACCTGCCGGAAGATCTGAAGTTTTTTAAAAATACAACATGGGGAATGCCGGTTATAATGGGCAGAAAAACATTTGAATCTGTAGGCAAACCATTGCCAGGTCGAACAAATATTATTGTAACAACAAATAAAGACTGGCAAGCAGATGGAACAATAGCCACCACAAATATTGATGATGCTTTAAAAGTGGCAAAGGATACAAATGCCAAAGAAATTTTTATAACGGGTGGAGGTGAGATTTATAAACAAACAATGAATATTGCTGATAAAATATACCTTACCAGGGTGAATACAGAAATAGATGGTGACGCATATTTTCCTGCAATTGATGAAACTATATGGGAAAAAGTTTTTGAGAAAAAGGTAGTTGCAGATGAAAAAAATAAGTTTGATATGAGTTTTGAGAGATGGGAGAGGAAAGGAAGGGTTTAAGGTTGAAGGTTCAAGGTTCATGGTTTTTCAAATAGCAAGTATTATAGGATCGCAACTGTACTGAGCATTTGATAGATTACATACAAACACTAAGACGTTTGAAGAGCTGAAATTAAAATGTGAAACAATAACTAAAAAAACAACTTCATTTATTAAATATTTAAAAGATAGTAATTTAAAAGGTTTTCGATTTAGTTATCCTTGAACCATCAACCATCAACCTTCAACCATCAACCTCGAATATTTCCCCTTGTATACTCATTTCCAATTAGCAATAAAATACATAAAATATTACCTTACTGCTTCCAATAGAAAAGGCCATGGCGTGCATTCTCCATTTGTATTTGAGTTTATAAAGTTTATATTAAATGATAAAAATACTTACCCTTGTTACAATAAAATAGAAGTCCTTCGCAAGCAATTGCTAAAAGATAAAACGGTGATTGATGTGGAGGATTTTGGTGCTGGGTCTACTGTTATTAAAACAAAAAAAAGAGTTGTAAAAAATATTGCATCCTCCTCCTTAAAGCCAAAAAAATACAGCCGTTTACTTTTTAGAATGATACAGTATTACGACAAAAAAAATGTGCTGGAACTTGGTACATCGCTTGGTACAACTACAGCATATTTATCTTCTTCCAAAAATAATCCGATTGTTACTACAATGGAAGGTTCTGCAAACATTGCAAATATTGCACAACAAAATTTCGCATTATTGCACTTACAAAATATAGAAACTATACAGGGAGATTTTGAACTTACGTTACCCGTTTTTTTATCTAACAATAAAAATATTGATTTTGCTTTTTTAGATGGTAACCACCGCAAAATTCCTACTCTAGATTATTTTGAGCAGATTCTCACATCATCTCATGAAGAAACCATTTTTATATTTGACGATATACACTGGAGCAAAGAAATGGAAGAGACTTGGGAAATTATAAAAAAACACGATGCAGTTACACTTACCATCGACTTATTTTTTATTGGGATTGTTTTTATGAGGAAGGAGTTTAAAGTGAAGCAGCATTTTGTAATAAGCTATTAGATACAAGATAAAAGATAAAACATAAAAGACACAAGACACAAGACAGTTGTCCGTTTTTCGTTGTCCGTAGTCCATTGTCTATCGTCTAAAGTTAATTTCCTTTATCTTTGCCTATGGCAATAAAAAAATCTCCCACAACATCCATTTCAAGTAAATTTTTTGGCGAAGGACTCACATTTGATGATGTGCTACTTGTACCAGCCTACTCCCAAATACTTCCAAGAGATGTAAGCATAAAAACAATGCTTACAAAAAAAATCACGCTTCATGTACCCATGCTTAGCGCAGCTATGGATACCGTTACAGAAGCTAAACTTGCCATAGCATTGGCAAGAGAAGGCGGCCTCGGAATACTTCATAAAAACATGGGGATTGAGCAGCAGGCAGAGCAGGTAAGAAAAGTAAAAAGAAGTGAGAACGGATTAATATTAGATCCCGTAACATTATTACCCGATGCCACTATTGGCGAGGCTTTGCGTTTAATGAGAGAAAATAAAATAGGCGGTATTCCCATTGTAGATGCACAACATAAACTGGTGGGAATTTTAACCAACCGGGATCTGCGTTTTGACATCGATAAAAAATTAAAAGTAAGAGATGTAATGACAAAAGAAAACCTTATTACTGCACCTGAAGGAACGGATTTAAAGAAAGCAGAACTCATTTTCAGAAAAAATAAAATTGAAAAATTGCCTGTTGTAAACAAGCAGGGTAAATTAATTGGTCTGGTAACTTTTGGTGATATTTTAAAATTGAAAAGCCATCCAAATGCCATTAAAGATTCTTTTGGAAGATTGCTTGTTGGTGCAGGAGTAGGTATAACATCAGATACCATGCAGCGTGTAGAAGCTCTGTATAAAGAGGGAGTAGATGTTGTTTGTTTAGATAGTGCACATGGTCATACAAAGGGAGTAATTGATATGTTGAAAGCAATTAAGAAAGTCCATAAAAATTTAGATGTTATAGCTGGGAATATTGCTACGGCAGAAGGGGCAAAAGCTTTAGCAGATGCAGGTGCCGATGCGGTGAAAGTGGGTATTGGTCCGGGTTCTATTTGTACAACAAGAATTGTGGCCGGTACAGGCGTACCACAAATTACTGCTGTTATGGAAGCAGCATCTGTATTAAAAAATAAAAACATAGGAATTATAAGCGATGGTGGAATTAGATATACCGGCGATATGGTGAAAGCCATTGCCGCAGGTGCTACTTGTGTAATGATGGGCAATGTTTTTGCCGGTACAGAAGAGAGCCCAGGCGAAACCATTATTTACGAGGGCAGAAAATTTAAGCAATACAGAGGGATGGGTTCACTGGGAGCAATGGCGCAGGGAAGCAGCGATCGATATTTTCAGGATGTGGAAGACGATATTAAAAAATACGTGCCCGAAGGCATAGAGGGCCGTGTAGCTTTTAAAGGAAATTTACAGGAAGTGGTGCATCAATATACCGGGGGTTTAAAAGCGGGTATGGGATATTGTGGAGCGGCAGATATTAAAGCTCTGCAGGCAAACGGAAAATTTGTAAAAATTACCAATGCAGGTATGAAGGAAAGCCATGCGCACGACATCGCCATCACAAAAGAAGCACCGAATTACAGCAGGTAGCACATTGCCTTTGGTGAAGTGATTTTTTAGACAGCGAATTAAAGCAGGTAGCACATCGCCTTTGGCGAAGTGATTTTCTGGACAAAATTTCTTTTTTTCCAAACAAAGAAGTAGTCCCGTAGGATTGAGGGATCATCATAATTGTATCATTCAATTGTACGGCATACCATTTTTCATCTTTAATTATGTAATCGACTAATTGCCGGTGATAAAGGTTTGATTAAAAAGATTTGATAGTAAAATAATCTTTTGCATAATCTATAAGATTTTCTTGCCCTTCGGGCTAGATAGATAGGGCTCTTTATTCATCTTTAATTATGCAATAAATTGTGCAATATAAAATCGACGTTGTACAAAAAATTATTAAACCAAAATTTTGAAAAAATCATTCTTCCGCTTTTTATGTATAAGTATACTGGCATTTTTACAAGTAACCAATGCTGCTGCACAAGATAGTTCCCGCATACGCATATCCTTACTCACCTGCACTCCCGGCGAAGAATTATACGCCACCTTTGGCCACAGCGCAATAAGAATTATAGACAGTAACAGCGTTACAGACCATGTATACAATTTTGGCACATTTAATTTTGATGATGCAGGCTTTTATTTAAAATTTACAAGGGGGCAATTAAAATATTATGTAAACGTAGAGCAGTTTGGCGATTTTAATTATAGTTATATAGCAGAAAACAGGGGTATTACGGAACAGGTTTTAAACTTTACTGCTGCAGAAAAAATAACCATTCACCGTGCTTTAATAGAAAATATAAAAGAAGAGAATAAGTTTTACATGTACGATTTCTTTTATGATAATTGTACCACAAGGTTGAGAGATATAATTGTAAAATACCATCATCCTTCACCGGTTCTTCCTGCTGTAATGCCCACTACCTATACTTTTCGGAATGCAATACACCAATATTTAGATAACAACCACAAGTACTGGAGCAAATTTGGAATAGATGTTTTATTAGGCGCACCAACTGATGCAGTAATGACAAATGCCCAACAGCAGTTTCTTCCAGAAAATTTAATGAAGGCGCTAGACTCTACAAAAAATACGGACATTGTTTCATCCTCAAAAAATTTGTATGTATTGGGGGAAACAAATAGTAAACCATCGCTCTTTACACCGTTGGTTTTATTTAGCTCCTTGTTATTGTCATTTATATTATTGAGTTTTTTAAAAACCAATGTGGCACAGAATATTTTGCGCAAACTTGATGCGTTTCTTTTTTTTGCAATCGGTTTACTTGGTGTAGTTTTAGTGTTTATGTGGGTAGGTACAAATCATATTATGACTAAAAACAATTACAATCTTTTATGGGCTTGGCCAATGCATATAGTGTATGCATTTGTCATTTACAAGAATAGCAAAAGGGTAAAAGCATATTCAATGTTGGTAACTGTGTTTCTTATATTGCTTTTATGCTGCTGGTTTTTTGTAGCCCAAAAAATGAACAATGCATTGTTACCATTAATTGTTTTAATGATCTGGAGAGCAGGTGCATCTATAAATAAGAAAAATGTATTTATTGAGAAACGCAATTAAAAAGCCTCATGTTATTATATAATTATTTGTATAAATTGGAGTAATTAGTGGCAAAACTCCTTTAAAAATTATTAAAGAATATGGAACAACATAAAAATATTTCTTATCAAAACACAGTTATTCATTATTCAATTTATGGCAAAGGCAAACCTGTAATGTTGGTACATGGTTTTGCAGAGGACAGCAGTGTTTTTAATGATCAGGTAATTTATCTCAAAGAAGATTATTTAGTGATTGTACCTGACTTGCCCGGAATTGGTAAATCTGAATTGCTGCATAAAGAAGATATTCAAATTGGTGATTATGCCGCCATTTTAAAAGCAATTGTTGATGAAGAAAAAATAAAATTTTTTACTTTGTTTGGACATAGCCTGGGCGGTTACATAACGCTTGCGTATGCCGAAAAATATGGTGAAACCTTAAATGCCTTTGGTCTTTTACATTCAAGTGCGTATGCAGATGATGAAGCGAAAATAGCTATACGAAAAAAAGCCATTCAATTTATCAAAGAAAACGGCAGCGGTGCATTTTTAAGGACCAGTATTCCAGGCTTATTTTTTAATGCCGAGAAAAGCAAAAATGAAATAAATGATCTTATTGAAATAGGAAATACTTTTAACCCAAAAGTTCTTATACAGCAATACAATGCTATGATTGCAAGGCCCGATACAACATTTATACTCAAAACATTTCAGCACCCAATATTGTTTTTAATAGGAGAACATGATAAGGCAATTCCATTTGCACATAGCCTTGAGCAATCACATTTACCTAAAACTGCGTACATACATATATTGCGACACAGTGCCCACATGGGTATGAAGGAAGAAGCAGAAAAAGTAAATAAAATTTTAGCTGAATTTTTACAATCTCTTTAATTCATCTTCATAGCAATACAGCATTATTGCTTAATTTAGTATCTTACTTATAACTATGAGGAAACCATTACTATTCATATTTTTAATTTGCAGTTTTC
>Ga0136636_10002272_pt1 | contig 11433 bp, 8 predicted proteins | sample AntDrymUQ8522106_2_FD_104653 | JGI IMG/M metagenome (GOLD analysis project Ga0136636, IMG submission 104653) | Polar desert sand microbial communities from Dry Valleys, Antarctica - metaG UQ852 (21.06) | ecosystem: Environmental > Terrestrial > Soil > Desert | place: Antarctica: Dry Valley... | reverse complement strand
GCCGACCGCTGGGCCAAGCACAAACCAGTTGCACCAAATGAGAAAAAGTGGTGTCTACACTGAAGGTACACACAATCCAACCGTCTACAAGCAAAATCGGACGAGTTCGTTGCCGGCTCCGGAGAAAACCGGAGAACTCTCGAATTCCCGCGAACATCTGCGATCAACCTCCGGGGTTATCCCGATATCCGCTTGGCACAGATCGATCAGCATTCCTCGTAGCTGCCGGTTCCCCTGGGTAGGAAAGCTCCGCTCAAAACGACCGCCGCCAGAGACCAAGGGGTCTCTGGCGGAGGAGCTTGGCAGGAACGTTCTGGGAGCCGGTCAGGCGGTCTCGCCGACGGCGTAGCGGACGAAGGCGAGGACGTTGGCCTTGGGCCCAAGGACGTCCTTGATCTTCTTGGTCGGGTCCATGACGAAGGGCTGCTCCATGAGGGCGAGCTCCTCGAAGAACTTGCGCATGCCGCCCTCGACGATCTTCTCGGCGATCTCCTTGGGCTTGCCGGACTCCATCGCCTGCTCGATGCGGAACTTGCGCTCCCTCTCGACGATGTTGGCGGGGATGTCCTGAGCGGTGACGCCCTTGGGCACCGGCACGGCGGCGGTGATGTGCATGCAGAGCTGGCGGAGGGTCTCCTCGTTGACAGAGCCCTCGGCCATGATGAGCACGCCGGTCTTGCCGTCGTGGTGGACGTACTTGCCGAAGGCGGTGGTGCCCATGTTGCCGGCGAACTTGTGCCCGCGGGCGAAGGAGACATTCTCGCCGGTGGAGATGCGGAGCTGGTCGACGAGCTGCTGGGCGTCGGGGAAGACCTTGACCTCGCCGGAGGCCTGGGTGAGGGTGGCGGCGGCGATGTTGTCGGCGACGGTGATGAACTGGTCGTTCTTGGCCGTGAAGTCGGTCTCGGCGCGGATCTCGACGATGGCGGCGGACGATTCCTGGGGGTGGATGGCGATGGCGATCCGGCCCTGGCCCGCGGCCCGGTCGGTCTTGGTGTCCATCTTGCCCTTCATGTTCTTGCGGAGGATGTCCTCGGCCTTGGCGATATCGCCAGCGGCCTCGACCAGGGCCTTTTTACACTCCATCATCGAAAGGCCCGTCTGGTTGCGGAGCCTCATCACGTCGGAAGCGGAAATCTCGGCCACGGGGAACCTCTTGGTGAAGCCTCCCGCCGGTGCGGGAGGGCGTGCTTTGGGTCGGAAACATTGGGAGCTTCGGAGAGAATAGCCCTTGCTACGTCGGACGCGGCAAGGGCTATTGGGGGACGGGGGTGCGCCGCCGGATTCATCCGGGCGGCGCGATGGATCAGGACTGGGGAGCGGACGGGGCGGCGGGGGCCGCTCCGGGCTCGTCCGCGGCCCGGAACTGGGTCCGGGTGGAGCGGCGACGCCCGTCGGCACCCGCTTGACCGCCGCGGCCACCGGGGCCGGCGGCCTCGTTGGCGCCCGACGGGCCGGAACCGGCTCGGCTGGCGGCGGCCTGCTCGCCTTCCTTGGCGCTCGCGCGGAGCTGCTTGCCCTCGTTGACGGCCAGGCAGAGCTCGCGGACGACCACGTCGATGGAGCGCATCGAGTCGTCGTTGCCGGGGATCGGGATGTCCACGAGTTCGGGGTCGGCGTCGGTGTCGATGAGGCAGATGGTCGGGATGCCGAGCTTGCGGGCCTCGCGCAGGGCGTTGACCTCGCGGTTGACGTCGATGACGACGATCGCGCCCGGGAGCTTGTCCATGCCGCGGATGCCGGCGAGGTTGCGGAAGATCTTGTCCTTCTCGCGGCGGAGCTGGGACTCCATCTTCTTGGAATAGGAGGCGAAATTATCGTTGCGCTCGACGGCCTCGAGCTCCTCGAGGCGCTTGAGGCGGGAGCGGATGGTGCGGAAGTTGGTCAGCGTGCCGCCGAGCCAACGCTCGATGACGTAGTGCTGCTTGACGTCGGCGACGCGCTGCTCGATGACCGAGCGGGCCTGGCGCTTGGTGCCGACGAAGCAGATGTCCTTGCCGTCGGCGACGGAGCGGGCGATGAACTTCTTGGCGAGCAGGAGGCCCTTGATGGTCTCCTTGATATCGATGATGTGGATGCCGTTGCGCTTGCCGTAGATGTAGGGGCCCATCTTCGGGTTCCAGCCGCTGGAGCGCTGGCCGAAGTGGATGCCGGCCTCGACCAGGTCCTGGACGAGCGAGCTTTGTGTGGGGGCGGTGGGTTGGGAGGCGACTGCGGACATGGGGGCGGATCCTTTCGTGCAGCGGCACCGGCAGAGGACGGTTCGACCCGGCTGCGTCGGAGGAGATCCGGGCAGCCCGGGCGTCGTACCCGAGGGCGCTTCAAGCGTGTGATGTCTCCGATCGGCGGGGTGCCGAACGGCGTGTGCTGTCTCGTGCGCGGCACCGGCCGCGAACCCCGACAGCCCGGCGTCGAACCCGCCGGAAGGCCGAGTATAGGAAGCGTGAGGGATGCGGCAAGCGCGGAAATCCGGGTTGGGTGGCGAGTGGTCCCCCAACCTCCTCCCGCAAGGTATGGGCTCTGTATGCTGCCAGTCGGGACCGGCGATGGCCGATGAAGGACGGGGTTGGGGTTGACTGAGCGGGGACGGGATTCCCTGAAAGAGGCGATGTCTGCATGCGGCACTTTGATCTGGTCGTGATCGGTTCGGGTCCTGGGGGTCAGAAGGCGGCGATCCAGGCCGCGAAGCTGGGCAAGCGAGTCTGCGTTGTCGAGAAGATGCAGTTTGTCGGCGGCGTGGCGATCAACACGGGCACGATCCCGAGCAAGGCGCTGCGAGAAGCCGTGCTGTCGCTCGTCGGGGCCAGGCAGCAGAACCTCGGGGAGTTTCAGTCGCTGGACCGAAAGACGCGGCTGAGCCGGCTGATCGAGAGCTGCCAGCGGGTGATCCGGGCGGAGATCGGTGTGGTGCAGCACCACTTCGGGTCAAATGGGATCGAACTGCTCCGCGGGGTCGCGAGCTTCGTGCAGCCGGACACGATCGTGGTCGAGGGCGAGCACTCGGTGGAGACGGTGGGGGCCGACCGGGTGCTCATCGGCGTGGGCACCACGCCCTCCAAGCCCGACAACATGTCGTTTGATGCCGACAAAATCATCACCTCCGACGAGCTGCTGAGCCTGCCCTATCTGCCCAGCGCGATGATCATCGTCGGCGGCGGCGTGATCGGGACCGAGTACGCGTCGATGCTCGCGGCGCTGGGCGTGCGGGTGACGCTGGTCGAGGGGCGCGGGCGGATCCTGGACTTTCTTGACGCGGAGATCGGCGAGGCGCTGCAGTATCACCTGCGGCAGGCGGGCATCACGCTGCGGATGGGCGAGAAGGTCGTGAGCATCAAGCGCGTGCCCATCACCGACCACCAGAGACCCAACAACGCCGACGGCGGCTCGACGGACCTGGTCGAGGCGATGCTCGAGAGCGGGAAGACGATCCGGGCCGATTGCCTGATGTACTGCGTCGGGCGGCAGGGGGCAACGACGCGGCTGCACCTTGAGAACGCGGGCCTGAGCGCCGACGACCGCGGCCGGATCAAGGTGAACGAGGACTATCAGACGGCCGTGCCGCACATCTACGCGGTGGGCGACGTGATCGGCTTCCCGGCGCTCGCGAGCACCAGCATGGAGCAGGGGCGGCTGGCGGCAGCACGGATGTACGGCGAACGCGTCGATTCCACGAGCGAGCTGTTCCCGTACGGCATCTACGCGATCCCGGAGATCTCGACGGTGGGCTGGACGGAAGAGAAGCTGACGGCGGCGGGCATCCCGTACGAGGCGGGGATCGCGCAGTATCGCGAGACGGCGCGCGGGCAGCTCATCGGCGACGACATGGGCATGCTCAAGATGCTTATCCACCAAGAGAGCGGGGCGGTGCTGGGGGTGCACATCATCGGCACCAGCGCAACGGAGCTGATCCACATCGGGCAGGCCGTCATGGCGTTCAAGGGGACGGTGGAATACTTCATCAACGCGGTGTTCAACTACCCGACGTTGGCCGAATGCTACAAGGTGGCGGCGTTCAACGCGCGGAACAAGCTGCGGGCGGCGTGAGGCGGGGCGGGGAATGCAGGGGGGTGGATGGTGAGGATCGTGCGGGGACTAAGCATGCCGAGCATGGGACCCACGCCGGGAATAGTAAAGATCTGTGCGTTGCTATTCATGCTCGTGCCGAGCGGGTGGGCGATCGCGCAGCCGGGGACGGCGGGAGCGGCGGCGGCGAGAGCGGCGTCCCCCGAGGCAACGCGGCGCGACAACGAACTGGTGCAGCAGCCGGCGCGGGTGCAGACGATGCTTGCGCGTGCGGGGTTCATGCCCGGGCTGATCGATGCCAAGGCCGGGCGGAAGACGCGGATCGCCGTGGAGTGGTTCCAGCGGCTGCGCGGGCTCGAGGTGAACGGGAACGTTGACGACTCGACACTGCGAGAGCTGGAGGCGTCGAGCGGGTGGACGGAGCAGACGCCGTGGACGCGGGTGTACGTGGTGACTGAGAAGGACGTCTCGCTGATCACCGGGCCGATTCCCGAGGACTGGAACGAGCGGGCGGCGATCGAGCTTTCGGGGTATGCGGACATGGACGAGCTGCTGGCCGAGCGGGGCTGGTGCTCGCTGGATCTGGTGCGGCGACTCAACCCGGGGGTGGTGCTCGGCGAGCTTGCGGTCGGCGCGGAGGTCATCCTGCCGGATGTCGGCAGGGCGAGCATCGGGCGCCTGGCGAGCATCGAGGTGGACCTGAGGGAGAAGCTCGTCAAGGGCATCGACGAGCAGGGGCGGGTGGTGTTCCTGACGCACTGCTCGATCGCGCGGGATGTCGAAAAGCGGCCGGTGGGGGAGCTGAGGGTGAAGGTCGTGGCGATGGACCCGGACTACACGTTTGATCCCAAGGCGTGGCCCGAGGTGACGAACGTAGAGCGGAGGCTGCGGATCGCGCCCGGGCCGCGGAACCCGGTGGGGAGTGCGTGGGTGGGGCTGGACCGGCCGGGGTACGGGATGCACGGGACGGTCCGGCCGCAGGACATCGGAAAGACCGGGAGCCACGGGTGCTTCCGGCTGGCGAACTGGGATGCAGTGCGGCTGGCCCGAGCGGTGAAGATCGGGATGAGCGTGGTGATCGCGGAATAGCTCTTTCGGCGGTCGCGGAGGGAAGGGCGTTCAGGTGGGCGGGGGCTCGGTGGGGCGGAGGACGGACGGGTCGTCGTCGCCCGGACGGCGCGGCGAGACGGAGGCGTCGTGACCCTCGAGCTTGTCGTGCGGCAGGCCGGCGTCGGCGCCGGTGGGGACGCGCGAGGCGGGGGGATCGCTGGCGGGAAAGGACATCTCGCTGGCCATCTCGACGGGGTCGTCGGACTGCGGCAGCCTGGGGGTGGTGCCGGCAAGCGGCGCGACGGGCTTGAGGGGTCGATCTTTGGCCATGCGGGGCTCCTCGGAAAGCCAGAGTGTGACCCGGCACGTGCGGCCAGCATGAAATACGCTCGTGGCGGGGAATCACCCGTGCCGATGGTGGGCCATGATGATGCTGACCCTGGGATCGAGCTTTCGACTGGCGGACTGGGGCGTCCTGGGGGCCTATTTGCTCATGCTCGTGTTCACGGGCTGGTGGTTCAGCCGGCGCGAGAGCAAGACCACGGGCGAGTACTTCCTTGCCGGGCGGCGGATGCCCATGTGGGCGGTGAGCGTCTCGATCATCGCCACGAGCCTGTCGGCCGCGACGTTCGTCGGCGCGCCGGAGCAGTCGTACGCGGGCGACCTGACATACCTCTCGACGAACATCGGCGGGATCATCGCGGTGATCATCGTCGCGTACGTGTTCATCCCGGCGTTCTACCGCAACAACTGCACGACGGTGTACGAGCTGCTGGAGCGACGCTTCGGGACTTCGAGCAAGGAGGCGACCAGCGCGGCGTTCATGATCGGCCGGCTCTTCGCCTCCGGGGCGAGGATCTACATCGCCGCGATCCCGCTCTCGATGATTCTGTTCGGCACGGACATCGCCCAGAGCCCTGGCTACATCTGGTACATGACGGCGGCGATCGCGGCGCTCGCCGCCGTCGGGACTTTCTACACGCTGTTTGGCGGGATCTCCAGCGTGATCTGGACCGACGTGATCCAGACGGTGGTGCTGGTGGTCGCGGTGATCGCGGCGATCGTGGTGCTGCTGGTGAAGATCGACCTGCCGGTGGGCGAGCTGGCCTCGGCCCTACGGTCGGCGGTGCCGGCGGGGGAGGCAACGGCGGGGGAGTGGGGCAAGCTCACGCTGCTGCGTCCGGGCGGCGAGCTGACGTGGAACCGCGGTTGGCAGGTGGATTGGTCGGCGCAGTTCACGCTGCTGACGGCGATCACGGGCTTCGCCCTCCTGAACATCGCGGCGTACGGCACGGACCACGACATGGTGCAGCGGATGCTCACGTGCAAGAACGCGATCCAGGGCAGCCGGAGCGTGCTCTGGTCGATGGCGCTCGGGATCCCGCTGGTGACGAGCTTCCTGCTCGTGGGGCTGTTGCTGTACGTCTACTACAACCGCACGTTCCTGGGCCTGAGCGGCCTGGTGGAGCCGGCCGAACTGGCGGCGCAACAGCCGACAAGCTCGAAGCACGTCTTTGTCGGCTTCATCATCAACGAGATGCCCGCGGGGCTCTCGGGGCTCATGCTCGCGGGGCTCTTCGCCGCGGGCGTCGGCTCGCTCACCAGCGCCATCAACGCAATGGCGGCGACGTTCATCAAGGATTTTTACACGCGCTGGGCACCCGGCCGCGGCGACAGGCATTATCTCGCCGCGGGACGCTGGGCGGTGGTCGGCTGGGGCGCGGCGCTGGCCGTCTTCGCGGTGCTGTGCCTGTTCTGGCAGAGGGCGAGCCCGGGCACGACGCTCATCGGGCTGGCGCTGGGCGTGATGACCTTCGCGTATGCCGGGCTGCTGGGCGTGTTCTGCACGGCGCTGTTCACCAAGCGCGGCAACGGGCGGAGCGTGGTGCTGGCGCTCATCACGGGCTTCGTGTCCATCGCGATGATGCAGGACTGGGCGTGGCCATACTGGACAAGCCTGCTGCCCATCGTGGGCGCCGATCTGTCGAGCGTGAAGCTCGCGTTTCCGTGGCACATGACGATCGGCTCGACGCTGGCGTTCGCGGTGTGCTTCGCCGGGCGGCCGGGGGCTGTCAAGGTGGCGAGCGCGAGCACCAGCGGGTGCCCGGCGTGCGGGTACGAGCTCGCCGGCCTGTCGGTGTCGAAGTGCCCGGAGTGCGGCGCGATGCGATCAAGCCGTGTTCAGGCCCCGGCGTGCTCGAGCGCGGGGGCGTGACCGGCGGGGCTGTGACGGGCGTCCTCTTCAAGTCTCAAGCGCTGAGCCGGCGGCAGGCGATCCAGCAGGCCCAGCTCCGCATAAGTGACAAGCAGCGATGCGGCCCACAGGCCGCGGTAGACCTTGTCGGCCTCTACGACCTTCTTGCCCATGACGTCTTCGAGCAGCGACTGCGGGTAGTCGGGCTTGACGGCGGCGGTCGACTTGGTGCCATACTGGCTCAGGTTGGAGGCGAAGATGCCGGCGGCGGAAACAGGAAGGAAGTCCTCGTATCGCAGGCCCTCTGCGCGGGCGTGGCCGAGCTTGACCAGCTCGTGGATGTTCGTCGTTAAAGTGGAGCCCTTTGCGGCGAGGCCCTTGGCGGTGGGGGAGTAGCGGGCATAGACAAGCTCGGATTCGAGCAGGCCCGTGAGGGTCTTGGGGAAGGGGGCGAAGGGGGCGGCGTAAAGCGCCTCGTAGGCCGCGAAGTCCTTCTTCGGGAGCGACGGGTCCTTCTCCCGCGCGGCGTCGGCCCTGGTGAGGCAGTCGTCGTAGAGCTTGCGGCCCTCGGTCGTGCAGGCGTAGAAGCGCTGCTCGATCTCGCCGAAGCGGGCGGTGTGGACGGCACTGGTCGTGGTGCCGTCGGGGTTGGTGAAGACGACGGGCTCGGTCAGGGCCTTGTACGCGTCCTGACGGAGCAGAACCGGCGTGTTCTCGGCGGGGCCTTCGGTGAAGTCCTTGAAGCCGGCGTGCTCGAGCGTCGCGAGGTTCAGGTCGGTCCCGGCGAGACGCTCCGCGAGGCTCGAGACGATTGCGCGTACATCGGTCGTCGTTGCGTTGCCCGTCGCGAAAGTCTCGATCTGCTCACGCGAGAGATGGCGGAAGCACAGGCGGAGAAAGTCGCGGTCGCCCGTGGTCAGCAGGCGGCCCAGGGCGAGCTCGGCTCGGGCGCGGAACGTGGCGTCGTCCATCTCGCCCATGCACCGCTTCATGGCGGCGGTATAGAGGTCCATGCAGAAGGTGTTGGGCGTGAGGTGGTTGAGGTGGTGGTTCTCGAAGCACGCAATATCTGCGGCGATCTTGAAGCCCGCGTCGCAAAGGTCCTTGTAGAGCTGATGGTCGCGGGCCCGGCCGGTCCACTTGAAGATTCGGCCGGTGCCCTCGCGGATGAGGTCGGCGGCGTCGTCGCTGGACAGGCCGCCCTGACGCTCGGAGGTCTCGATCAGGGCTTTGGCGCGGTCGGAGAAAACCTGCCGCTTCGCGAGCAGGGCCTCGATCCGAGCCTGGATCTGAGGGTCGAAGTACGAGGTCTGGAGGAGCGAGGTGAAGACGCGGTGCTCGGGGTTGAGCGTCGAGCGGAAGGCGGTGGCGATGATCGGCTGGCTCTTGGATCCCACCGAGGTCATGTCGTAGTAGTTGTGGGGCTGCATCGCGAAGCAGGCGAAGAAGCGGGCGATCCAGCGGTACTCGTCGGGGCGGCCAATGCGGATGGCCCCGTGCCGCTCGCCGGAGGTCTTGTCGAGCTGCTCGTCGGAAACTGCGAAGCCGCGGTGCATGCTGGCGAGCAGGTCGCAGACGGCCCGATTGCAAACGCGGTTGACCAGCAGACTCTTGTCGTACAGCGGGACTTCGATGCCGAACATGCGGGAGAGCTCGGCGAAGAGCCGGTTCTGCATCTGGGTCTGGTCGGCGAAACGGGCCGGGATCTGGGCGTGTGCGGCGGCGTGGGCGGCGTGAGTGGTCATGGTCGTGCCCCTGTATGGGTGCGGCAGGCGGAGAGAGCGAAGTCCTGGACGCGTAAGTATACAAAGCCGGGCACGGGAACCCAAGGAAGCGCGGGAAGCGGTAGAGCTGCCAACGCATCCAAGGTCGCCCCGGGGCGCGTTTGGAGGGCCGCGAATGAGGATCGGGCACCGTGCGGGCCATCAACCCGGCCGAAGTGGTTGATTCACGTCGAGCCTCGCCAACGATCCCCGAGTGAACCCCTGGATCCGACCCGGCGTGCAAGCGGCGACACCTGCGAGGTGGTGGGCGGTGGTGCTGGCGGGGCTTGCCCATGGCGTGCTTTTGGGGGCGAGCCTGCCGCCGGTGGGTGTGTGGGTGATGGCGCTGGTGGCGGTCGTGCCCCTGGTGTGGGCGGGGTGCCGGTCGGCGAACCGGCCGATGGTGGGGGGGCTGCTGGCGGGGCTGGGGACGCTGCCGATCTGGTTTTATGAATCGTACTGGCTGGTGAACGTGACCGCGCCGGGGTATCCGGGGCTGGCGGTGTACCTGGCCCTCTACCCGGCGCTGTTTGTCTGGCTCGTGGGCGTCGTCCGGCGGGTGGATTGGCCGGTGCCGATGGTGCTGGCGGCGCCGGTGCTATGGGTGATGCTCGAGGTCTTGCGGGGCGAGCTGGTGATGACGGGGTACGCGTGGTATCTGCTCGGGCATCCGCTCATCGACGCACCCGCGCTCGCGGCGCCGGCCTCGCTCTTGGGCGTGTACGGCGTGTCGTTTCTGGTCGCGGCGCTGGGGGGGGCCGTGGCGGACGCTTCGGGGTGGAGCGGCGTGCACCGGCCTGTCGGCGGCGCGGGCGCGCTGGTCACGCTCGTGCTCTGGGCCATCCTTTCGCTGGCCGGCCGGCCCGGGGCCGAGAGCCCGGCGGCCCGTGATGTGCGCTTCGGCGTTGTGCAGACCAACCTGCCCCAGAGCAATAAGGTCGGTTGGGGCTGGAGCGACCGGATCAAAGAGTTTCAGCGGTTCGCCGAGCTCACCCGGCAGGCGGCGGCGGGGCCGGACGGGCCGTTGCAGTCGGACGTGGTCGTATGGCCGGAGACGATGTTCCCGGGCATGACGCTCAATCCGGAGGCCGTTGAGACCGAGCGGTCCTTAGGGCTGAGCTTTGGGGTCAAGGGCGAGGCAGCGCTCAAGTTCGCGCCCGGGGGCCGGCTGGAGGCGACGCGCTTTGCTGATGAGATCGTCAAGCTGCAGCGAGAAATCGGCATACCGATGCTCGTGGGCGCTATCGGGGTTGAGGGGGACTATCGCCGCTGGCTTGTCGAGCGGCTGGGACCGGAGGAGGTCGCGCCGACTCCGGGCCTGATCCGGCGATTCAACAGCGCACTGGTCATCGGCGACGGCGAGGTCCAGCGGCGCCGCTATGACAAGCGGGAGTTGACGCCGTTTGGCGAGGTGATCCCGTACGTCTGGCGGTTCCCGCGAGTTCAGCAGTGGGTGCTGGGCCTCGGGGCCGCGGGGATGAGCTTTGACCTCGTGCCCGGCGGTCTGGCGGCGGGGCTGGATGTTCCGGTGGGCGGTCGGAACGTGCGGATGGCGACGCCAATCTGCTTCGAGGCGACCAAAGCGGAACTGTGCCGCACGCTCGTGAGGGGGGATGGAAGCGGGCGGGCGAGCGTGCTGGTGAACCTCTCCAACGACGGCTGGTTCGGCGACTTTGATCCCGGCCGTGCCCAGCACCTGCTCGCGTCGCGCTGGCGGTGCGTCGAACTGGGCGTGCCGATGGTGCGGGCGGTCAACACGGGCTACTCGGCGGCGATCGACCGGCGGGGCGTCCTGACGCAGACACGGCTGGCGGATCAATCCGCCGGGCCGTCGCGGGTCGACGGCGTGTTGCTGGCCAGTGTGCGGATCGACCCGGACCGGCCAACAACGATGTTCGAGCGCGTCGGGCTGGGTCCGGCGATGGCGGTGAGTATTCTGGGGGGGATCGGGTCGGTCACGCTTCTGCTCCGGCGCCGGCGGATCGTGCGCGCCGGGGGATGATCACGCGGCGGGCCCCGGCGGACCGATTGGGAACCCGATGGATCGGCAGCTAACTTCCTGGAGACGGACCGGTATGCCTAGCGGACTGCGGATCGTGAGCCTGGTGGGACTGTCGGCCGTGGTCTCCTGCACGGCGGCGTGCGAGGGCACGCCGGGTGGACGGAAGATCGGTGTCCGTCCGGGAACCAGCAGCGCCCAGATCGCGGCGGCCAAGGACCGCGAGCGGGAACGCGACGAGGGGGCGAGCGAGGAGGTCCAGCCGATCGGGCTGGAGCCGGCCGCCCGCCCGGAATCGCCCGCGACGGGCCGGCAGGCTAAGCCCCGCGACACCGCGACGGCACCGGCTCCGCAAGCCCCACCCGCCCCAACCACACCCCCGGCCCGGCCGCGAGGAACCCCCG
>Ga0136636_10002268_pt1 | contig 11452 bp, 9 predicted proteins | sample AntDrymUQ8522106_2_FD_104653 | JGI IMG/M metagenome (GOLD analysis project Ga0136636, IMG submission 104653) | Polar desert sand microbial communities from Dry Valleys, Antarctica - metaG UQ852 (21.06) | ecosystem: Environmental > Terrestrial > Soil > Desert | place: Antarctica: Dry Valley... | reverse complement strand
CCGGCCGACGCGGTTGCCAGAACCCGGCGGTTGAAACCGCGTCGGCCGGGCCTGCGGCCGCGCGTCGGCGCAGGCCGACGCGTCCGGACCCGCCCGCGCAGGCGGGCGCCCGGCGCAGCGCGCTGTGGGGGCGCGCGTTCACGCGCCCGCCTCCCGACCATGACGTAGCCCTACCTCAGCCCTTGTCCCCTTGTCTTACTCGCCGCAGCAGGCGAAGGGCGGCTCAAATGGGGCGCCGCTCTCCACCACATCGCGGGCGCGCACCCAGCCCAGATCCCAGTCGCCGCCGTGGGTAAAGACGAGCAGCCAGCCCTCGCGCTCGGCCATCGGCACCAGGGCCTGGTTGGGCGGGAGCATGCGCTGGATGGGGCTCTGGGTGTCGGGCCGGTCGAGCAGCGGCAGCTCGGCGCCTACGCTGCGCACCATGGTGCGCAGCGTAGGCGCGCGCAGCGCCGCGTTGGCGGGATGGTTCGCGCGCAGGTAGGCCAGTACTCCCTCCGCGATGCCGCGTCCGATCAGGTCGGGCCGCTCAAAGAGCAGCTTGCGGTCGGCCGGGTGCGTCATAAAGCCGCACTCGACGATCACGGCGGGCGTGGTGGGCGCCACGCTGTGCCAGTAGCGGTAGGATGCGAAAGCGTAGTAGGCCCGCATATCGTACGAGGCGCCTTGTGCATCATCAGGCAGCCCAGTGATGGCCGGGTAGCTCGCGCTCACAGCGGCGGCCAGCGCCTCTGACGCAGTCGAGGCTCGGAAGGGGGTCGCCACCTTCCAGCCGCGCCGCGTGGCGGCCTGCGCGCCGGTCACGCCGTCGACGTGAATAGAGACGAAGGCGTCGGCGCTGTAGCCAACCGGCACCGTGGCGGGCAGCAACTCCACCACGACTCCGGCCGCCTCCAGCACGGCCTTGGCCTGCTCGGCGATCAGCATGTTCAGCTCCCACTCGTCGTAGCCGCCGTAGTAGGCGCCGGAGAACTTGCGCAGCCGTCGCTGCTCCTCGGGGTGATCCTCGATCTTCCAGTGGCCAACCTGGAGCCCCACCCGTGGCGGCGCCGTCGGGTCCGGGGTAAGCGTGGGCGGCGCGCGGGTTGTGCTTGGCGCCAGCGTGGGCGGCGCGGGGGTTGTGCTTGGGGCTGCGGTGGGCGTGGGCGGCGCGGGGGTCGCGCTTGGCGCCAGCGTGGGCAGCACGGGCGTTGCGCTCGCCACACGCGCCACGCTCGCCGCAGCGGGGGGGCCTGCGCACGCTGCCAGCAGCGCAACAGACAGCAGCAGCATGGCGAGGGAACGTAGCTTGCCCCCCAGCGCGCTGCTCGGACTCGACCGGTAGGGCATCGGGCGCGCTCCTCAGGCAGGCCAGGATGACGACGCGCCGATTATACTCGACCTTGTATGCGGGGCGCTTCGTCTGTCTCTCACCCCCCAACCCCCGCTCCCTGAGCACGTAGCGTTACCCAGATCTGGCGGGACGCCCGAGCCCTTTGGACCACGAACGGCGCGAACGGCTGCGAACCCGACCACGCCCGCTCGGATGCGTGCCCGTCACCGCACCCCTGCGCCCGCGTGATCCTACCACGTCGCGCCCGGCGGCGTTGCGCGTTCGCGCCCTTCGCACGCGTGCGTTCGCGCCGTTCGCGGTCCAGACGGCTTTGGGGGCGCCCAGGCAGCTGTGGGTAACGTGATGCCCTGAGGGAGAGGGGCCGGGGGTGAGGGCCGTTAGCGGCCTTGTATCAGCCCCGAGCCTTGAGCCGTTCGAGCAGCCCAACGGCGTGCTCTGGCCCAGGCAGGGCGGCGATCTCACTTTGCAGGCGCTTGGCAGCCTGGCGATAGCCTGGCTCTTGCAAAACTTGTGTCACGGCCGCACGCACCGCCTGAGGCGTAGCCACTAGCGCGTCGAGCACCTGCGCCACCCCAAGCGCCTCGCAGCGCGCCGCGTTCAGCGGTTGGTCGGCGCCCAGCGGGATCACCACCAGCGGCAAGCCGTGCGCCAGCGCGCCCATCACGCTGCCCGAGCCGCCGTGCGCCACAACCAGATCGCAGTAGGGCAGCAGCGCTCCCTGGGGGATGTAGCGCTCGATCTGGACGTTCGGCGGCTGCAGGCCAAGCTCCGCAGGGTCGATGTCGCGGCCCACCGTGACAATCAGGTTGATCGGCAGCTCGCGTAGCCCTGCGAGCACGCGCTGAAAGAGATCGCCGGACTCCATGTTGAACACGGTGCCAAGCGTGAAGTACACGCTCGGCGCATCAGGCAACTGTGCCACCCACGCCCGCCCGGCGGCTCCCGCTGGATCCAGCGCGAGCGGGCGGAAGGCGTGGGCCGTGGCGGGCAGCGGAAAGGCGGGATCGCGGTAGCTCGGCGGGAAGGGCGACAGCACGAGGTGGCGACCGAGCAGCGCAAGCGCGGGGTCGGGCGGCAGGCCGTGCTCCGCGCGCAGCTCGTCCAGCGGTTCGGCGACAAGCTCGGGCCGCACGAGCGAGCCCGCAGCGATGACGAGCACGGTCGCATGCGGCAGCCCAAGCCGCTCCGCAACAATCATCGGGCCAAAGTCCAGCTCCTCGCACACCAGGATGTCGGGCTGCCACGCAGCGCACAGCGGGAGTAGGCCCATCGCCCGCTCGCGTGCGATGCGGCGGCCAAAGCCATTGCTCACCGCCCGCAGCTCCTGCTCCATGTTGATCGCAGCCAGCGGGAGCCGCTTGGGCGTGAGTCCGACATCCGACCCTGCGGCGAAGGCAAGGAACCCGAGCGCCTCAACTTTCGGCAGCATCCAGGGCCGACCCACGAAGGCCACAGTGTGGCCTGCGGCCTCGGCAGCGCGGGCCAGCGGCACGAGCGGCTCCAGGTGGCCGTTGCCACCCGCGAAGGTGAAGAGCATTCGCACGGCGCTCGCCCTGCTTTTCGACGCTGCCGACCAGTTGTACGCTACCCGTTGGACCTGCCCAGGGTGGAGAGGAACTCGATGTTCGACTTCGACTTCGCCATGCGCGCCAGCATCAGCTCGGTGCCGTCGTTATCGCCGACCATGCTCACCATGCGGCGCAGCGCATAGGTCTGGCGCAGCGTCGTGGCGTCGAGCAACAGCTCCTCGCGGCGGGTAGAGGAGCGCTGGATATCGAGCGCGGGGAAGATGCGCTTCTCGGCCAGCTTGCGGTCGAGGTTGAGCTCCATATTGCCGGTGCCCTTAAACTCCTCGAAGATCACATCGTCCATCTTGCTGCCGGTATCGACCAGGCAGGTGGCGATGATCGTGAGCGAGCCGCCCTCCTCGATCGCGCGGGCCGAGCCGAAGAAGCGCTTGGGCGGGTAGAGCGCGGCCGGATCCATGCCGCCGGAGAGCGTGCGGCCGCTGGAGGGCATAGCGATATTGTAGGCGCGCGCCAGGCGTGTGATCGAGTCCATCAGGACCACGATATGCCGCCCGTGCTCCACCTGGCGGCGGGCGCGCTCAAGCGTCAGCTCGGCCACCTTGATGTGGTCCTCGACGGGCTCGTCGAAGGTGGCGGCGATCACCTCGCCGTTCACCGAGCGACGCATGTCCGTCACCTCCTCGGGGCGCTCGCCCACCAGCAGCACAATCAGCTGGACTTCAGGGTTGTTGCTGGTGATGCCGTTGGCGATCGCTTTGAGCAGCATGGTCTTGCCGGCCTTGGGCGGAGCCACGATCAGGCCGCGCTGCCCGCGACCCACCGGGGCGATCATATCGACCAGGCGGGTGGCGAGAATGTTGGGCTCGGTGGCGAGCATCATCTGCTCGTAGGGATGCACCGGCGTGAGGCGCTCGAAGATCGGGCGCTTCTGGGCCTCATCGCTGGGCATGTCGTTCACTTGCTCCACCCAGAGCAGCGACGGGTAGCGCTCGCCCTCGCGCGGCGGGCGCACGCGGCCCGCGATCATGTCGCCGGTGCGCAGCCCAAAGCGGCGGATCTGCGACTGAGCGACATACACATCCTCGGGGCCAGGCAGCAGGCGCGGCCCGCGCAGGAACCCAAAGCCCTCGGGGCCAATCTCAAGCACACCGCTGCCTACAGCGGTGGCGACATTGTCTGGTGTCTGGGTGCTATCAAGGCTCAATGCGGGGATAGGCACAGCACCATTGGAGGGCGTGGCGTCGTCCGCCGCGATGCCCTTCTTCGATAGACGTGGCATAAGAACTCATACTCCTTGTTGTAGGGGTTGTGTGAAGGGTTATACGCTGCTCGCACTGGATCTGATAACGAGCGAGCAACATACGTGCCACAGTGGCACAACCGACGTGAGGCGGCAGCGCCGCCGTCTCACGTCGAAGAGGGCAATAGTGGAGGGCCGGGGGAAGCGTGTGCGCAGGGCAAAGCGACGTCAGGCGACGGCGGGCTCGGTGCTGTCGGGCAGAAGCTCGTCGTCGTCGGAGACGGGGACCTCCGCGGCCTCCGCGGCCTCCGCGGCCTCCGCGGCCTCCGCGGCCTCATCCAGAGCAGGCTGCTCGCCGTTCTCCAGATAGCCGAGGGCCAGCAGGCGGACGCGGATCTCGTCCACGCCCTTCGGGCCCAGGTTGCGGATACCCTGGAGCGCACGGTCGTCTAGCTCCAGAAGCCGCCCAATGGTGGTGATGTCGGCGCGGCGCAGGCTGTTGTAGGTGCGCGTGCTCAGGCCCAGTTCGTCGATGGTGCGGTTGAAAACATCGGCCGGGATGGCGCGACCTGTGGGCGCGGGCACCTCAGCCACAGGCTCGGGCTGGTCGAAGATCGCGATCCGCCCGAAATGCTGGGCGAGCACCTGCGCGGCGTGGCCAAGGGCGTCGCCGGGCTTGATCGTGCCGTCTGTCCAGATCTCGAGGATTAGCCGGTCCAGAGGGTCGGCGCCATTGTCGGGCACCTGCTCCACCAGGAAGTTCACCTGGGGCACCGGGTTGAACAGGGCGTCGATGGCGATCTCGCCGATGTTCAGACCGCTGTTGTTATCTGCCAGGCTCGTGCCGCGCCCGCGCTCGGCGGTGAGCTGCAGCTCCACCACAGAGTCGTCGTCCAGCGTGCAGATGTAGTGCTCCGGGTTCACGATCTCAACCGTGCTGGGGGCGTCGATGTCGCTGGCGAACACGGGGCCGGGGCCGCGCTTCACGAGCTGCATCGTCACGGCGCGCTCGGAGTAGGAGCGCAGGCGGATGCCCTTCACGTTCAGCACCAGCTGGGTGCCATCCTCGATCACGCCGGGGATCGTGGAGAACTCGTGGATCACGCCGCCCATCTTCATGCGGGTGACGGCGGCGCCCGGGATCGACGAGAAGAGCACGCGCCGCAAGGCGTTGCCGAGCGGGCCGCCGTGGCCCGGCTGAAGCGGCTCGATCGCGAACCGGCCGTAGTTGATGCCTGCCGCTACAAGTTGTACCCGCGGTTGGGCGTTTACCGAATCAAGTTTTTGCATGGCGCTCGTCTGTTACTCCCCTCGCTCAAGGTTCCGCTCATGAAATGCCAACGTGGGCGCCCGCTGCTGCGTCGCCCATCGGATCAAACTGTTTTAATTGCATCCAGCACCACCGCATATTCTAGCACAGATCGCTACATTGGCGCAAACTGCGATCACAGCATGCTCAACTATAGAACGACGCTATCGCCGAACTCTGGCAGCTCGCAGCGGATGCCGTAGCGCGCCTCGATCTGGCGAGCCAGGGGCGCACGGCCACGCTCCTCACCGTGGGTGAGCACCACTCTCGGCCCCGTGGCGGCCATCGGCTCCAGCCAGGCCAGCAGCTCCGACTGGCCGGCGTGGGCGCTCAGCCCATTGATGGTATGCACTGAGGCGCGCACGGCGATCGGCTCGCCGAAGATCGGCACGGTCTGCTCGCCCTCCACCAGCGCCCGGCCCAGGGTGCCCGCCGCCTGGTAGCCCACGATCAGCACCGCCGTCTCGGGCCGCCAGAGATTGTGCCGCAGGTGGTGCAGGATGCGCCCGCCGGTACACATCCCCGACCCCGCGATGATCGCGCAGGGGCCATGTACGTCGTTCAGCGCCCGCGACGCGTCGCTGGTCTCGCAGGCCACCAGGGTGGCAAGATCGCGGCGCAGCTGCTGCCGCTCCCGTTCATCGTCCAGCTCCTCGTCGGCCAGCTCCGGGTGCCTGAGGTAGATCGCACTGGCCTTGATCGCCAGCGGGCTGTCGAGGTAGATCGGGAAGGGCGCCACGACGCCCTGGTGGAACAGCTCGGCCAGGTAGTAGATGATCGTCTGGGCACGCCCCACGGCGAACGCGGGGATGAGGATCTTGCCGCCACGTTTGGCCGCCGCGCGCACCACTTCAGCGAACTCGGCCTCGGTCTCCGCGATCGGACGGTGATCGCGATCGCCGTAGGTCGACTCAAGAAAGACCAGATCTGCCCCGGCGATGCGGCCGGGGTCGCGCAGCAGTGCCGCGCCCTGGGGGCCAAGGTCGCCGGAGAAGACCACGGTTTTGGTGCGCCCCTCGTCCTCAATGGTCAGCTTGATGCTGGCGGAGCCGAGCACGTGGCCGGCCTCCACCAGCTCCGCGCTGATGCCGGGGGCGACCCGCACGGGCTGGTCGTAGGGCAGGGGTTTGAAGCGCGGGAGTAGCTCGCGCAGATCACGCTCGCTATAAGGCGGCTCCAGCGGTTTGAGGCCAGCGCGCTCGCGGCGGCGGTTGGCGCGGCGCGTATCGTCGGCCTGGAGCCCGGCGCTGTCGTGTAGGAGGATCTCGGCTGTCTCCAGCGTGGCGGGGGTGCCGTAGACCGGGCCCCGGAAGCCTGCGGCGGGGAGCAGCGGCAGGCGCCCAATATGATCGATGTGGGCGTGGGTGAGCAGCACGGCGTCCAGCGTCTGCGCGTCGAGGCCTGGCGGCACCACATTGCGCTCGTCGTCGTTGCGGGCACCCTGGAACATGCCAAAATCCACGAGCACGCGCGCCTGAGAAGTGCTCACAAGATAGGCCGAGCCGGTAACCTCGCCGGCCGCGCCGAACAGCGTGACACGCATACGGGCCTCCTGGGGGTAAGTGTCGGGACATTGTACGACAGTTTGCTGGCAGACTGGGAGCTGGAAGCGGCCACCTTGACAGGCCCATTGATCGCACAGCATGATAGTTGTGCGTAGATCTGCGAAGCGAGGAGGAGCGCATGGGCGAGAGCGGGCAGCAGCACACCGTGTTCGGCGACAATACCTTTGACGGTTACGGGCAGCTGATGGAGGCGGCCGGGCGGCGCGAGCCGATCACGGTGGCGGTCGCCCACCCCTGCGACGCCGCCGCCCTTACCAGCGCGGTAGACGCGGCAAAGGCGGGTCTGATCACGCCGATCCTGGTTGGGCCACAGGCCAAGATCCGCGCCGGGGCCGAGGCGGCCGGGCTTGATCTCGCAGGCTACCGGATTGTGGATGCGGAGCATAGCAACGACGCGGCGGCCAAGGCCGTGGCCCTGGTGCGCGCCGGCGAGGCCGAGGCCCTGATGAAAGGCAGCCTGCACTCCGACGAGCTGCTGGGCGAGGTGGTACACGCCACCACTGGGCTGCGCACAGGCCGCCGGATCACCCACTGCTTCATTATGGATGTGCCGACCTACCCGAAGCCCCTGATCATCACCGACGGCGCCGTGAACGTGGCCCCAGACCTGAAGGTGAAGCGTGACATCGTGCAGAACGCGATCGACCTGGCCCACGTGCTGGGCATCGAGCTGCCCCTGGTGGCCATCCTCGCCGCCGTGGAGACGGTGAACCCCGACATGCAGGCCACGCTCGACGCGGCGGCGCTCTGCAAGATGGCCGACCGAGGCCAGATCACGGGCGGCATCCTGGATGGGCCGCTGGCCTTCGACAACGCGATCAGCATGGAGGCCGCGCGCACCAAGGGCATCCGCTCGCCCGTGGCTGGCCAAGCCGACATTCTGGTGGTGCCCGACCTGGAGGCCGGCAACATCCTCGCCAAGCAGCTCACGTTTCTCACCAGAGCCGACGCGGCGGGCATCGTGCTTGGCGCCCGTGTGCCGATTATCCTTACCAGCCGCGCCGACAGCGTGCGCTCGCGCATGGCCTCCTGCGCCGTCGCGGTGCTGCTAGCCTACGCTCGGCGCGAAGCGCAGGCTGCGTAGCTTTTGTCTAGCTTCCGGGAAGGTAAAAGGAGCCATGATGACAAAAGCGATCCTGGTGCTCAACGCTGGCTCGTCGAGCGTCAAGTTTACTGTATTCGACCACACGGCGGGCCACGAGCTCGCCGTGCGCTACAGCGGGCTGATCGAGGGCATCGGCACGAGTCCGCGCTTCCGCGTGAAGGACCGCGAGGGCGCCCTGATCTACGAGGCGAGCTGGGAGAATCCGCCGCCTGGCCAGGGTCACGCCTTTGCCCTGGGGCAGCTTGCAGCGTTTCTCGACCCGCGCCTGCTAGAAGCTGGCCTGATCGGTGTGGGCCACCGCGTGGTGCATGGCGGCCCCACCTTCAGCGCCCCCGTGCGGATCGACGCTGAGGTCCTACGCACGCTGGAGAGCTACATCCCGCTCGCGCCACTGCACCAGCCGGCCAATCTGGCGGGCATCGGCGCCGCGCTCGACTTTCTGCCGGGCGTGCCGAACGTGGCCTGCTTCGATACCGCGTTCCACCGCCAGCACCCGCCCGAGGCCGACCGCTACGCGCTGCCGGAGGAGCTGTACGCCGAGGGTGTGCGCCGCTACGGCTTCCACGGCCTATCGTACGAGTATATCGCCAGGGCCATGGGCACGGTGGCGCCCGAGATCGCAGGGGGCAAGGTGGTGGTGGCCCATCTGGGCAACGGCGCCAGCATGTCGGCTCTCAGCGGCGGGCGCAGTGTGGAGAATAGCATGGGCTTCACGGCCCTGGACGGGCTGCCGATGGGCACGCGCTGTGGTCAGATCGATCCTGGCGTGCTGCTCTACCTGATGCAGGCGAAGGGCATGGACGCTAGGCAGATCGAGGATCTGCTCTACAAGCGCTCGGGCCTGCTTGGCATCTCCGGGGTGAGCAACGACATGCGCGACCTGGAGGCCAGCGCCGAGCCGCGTGCCGCCCTCGCGATCAGCTACTTTGTGTACCGGATTGTGCGTGAAACAGGCGCGATGGCTGCGGCTATGGGCGGGCTCGATGGGATCGTCTTCACGGCGGGGATCGGGGAGAACGCAGCAGGCCTGCGCGAGCGGGTTTGCCACAGCCTGGCCTGGCTGGGCCTGGAGCTGGACACCGAGGCCAACGCGCTTCGGGGGCCGCGCATTAGCGCGCCGGGGAGCCGCGTGGCCGCCTATGTGATCCCCACCGACGAGGAGCGCATGATCGCGCAGCACACGCTGGCTACCCTGAGCGGAGAGCGTAGAGTGTAGAACGGCGGAAAGCGCGTTCCGGGGCTAGATGGCAGCGCGGGTGGTGGTTAGCTGGCGAGGCGGGCGAGCCAGGCGCCGAGCAGCACGCAGAGCAGGCCGCCGAGGACGGAGGCGGCGATGTACAGTGTGGCGGCGGGCCATTGGCCGCGCAGGGCGAGGCTGTAGGTCTCGTAGCCAAAGGCCGAGAAGGTAGTAAAGCCGCCGAGCAGGCCCGTGACGAGTAGTAGGCGCAGGGGCTCGCTGAGGGCGAGGCGTTCGGCGGCCAGCGTGAGAATTAGTCCGATCAGCAGGCAGCCGAGCAGGTTGATCAGTAGCGTGCCATAGGGAAAGCCGGTGCCGAGCCGCGCCGCGAGCCAGGCGCCAAGCAGGTAGCGGCAGACCGCGCCGGTCGCGGCGCCCCCAGCCACGGCTAGCAGATTGACGCTCACAGTGTGTAGTTCCTTGCTTGTCGCATGGGCCTTTTTGCGGGGGCTGCCGCCCAGCAAATTATAGCGTAGCCTACGCCGACCCCAGCAGCGCCAGCAGCGCCTCCTCGGCGGGGTCGAGGCCGGGTATGGGCTTGGCGCGATCCATGCGCTCGTGGAGGGTTCCATCAAGGTAGGCATCGATCACCAGCGGGTGGATGTAGCAGCGTCGGCAGATCGTGGGGGTATTGCCGAGCGCGGCGGCCACTTGCACGATCATCTCGTTCACCTGGTGCCGCGCGTCGCGCTGCCGCTCCTCGGGCGGCGCATCGCGCAGTAGGCCCGCCGCGATAGCGCTGCCCGCCCAGGTGCGAAAATCCTTGGCGCTGAACGGTTGCCCGGTGAGCTCGCGCAGGTAGGCGTTGACATCGGAGGAACTGGTAGCCTGCGCTACGCCGTCGTCGTCGAGGTACTGGAAAAGCTGCTGGCCAGGGAGATCGCGGCAGCGCCCCACGATCGTGGTCAGGCGCCGGTCGCTCAGGCCGATGCTATGGCGCACGCCACTCTTGCCCTTGAAGGCGAAGCGCAGTTTGTTGGCCCCTATCTTCACGTGTTGGTCGCGCAGGGTGGTAAGGCCGTAGGACTTATTGTCGCGGGCGTACTCTGGGTTGCCGACACGGATATGGGTGCGCGCCAGCAGGCTTACAACTGCGGCGAGCACCTTAACGCGCGGGAGGCCCCGCAAAGCGAGGTCGGCGTCGAGCCGCTCGCGCAGTGCGGGCAGCGCTTGTCCAAAGGCGCGTAGCCGCTCGTACTTCGTCTCGTCGCGCGTTGTGCGCCAGCGCTGGTGGTAGCGATACTGCTTGCGCCCCTTTGCGTCGCGGCCGGTGGCCTGTAGGTGCCCAGCGGCGTCGGCGCAGATCCAGACCTGCTGCCAGGCGGGCGGGATGCCGAGCCGCCTGATGCGCAGGAGCTCGGCCTCGCCGCGTAGCGCGCGCCCGCCAGGGGCACGGTAGCGGTAGCCATCCTCGGCGGGCTCGCGCGTGATGCCGGGCTCGTCTCCATTGACATAGCGTAGGCCGGCGGCGGCCGCAGCGTCGGGTGATGGCGCTAGCTCGCATTCCTCCAGAGGCTCCTTTTCAGTCGCCGTCATGGTCCTCCTCTTCATTCGGTTTACGCTGCTTTATGCACATGCTATGCCAGGGGATCGCTGCGCCTGTGGCTGGTTGAGCTGCACGACGGTCTGTCGTTCGCTCTGGTAATCCCCAAGCTCTACAATCCACAGTGGAGTAGCCTACTAATAAAAGGGAGGTTAACGACTAGCTACCAGGCGCCTCGCCCATCTCAGGTCGATCTCATCGGTTCATCGCACTCATTCAGATTACCTGTAACCAGCCGAGATCTCTACCATCCCTAGAGGCACCATGGACCCTCTCCCCGGCGCTGATATTCCGCCGTCCATCGCTCGGCGCGCGCGCCGCCGCACTGTGGCGGGGCAGTCGCTCCCCGAGTATGTACTTACGATCTTTCTTGTGGCCCTGCTTACCCACGGTATCGCCGGGTCGGTTGGCCGTGGTGTGGGCGAGGTCTTCAATACGCTCGACCAGGCTCTGGCTGGCAGCCCCGTCGCACAGCAGCCGCCTGGCAACCCGCCTGGCAACCCGCCTGGCAACCCGCCTGGCAACCCGCCTGGGAACCCGCGTGGCACACCGCGTGCCAGCCCGCCTGGCAGGCCGCCTGGCGACGCGCCT
>Ga0136636_10002267_pt1 | contig 11454 bp, 9 predicted proteins | sample AntDrymUQ8522106_2_FD_104653 | JGI IMG/M metagenome (GOLD analysis project Ga0136636, IMG submission 104653) | Polar desert sand microbial communities from Dry Valleys, Antarctica - metaG UQ852 (21.06) | ecosystem: Environmental > Terrestrial > Soil > Desert | place: Antarctica: Dry Valley... | reverse complement strand
GGGCACATGCACCATGACACAGCTTCTTTCAGCGCAGCCGCCGACGTCGTCAATCCGTGCCAACCCAGCTCTCAGCCCATCACAATGAAGCACTCACTCGTTCGCGTGGTCGCCACGATTACGCTGGCTCTGCTCTCACTCGCGACACCCGCCGCATCGCAGGGCACGCCGGACGCTGCCAGCTCCAACTCTGCGGATGCCGTCATCCGCAGCATGGTCGGCCGACTGGACTTCGATCGCTACAAGGCCACCGTCAAGGGCTTGACCGCCTTTGGTGATCGACGCCAGGGCACGGATCGCAACCGCGCCGCAATCGACTGGATCGAGGCACAGCTGAAGAGCTACGGCTGCACGAACACCGAGCGGATTACCTACGACTACCAGCCGCCCGCTCCGTTCGCGCAACCGGCGGGGGCATCGCTCGCTGCCGTGCCAGCGATCCGTCGCGAGCAGGGCGGCGGGCGCTCACGCGGCATGCGCACGAGGACCGGAGTGAACACCGATTCGCTCAGGCAGCCCGACGCGCGGCTGCGCGCTCTGAACTCGCAGCCCAGCACCCCCGGACAGCGGCAGCAGGTCTACTGCACGAAGGTCGGCTCCACGCATCCAGAGGAGATGTACATCGTCGGTGCGCACATGGACGGCATCGGATGGGGCGAGGCCGCCAACGATGATGGCTCGGGCACCGCGCTGGTGATGGAACTGGCGCGTGTGTTCAGCAGCCCGGACGTGACGACCGATCGCTCCATCCGCTTCATCCTCTGGAACAACGAGGAGACCGGACTGAACGGCGCGCGTGCTTACGTCGCGCAACGACAGGCGTTGCAGGGCCAGGAGATGCCCGCCGGCTCGGGCAAGTATCCGGAACCGAAGTGGCTGGGCATGATCCAGCACGACATGATGATGTTCGATCATGGCATGCCACGCGCCGACAGTACGCTGGCGAAGGAACAGCGTCCCGAGGCGGACGTGAACATCGAATTCCAGTCGGCCTCGAAGTTCGCGACGCAGTCGCAGGCGCTCGCCTGGGTGCTGCACGCGGCGAACGCGAAGTTCGCAACGGATTATCCGGCGCAGGTCGGGCCGCACATGACGAACACCGATTCGGGTCCGTTCCAGGATTTCGTCGCCGCGATCAGCCTTCGCGAGAATGAACGCGGCACGCAGATCGGCAGCGGCTGGGATCCGCACTGGCACCAGGCCACCGACCTGTTCTCGACGTTCAGCGACAAGGATTTTCGGCTCGGACTGAACGCCGCGCAGACGACGCTCGGCGCCGTGGCCATGCTGGTGGGCGCGAAACTCGGTCGCTGACGCGGGTATGGTGTCTCGCGGCACCGTCGCTGCGATCACGCTCAATTCCACGCGCGCCGGCATCACTCTCCGGGGCGCGGCGGATCAGGTTCTACTCAGGCCTGCATCAGGTCGGCCGATGATGGCGAAATCCTCGTCCCCCTCCCCGTTCGCAATCTGCTCATCCATCTCGTGTGCGAGCGCCGTCAGCATCGGCACCGCGCGATCACCGGCCGTTTCGAGCATGAGGCGAAGGTCCTTCCGGGCGACATCGAGCGTGAAGTTTGCCTCGAACTCTCCCGTCGCCATCATCGTGCCGCGCATGCCGACCGGGCCATTCAGGTTGGTCTTCGCCAGCATGTCGAGCACGCCGGTCCGTGGCACACCTGCCGCGTCCGCCATGCGCATCACATCGGCCAGCACGCCAACGACGGAGAGCGACGCCGCGTTGCCGAACAACTTGTAGACGGCGGCCAAATCCGGCCGCTCACCCACATACCAGAGTTCGCCCGTCATGGCGGAGAGCGCGTCACGCGCCGGCTCCAGCCACTCGGACGGTCCGGCGACCAGCATCATGCCCTTGGCGAGACGCGCGGCACCTGGTCCCATCATCACCGGGGCATGCAGGTACCGGACGCCTGCCTTCCGCAGGGATGCCGCACGCAGAGCCGTCCGCGATGGCAGGGTGGTCGTGTGGTCGACGATCAGGGCGTCGGCATGAAGGGAGGGCTGCAGGTCGGCGATGGCCGCATCCACGGCATCGTCGTCCAGCAGGATCAGGTGCACCCGGCCGGCTCCTCTGACCGCCTCCGCCGGCGAGTCAGCGGCAGTGGCGCCCTTGGCGACCAGCGGCGCCGTCTTCGTGGCGGTCCGGTTCCAGACCACGACGTCCGTGCCGCCGCGCGTCAGCAAGCCTTCGGCAAAGCCGCTGCCAAGCAGGCCCATTCCCAGCACTGCGACTCGTGTCATCAGATCGGATCCGCGTGAGATGTCAGGACGACGGGAACAGTCGTGAGTACAGCAACGATGGTGCCGAGGTGCCGGCACATGAACGACGCCCCGTCAAGACGCCGCTCAGGTCACCCTGTCGCCCTTCCTTCGTCCTCGAAGGCCGGTAACGTGAGCAGTGCCGATGTCCCTCGGCCGGATTCGCTCTCGAGTGACAACGTGCCGCCATGCGCCCGCACGATGCCCTGCGCGATCGCGAGCCCCAGACCCGCGCCGCTGCGATCGGTGCGCTTGCTCTGCCAGAAGCGGTCGAACACGAAGGGGAGATCCTCCGGCGCAATGCCCGCACCCGTGTCCTGCACGATGACGAGGATGCCGCCCGCGCGCCGCAACGCCCGCATGCGTACGTGCCCGCCCTCGGGCGTGAACTTCACCGCGTTCCCGACGAGGTTCGAGAGCACCTGCGCAATCCGGTCGGCATCGATGTCCACCATGGGAAGGCCCGCCTCGAGCTCGGTTTCCAACGTGACGCCGCGCTCCGACGCCAGCGGCGCGAGCAGATCCGCAGTCGTGGCCATCAGCGGCGCGATGGCTTCGGGTCGCCGCGCGATGCGCAGCTCCCCGCGCTCGAGGCGTGTCACGTCGAGCAGGTCCTGAATCAACGCATCCATCTGCGTCGCCGCCTGCAGCATCACGCTCGCGTGCTCGGCCGCGGTCGGCGGCAACCGTGTCGCGCTGGGATCGCCCGGAATCCGCAGCAGCGCGGAGGCCAGCATCTTCACCGCGTTCACCGGATTGCGCAGATCGTGCGACACGAGTCCCACCAGATCGTCCCGGTCACGCACCGCGTTCTCCGCATCGGTGAGCGCGCGCTGCACCAGCGCCTCGCTGCGACGCTGCTCGGAGACGTCACGCATCACGACGGCGTAGATGGTCCCATCGTCGGTCGGCACCCGGGCGATCGCGGCCTCGGCGGAAAATTCGTCGCCGTTCTTCCGCAGTGCGAAGATCACAGAGCGTTCCCCCATGCGTCGGGCACTGCTGTCGCTGTGGCCGAACGCCCGCACGTGCCCGGCATGAACCGTGTGGAACCGACTCGGCATCAGCATCGACAGCGGCTGACCGATGGTCTCCACCGCCTCGTAGCCGAACATCCGTCGCGCCCCGTCGTTGAAGAAGCAGATCACCTGCGACTCGTCCACACACAGAATCGCATCGGACGCGATGTGCACGATGCGGGCGAGCACGTGGTCGGGAACGGTGGCTGTCGGCATGGAGCAGAATGGTATCCTGCGCGCGGCGGAGCGGTGTCCGGCGTCGCCTGACACCGCTGGCGCGTCGCCGGATACACTCTTGCGCCAGACCTGGAGGTCACCATGGACAACGACGTCATCACCGTGCTCCTCGCCGACGACCATGCGGTCGTCCGCTATGGGCTGAAGGCCGTGCTGCAGACCGCGCCGGACATCACCGTCATCGGCGAGGCGAAGAACGGCCGCGAGGCAGTGGACGCTGCCATGCGGCTGAGGCCGGACGTGGTCGTGATGGACCTCAGCATGGACGGCATGGACGGTGCGGCCGCCACGCGCGAGCTGCAGCGGCTGGAGTGCCCGTCACGCATCCTGATCCTCACCATGCACGCCGAGGACGAATACCTGGTGCCGCTGCTGGAGGCAGGCGCAAGCGGGTATCTGGTGAAGAATGCAGCGGACCGCGAACTGGTGGATGCCGTGCGCATGGTCGCGCGGGGCGACCAGTATCTGCAACTGGGCGCGGTGCGCGCGCTCGCCAAGGAGTTGAAGAAGCGCGAGCATCGCGCCGCCGAGCAGTCGCAGTACGACTCGCTGTCCGACCGCGAGCGCACGATCCTGCGACTGATCGCCGCCGGCTACACCGGACCGGACATCGGTGCACAGCTCAACATCAGCGCCAAGACGGTGGACACGTACAAGCAGCGCATTCAGGAGAAGATCGGCCTCGCGCACCGGCCGGACTACGTGCGCTTCGCCGTGCGGCTCGGCCTGCTGGACGAAGAAGTCAGGCTGTAAGGGAAGCGCGGACGCGCGTGTCAGGCATGAACTCTGCTGTTGCAGAGTTTACCTGACACTTCCGCAGCGCTGTCAGGCAGACATTGCAACAGTCATCAGCACGCGCCGTGTGGTGACTGTCTCTCCTGCCTCAGAGGTCTCCCCCTGTGACCGTCGCTGCAGTCGCCGTCCGCCCGAGCGCGGCTACTCCGCTGGACGCTTTTTCGTATGACGACGACATCGTCAGAAAGTTCATGGTCGCCTGCGTGGCCTGGGGCATCATCGGCATGCTCGTCGGCGTGCTGATCGCGCTCCAGCTTGCCAACCCCGCGTTCAACCTGGGCCTGCCCTACACGAGCTTCGGCCGTCTGCGCCCTCTGCACACCAATGCGGTGATCTTCGCGTTCGCGGGCAACGCGTTCTTCACCGGTTGCTACTATTCGACGCAGCGCCTGTTGAAAGCGCGCATGTACAGCGACACACTCAGCAAGATCCACTTCTGGGGCTGGCAGCTCATCATCCTCGCCGCCGCCGTGACGCTCCCGATGGGCTACACGCAGGCCAAGGAATATGCGGAGATCGAGTGGCCCATCGATATCGCGATCACCGTCATCTGGGTGGTGTTCGCCGTCAATTTCATCGGCACGCTGATCAAGCGCCGCGAGCGACACCTGTATGTGGCGCTCTGGTTCTACCTCGCCAGCATCATCACCGTCGCCATCCTGCACATCTTCAACAACCTGGCCGTCCCGGCGGGGCTGTTCAAGAGCTACAGCGTCTACGCCGGCGTGCAGGATGCGTTCATGCAGTGGTGGTACGGGCACAACGCCGTCGCGTTCTTCCTGACGACCCCGTTCCTCGGCCTGATGTACTACTTCATGCCGAAGGCGGCCGAAGGGCCGGTGTTCAGCTATCGCCTGTCGATCCTGCATTTCTGGTCGCTGGTGTTCATGTACATCTGGGCCGGCCCGCATCATTTGCACTACACGTCATTGCCGGAGTGGGCTTCGACACTCGGCATGGTGTTCTCCGTCATGCTCTGGGCACCGAGCTGGGGCGGCATGATCAATGGCCTGCTCACGCTGCGCGGGGGCTGGCACAAGGTCGTGGATGACCCGATCCTGAAGTTCTTCGTGATCGGCATCACGGCGTACGGCATGTCCACGTTCGAAGGTCCGATGCTCAGCATCAAGAGCGTGAACGCCCTGGCGCACTACAGCGACTGGATCATCGCCCATGTGCACACGGGTGCCCTGGGATGGAACGGCTTCATCACGTTCGGCATGATCTACTGGCTGCTGCCGCGCCTCTACCAGACCCCGCTCTACAGCAAGAAGCTGGCGGAGCTGCACTTCTGGATCGGCACGTTCGGCATCATCCTCTACGTGGTCGCCATCTACTCGGCCGGTGTCACGCAGGGGCTCATGTGGCGTGCCTTCGACGAGACCGGCCGACTGATGTACCCGGACTTCATCGAGACCGTGGTGCGACTGCTGCCGATGTACTGGGTCCGCGTCGTGGGTGGATCGCTCTATCTCGTGGGCGTGTGCATGATGGCGTGGAACATCTTCATGACCTGGCGCGCCCGGCCGGCGGTCTACCACGAGCAGGTCGTCCTTGCGGCACCGCTCGCGAAGAAGTTCACGGAGCTCGTCGTCCCGAAGCCGGCCGGCGAAGGCGTGATTGGCTGGATCCGCGCCATGCGCTACCACCGGAAGTGGGAAGGCATGCCGATGCTCTTCACGGTGCTCGTGACGATCGCTGTCGCCGTCGCATCACTCTTCGAGATCATTCCGACATTCCTGATCAAGTCCAACGTGCCGACGATCGCGAGTGTGAAGCCGTACACGCCGCTCGAGCTCTACGGCCGCGACGTGTACATCAAGGAAGGGTGCTTCAACTGTCACTCGCAGCAGATCCGCCCGCTCCGCTACGAGACGGAACGCTATGGCGAATACTCCAAGCCCGGCGAGAGCGTCTACGATCATCCCTTCCTGTGGGGCTCGAAGCGCAACGGGCCGGATCTGGCACGCGAAGGAGGCAAGTACCCCAACCTCTGGCACGTCACGCATTTCAACAATCCGCGTGACATCGTGACCGGCTCGCTCATGCCGGCATATCCGCACTTCGCGAAGACGCCGATTCCATGGGCCGACATTCAGACGCGCGTCGGTGTCATGGCGATGCTCGGCGTGCCGTATGGCAATGCCGTGACGCAGGCCGAGGCGATGGCGCGGAAGCAGGCGCTGGAGGTGGCGACCGACATCGAGAAGAATGGTGGACCCGCCGGCCTGCAGGAGATGGAAATCGTCGCCATCGTCGCGTATGTGCAGCGGCTCGGTCAGGACATCAAGCTTGCGAATGCCGCGCCCCCGGTCGCGGCGGGCACCACGACTTCACCTGCCGTCGCGCAGTCCGCGCGGAGGACGCCATGAGTCTCACGGATCTGATGAGCGGCGCTGGACTGTCGCACTACGCCGTCGTGGCACTCGTGATCTTTCTCGGCACCTTCCTCGCGCTGGCAGCGTGGATCTGGTGGCCGAGTCACAGGGTCTGGTGGCGCGAGGCGGCACGCATCCCGCTGGACGATGCCACGACCACACCGCAGGAGAAACAGTGACCGAACCCACCAAGGGCACCAAGGCCGCGGTCGAGCGCGATCGCATCCTCGAGCACTCGTACGACGGCATCCAGGAGTACGACAATCCGATGCCGCAGTGGTGGGTCACCACGTTCTGGCTCACCATCGTGTTCGCGTTCTTCTACTATCTCAATCCCTTCAACACCGGGGTCGGATCAGGCATGAAGGCGGAGTACGATAAGGACATGGCCGCATTCCGTGCCGCCCATCCGTCGAACACTGCTGGCCCGAGCACGTCCGCGCTTCTTGCGGTGGTGGCGCGGAAGTCAGAGGTCGCCGAAGGCCGGAAGATCTTCGCCAGCAGATGCGCGGCCTGTCATGCGGCTGATGGCGGTGGCATGATTGGCCCGAATCTGACCGACGACGCCTGGCTGCACGGCGGCACGATCGACTCGATCTACGCCATTCTCGTCAACGGCGTGGTGGCGAAGGGCATGCCCGCCTGGAGCAAGCTGCTCAAGGACGACGAGATACAGGAAGTCGTCGCCTACGTCTGGACGCTGCGGGGTACCACGCCCGCGAAGCCAAAGGAACCTCAGGGCGTGGTCGCCACACAGTGACTGCGCCACGGGCCGCCGGCCGCGTCCTGCCGACGCTGAACGAGGATGGTTCGCGACACTGGATCCGTCCTCGTGAGTCGACGGGTGTCTGGTGGGCGCGGCGCCGCGTGGTCGGGTACGCATTGATTGCATTCTTCGTCACGCTGCCGCACCTCCGCTGGATGGGCAAGCCGCTCATCCTGCTGGATGTGCCGCGACGCGAGTTCACGCTGCTCGGGAACACCTTCCTGCCCACCGACACGCTGATCCTCATGCTGCTGCTGGGTAGCGCCGTCATCGCGGTGTTTCTCTTTTCTGCACTCTTCGGCCGCGTGTGGTGTGGATGGGGCTGCCCGCAGACGGTGTACCTGGAGTTCGTGTTCCGGCCCATCGAACGCCTGCTCGAAGGTGGTCGCAGCGGATCGCTCGCCCTGGACAAGGCGAACGGCGTCATGTCACCGAGGCGCATCGTCAAGTACCTCATCTACATCCCCATCTGTCTCGTACTGGCGCACACCTTTCTGGCGTACTTCGTCGGGACGGACCTGCTCGCGCAGTGGATACGCCTCTCGCCGTATGAACACCCGGCGCCGTTCCTCGTGATGGCGGTCACCACGCTGCTGATCTTCATCGACTTCGGGTGGTTCCGCGAGCAGACCTGCCTCATCGCATGCCCCTACGGGCGCTGGCAGTCAGCGCTGATCGACCAGCACTCGCTGATCGTGGCCTACGATGCCGTCCGCGGTGAGCCGCGGCGCGCCGGCAGCAATCGTGAGAACGCCGGCGACTGCGTCTCCTGCAATGCCTGTGTCGTGACCTGTCCTACCGGCATCGACATCCGCAACGGCCTGCAGATGGAGTGCGTGCACTGCACACAGTGCATCGATGCCTGTGACCATGTCATGGAGGCGTTGCACAAGCCGAAGGGACTGATCCGCTACGCGTCTCAGGAGGGCCTTGCCGGTCGCGCCAGCGGTGTGACGCGAGCACGGGTGGTGATCTACTCCATTGCGCTGACACTGTGCCTCGCTGCACTCGCCGTCACACTCGGCACACGCGCCGATGCGGAAGTGACGCTGCTCCGCTCCAGTTCCGAGCCATACCGCGTGGAGGCCGACGGTCGCATCGCCAACCAGTTGCGCGTGAAGATCGTGAACCGGTCCAGCGTGTCGCAACAGTACTCCATCACGGTCGACGGGATGGAAGGCGGCTCGGTGATCGCCCCTGAACTCCCGCTCACCGTCGGCGTCGGCGCGCAGCGCACGACCAGTCTGTTTCTGCTTGCGCCGTTCGCGACGTTCAGCAACGGCCGCCATCCCGTCACGGTGCGGGTCAGCGATGATCATGGCTTTGCGCGTGACATGCCCTTCGTCCTGCTCGGCCCCATCCGCAGCGCGGCCGGTGTGACACCATGAAACTCCGCGTCCATGGTGTGCAGCGCTGGCCGGTCGCCATCATCACGGTGCTCCTGCTGCAGGTCGGCTTCGGCGTCTGGATGGCGCGCACGGCCAGCAGCGATCCGAACTTCGCCATCGAGCCGGACTACTACAATCGCGCGGTGAACTGGGATTCCACGATGGCGCAGTCGCGCCGTGACAAGGCACTGGGATGGCAGGCCGTGGCGTCGCTGACCCGCGACACCGGCCGCTCGGCGGCACTGCGCATCGTCCTCATCGACGCGGCCGGCTTGCCGCTCATCGCGGATTCCGTGGTGGCCGAGGCACTCGCGGTGGCGCATGCCGCCATGGTGCACCGGCTGGTGCTCACGCCGGACCTCGGCGGCTATGCGGCGCAGGTACCGATCGCGGCCAACGGGCTCTGGGATGTCAGCGTTCGCGCGACACGCGGCCGTGATGTGTTCACGGCAAAGCTGCGCACGGAACTGCGGTGATCGTGCTCGCCGGTGTCCTGCTCGCGAGCCTCCTCGGTTCCGTGCACTGTGGGGCGATGTGCAGTGCATTCGCATGCCTCGCCAACGGTGGTGGAGGGCGTGGTGCGTTTTATCATGGCGGTCGACTGGCTGCGTATCTACTGCTCGGCACAGCAGCAGGCCTGATCGGAGTTGGGCTCGATCGCGCTGGACTGATCGCCAGCGTGCAGCGCACGGCGGCACTCGTCACGAGCGTGGCGCTGATCGGCTGGGGACTGGTGCAGCTTCGCCAGGCACTCCGTGCGCGGCGCACGGTCAGCGCGTCGCCCTGGGCGGGCACACTGGCGCGACTGCTGCACCGCACCAGTGCATGGGATCCGCGCGCACGCGCCACCGCCATTGGACTCACCACCGGCCTGCTGCCCTGTGGCTGGCTGTGGGCGTTCGTGGCGACCGCCATGGGCACCGGATCGCCCGCGCGTGGGGCGCTGGTGATGCTCGTGTTCTGGGCCGGCACCGTCCCGATGCTTGCGGCGGTTGCAGCGGGAGCACGGCGCTGGGGTCCGGTCGCACGCGTACGCTGGCCACTCGCGAGCGCTTCGCTGGTCGTGGCGCTGGGGCTCGGTGAACTCGCGACACACCTGCTCATGCCGCCGATGTCGTTCAGCACGAGTGGGAGCCCGGCTTCCGCGCATGCGCATCGCCTGGTGCCCTGATGGCCACGCTCCTCGCACCCTCGCCGACAACCAGTGCGACGACCGTCGCCTGCGCGCACTGCGGCCTGCAGACGCAACCGGCGGACGACGGCTGCAACACCACCGACGTCTTCTGCTGCTCCGCATGCGCCACCGCGTTCGCGATGATCCATGAGCACGGACTCGGCGCATATCACCGGTTCGCGGAACGACGCGGTGCCGCGGTCCGGCCCACCGGCCGCGCATTCGCTGACTTCGACCACGAGGCATTTCAGTCACGCTACGTCACGCATGATGCGGCCGGACTGGCGCATGTCGCTCTTGCGCTCGAGGGTGTGCACTGCGCGTCATGTGTCTGGCTCATCGAGCGCGTACCACTCCTGGTCACCGGTGTCGCGCGGGCTGAACTCGATGTGCGGCTCTCGCGCGCGTCCGTCACCTGGGACCCGCGCGCCACGCCGCTCTCCGAGATCGCACACACGCTCGATGCGCTCGGCTACACGCCGCATCCCTATCGTGGCGGCGAGCGTGCCGCGCTGCGTCAGCGCGAGGACCGCGCGATGCTCGTGCGGATCGGGGTCGCAGGTGCCATCGCCACCAACGTCATGCTCGTGGCACTCGCATTGTATGCCGGTGAGCTGAACACGATGGACGCCGGATCGCTCGCGCTCTTCCGCTGGATCAGCCTCGGTCTCACCATCCCGGCCCTGCTTTGGCCAGGCCGGGTGTTTTTCACGAGTGCGTGGGCCGCATTGCGCGCCGGCATGATGCACATGGACGTGCCGATCGCGCTGGCGCTTGCAGCGGGTGCCACGCGTGGCGCCATCAATACCATCAGCGGCTCCGGCCCCATCTATTTCGATGGCGTCTGCGCACTGATCTTCCTGCTGCTCGTCGGGCGTTTCCTGCAGGCACGCGGGCAGCGCGCCGCGACCGACGCCACCGAGCAGCTGTTCGCGCTCACGCCGGCCACGGCACGCCTGCGGCAGGCCGATGACACGTATCTGGATGTGCCGGCCGACGCCGTGCCGATCGGCAGCGTGATCAGCGTTCATGCCGGCGAAACGATTCCGGTGGACGGTGAGGTGCTATCCGGCCAGAGCACGCTCAATCGCGCAATTCTGACTGGCGAATCGGCTGACGTGCACGTCGCTGTCGGCGATACGGTATACGCTGGCACGCTGAACCGTACGGCAGCGCTGCAGGTCACCGTGCGCGCGTCGGGCGACGACCGTCGCATCGCACGCATCCTCGCGCAGGTGGACGAGAGTGCGCGTCGCCGAGCGCCGGTGGTGCTGCTTGCAGACCGGCTCGCATCACGCGTCGTCGCCGTGGTGCTCGTGCTCGCGGTGATCACCTTCACGATCTGGTTCCGTCGTGATTCGACCGCAGCGTGGGATCACGTGATCGCGCTGCTGATCGTCACCTGCCCCTGCGCGTT
>Ga0136636_10002265_pt1 | contig 11462 bp, 10 predicted proteins | sample AntDrymUQ8522106_2_FD_104653 | JGI IMG/M metagenome (GOLD analysis project Ga0136636, IMG submission 104653) | Polar desert sand microbial communities from Dry Valleys, Antarctica - metaG UQ852 (21.06) | ecosystem: Environmental > Terrestrial > Soil > Desert | place: Antarctica: Dry Valley... | reverse complement strand
CGACTGATATTTTGCGTTAAATAAGGTTGAATACTAAGTGAAGGCAATTCCTGCAATTGAAAACGGGCCAATAAACCTACCAGGAAGTAATAAACAATGTAAGAGGTAAAGAGCGTGATTGGATCTTTACCGGGCATGGTTTCGTTCAATATAAATGGAAGGACAATACCTAATGCAGCAATTTCTAAAAATATCAACAAGTAGAAAATTCCGATTACGATTTGAATGGCGAGACTTTTATTGGCATTTCGGCCTCTCCAAAAACTTAACCATTGGTGTGAGAGAAAAACAGTGATTGACATGAAGGTATTTTTGTTTCAACAAATGTAAAGGATTCAACTGTTTATTAAATACCGCCTGACATAATTCAACATGTCGCCCAGGTCTGGTAAATATTGAAAAGAGTGGTGCAAGGCGAACTTGTCTTTAAAGCTGATTGACGGCTTTGGATGCTCATCGTCCTGACTGAAAGGAATGGTTGTTTTTACCGGAATTGTAAATTCAATACCGTAAGTTGCAATGATTAAATACTAAATCGGATTGGTACATTATCTTTTTAAATTATACCTTAAAATAAATGGCTGGAAGGCGGTGAATGCAAGTGCTACTGACCTTAAAAAATTTGTAATGGTAGTAGCCCCACATACCAGCAGTTGGGATATATTTATGGGCTTCGCATTCAGGAGTTTCTTAAAGATCGATCACATTAAATTTATTGCCAAACAGGAATTGTTTAAGCCGCCATTTGGTTCTATGTTTCGCAAATTGGGCGGTGTGCCGGTTGATCGGTTTAGTAAGAATAATTTTGTAGACCAGATCGTACACATGTTTAACAGCAATGAATCATTTGCCATTGCATTATCACCAGAGGGAACAAGGAAAAAAGTAGATCGCCTGCGTACGGGCTTTTATCATATTGCCCACCTGGCACAGGTACCGATTGTAATGCTGGCGATGGATTTTGAACACAAAGAATTTCGCTTCTCACCTCCGTTTTATACCACGGATAATGAAGCCGCAGATCTTAAAATAATACTTGATTTCTTTCATGGCGTAAAGGGAGAAAACCCTGAGTTAGGGCTCGATCATTTGTCGGCTTAAACCAATCGTATTTGGGTAGACAAACCGTGAAACAGGCGTGCTTATTGAAATACTTGAAAAAATGCAGCTTAAATAGCCTACATTTGCAAAAAAAAATACATGATAAACGAAGCTATTGCCAAATTTATTGAAGGTGGGCACCTTGCGAAAAATGCAGTTAAAATTGAGTTTAAAAAAAGAAATACCATATTAGGTATTTTTGTTCAATCTCCTGATTACGAAGATTTAAAATCAAAAAACTTCTGGCGCATTGTTTCCGAAACCAACATCACTGAGTGGAAACAGTCACAGGATAATAAGCTGGCAAAAATATTTAGTGGCGCAGAGTTTAACAGGATATCCCTGCCAAAGCAATCAGCCGCAACTGTTTAAATGAATACTACGAAACAGGTAATTTGAAGGAGTTTTTGCCCGTTAAAATATTTGTGTCAGATAATTTTCTCAAAAAGAACTTTAGCTATAAACCGCTAAAGTTCTTTTTGTATCCGGCACTTCCAGTATAAGGTCTTCGCCATAAACGGCAGCCGGGGTTTGATAGCCGGGTTTGAAATTGCCAGCCAATATTTTCTGTGCTATCAGTAAACTGCTATGGGCAGTTAAGCTATAACCATCCTTCACTTTCATAGTTGCAGAAACCGTTTTTCCTGAGATATTTTGAACTTTGCCCCAAATCATACTGCTGCTTTTAGCCCTCACTTCATCGGCCGGGCCTGCTGGTTTTTCCTTTATTTTCCTGATGGCAATACTCCGGATAAAGGATGTTTTAAGGAGCCAATTAAAAGCCCATTGAAACTTTAACATTTTGTAAATACTGGGTTTAATACCGGTGTAGGTTTCAATATTAGGGATGCTGGTGGTGAAGTAAGCGGTAGCCACATCACCCCAGGGAATGGTCATTACAAATAGTTTTTTTTCTGTTCCAGTTTTTATCGAAAAGTCAATCCACATACCTTTATGTCCAAGTGCTTTGGCCACTATTTTTCCGTTCTCTCTGATGGCGCCTCCTTCGCCCAGTCCCATGATCATAGTAGTAGCTGTGCCATGGGATAAACCACCACCAATAGAAGCAAAAGCCAGTTGCAGATGTGTGGCATCCGGTAATTTATTTTTTAAAAATAAAGCCATGCAATCCGTAGGCACCACATCAAAACCAACGCCTGGCATAATCATAACGCCCGCTTCTTTTGCGGCATCATTGTAGCGTTTTGCCATCTCAAATACGGCTATCTCGCCGGTAATATCAATGTAATGCGTATCCGTAGCAATGCAGGCTTCAATCATTTGCCCGGCCGTTATTTGAAACGGTCCTGCTGCATGCAATACCAGTTTTACTTCACCCAATATTTTATGCAGTTTTTGAGTATCATTTAAATCCACCACACGATAGGGGAGTTGTAAATCTTCGGCTAATTCTTCAATGGCTTTTTGATTGCGGCCCGCAAGGATCGGATCAAGATTATAAGTAGCGGAGAGCCTGGCAATTAACTGACCAGTGTAGCCATTGGCTCCGTATAAGAGGAAGTATTTCTTTTGCATAACGAAATGTACAACAATATTGAACATCTAAAATTCATCCAGGCATAAAAAAAAGTCCAACTGGTTAAAGTTGAACTTTTATATAAAAGTAGTATTTGTTGATTAACTCAAAGCTGGTTCCATATAACTTTCTATCGGCTCGCAGGTGCATACCAGGTTACGATCTCCATAAGTATTGTTAACCCTGCTTACACTTGGCCAGAATTTATTTTCCTGCACATAAGGCAATGGAAACGCTGCTAGTTGCCTGCTATATGGTTTGGTCCATTCATCTGCAGTAATTATGTGCAGTGTATGGGGTGCATTCTTTAACAAGTTTTCTTTTTTATCTACACTGCCATCTTCAATCGCTTTTATTTCATGATAAATGCCAATCAATGCATCACAGAAACGGTCTAGCTCTGCTTTGCCTTCACTCTCTGTCGGTTCAATCATCAATGTGCCGGCAACAGGAAAGGAAAGTGTAGGCGCATGAAAACCATAATCCATCAAACGTTTGGCAACATCTTCGGCTTCTACACCAGCACTTATTTTAAACGGACGCAGGTCAACAATAAACTCATGGGCTGCGGTGCCATTTTTACCAACGTACAAAATCTTGTAATATTTTTCCAGCCTTACCTTCATGTAATTGGCATTCAAAATAGCGTACTCGGTTGCGTTGCGTAAGCCTTTTGCGCCCAGCATTTTTATATATGCATAACTGATGAGTAAGATGCTGGCACTACCATAAGGCGCTGCACTTACTGCATTCGAGTTGGTAGCTTCGTTATTAAGTTTTATATGGCCTGGTAAAAATGGAACCAACTGTTTTGCCACGCAAATAGGACCAACACCCGGACCGCCACCACCATGCGGAATGGCAAAAGTTTTGTGCAGATTCAAGTGACAAACATCGGCACCAATCATACCCGGACTAGTTAAACCAACCTGTGCATTCATATTGGCACCATCCATATAAACCTGTCCGCCATGTTCATGAATGGTGGCGCAAATTTCTTTAATACTTTCTTCAAATACACCATGCGTGGAAGGATAGGTAATCATCAACGCTGCCAGGTCATCTTTATGTTCTGCTGCTTTTTCTTTTAAATCAATCATATCAATATCTCCGGCTTCATCGCATTTGGTAACCACTACTTTCATACCTGCCATCACCGCACTTGCAGGGTTGGTGCCGTGTGCAGAGATAGGAATCAATACAACGTTCCGATGGCTTTCGCCCCTTGAAGCATGATACGCACGGATGGTCAATAAACCCGCATACTCTCCCTGGGCGCCACTATTGGGCTGAATTGAAGTGCCTGCAAAACCTGTGATTGCACTTAGGTAATTTTCCAGTTCCGTTATTATTTGCTGATAGCCGTGGGTTTGATCAACTGGTGCAAAAGGATGCAACCTGCTGAACTCAGGCCAGCTAACCGGAATCAATTCAGTAGCGGCATTTAGCTTCATGGTGCAACTGCCCAAACTAATCATTGAAGTATTTAAACTCAAGTCTTTATTCTCTAGAAACTTGATGTATCGCATCATTTGGCTCTCGCTGTGGTGCGAATTAAAAACAGGATGTAATAAAAAAGAACTGGTCCGTTTCAACTCCTCCGGTAAATGATAGGTAGCCGATTCAATGGCTTTATCTTCTTTAATAATATTGCCGGTTAGTTCTGCAAACACCCGCACAATTTTATTTACATCAGCAGGCGAAGTGGTTTCATCTAAACTGATTCCAACAGTACCGTCTGCGAAATAATTAAAATTCATTTCGTGTAGTTCAGCCACTGTTTTCAGTTTGGCAACATCAGCCACATTCAATTTAAGTGTATCAAAAAACCCGGCATTCAATTGCGCAATCCCCAATCCTTTCAATTCGCTTTGTAATTGAATGCTCAGCAGATGAATTCTTTTGGCAATGTTTTTTAATCCGGCTGCGCCGTGATAAATAACATACATCGCCGCCATATTGCTCAACAGGGCCTGGGCGGTACAAATATTACTGGTAGCTTTTTCTCTGCGGATATGTTGCTCCCTTGTTTGCAACGCCATGCGCAGGCAGCGGTTACCCTGAGCATCCACACTTACTCCAATAATACGACCCGGAAGGTTGCGTTTAAAATCATCTTTGGTGGCAAAGAAAGCTGCATGTGGTCCACCAAATCCCATCGGTACACCCAGTCTTTGCGAGGAACCAATTGCCACATCTGCACCAAGTTCTCCCGGCGGAGTTAGTAAAGTCAATGACAGTAAATCGGTGGCCATAATCACCATCGCATTTACGGCATGTGCCGAATTGATAAAGGCACGGTAATCAGTAACAGCACCATCAGAATCCGGATATTGTACAATCGCACCAAAATACAATTCATCCAACACCACTTTTGTAAAATCACCAAATACCAGTTCCACCCCAATTGGTGCGGATCTTGTAATCAATATGTCTTGTGTTTGAGCAAATACTTTTTCGTCCACAAAAAACTTTGGAGCAGTGATGTGATCGTGGTTTTTATTTTTATGGTTGAATAACATTGCCATTGCTTCTGCAGCAGCCGTTCCTTCATCCAACAAACTTGCATTGGCAATTGGTAAAGCCGTTAAGTCGGACACCATCGTTTGATAATTCAACAAACTCTCTAAACGGCCCTGTGCAATTTCGGCCTGGTACGGCGTGTAAGCGGTGTACCAACCCGGGTTTTCAAAAACGTTGCGTAAAATAACGCTCGGCGTAATGGTATCGTAATAGCCTTGTCCAATATAACTTTTGAAAATTTTATTTTTAGCTGCTATTTTTTTTAACTCATTCAGGTATTCAAACTCACTAATGGCCGCTGGTACATCAAGATCTGTTTTAATTCTGATGCCATCAGGGATGGTTTTGCCAATGAGTTCTTCCAATGTGTTTACGCCAATTTCCGAGAGCATTGCGGTGGTTTCTGCCTTGTTAGGTCCAATATGCCTGCCTGAAAATTCATTCTGTTGTTTTTCGAAAAGGTTCATATATTCTAATAATGGTTTGAAATGTGATGGTACAAACTGAGCTTTGATCAACACTGTTGTGTCAGCCGATAGCTATCGGCTCACTTGTATTTTTTCAGCTATATGGATCAGTGAGCAGCAGTTCAATAGTTGGATAAATGCGGATGATTTGAGCTGGATTAGAAAGAAAAATATTCTAGAAAATCCTTCAACCGACGTCCATACCAAAAAATGCTGTTGCAAAATTACATCAATCACAACAAGAATAGGTGCTAATATGTTCGTTACTTTGCTGCTGTGGAAAAATGTGGAACAAGTTTATGAATATGGCTTAACAATAGCCGTCAACAACAACAATTATGAGCGAAGAACTTTTAAGAGCATGGGAGAAAAAGTCGGGAGAAAGACAAAAATTGTACAAAAATTACCTGCACAGGGCCGATAAAAACACGGTGTTAAAAGCCCTGCCCGATTTAAACGAAGAAGCATTTGAGAAGATTGATTGTCTTCAATGTGGTAATTGCTGCAAAGGATATTCACCCCGGTTTAAAACGCCCGATATTAAGCGCATCGCCAAACATCTGAAAATGAAAGACGGCGACCTGATCAACAATTACCTGCGGGTAGATGCAGATGGAGATTATGTGATGCGGGCTGCTCCATGTTCATTTTTAGGAGAAGACAATTACTGCTCCATTTACGATGTTCGTCCTTCCGATTGTGAACGCTTTCCCTATACAGATGAAGATTTTTTATTGAAGCGCCAGCCAATGGCATTGAAGAACTCAACTTTTTGCCCGATTACTTATTTTGTGATTGAGAAGCTGATGGCACAGGCAAAACAAGGATAGTTTTTTGAATGGAAGGAATCTGTCTTTGGGTCGGCAAAGACCGTCCGGCATTTTATTTATAATATTTTGAATTGCTTTTAAATCAATAAAAAGAAACGGCTGTCCCCAAATAAGGCTGCCGCTTCTTTCTATATTTATATTTTGTCCGAAACCCTTATGTCCAAAATGAGTTAGAAATTTACGCTGTCAGTTCTTCATAAGCGGCAGTCAATGGGCGATCTATTCCGGCACCCTTCCATTCCGGTGCACCGGGTATGGTCGTGGCTTTTATAATTTCTTCTTTTGACTTACCGGCTTTGATTTCACTCTGCACAAAATCCAAGGTTTTCTTTAAGTAGTCAGCAAATGCTTTTATATCCGACTTGGAAGTTACAATATCAAAACCTTCAGCTGCATGTCCGCATACAAATTTAGTTTTGTCATTAAATGTGCTGTCGGCTTTGTCTAGTACTTTTATCCAACTGCTGATATTGGCACCTGAGCTTCGGTCAATAAAAGGATGGCGCCTGTTAAACAACAGGTCGCCCATGTGTACAATATTTGCTTTTTTAAAATGTATGAGGCTGTCGCCATTGGTATGTCCGGCGCCAAAGTAGTGGAGACAAACTTTTTCTTTCCCAATTTTTTCACTCCAGGTGCTGCCAAAGATTTGGTCTGGGTATAACTGTTTGTCTTCATTCTTGTTTTGCATGGCCACTCTTTCCTGGTTTGCTTTGGAATTTTCATGCGCCAACACATGTGCCACCAACCCTTTAAAAGCAATATTTCCACCTGAATGATCGCCATGATGGTGCGTATTGATCAATAGCCGGAATGGTTGTTGCGATTGTTTTTTTAGTTCCTCAATCAGGTGCTGCGATTGTTCCGGAAATTGTGAATCCACTACCACAATGCCATCTTTCGAAATCATGAATAAGATGGTGCCACCTTTCTCGGTAAACACACCAATTTCGTTGGTAATCATATTGATTTTCCAAGCTGGATCAGCCAGTAGTTGGGCAATGGATCGATTGCTTAAAAATGCCAGACTGGCGATTGTAAGTCCGCTATTGCGAAGAAAAGTTCTGCGTTGCATGAATATGAATGTTGGGTTGAAAAGGAAATTACACTAAAATGTTGTCGAAAGCGGCATAATGATTTTTTTCTTAAAATTGTAAACCAAAGCCGCCGATAAAAGTTCAATACAGGTATACAATACAAGTCCCGATTCAAGTGTAACATCGGGATGCCGACAAGGTCGGCAAGTGATACAACAATGTTGAGTAAAGATGCATTGCTGTGGCAATAAAAATAAAAAAGCAAAATCCTGATTTTTCTGAGATGCTAAAAAAAGCGATTCCATGAAAAATAATGCTGCACTCACCAACAAAATTAAAAGCAATAACAAAAATTAAATGCTGATTCGTCCTAAGTTCCCCTTCAGGGGACAGGGGCTTCAGGGGCTTTTAATACTCCAGCTTTTTCAACGAAGGCGCCTTAAACCAGGTAGCCACTACTACCAAAATCGTCATACAACCACCAAAAACTACAGACGGAACCACGCCCATTAATTTGGCGGCAACGCCACTTTCAAACTGGCCAATTTCGTTGGAAGAATTGATGAACATTGAGTTCACACTCATCACCCGGCCACGCAATGCATCGGGTGTTTTCAACTGAACGATGTTACCTCTAACGATCATGCTTACGCCATCCAATACCCCGCTCACCACCAGTGCACCAAAGGATAACCAATACCATTTAGACAATCCAAAAACGATGATGCACAGACCAAAGCCTGCTACAGCAAATAATAATTTAATACCCTGTTTTCGCTTCATTGGCGAAAGGGTTAGTCCCATCACCATCGTGATTGCACCTATATCCGCAGCAGCATTCAGCCAGCCAAAGCCAATGGGGCCAACATGCAAAATGTCTTTGGCATACACAGGAACCATCGCAACCGCACCACCAAATAAAACCGCAAATAAATCAAGCGTAAGCGCCCCCAATAATTCCCTGGTTTTAAAAACAAACTTCAAACCTTCGGTGACGGCTTCCAATGTTTTTTTCTCACCACTCATACCGGGTGGTTTCTCTTTTAGTTTGGTAAGAAAAAATAAGCCTGTAAATATCAGGCAGGTAATGATCATGAATGTGCCGGTAACATGCAGCCAGGCAATTAAAAACCCTGCCATAGCATGACCGGAAATACTGGCAATCAGCCAACTGGTAGAACTTAGTTGCGAGGCATTCACCAATAATTCCCGAGGTACCAAAGAGGCAATGATGGCACCAAAACTAGGACCGGAAAAAGCCCGGATAGCACCGGTAAAAAATATCACCGTGTAAATAAAAATGATGATGAGTTTGTTGCCAAATTCCTGGTGAAACCAACTGGTAGAAGTGCCCAATAAAACTATGGAACAAACTGCAAAAAGAAAAACAGACCGCAGTAATAGTTTTCTTTTTTCACTTTTATCAATTACGTAACCTGCATACAAAGCAAGCGTGATAGCAGGAATTGCTTCAGCCAAACCAATCATGCCGATGTAGAATGCATCGCCGGTAAGCTCATACATCCACCAGGCAACCAACGTGCCCATCATACGAAGGCCCATGATAAAAACAAAACGCCCCAGAATGAAATTTCTGAATTCAGGTATTTTTAAAACCGCTAAAGGAGTTGTATTCAAAAGAGAATTTTGATTTGAAAGATGATAAAGTTAAAAAACAAAAATCAGTTGCGAAGGTTAAGAAATATTTCAATTGGTAGAAAGGGTGTTATGGAATACAAAATGAATCGGCGAAAAAACGATATCGTTGGATGATTCACTTGACCAAGCCACCGATTTTGTTGAAAGAATATTGGGCACTTTAAGGCAATGTTAAATAATGCTGTCCATGCTCGTATTCCTTATCCAGTGCATCAATGATTACTTTCATGTGAGCATCATTGCCTAAAAAATCGGCGTTGGAAGCATCTACAAAAAGCGTTTTGATATTGTGCTGCTTGATATACTGGGTGTATGTTTCCTGTAAAGAGAAAAGGTAGTCGCCAGCAATGCCTTGTTCATAAACCCGGTTGCGCTTTTTGATATTCTCCTGTAGTTTTTTTACCGGGGAATGCAGGTAAATTAAAAGATCCGGCTGAACAATCTGTGGATTGATGATGTCAAAAAGTTTTTGGTACAATCTGAATTCTTCTTCCGGCAAATTTACTTTGGCAAATAAAAGGCATTTGGTAAAAAGGTAATCGGAGATGGTAATATTCTGAAACATGTCCTTAGTCTGCAACAGTTCTTTCAGTTGTTTGTAACGCTCTGCCATAAAAAATAACTCTAGCGGAAATGCATACTGCTGCTGATTTTCGTAGAATTTTGGCAGAAAAGGATTGTCGGCAAATTCTTCCAGAATAAGCCTTGCGTTAAAATGTTTGCTGAGTAAATGTGCCAGCGTGGTTTTGCCTGCACCAATATTTCCTTCTATCGTAACAAAACTATACTTCATAAGTTGCAGTTGCAAAGTAAGCGAAATATCTTTTCTGCTATTAAAACTTCTTCACATTTAGGGGGTCCTTACACAGCTTTAGTAACTCGTGTACACGTTGGTTAAAGACCGGATGAATGAACCCGGGCGCTATCTCATTCAATGGAATCAATGCAAAGCGCCGGTTTTGGATCTCTGGATGGGGAACGATTAGATCGGGAAGACGGATAATTTCTTTGTTGAAAAAAAGAATATCAATGTCAATAATGCGGGGAGCATTTTTAACAGTTCGCACCCTTCCCATTTTTTTCTCAATTGATAAAATACTTTTCAGGGTTTCCTCCGCAGACAATTTAGTTTCAATTACAATTACCTGGTTTAAAAAATCAGGTTGGTCGGTATTGCCCCATGCTGCCGTTGAGTAAAGAGCGGATGCACGGATTAATTTACCCGTCTGCTTCTCAATTTGATGAATGGCATCCGCTAACAACTCCCGGCTATTTCCCATATTACTGCCGAGTAAAAGATAAGTCCTATTCATTTTTTAAGTAAAGCCTTTTATCAAACATGAAGATTTTAGAAGATCGTATTTTTATTTTTTCCGCATCAGGATGTGCTGGGTTGATCAAAAAATTGTTTTCCTGCTCAACAATAGCGGAAGGAACTTTTAAAACCAGCGATTGACTGGCGATTAAAAATTCATCTCCAATATACTGCCCGTATGTAAGATCATCCTTCCAGTTTCGTTTTAATTTGTCATGATCAATGGTAATAATTTCGGCTGTTTCAGGAATCTCGATGGTGATCAAATGGTAGTCCGTTGGCTGCCGGTACGACTTTACATGCACTAAAATTTCTAAAATAGCCAGGGAAATATGTTCGGTTGTGTACAAAGCATTCAAGCCGGTTGAGTTCCAACGGCCACCAAATAATTTGGCACCTGTGCCTGACAGGTCATTCTTAAAATCGCCACTGCTCAAGCGGTACACTATCATGAAAGTATCCCGTGTTCTATACGACCAATTTGGGTTAATACTTTTTGTATACCATCAAAGGAGGTAAGTGAATTAAAAGAAAGATCGCCCTCCAGCATTGGCGGGTTATCGTGTATCCATTCGTAAAAGGCTTCAACGGAGCCAAATACCTTTTTGCCCCGGTTGATCACATGGTTAATTTGAATAAATCTTTCGGCATTGATGGGTGCAAAGCTGCTGTTGCTTTTTGCATAACGCTGCAGGGTGCGCTCGCTAACCATCAGCATGGCCGCCCACTCACCCTGGGTAAAAGGTGTTTTATCTGCAATTTTTTTAAATTCGTTATAGGAGAAATCCTTTACAGATGGAATCACCTTTACGCTTCGTGTAAAAACAGCTTCGGGCTCTTCGGCTTTGGTTGTTTTATTAACAGGGTTGTATAAAGGTGTTTTAGATGTTTTTTTACTTTTTTCCATAAATCCGTCATTTGTCGTACAAATATACGTCACTTGTCTCGGCTTGCAAATTTTTTTTACATTTTTTTTACCAATAGCTTTACGCT
>Ga0136636_10002263_pt1 | contig 11463 bp, 7 predicted proteins | sample AntDrymUQ8522106_2_FD_104653 | JGI IMG/M metagenome (GOLD analysis project Ga0136636, IMG submission 104653) | Polar desert sand microbial communities from Dry Valleys, Antarctica - metaG UQ852 (21.06) | ecosystem: Environmental > Terrestrial > Soil > Desert | place: Antarctica: Dry Valley... | reverse complement strand
TAGCGCCGCCGACCAAGTCCGAACTCGGTGCACTGCTGACGACCATCACCAGCCGCGTCGGCCGGCAACATCGAGGGGAAGCTCCTCGATCCCGCCGCGACCTTGGCGTGGTCGGGCGATCAAACGTTTCTTGAGGGCGCAGACTCCTGACGGCGATTTAAATCACACCGGTCTTCAGGTTCAACTGGAATCGAGGCTGGGACAGGCAACCAAACTTGCGCAGGGTTGCGCCGGTCTTGATCGCCTGTATTGATCGTGCATAACGGGCGGGCGAGACCTCTTAAAATCGGAAAGAGTTGGCAGTTCACCGAGCATCACGTGCTGCGGCGACGCCGTCAACTGTCAGGCTAGGCGTTGACAGTTGGAGTGCAGGCAGCGGCTTGAGTTCCGACCCATTCGCCGCTAGCGAATGAGCACAGCCGCAGGCTGGGGCGAAGGGCGAAACGCAGGATGCATTTCATCAATCACTTTCTTAGAACATCAACCTTGTTGGCTGAAAGGGAAAACAATTCGAGGCGCTGAGACCATGCGAGTGGCGCGTGGGTTCGTCTGAGTCATGGACGCGTTTCATGTTTGCTCGAATGACCCTGTGTGGGTCGTGATTGACCCCTTGCTGGCGAAGGCTGCCCGCAGCAAAAGGCTTATACACGCAGTGCGACCAGCAGGAGGGAAGACAGTTGAGGTGGTAGTAGTGGTGGCGCGGGTGAACCAAGCCCCAAGTTCTGCGCAGAATCGTGCCCGTCCCGCTTTGCACGATTTGCACTTCCCGATTTGCAGCGTGTCCCGATTCGCACGATTCGCATACGTCGCGGTTCGCACCCGCCACCGCTTGACGCCCGGGGTACCCTGACTCCGGCCTCGGTCATAGTTCAAAGCATGCGCTTGGCCGCCCGTGCGTGTACGCTTGGGTCGGGAAGCTGCTTTGGACTTCGTGTCCTCTGGACTTCCTCCCCTTGTCCCATTTTTGAGACCCACGGCATGAGCGCAGACTCCGTCGAGGAAGCCGCGCAGACCGGTCGCGCGCAGATCCGCAAGGTACTGGTGATCTACAACCCGCGCTCGGGCACCTTGCTGCGCGGTAGCGAGGACGATCCCGAGGGGTTGTTGCGCGGGTTGTTCGCGGAGCGCGGCATCGAGACGGTCCTGCATGCATTCGAAGCGGACGCATTGTCCGGGTGGATCAACAGCGCCGAGGAGGATTCGACCGATGCGGTGGTCGTCTGCGGCGGGGACGGCAGCATCCTCGCCGTCGTGGCGGCACTTGGCGACAGCAGGTTGCCGATCGGTCTGATTCCCGGCGGCACCATGAACATCCTCGCGCGTGACGCGGGCCTGCCCAGCGAGCCGGCCGCGGCAGCCGACGTGATCGCCGAAGGTGTGATCAAGGCGATCGATGTGGGGCTAGTGAACGGCAAACCCTTTCTTTGCAACTCTGCGATTGGCCTCATGCCGCACCTCGCGCGCAGTCGCGAGCAAATGCGCGATCTCCCGCTGTGGCGAAAGTGGCCGCGTGTCGTCAGTGAATTCTTCACACTGCTCCGCAGGTATCCCCGCCTCCGCGTAACGATTCAGGTCGACGGCAGCACGCGACGCTTCCGCACTCGCGCGCTGGCAGTGTCCAACAACCTGATGAGCGATTCGCAGGGCCCGATCCCTACGCGCGAGTCGCTAAGCGACGGCGTCCTCGGCATCTACGTGGCGCGTGAGACCTCGCGTTGGGCGCTGCTGCGCATAGCGCTGCGCATGATGGTCGGCACCTGGCAGGGCGATCTCGCGATGGAAACCATTACAGCGAAGTCCGCCGTCCTGTCGCTGGAGCGCGCACGCCCGCTGTCGGTGATGAACGATGGCGAGCCCTCGCAATTCCAGACGCCCTTGGAGTACACGATTCGACCGCGCGCGCTGCGCGTGCTGGTTCCCGACGCACGCGAGTCATGATTCGGATTGCCCATATTTCCGATCTGCACTTCGGACGCGAGGTGCCGGAAGTCGTTGAGGCACTTGTCGCCGAACTTGACGGCGAGCGACCCGATCTTGTTGTCGTATCCGGTGACCTGACCCAGCGCGCGCGCGTCGGCGAATTCAAGGCCGCGCGTGCGTTCTTCGATCGCCTACCGCATCCGCAGCTGGTTGTGCCCGGAAATCACGATGTGCCGGCGTGGCCGCTTACCCTGCGCTTTGCCGCGCCGTGGAGCCGCTGGAAACGCCTGGTCTCGCCCGAACTCGAACCGCTCGTCAGCGGCGAGGGATTCTGCGCAGTCGGTGTCAACAGCGCGCGACGTTGGGGTCCGTATCTCGACTGGTCGCGCGGGCGCATCAATCTCACCCAACTTGAACACGCCGAAGCAATTTTTTCGCGATGTGAAAAGGATCTGCACATCGTCGTCGCCCACCACCCTTTCCTGTTGACCGAAGCGAGCGCGGGCCGGCGCATTATCGCGCGCGCCGATGTCGCACTGCCGCGCCTGCTCCGAGCCAACGTCGATCTGCTGCTCGGTGGGCATGTCCATCTTGCTTACTCCGGCGTCGTGGGCGGCATGGTGGTTGCACAAACGGGCACGTCGCTATCGAGTCGCTTGAAGGGTGAGCCCAACAGTTTCAACCGCATCCGCGCGAGTAGAGAAGTCATCGAGATCGATAACATGGTCTGGGAGAGCGCGCGCTTCGCGTGCAAACACACCACGACTTACCGCAAGATCAACGATGCGTGGCAACACGCGGATTCGGGTTCGGCACCGTCAGGATACGGCACTGGTTTCCCGTCAGCTTGGGAATGACAACGTACCCAGAATGATGGTTGTCCCGATAGTTGTACCCAGAATGATGGCTATCTCGATCGTTGGCTGCCGAGTGCGATCCGGAGACCGGCGGGTCGGGACGACCGACCCTACGAACCCCGGCGGCATCCTGGCGCTGCCGCGCCGCCTCGCTTTCGCAGGGCAGGTCGTCCCGACCTGCAATCGCGGTCGCCAAGATAGCGGTCACTCGCCCAGCATCGCGCCTGTCCCGGTTCGCGCCCGGTTCGCGCCCCTCGCCCACTTCGCAAAGCATGGCGCGCGGGAGAAAGCGCACTACCGACCCGCCCCGCGGGCGCCGCTCGTTGTCGCCGCGTGACACCCCGCCGGCAACGACACCGAAGGCGAAGGCGAAACCAGGAAGACAACACGGAGCGGCCACGATCCCGCAGGGAAGCGCTCGACCCGCCGTCGGCAACCGGCGGGCAATCGCCGCAAACGGCGCTGCCGAACACCCACCAACCCGCCGGAACGCGCTGCGATGACGCCCCAACCATGGCCAAACCGAGCCGAACCGACCGCCTCCTGCTACCGCACAGACTGCTCGAAAAAGGCGTCTGAATTACCTATACTCCAACGTACGCGGAACGATGCGCGATGTTTAGGGATGGTCGGTCTCTACCCACCGCTCTTCGAATCGCACGGACCCATGTCGCGGCGATCGTGTCGGTGGGTCGAGACCCATCCTCCGCATGCGGCGCGTTCGGGGCCATTTCCGGTTGCCGACCGGAGCGCACCTTGTGCGCGACCGTACTCGGCTTTTCAGGGGCAGCTTCTCAGGGGCAACGTGCGGTTTTCTAGGGGTTTTTTGCATCCAACTATGGGGATTTTTATGCTGATGCATCGTATTGTTCTGGCGCTGGGCTTCGGCCTGCTAATAGCCCTCCCGAAGGCCGATGCGGCCTTGTACATCGCCGACCCGGCCCAGTTTGGCGCGGTCCAGGCGTTCAGCAGTAACTGCGACGACTGCTTTGATGGTCCGATTGCTTTTCCGGGCGTCGGACAGACGCTCAACCTGTTTGGCACCGCCTACAACGGCGGGTTTGTCGGCTCGAACGGCTACGTGACGTTTGGTGCAGGAGCGACCAGCTTCACCTCGGCGCCTCTCAATACGCAAACGATTGGGGTGATGGTGGCGGGCCTGTTTACCGACCTCGACTCGCGTGACGATGCGACCTCGCAGGTTTTCGTCAACACCGCAACTGCGGGCCAACTTGTGGTCACCTTTGCCGGCATGGGTCACTTCAGCCGAATTTACACCGTACGCAGCACGTTTCAGCTGGTGATCCGCTCCGATCAGTTCAACGTTCCCGCAGGCGAGGGCCGTATCGGCTTTTTCTACGCCGGCGTCACTGACACCAACCTGGCAAGTGCTGGGTTCGGCGATGGCTTGGCGGCAATCAACCCGGGTGAGCAGGCATTTTTTTCAGGCCCGGCGAACGGACTTAGTAATGTTGCTGGTCGTTGGTTCAACGTACAAGGCGGTGTACCTATAGGTCCGGCACCGCCGTCCGTCATGATTCCGGCCAACAGCACGCTGGGACTTGGACTGCTGGCGCTGCTGCTGGCCTTCGCAGGCGTCTGGGTCGTGCGCAGTCGAGCACAAGGCTGATTGCTGATAGCCGGCTGCGCGTGTTGCGCGGTCGGCTACTCAGAGCCACTTCCGAGCGAGCAGGATCTTGTGGCGGTGGTGGGTGAGGCCATAGTTGCGACTGCGCCGAACGGACCACACCGGGACAGGCACCGACCACACCGGGACAGGTACTGAAACTTACCCAGAATGATGGCTGTCCCGATCGTTGGCTGCAGAATGCGATCTGAAGTGCGGCGGGTCGGGACGCCCCACCCTACGGACCCCGGCGGCATACCGCCGGTGCTGCGGCGCCTCGCTTTTGTAGGGCGGGTCGTCCCGACCTTCCATCGCGGTTGCCAAGACAGGGGTCGCTAGCCCAGAGTCGTGCCCGTCCCGTTTCGCGGCTGTTCATCGCCACACTCGCAGCGCTGGTGCCGCCACCGCGTGCGCACCTCACCCGGTTCCACGGCGTGTTTGCGCCGAACGCCAACTTGCGCGCGCAGCTGACTGCATGCGGGCGCGGCAAACGTCCTCCTGCGGACGAGGCGTCGACTGGGGCCAACAGCGACCACCGCAGCCCCGACGAAAAGCGCCGCGCGATGACCTGGGCGCAGCGCCTCCAGGGTGTTTTTGGCAACGACGTGAGCACCTGCGTCCACTACGGCGGCACGCTACGGATCGTGGCCAACATCGAACAACCCACCGCGATCCGCGCCATACCCGCAAGGGGTCATCCATGCCTCGCCCACTTCGCAAAGCACGGCGCGTTGGAGCAAACGCGTTACCGACCCGCCCCGCGCGCACCGCCCGCCGTGGCCGCGTGGCACCCCGCCGGCCACGACGCGGAAGGCGAAACAAGGCAAGACAACACGAAGCTGCAACCAACCCGCAGCGCCGAGCTTTGCCCGCTGTCGGGAATCGAAGACAAAAGGACCACCAACGGCGCGCGGCGCGCCCCCGCGCTGCCAAAATCCCACTCGCGAACGTCCGACCCGCGGCCAAACCGGCGCTTGCGCGACCATCGCCTATTCGCCAGACCGCTCGAAAAGGGCGTTTGAATTTTCTATACTTCGGAAACCGACCAAGCATCGATACCGCCGGTCATCGGTCGGACTTTGCTGAAGCCGTGGCCGGCGAAGTACGACGCGGCGTCGACGCTTCGATGCCCGCCGTGGCGGTGGAAGATTCTCAGGATGTGTTCAGGCCCGCGCATCATCCCCTGCGCCAAGTACTACATGTTGAGTGCTCGCAGAATGATGCCTGTCCTGGTTTCGCTCGCTGATCTTCGCCGCTGATCTTCGCCGATCGATGCATGTCCTGATCTTCGCTGATCTTCGATGTGTCCTGATCTTCGCTGCTGATCTTCGTGTCCTGATCTTCGCCCTTGTCCTGATCTTCGCGCTATCCGTGCACGGCCCCAACGCCAGTTGCTCGCGCTGCACGCTTACGCTCCTACGTGGCGGCGGCCAGCACCTCGGCGGCAGCTTTCTCGCCCGAGGCCATCGCCGCTTCCATGCCCGGTTCGTTGTAGATCGTGTGCTCGCCGGCGAAGTGGATCCGGCCCAGCGGTCGATCGGTCCACTCGACCGTGCGGTGGACCTGGCCGGCGGCGATTTCCGCATACGCGCCGCCGGCCAGCGGATCGCGGCCCCATGATTTCACCGCCAGCAGTTCGAGCGCACCGGATGCGGCCGGGCGCTGGCGCTCGATCTCGGTGCGAATCCATTCGCCGATGCCGCTGTCGCTCGCGCTGCTGGTATCCAGGCTGCGGGCCTGGGTGCCGTTGATCCAGGCGATCAGGCGCTCGATGCGACCGTCCTTGCCGGGCACGGCGAACAGACGCTCGATGCTGCCCTCATACCAGGTGTTCGCTGGCATGCCGTCGGTTTCCCAAAATGGTTTCAGCGGACGGAAATGCGCGGTGGTGATCGGCGTGTAGTTGCGGGCCTTCCATGCCGCCAGTTGTTCCGCCGGCGGTGCGGGATCGAACAGCACGCCCGCCAGCGGCTTGCACGGAAGGGTGAAAATAGCGTGCCGGGCGCGAAACGACCGACCATCGGCACAGGTCAGCACGACACCGCCGGCAGCACTGCGTGCGGCCACTACCTGCGCACCGAGTTCAGGCGGACGATGCAGCGCGCGCGCCATCGCCTCGGGCAGCAGCTGGCTGCCGCCGACGATGCGCAGCGTGCCGCGATCGCTCTTGCGGCGCAGGGCTTCGCGGCGCAGCACGTCGAGCGCGGAGACTTCGCGCAGGCTGCTGTAGTTGGCCGCAACATCCATCAGCGACAGCGCCTGCTCAGACCAGCCGGACTGCGCGAGCTGGTCCCACAGCGCCACGTCGAGTACGCGATGCGCGTTGTCGAGCCACTGCAGGGCATCCGGCAGCTTGCGCGCTTCGGGACCGAGTGCGGCGATCAACAGCGCTGCGGGCGGAATGCTGCGTTCGCGCCCACTGAGCGGATTGAGCGGATGATCGGCCCATTCGCTCGCACGCAGCGGGCCGCTGCGCAGCGCGATCAGACTCGGTGGCGGCGCCGGTGCTGCCGCAACCGCCGCAGTCGGTGCTGTGAGCGGTGCCGCGGCGGCGGGAGCCGTGCCGCTGGGCGCGCGTGCCGGCGGCGAACCCGATGCTTCCAGCGGCACTGCCAGTCGCCTGGCGTGCGCGATCACCCGCGCATAGCTCGACCCGACCTCGACGCCACCCACATCGAAGCGCAGCCCGCCGCGTTCGATGGTGCACAGGCGACCGCCGATGCGGCGTCCGGCTTCGAGTAAGCACACCGTCAGACCGGCGCTCTCGAGCGCATGCGCGGCGGCCAGGCCGCTGAGTCCGGCGCCGACCACCAGCACGTCGATGGCCGCTTCGTTTTCAGCGCGCGTGTTGCGCGCGGCCAGTGCGAGCGTGCTGGCGAACAGAAAGGTGCGGCGGTTCATGCATGACTCCTGTACCGGATGCGGAATTGTTGCGCTCCACCCGCGATCGGCAAACAAAAGCCGGCGCAATCGCTCCCGCCGGCCATGGTGTCCCGACCAAAAGACGCCGCGATCAGAATCGATAGGTCACGTTGAGTCCATACATGCGCGGCCGCGGTGCGCTGATCGCAAAGTCGCGTACATTGGTCGCGGTGGTCGCCGGTGCCGGCAGCAGGTTGGGCACCGAGATGAACAGCGCGGGGTTGACGTAGCGCAGGATGTCCTCTGGCGTGTCGTCGTCGGTGGCGTTGTTGACGAATACCGTCCAGCGCCAGCTGTCGCCGACATCCACCCCGAAGCGCAGGTTCAGCTGCGTGGAGCTGCCGGTCTCGGCCAGATTGTCGACCTGGGTGAAGCGGCTGGATTCAAAGCTCAGATCGCCGTTGGCGAACCAGCCCCAGCCGTTGCCGAAGGTGCCGCCGTAGGTCAGGCCGACCGCGGCTTGATTCTTCGGCACGCGCGGCAGGGCATTGCCCGCAGCATTGGCACAGGCCAGGTCGAGCGAGGGCCGCGGCACGTTGCAGAACAGATCGGCCTGGTCCTGGCTGATGAAGTCGATGATCTCGGCGTCGTTGTACGAATACGAAAAGTTGGCCAACAGGTTGGACGTGATGACCCACTGACCCTCGAGCTCGAAGCCGCGGATGCGCGATTCGCCCACGTTGGTGGTGAACGAGGTCAGGAATGGCGCATTGTTGACCAGGCTCACCGAGCGCGATTCGGTCAACTGCTGGTTGTCCCACTGGATCCAGAACAAACTGGCGTTCAGGCGCAGCGTGTTGTCGAGCAGGTCGGACTTGAAGCCCAGCTCGTAGTTCCAGGCTTTTTCTTCCTCGAAGCTGGTCAGGCCCTCAGCGATCAGTGCCGCGCGGCTGGCATCGCTCAGATCGGCGCGCTGCACGTCGTTGTTGAAGCCACCGGGCTTGGTGCCCTTGGACGCCAGGCCGTACAGGTTGATGTTGTCGTCGAGCTGGTAGGACAGGGTCACGCGCGGCGTGGTGCTGCTGAACTCTTCCTCCTGCGAGAACAAACGCACAAACGTGCGCGGCGGTGGCGGGGTGTTCACGGTACGCACATCGCGGCCGCCGGAGCTGATGTTGTCGCGCGCGAACCGGACCTCGAACGAGGCCGCCCATTGATCGTCGAATTTCCATTCGACGAACCCGTAGACGGCCTTGTTGATCACCTCATCGGCCGGATCGGTCGGGTTGGGCTGCACCGGTGCGCGGCGGAACAGTGGGGCGGTATTGAAACCCGACAGGTTGCCATTGAAGCCCGGGCCGCGGGTTTCGTTGTAGTAGTACGCGCCCAGGATGCCGTAGATCGGCGCCGAGGTGTCGGTGGTGATGCGCAGATCCTGCGACCAGTCGTAGAGGTCGCTCTCGCCGAAGGTCTCGAATGCGCCGCCGAAGCCGCGGATCTCGGAGTAGTCCTGGTCGATGCCGGAGTATTCCTTGGTCTCGTTGTAGGACGACGTCGAGGTCAGCGTCCAGGCGTTGGCCAAGGTGTAGTCGGCCACCACGCTGGAGCGCAAGTTGTCGCGCTTGAGGCCGGCGCCGAAGCCGGCCAGGTCGAAGTCGGGCGTATTGATCGGGAACTGGCTGGGCGTGTTGGGCACGCCGCAGAAGTAGCCGCGCGTGCGGGTGCGACCGATCGGGAAGTTGCTGCCCGGCTGGGTGCCGATGATCTCGGGCAGGAAGCAGTTGTTCAGCGCACTGCCTTGGCGGCGGATCGCGAAGTGCTGATCGCGATTCTGCTGGTAGCCGAAGCGGCCCAGCACTTCGAGGCCGTCGATCGGCTTCCACAGCAGGGAGCTGAACATGCCGATGGTCTTGGTGCCACCGATGTTGTCCTCGCCGGCGACCGGGTTGTAGAACAGCCCGTCGGTCTCGTCGTAGACCGCGCTGATGTCGAACGACAGCAGGTCTTCGACGATCGGTCCGGCGTAGAAGCCGGTGAGCTTGCGCTGGCCGTAGGAGCCGCCACCGAGAGTGAATTTGCCGGTCGGCTCGTTGCCCGGACGGCGGGTGATGAAGTTGACCGCGCCGGAGAAGGTGCGGCGGCCGAACGCGGCGGACTGCGGGCCGCGAATGACTTCGACCCGCTCGAGATTCTCCAGGCCGTAGCCGGAGATATCGCCCGACACATAAACGCCGTCGATGAAGAACGAGGCGTTCGGTTCGCCCTGAATGTTGGACATGCCGCGGATCACCGGGCGGTCGCCATCGCGGCCGAAGCCGGAGCGGAACGAGAAGCTCGGCGTGAACGCGGCGATGTCGCGAATGTCGACGAAGCCCTTGTCCTCGATCACGTCGGCGGTGATCGCCGTGATGGGCAGCGGCACCTTCTGCAACTGTTCATCAATGCGGCGCGCGGTAACCGTGATGGTCTCCAGCGCCTGTGGCGCTTCGCCCTGCGGGTCGGTATCGGGATCGGTCTGCGGCGCCGCTTCGGCGGCCGCTTCGGGGGCTGTCGCGGGTGCAGCGTGGGCGCTGCCGACGCCATACAGCGCGGCAGCGATCGCAAGTGCCAGCAATCGACGTGGATTGGTTTTCATGAGTGGTCCCGGGGCAGTAGTGGGGATGGCAGGGCGGGTTCAAGGTCCCGCTTTCGTATCGGAGTCGGCTGCAGCCTTCTCCTTGGGTTTCAGTTTGCGATAATGGGTCCAGCTGGTTTCGTTCGGTTACGACTGGGCCGCGGGCGCGCTGGCTACTTCGGGGTACTTGGCCTCGATCAGCGCCTGCATGTCGGCGGGCAACTCGGCGCTGCCGCCGAGCTTGGGGCCTTGCGCGATGTAGAGCAGGCTACCCTCGTGGGTGCCCATTTTTATCCACGGCGGCCACGGTCCGATCCGGGTCCAGCCATAACTCGCCGGCGAGTTATGCACGCTCGTATCGTCGATCGACGCGCGCGGGGTAAGGAACATGAAGTGCTCCGAACCGGCATACACCCCGGCGCTGGATTCCTCCGGGAAATCCTTCGGCGGCAGCGGGTGGGCATCGGTCAGCGGCGCGTTGAAGGTCATCAGCAGGTCGCCACCGCCGCCGGTCCACGGATATATATTGGGCGAGCCATGGTGGCGCTTGCTGCCGAACAGATTGTTGACCGGATCGTTGGCGACGTGGATCACCGTGTTGGTCTTGCCGGTGACCGGATTGGCCCAGGTATCGAGCAGCCGACCGCTCGCGAGGTCGCGATAGAAGCTCAACTCGCGCGAGATGAAGCGCCAACTGCCGTCTTCTAGCGGGCCCATGCGGCAGATGTTGTAACCCCCGAAGCCGAGGATCGCGCTCGGCGCCTTGGCCGGCAGCTGGGCGAAGATGGTGCTCTTCAACCAGGTCACCACGTTCTCTTTTGGATCGATCGAGCAACGCATCTTGACCAGCGCGCTCAGATTTTCGTCGGCACGGGTCAGGTCGAGCGCGGCGGTGGCCGGCAGGCTGCACAACGCGATCGACAGCAGCAGTGCGGTGCGAGCGGGTCGGATCAGGGGCATCGAGGTCTCCGCAGCGGGGAGGCGTTGCGATCGTGGCGCCGGAGCTGAATGACATATCGTTATAACAATAGGTCTTTTAGCAGTCGACCGGAGCGAATGCAATGTTGCATTGCGGCGGGAATAAAGGAGACGGAGGCAGGTAAGCCTGACCGTGTTTCGCCGCTCGCCCACACTGGCGCAGCCTGCAGATCGGAAGGGCAGATCGGGACAGGCACTGAAGAAGGGCAGATTGGGACAGGCAGTGAAACGTGCCGAGAATGATGGCAATAATCATGCCTGTTGAGATGAACACCCCCGCCACTGTCGGCGTCGTGTTGCGCCAGACTGGAAGTGCAATCCACCAGTCGACAGAAGACGCGAATGACCGCTTGCGGGTGGAGGCGTCCGTGATGAAGGTTGAACTCGTCGCCATCGATTTGGTAAAGCGTGTGTTCCAGGTCTGCGCCATCGGCGAGGCTGGAACCGAGGGCTTGACCGGGGGCGTCCATACGTGTCCCGATCGCACAAGTGTTCGGGTCTGGAAAAACGAGCAAGAGAACCACGCAAAAACGCCAAGAAGCAGCGCTCAGCGCAAATCGGAATCCTGCACCCGATACTCCTTCGACCTCTTCCCCACAATCCGC
>Ga0136636_10002262_pt1 | contig 11463 bp, 4 predicted proteins | sample AntDrymUQ8522106_2_FD_104653 | JGI IMG/M metagenome (GOLD analysis project Ga0136636, IMG submission 104653) | Polar desert sand microbial communities from Dry Valleys, Antarctica - metaG UQ852 (21.06) | ecosystem: Environmental > Terrestrial > Soil > Desert | place: Antarctica: Dry Valley... | reverse complement strand
TGAAACAGGGTCTCTCTGAAATTATAAGACTTATTTCACCCGAATCAAATCTACCCCAGACTCCCGGACCATTCGATTCAATGCTGGCAAATCCGTTTCTTTCAAGGTCTTCCATTTTGCCAATTGCTCATCCGTTAGGCGAAACAACATTTCCCGCACCTCAATGGCTTGCTGTGTGGGTGCAAAATCACCTTCCACAGTTTGGCCCATGAGGTTGGCAAGTTTGTCGTTCAGGCGTACCGGGAAATTGAGCGGGTCTTGACTGCTGCGGTTTTTGGTCTGGTAAATGGCCTCTTCTACCTTAGTCATTGCTGAATCTATATTGCCAGCCAAGGTGCGGATAGGCTTGAGTCCTACTCCAGACCCCTCCCCAATTGGGGAAGGAAGCCCCTCAGTCATACTTTTCATCTGCGCACGCACATTGCGGATTTCCTTAATTGCGCGGTGTGCTTCGGTCAGTTTAGCCCCCACAGATCGTACAAAATCAAACTGTTGCGCAAAAACCTGCGCCGTCTGGCTAGTGCGTGGATCTGGCAAGATGGTGAACGTTTGTTCCTCCGTTTTACCCGCTGCGGTGAGTCGCACGCGGTAGGTGCCTGGCATTGCCTTGCATCCTTCGAGGTCGTAGCTCCAGAGGATCATGCCCTCAAATTTTTCAGCGTCAGGATAGCGGTGATTCCATAGAAAACTATTTCCGCCAGCCTTTAAATCTTCCAATTTTCCGCCCCTATTCTCCCATGCAGCAGGAAGTTTTTGATTGGAAAAAACCTTGATGGTATCGCCATCATTTTCCAAAACGGATAGCGTAACAGTATCCTTTTCGCCGGGTTTGTTTTTCAAATAAAAATGGGCAACAGTACCATTCGGATGGTTTTGTCCACTGGTTTTTGATGCTTTCGCTGATCCGCCACGCATTCGGTAGGAAGCCGCCGGCTGAAAAAGGTGTAATGCTTTTTCAGCCAAATTTCCTTTGGTCAAAAAGTCCGGCGATGCCGCTATCTGGTGTAGCGGAGTAAGATCGTCTATCATCCAAAACGCTCGACCCTGCGTCGCAGCAATGAGGTGATTATCTTTAATTATTAGATCAGTGACTGGAACAATAGGCAGGTTTTGCTGGAATTTTTGCCAATTGCGCCCGTCTGTAAAACTGATATACATGCCCTGTTCCGTACCCGAATACAAGATTCCCTGATATTTTGGATCGACACGAATGACTCGGGTAAAGTCTTCATTCCCAATGCCATCGGTTATTTTTATCCAGGTTTTTCCGTAATCCTTAGTTTTGAAAAGATAAGGGTGATTGTCGCCTTGTTTGTACCCCGTGCAAGCGAGGTAACAGCCGCCATCGCTGTGTGGATCGGGTTCAAGCGAATTGACCATGGTCCATTTGGGTAATTCGGGCGGCGTTACGTTTGCCCAGGTTTTACCGCCATCTCGAGTGATCTGTACCAAGCCGTCATCGCTACCGGTCCAGATCAGGTCTTTCACCCTTGGGCTTTCCGCCGCAGCGAAAATGGTACAATAGTATTCTACACCCGTATTGTCCTGCGTAATTGGGCCTCCGCTGGATTTCTGACGGGTTTTGTCGTTCGTGGTCAAATCGGGCGAAATCGTTGTCCAGCTTTGACCTTCGTTGGTACTAACGTGAAGATGGTTCGAAGCTGCGTAGAGTTTTTTCGGGTCGTGCGGACTGAAAAACAGCGGAAAATTCCATTGGAAGCGATACTTCGCATCTTCTGCACCATGACCCATATTATCTTCTGGCCACACATTTATAGGGCGAAAAGTATGGTTTTTATGATCCAAGCGGCTTAGGGATCCGTGGTACTCACCACCATATACAATGTCATTGTTGCTGGGGTCAATGGCATGGTGGCCACTTTCACCTCCAGCGGTATTTTCCCAGTCTCGCTCGCTGATATCCCCTCCATCACTACGATGTGCGATGCGGATGCTACTGTTGTCCTGCTGCGCTCCATAGATCCGAAATGGAAATGAATTGTCCGTCGAAACGCGATAGAACTGCGCGGTGGGTTGGTTGTGGTAAGTAGTCCAGGTATCCCCGCCATCATAACTGATTTGCGCCCCTCCATCGTCGCCAATGATCAGGCGTTCGGGGTCTTCTGGGGCAACCCAAAAATCATGGTGATCACCGTGAGGCGCGTATTTCGATTGAAAAGTCTTGCCACCGTCTTTACTCTTATGGTAAGCCACATTCATCACATACACCACATCTTCATCTTTAGAATCGGCGTAAATGCGAGAGTAATACCAGGCGCGTTGGCGAAGATTTCGGTCATCGTTCACCTTTGTCCACTTTTTACCGCCATCATCGGAGCGGAATACACCACCTGTTTGACTTTCTATAATGGCCCAAACCCGGTCAGGGCGAACGGGGCTGACCGCAACGCCGATGATACCGAGCGTATCCTTTGGAAGTCCTTCATTTTGGGTGAGTTCTGTCCACGAATCGCCACTGTCTGTACTTTTCCAAAGGCTACTCCCTGCACCACCACTGGATAAATCGTAGGGGCTGCGGCGTATTTTCCAGAAAGACGCATAGAGGATGCGCGGATTGGCAGGGTCGAGGCAAATATCCACCGCACCTACATTATCATTGATAAAATGAATGCGCTGCCAGGTTTTTCCCCCATCTCGGGTGCGATAAAGTCCGCGCTCGTCGGAGGCTTTGAACAGGTCTCCCAGCACCGCTGCGTAGGCGATATCTGGATTGCTGGGATTTATTCTAATTCGGGGTATATGGCGGCTGTTTTTCAAGCCTGCGGACTTCCAGGTACGACCAGCATCTTCACTTTTCCACATCCCGGATCCGCTGCTGACATTGCCGCGAACCGTACATTCGCCTCCGCCAACATAAATCACATTGTTGTCGCTGGGGGCTATTTCAATGGCGCCGATACTCCCGCCGAAGAATCCGTCGGATAGATTTTCCCAAGTTCGGCCACCATCTTGCGTGCGCCATACGCCCCCGCCTGTCGCCCCAAAGTAGAAGAGGTTGGGTTTGCCCGCTACACCAGTTACGGCTGCGGAGCGACCTCCTCTGAATGGCCCGACATTACGCCATTGTAGCGAGGAAAAGAGCGTTTCATTGACCCTTTGGCCAGGCTCGGGCGAAGGGGCAACTGGCTTGTTTTTTTGAGCAAAAAGAAGGGTTTGAAATAAGATACAGAGTGAAAGTAGCGCGAATCGTTTCATGTTGCAGACTGAATTTTAGACTGCAAGGATAAGAAAAAACGTAGCGTCCGTCACAAAGTGAATCGTTATATTGAGCTACAGACTCCATTTTTATACATCAATCCGCGTGAGACATCAGCAACACAGCCACGCCGAAATGATTGCTCACCTCAATTTGAGTCAACTCATCCTCGCTCGTCACGGTTATTTTTCCTTTCACAAAACTACTTTTCACTTTTAGATCTTTAAGCCAAAGCACCTTGCCAATGAGGTAAGCTTCTTCCATAGTGATGCCTTTTTGAAAGGTGATTTTTTGCGAGGAACCACCTTCTCCGAAGTCCATTTCTGCTTCTGAGCCGTTTTTGAATAGTTGTTTATAGCGTTCGTAGCGCGTTTCGGATTTTGGCAAATTAACACGTTCCCCTTTTTTTCCAGAATTGCTCATCAGGTAAAGCTCCGCGACAGAGTTGCCTGAATTTGAATCATCAATAATGGTAATTGGCGCACGGTTCTTGGAAAGATAGCCATCAAAAACGTACCCTTCTTTACCATTAGCAGTGCTCACTTTCACCCAAAAGCCTTTAATAATGAAGCCTTTGAACTCTTCTACCGAATGAGGCTTCTTTTTAAAATCTGCCTTCAGCACTTTGACTGCATCGCCGTGATTGAGGGTTTGCACACGCTCACCTTTCGGATCGGGGGTTTTTCACATCAGGAGGCCGCTGCCCGCTTGGACGAATAGTTCGTCACCAGGATTGTATATCCCAATACCAAAAGCGAAGGATTGGCAGAAGAGCAGTGCAATTGCAAGCGGGAGAAATTTGATCGTCATAAAAATTGATTTGAATGAAGGCGAAAAATAGGTATTCGTGGAGGAATATGCCTGAGTAAAAACAAAAAAGCGGCAACCCCGAATCATCGAGATTGCCACTTTACTAGTCTATTTTGCCTCGTAGGGCAAATTCGTCGCCTTTAAATCTTCACAATCTTTATCGTTTTCACATCACCATTTCCAAAGCGGATACGCGCAATGTAAATACCCGATGGCAGATCAACTACTGGAAGTTCTTCAACCATCATTTCGCCAGATGGTATGGTGATACTGTGCAGTAATACGCCGTTGGTTGCCGAAATGTCGATCGAAACGTCGGTGTCATATTGAATTGCGTTTACGATACGCAAGGTTTCTGTTACCGGGTTTGGCGCGATAAGAATACCGTTCTCGGCAGAAAAAGAAACTTCAAGTACCCGAATTTCAGAGTAAGCTTCTTGTCCCATGCTGCTCAAGCGGCGAATACGGTAGAAGTTTTTACCGATTACAGGCGTCTCGTGCAGGTAAGCATATTGATTTGGCTTGGAAGCATCCTGTTTGCCCATTAAGGTTTCAACATTTCTCCAAGTCTGCATATTGGTTGAGTGCTGTACGGTGTAGGAGTACTCTGTTGCCTCTGGCAATGTAGTCCAGCTCACCAACACCGTTGTTGGGCCAGTTTGACTGGCCGTAAAGTTCATGTTAAATCCACCGCAACCAGGTGTACCTGCTGGAGTCACTACAATCGTAACGATATTAGACTCGAGGAACATACAGCCTTGGCGGCGAGCACAACGCATAAACTTAGCCGTCTCAAACAATGGACCTGGCTGATAGGTTTCATTGGTTGCACCTGGGATAGGCATCCACTCTGGAGGAGATTGGCCAATCTGGATGAATTGCAACCACTGATATTCAATTGGGCCACTACCACCAGAAGGCGGAATGGTGCCGACCAATTGCGCTGGAATTTCCCCTTCACAAATGGTCTGACCACAGCAAATTACCCCTGCATTGGTTACATTATCGCAGAACAAGTGAATGCCAGCATCAAAACAAAGATCATCAGGCTGACCGGCTACAATCGTGAATGGTTCAGTTTTGCCGTTTGCTTTTACGTCGCTGTCTTTGCAGTCGTTGTTTACATTGTCTTTTTTCGTCCATTGATATCCAGCAGGTTTGTTGCTGAACATCAGGACATACGTACCTGGCGTTACGCAATCGAAGAAGTAATTGCCCACACCATTGGTATTGGTAGTTCCCACCGTAACATCATCTGCATTACCAAATATACCATCAGGGCCAGCCTTGATGAGCATAACTGTGATATTCGGCACACCGATTTCAAGTGTTGGGTGCTGGAAGCCATTTTGATCATCATCATACCAAACCCAGTCGCCGATTCTGATGCCGTTGACGGTAGAGCCAATGGTTACAGATGCAGTTGCGGTACAGCCGTTGACATCTGTTACGGTGACTGTATAAGTTCCAGCAGATAGATTGACCGCTTTAACCGTAGTTTCTCCATTGCTCCAGATGTAGGTATAAGCTGGAGTTCCGTTAGAAGCACTGGCCGTTGCACTACCTGGCGTAGAACAATTGGCATTGGTAGAACCAACGATGACCACATTGGGCGGCAAGGAAGCTGCAATACTAACCTGAGCTGTTGCTGTGCAATTTGCTCCATCTGTTACCGTTACGGTATATGTGCCTGGGCCAAGGTTGGTGACCGTAGCAGTAGTACTCATACCTGGATTATTCCAATTGTAGGTATAAGGTAATGTGCCACCTGAAGCCGAAACTGTAGCGGAACCTGTGTTGTTGACACAAGCAGATGGAGATACGTTACCAATCAGGGCGGTTGGCGCACCTGATTGTGTGATGGTAGCCATGCCTACTGCTGCGCATCCGTTGGCATCTGTCACCGTCACACTGTGTACACCTACGGGAAGGTTTGTTGCGGTAGCCGTCGTCTGATTGTTAACAGAAGCGGACCATATATAGGTATATGGGCCAACACCACCAACGGCAGAAGCTGTTGCTGTGCCGCCAGCATTACAAGTACCTTGCGCATTAATCGTGACCGTAACTGTTGGACCTTGCGATTGAACTATGGTTACCAAGGCGATACCCACGCAGCCAGTAGCATCCGTAATGGTCACGCTATGTTGACCAGCGAGCAAATTGGTTGCGTTAGCGGTCATTTGGTTATTGTCCCAATTAAAGGTGTATGGTGCAATACCACCTGTTGCGGAAGCTGTAGCCGAACCACCAGTCAAACAAGTAGCTGGAGCCGTAGCCACAGCGGTTGGGAGGAGTGGAGCAGCCACTTCAATCGTTACCATTCCAATGCCCTGGCAACCTGTAGTGATATCAACGACCGTTACTTTATGAGGACCAGCAGAGAGATTGGTTGCAGTAGCTGTGGTTTGGCCATTGTCCCATGAATAAGCATAATTACCTGAACCACCTGAAACAGTAGCAGTAGCACTACCACCAATGACACAGCCAGCCGGGGCAGTCGGTGTAACATTAACAACTAAAGTACCGCTATTGCTCGTTACGATAACGCTGCTGGAACAACTACATCCATTAGCATCCGTCACCGTAGCAGTATAAGTACCCGCGGGAACTGCAATGCTTGGGCTGGATTGTCCATTACTCCAAATGAAGGTGTAAGGAAGGGTGCCTCCAGTGGCCGAAATTGTAGCCGTACCATTTAAGCCGCAGTTGGCGGGTATCGATGAAGGCGTACAAACTAATAGTGCAGGTTGTATAATCTCCACAGAGACGAAATTTGAGCATCCTGTGCCGATATCTATCACCGTAACAGAATAAGTGCCCGGGCTAAGATTTACAATATCTTTCGTGGTACCACCATTACTCCAAAGATAAGTATAGGGGCCAATTCCTGACATGGTGCTCACTTGTGCAGAGCCATTGCTTTGGCCAAAACATTTCAGATCAACGCCAGATATCATGAGCCAAATGCCTTCATCCCAAAAACCGACGATATAACTCCCTGAGACAGTACAGCTATGTGAATCCGTAACGGTTACTGTATAGGTGCCAGCAGCCAGGTTGTTGATTTGAGGGGTTACTCCGCCATTGCTCCAGAGATAACTGTATGGAGGTGTGCCACCATTGGGTGTCACTGCGGCAAAACCATCTGGTGTATTCCCGCAGATTTGGCTTTGACCAAAAACGGTGGCGCCCAAAACCGTTGGTTCCGTAATAATGATACAACCTGAGCCTGTGGCCAGATCAATATCAGTAACGGTAACACAATAGTTGCCGGGAGAAAGGTTGGTGATGGTTTGAGTAGTAGCTCCGTTACTCCAAAGATAGGTGTATGGAAACCAGCCGCCTGAAGGATTGGCTGTGGCGGTGCCGTTGTTTTGGCCGTTGCAGATCACATTAGTGCCTGTTACGGTGACCTGAACTTGTGCCTGCGAAAAAGCTGGCACCATAAAGGCCAACAAAAAAGCAAGGAAAGCAGTGCGCATTTTGAAATAGGGTGTGGTAGACGTTTGTCCCATGGGAAACAACATTTTTTAAAACAGTAATCGGATATTTATGACACTCGGGGGATTAAACACAACGCGACAAAAGACGAGTTACTATAAAAAGGTAACTTGCCATTTTACGAGCAAACGGGGGGGTGGATTGAAAAAAGGCGAGAGATTAAAAAACTAGTGGTGTCTTATGCTTAGCAAAAGTAAGGCCATAAGTCTTAAGTCCGTTGCTTTCAAGCTGTTAATTTTTCTCTCAAAGTGGTCATGTGTCGTGCAGATTGCCCTTTGGCACACCTTTCTCTACGAGGCACACCAAGTTACGCAAGGTATTTTTTTGCATACTTTGTGTAACTTTTAGTCGCATTTCGGGATAAAAAGCTGCAATATGGGCAATTAACACCTGATTTGAAGCGGTTTTCCCCTACCCTCCTATCAGTCCCAATGGCTTGGAGTAAATAATTGGCATAGGTAAATCGCTCAATTGAATAGTTTCTTCTGTTTGGTCATGGAGGCCTTCAGCGTAGACCTGACAGCCTTGATGATTGAAGATTTTAGCTTGGATTAGGTTTTTGCCCTAATTTCGAGGACGCAGGAACGCCATCAAAAATCCAAAAAATGTCTGCCAACCGTTAAATCCAAACACAGTTCAACTTTTTGTCCAAAAAAGAGTTTATTTTGCTCTCCCTAAACAACTATTGAAAGTATCCATTGACCTTTGTAATAGTTAGCCATTGGCCACGTTAATCCATTTGACTACATCGTCCTAAATATGCAACGCGACAACTACTCCCTCCTCATCGAAAAGCTCGACGGCTTCATTCGAAAATTTTACATCAACCAGCTCCTGCGCGGTGCGCTTTATACCGTAGGCGTAGTGCTTGGCTTATTCATCCTGCTTAACGTGGCAGAGTACTATTTCTACTTCAGTACAGGTATTCGTACCGGGCTATTGTGGGGATTTATTGGCCTGAGTGCTGTGACGGTTTATCAATGGGTAGCCCTGCCACTGATGCACTATTTTCAACTGGGCAAAGTCATTAGCCACGAACAAGCCGCTTCTATTATTGGCCAGCATTTCACCAATGTTCAAGATAAGCTGTTGAATATCTTGCAGTTGAAGCAACAGAGCAACAATGTGTTGTATGCTGAACTCATCAACGCGAGCATTAACCAAAAAAGTGAAGAGATTCGGATTGTGCCTTTTCAGGCGGCCATTGACCTCGGCAAAAACCGCAAATACCTGCGCTACGCCCTGCCGCCAGTCATGCTGCTTTTATTCCTGTTGTTGGGTGCGCCAAATGTCCTTCGTGAAGGCACCATGCGCCTTTGGAACAGCAGCACGAAGTTTGAGAAACCTGCTCCTTTCAAGTTTTTGATCAATCCTGATTCGCTCCGTGCGGTGCAGTTTTCGGATTTCGTGTTGAACGTTAAAATTGACGGAGTCGCATTGCCCAATGAGGTCTTCATCAGCCTCGGAAATGTTCAATACCGGCTTGAAAAAAATGCCGCTAACGCCTTTTCCTACAAATTTACCAACGTTCAGAAAGATACCGAATTCAAGTTATTCGCCTCTGGTATTGAAAGCAGAGATTATACCTTGAACGTGTTGCGCAAACCCAACATCCTGTCTTTCAATACTAAACTCAATTTTCCCGCTTATATCGGACGTGCTAATGAGGAGCTTTCTAATGTAGGCGACCTCGTAGTGCCGCAGGGTACAGAGATTGGCTGGGTTTTAAATGCACAAAACACAGACAAGCTTCAATTTAGCTTTGGCGCAAACGGTAATGAGGAAGCCAAACGTTTCGACGATGAACTTTTTCAGTTTCGCCGCCGTGCGCTGAAAGATGAGACATACAAGTTGTTTTTAAGCAATGCGATTCTTCAAGGTGGAGATTCAGTAGCCTATACCATTACCGTAATACCCGACTTGCACCCACAGATTTCAGTGGAAGAATTCAAGGACAGTACCAATCTGAACCTGGCCTTTTTTGCCGGCGATGCATCAGACGATTACGGTGTACAGAACCTGACGTTTAATTATCAGATCAAAAAAGCGAAGGGCGGGCAGTTGCCTATGAATACGAGTAAGATTGGGATGCGAGGGGGGACGACCTCCTCCGCTGAAGCTACGGCGGGTAAAGCGGATAAAACAGATAAAACAGGTAAACAAACCGAATTCGACCACTCTTGGGACATCAGCAAACTCAACCTCGAACCAGGGGATGAGGTACAATACTACTTCGAGGTTTTCGACAACGATGGCGTGAACGGTTCCAAAAGTGCACGAACAGGGCTCATGACCTACAAAATGCCTACACTAGACGAGTTCCGTCAGCAGCAGGCAGACAATTCGGAGGAGATCAAGAAAGATCTGGAAAAGGCCGTGAAAGAGAGCTTGAAAATCCAGGAGGATTTGAAAAAACTTCGGGAGAAAGTGCTGCAAAAGAAGGAAATGGACTGGCAGACCCGCAAGGAAATGGAGAAATTGATGAATCGCCAAAAGCAGCTTCAACAGCAATTAGAGCAAGCCAAGGAGAACTTTGAACAGAATAAACAGCAGCAGAAAGAATTCAACCAGCAAAATCCGGAGTTGCAGGAAAAGCAAGAGAAGTTGCAGAAAATGTTTGAAGAGACCATGAATGACGAGATGAAAAAACTCCTCGAAGACATTCAAAAGCTCCTCGAAGAGCAGAATAAAGATGAGATGCTGGAAAAAATGGAGGATCTGCAAATGAGTAATGAAGAACTCAACAAGGAGCTGGAACGCCTGGAAGAAATCTACAAGCAACTCGAAGTAGAACAACTACTTGATCAACAAATCGAGCAATTGGAAGAACTGGCAAAAGACCAGGATGCACTAGCTAAAGAGACCGAAGAGGAGAAAAAAGGCGGGGAAGAATTAGAGAAAGAGCAGGATAAACTCAATGAAAAATTGGAGGAACTGGACAAAAAGATGGATGATTTACTCAAAAAGAACGAAGAATTAAAGCGCCCTGAAAAGATAGAAGACAACCAAAAAGAGATGGATGACGCGAAGCAAGAGCAGAAAGACGCAAAGGAAAGCATCAAAAAGAAAGACAATAAAAAGGCGGGGAAAAAGCAGAAATCGGCGGCCAACAAGATGAAAGAGATGGCCAACAAGATGAAGCAGGGCAAAGAAAGTGGCGAGGAAGAGCAAATGGAGGAAGACCTTAAAACCATCCGCCAGTTGTTGGAAAATCTCGTTGGATTGTCGTTTGCACAAGAACAAAATAAAAAGGATGTGGAAACGACCACACCTAACACGCCACGCTACGTCGAATTGGCCCAACAACAGTACAAGATCAAGGATGATTTTAAACTTGTGGAAGACAGCCTTCAGGCCCTCGCCACGCGCCAAATCCAGATCGAAGGCATCATTACAGATAAAGTAACGGAAGTAAATGCCAGCTTGAAAAACAGCCTTGAAGAACTCGAAGAACGCCGCACCAATACCGCCAGCGAATACCAGCACCGCACTATGAAAGGGCTGAACGACCTCGCCCTGCTACTGGCTGAATCCATGCAAAATATGCAGGAGCAAATGGCTTCCAGTATGCCCGGTAGTCAAAGTTGCGACAAACCAGGCAAAGGAAAGGGAAAAGGAAGCGGTAAGGGAAAAGGGAAAGGAGAACCTGGCGACAAGATGAGTGAGGGCCAAAAAGACCTCAACAAAATCATGAAAGAGCTCAAGGAGCGACTAGAAAAGGAAGGGAAGGACGGTAAAGATGGAAAAGACGGCAAAGACGGCAAAGACGGTAAAGACGGTAAGGGGAAAGATGGAAAAGACAAGCCCGGTGGTGGTGGTGGTGGCACTCAGCCCGGCAACAGCAAAGAATTCGCCCAGCTGGCAGCCAAACAAGCCGCTATTCGAGATGCCCTCCGCAAACTCCAGAAAGAAAAACAGGAGCAAGGCAAGGG
>Ga0136636_10002261_pt1 | contig 11463 bp, 10 predicted proteins | sample AntDrymUQ8522106_2_FD_104653 | JGI IMG/M metagenome (GOLD analysis project Ga0136636, IMG submission 104653) | Polar desert sand microbial communities from Dry Valleys, Antarctica - metaG UQ852 (21.06) | ecosystem: Environmental > Terrestrial > Soil > Desert | place: Antarctica: Dry Valley... | reverse complement strand
CGCCGCGAAACCGCGCGATCGTCTCGGCCTGGTTGGTATCGACTGACGTCAAGGTGGCAGCGCGAATGCCGATGGCGTCGGCAGCGCGCAACTGATCATGCATCAGCGCGATCAGTGGAGAAACGACGATACACGTCCCGGCCAGCACGACTGAGGGCAGCTGGTAGCATAACGACTTGCCCGCGCCTGTCGGCATCACCGCCAGCGTATTTGCACCCGCCATCACGCGATCAACCACCTCGCGCTGCACCCCGCGAAAGTCGGGAAAGCCAAAGGTCGATTGCAAGGTGCCAAGGATGTCGTTCACGTGTATCGATTAGCCGCAGCTTCGGTGTAAAGTCGACCGGATTGTCGTGGCCGATGCTGGCAGCCTGATCGATTCTGGCAGCAAATGCCGTTCATCGCTTGCCCCGCCAGCGTTGACGGTGGCAATGATCGGGCTTGTTTGACAAGGCTCGCGAGGGGCGGCGCACTGCACAGGAGTTACGCGTTGACCGCTCGCCTCAACCGCAAAGTCGCGCTCGTCACCGGGGCCGCGCGCGGCATTGGTGCAGCGATTGCCCGCGCCTTTGTTGATGAAGGGGCAATCGTCTGGGTGACGGATGTTGACGTTGCGGCGGCTGCGGCGCTGGTGGCGGAACTTGGGCCAAATGCGCGCGCTGCGGCACTCGATGTGGGCGAAGAGGTCGATTGGGAAGCGGCGATTGCGGCGCTGATGGCGCGCGATGGTCGGCTTGACATCCTCGTCAACAATGCCGGGATCACCGGATTGGAGCATAACCATGCAGCGCATGATCCCGAAAATGTGACACTGGCTGATTGGCATGCCGTTCACCGCGTCAATCTTGATGGGACGATGCTTGGCTGCCGCTATGCCATCCGCACGATGCGTGCGGATGGCACAGGCGCGATTATCAACATTTCGTCGCGGTCAGGGCTGGTGGGAATTCCGGGGGCGGCGGCCTATGCGTCTTCCAAGGCGGCAAACCGCAATCACAGCAAGACGGTTGCCCTATGGTGTGCGGGGCAAGGCATGAAGGTCCGTTGCAATTCGGTGCATCCGGCAGCCATCCTGACGGGTATTTGGGATGCCATGATCGGCGATGGCCCTGATCGTGCTGACAAAATGGCGGCTTTGGTGGCCGACACCCCGCTCAAGCGGTTTGGCTCGCCCGAGGAAGTAGCAGCGATGACGGTTTTTCTTGCCTCTGACGAAGCAACCTATGTCACCGGGTCGGAGTTTGATATTGACGGCGGGTTGTTGGCAGGATCAGCGGCGTCACCAGGCTGAACTGCCTGTAAATCTAAGGAATCGTTCATGGCTCCCCGAATCGTCGTTCTTTCCAGCCTGGTCCTGTTCGCGCTGACGGGGGCGTCCAAGCCTGCGACGCAGCGCGTAATCAGCGGTAATGGCATGGTCGATGGCCAGGTCAACGGCGTGGCCGCGCGCTATCGGATTGATCCGGCAGGCGGCGGCGCGCCGCTGTTGACCACCTCAATCGCTGAACGCGCAAAACTCAGTGCGGGCTTCTTTAAATTCGGCTTCACGCTTGGCGGGCAAAAGGTTAACCTCCGCACCGCCATTACCCGGATTGATTTCGGCAGCGGGTCAATCCGTCGCCGCGTTGCCTGGTCAGATCGTGCCTATGCGCGCGGCGTTGATGTGCTGATCGGGCCGGGTGGATTGCCCGAACCCATCGTGCGCTTCGCCTTGCGGCCGTCAATGCCCGGGGAGCGGACGATGGTGCTCAAAATGGTCGATGGCGGCGGGCTGTTTGGCTCCGCTTTTGGGCTGTTCGCACTGATTGACGTCGGCGGGGCACCGCTTCGCGTTCGTTTTGATCCCTTCCACCCCCGCACGCTGGTGACCGCCAATGCTGCCGTTCGGCTCGCCCAGGCCAATGGCGGTCGCGTCGCGGGGACGCCGCAACCAGTTGAGATCGTCTTTGGCATTGCCCGCCCGGTGCGCGCGCTGGTGCTCCAACGGCCGGTGATCGTCGGGCCATTGTCCTTTACCACGATGGGCGTGCGCACCGGTGATTACGGCAGCACTTCGTCGATTCCCGACCGCGATCTTGATCCCGATGAAATCGTCGTCGTTGGCAAGGTCCGCCCCGATCCGCGGCGTGATCGGCTGACGATTGGCGCTGATCTGCTCGATACCTGCTCGTCGATTGTGTACGACAAACCCGCCAAGCAGATCAGGCTGACCTGCGCCTGATCATTCCGCCGCCAGCACGCCTTCTTCTTCGGCGCGTTCCTGGGCCTGGCGGTTCCACATTTCAGCATAAAGGCCGGACTGGCGGAGCAAGGCTGCGTGACTGCCGCGCTCAACGATTGCGCCTTCCTCAAGCACGACAATTTCATCGGCATTGACGACGGTGGAGAGGCGGTGCGCAATGACGATGGTGGTCCGGCCCCGCCCGATGGCTTCAAGCGTCGCCTGGATATCGCCCTCAGTGCGGCTGTCGAGCGCGCTGGTTGCCTCATCGAGGATCAGCACGGGCGGGTTTTTGAGCAGGGTGCGCGCGATTGCCACGCGTTGTTTTTCGCCGCCCGATAGCTTCAGCCCGCGCTCACCAACGCGCGCTTGATAGCCGCCGGGCTGGATTGCGATGAAATCGGCAATCGAGGCACCGCGCGCTGCTTCTTCAATCTCGGCCTGGCTCGCGCCCTCGTGACCATAGCCGATATTATAGCCGATCGTGTCGTTGAACAGCACGGTATCCTGCGGGACAATGCCAATTGCGGCGCGCAGTGAGGTCTGCGTGACATGCGCGATATCCTGCCCGTCAATCGTGATTCGTCCTGATGTCAGGTCGTAGAAACGATACATCAGCCGCGCGAGCGTCGATTTGCCGGCACCCGATGGCCCGACTACCGCGAGCGTATGCCCCGGCGGAATGTCGAGATCGATGCCCTTTAATATCTGCCGTGCCGGATCATAATTAAAGCGGACATTTTCAAAACGGACATGGCCCTTGCTGACCACCAGCGGCGTGGCGTCAGCGGCATCGGTTACTTCGGCGGGCGCATCGATCAGATCGAACATCGCCGCCATATCGACGACTCCCTGCCGGATTGTGCGATAGACCATCCCGAGCAGATCAAGCGGGCGGAAAAGCTGCGCAAGCAAGGTCGACACCAGCACGACGTTGCCTGCGTTGAACTCGCCCTTGCTCCACCCCCATACGACCAGCGCCATGCCGCCTGCCATCATCACATTGGTGATCAGCGATTGGCCAATATTGAGCCAGGCGAGCGAATTCTGGTTCTTGACCGCCGCCGTTGCATAGGCGGCCATCGCCTTGTCATAGCGTGTTGCCTCACGTTCTTCCGCTCCGAAATATTTGACGGTTTCAAAATTCAAAAGCGAATCAACCGCATGCGCGACGGCCCCCGTATCCAGATCATTCATCTGCGCGCGCAGCGCATTGCGCCAGTCAGTCACGATCCGCGTGAAAACGATATAGAGCACCACCATCACCAGCGTGCCCACCACCAGCCACGGGCCAAAAGTGCTGCCGAAAATCTGGAGGACCAATACAAGCTCGAGCACTGTCGGCGCGATATTGAACAGCAGGAAATAGAGCATCGTATCAATGCTCTTGGTCCCGCGCTCGACTACTTTGGTGACGGCTCCCGTGCGGCGTTCGAGATGGAAGCGGAGTGACAGTTGGTGGAGGTGGCGAAAGACCGTCGCCGCCAGCCGCCGCGTTGCATCCTGCCCGACGCGTTCAAACACTGCATTGCGCAAATTGTCGAATAACACCGATCCAAACCGTGCGGCAGCATAGCCGAGCGTCAGCGCAAGGATCAGCGTGGTTGCGCCGCGATCACCCTGGGCCATGCCATTGACGACGCCTTGCAGCGCAAACGGCGCGCCATAAACCTGCACCAGTTTTGAGACAAGGACGAGCAGCAGCGCGGCCACGATCCGCAACTTTAGGGCGGGCTGATCCTTCGGCCACAAATAGGGAAGGAACCGGCGCAGCATTGGCCAGAGCGGAGGTTCAGCCTTGTCGGTGGTGGAGGATAGATCAGGCGGCATTGAGATCCATGTAGGGGCGCATTGCCCAGAACGAAAGCACTAGCCGTTGCTGGCGGTTAGCGGGTGTTGGCGGGGCCGTGTCCACAGCGCCGGATCGCGCGGGCTGTTCGGGTAACGGGCGGTGCGCCGGACCGACTGCGCATACGCACTTGTCATCCAGCCGAGTTTCTGGCGGCGAGAGGTGATGACGCGGCTATCCCAGGCGTGTTCGCCACGCCGCGCGACCTCACGCCCGATCCCGCCATAGATCGCCGCCGCCGCCAATACCGCCCAGGCCGAGCGCAGCGGCAAGGCGGGCGTACCAAAACGGGCGCTTTCCTCATAAGCCGCAGCGCCGTCGGTGAGGCGCGCAACGAGTTCAGTCAGTGCGGGCCGATGCGCGGTGGCCATGAGTGCTGCCGGGGGAATGCCCTTCTCCGCCAGCCAATCGGTCGGCAGATAGCAGCGCCCGACGCTTGCATCCTCGCCAATGTCGCGCGCAATATTGGCGAGTTGAAAGGCAAGGCCAAGATCACAGGCACGGTCAAGCGTCGCCTCATCGCCCGGATCAACGCCCATCACCACCGCCATCATGCAGCCAACAACGCCTGCGACATGATAGCAATACCGCAACAGATCATCCTCAGTCTGCGGGCGCCAATCGGCGGCATCAAGCGCAAAGCCCGTGATATGATCACGCATATAGCCGCGCGGCAGGCCGGTTTCAGCCGCGACCAGCCCGAGCGCGTCAAACGGCGGATCGCCGGTCCATTCACCGCACAGCGCTTGTTCGGTTCGCTCGGTCAGCAGCGCAAGCCGCGCCATCGGGTCGGCCACAATCGACATGCCGTGGCCGTGGTCCTGCCCGTCGGCAAGATCATCACACGCCCGACACCAGGCATAAAGCAGCCAGGCCCGCTCGCGCGTGACGGGATCAAACAGCTTGCTCGCGGCGGCAAAGCTTTTGGAGCCGACCGTGATTGACTGATAGGCCGCCGCGACGACTGCCTCGCGCCGCGTCGGCATTTGGGCTAGCGTCACAGGTCCTTGCTGCCGATCTGGCTGATCGTCGTCACGGGCACATGCGCGGCCATTTTGGCGAGCAGACCATCAAGCGCTGCATCAGCGATCAACAGCCCCTGGTGCTGCGGGCGAATAAAGCCAACCTCGCCCATCTTGGCGGTAAAGGCGATCAGCCCGTCGTAAAATCCAGCGACGTTGAGCAGCCCAACCGGCTTGGCATGATACCCCAATTGCGCCCAGCTCAGCGCCTCCCATAATTCGTCCATCGTCCCGGTGCCACCGGGCAGCGTGACAAAACCGTCGGACAGATCGGTAAATGCCTGTTTGCGCTCATGCATCGTCTGGACGATATGCAGCTCGGTCAGGCCGCGATGCGCGACCTCTGCATCAACGAGCGCCTGCGGGATGATGCCGATAACGTCACCGCCTGCTTCGAGCGCTGCATCAGCGATTGCCCCCATCAGCCCAAGCCTGCCGCCACCATAGACGACGGTGATACCCCGTCCGGCAAATCTACGACCAACATCACGCGCATTGGCGATATAAAGCGGATCAGCAGGCGTTGCCGATCCGCAATAGACAGCAAGACGTTTCACCGTGCGCTATCAAGCATCAGCCCGGCCGTCGCCTTGGCACTGCCAACAACCCCCGGAATACCGGCACCGGGATGCGTACCCGCGCCGACAAAATACAGGTTGGGGATGTTATCGTCGCGATTATGGACACGGAAGAACGCGCTTTGCAGCAGGATCGGCTCGAGGCTGAATGCGCTGCCGAGATGCGCGTTGAGATCGGCTGTAAAGTCGCTTGGCGCATAATGGAATTTGGTCACGATCCGATCGTGAATGTCGGGGATCAGCCGCTTGCCAATCTCGTCGAGGATGCGCTTTTCAAGGATCGGGCCGACTTCATCCCAATCGACCGGGAATTTGCCCTGATGCGGCACCGGGGCAAGCGCGTAAAAGCTGGAACAGCCTTCAGGGGCCATGCTCGGATCAGTGACAGTGGGGTGGTGAAGATAGAGCGAGAAATCCTCAGGCAGCACGCCGTGATCATAAATGTCCGCGAGCAGCCCCTTGTACCGCGGGCCAAACAGGATCATGTGGTGCGGAATGCCGGGCCATGTTCCCTTCATGCCGAAATGAACGACAAACAGCGACGGCGAATAGCGCTTGCGTTCAAGCTTCTTCTTGGTCCGCTGCGCACTGCGCGAGGTTTTCAGGAGATCGCGGTAGCTGTGCATCACGTCGGCATTGCTGGCGACGGCATCGGCGATGATCGACCAGCCGCTCTTTGTCGTCACGCCGGTCGCTCGGTCACCCATCGTGTCGATGCTGGTTACAGGATCGTTGAGCCGCATTACGCCCCCCAGCCGCTCGAAATGCGTAACCATGCCCGCAATCAGCTTGCTGGTCCCGCCCATCGCAAACCACACACCGCCTTCTTTTTCCAGCTTGTGTATCAGCGTGTAGATTGAACTGGTGGTCATCGGATTGCCGCCGACGAGCAGCGTGTGGAACGACAATGCCTCGCGCAGCTAGGGGTTTTTCACAAAGCTCGACACGATTGAATAAACGCTGCGCCACGCCTGGAATTTCATCAGGCTGGGAGCGGCCTTGATCATCGAAGCAAAATCAAGAAACGCGACATGGCCAAGCTTTAGATAGCCTTCCTTATACACGCCTGCCGAATAATCGAGGAACCGGCGATAGCCAGCGACATCTTCAGGATCGAGCTTGGCAATTTCCGACGCGAGCAGCGCATCGTCGTTTGAATAATCAAAATTGGTGCCGTCAGGCCAGTTCAGCCGATAAAAAGGAAAGACGGGCACCAAAGTGACATCGTCGTCCATGTTCCGGCCCGACAGCGCCCAAAGCTGGCGCAGGCAATCAGGATCGGTGATGACGGTGGGACCAGCATCAAAAACATAGCCTTCCTTTTCCCACACATAAGCGCGGCCACCCGGCTTGTCCCTGCCTTCGACCAAGGTCGTCTGGACGCCTGCGGATTGCAGGCGAATGGCAAGCGCGAGTCCGCCAAAACCGGCACCGATAACAACGGCGGATTTCATGCAGGCTTGCTCCTTAGCGCTTTGATGGCGTTTGCGATCGTCACGGGCGGTTTGCCGGTGAGGATTCGCGCCTGATCGAACAGCGTAGTCTGTCCGGCATAAAAACGCCCGATCAGCGCCGGATTGAGCCGGTAGAACCGCTCCAGGATGCGATATCGTTCATCCTGCGGCCCCGCCCGATACAACATTTTGTCAAGCATCCGGTAAAAACCGCGCCGTTTCCAGGTGGTCGCGGCAAAGCCATGCAACAGTTCGTGCAGCCCCGCACCCGACAAATCATTGCTTCGGGCGATGAGTGCCGCAGTGCGCACCGCGTCGGGAAGCGAATAGCCCGTCGTTGGATGAAACAGCCCCGCGCGCATCCCGGCCTTGGCCACATTAGCCCCGCCGCTGCGCCAATATTCTTCAAAATCGCCGCCCAGCGCGACGGGCAGCGCGCCGCTTTCCTCGCGAATGATGCTTTCGACCTTCCAACCATGCGCATCGGCATAGGCATTAACGCGGTCGGCAATCGGATCGGCATTCGTGCCGCTGCCGGGTTCGGGGCGGTACAAATGCGGCGTGTCGCTGTAATAAGTGTCCTCAACGAACAGCCGCGTCGCCGAAAAGGGCAGTGTGTAGACAAAGCGATAGCCGTCAATCTGTTCGACTGTCGCGTCCATCACGATTGGCCGGACCAGATCGTGCGGCTCGGTCAGCGCAAATTCGCGACCAACAAATTTCTGCCAGCCAAGATCGAGCTTACCGAGATCGCCCGATCCGCGCGCATCGATCACGCCCTTGGCCTCGATGTGGTCGCCATCGGCGAGCACGACGGCGGTCGGACTTGCGTCGAGCACCTTGCGCCCAAACAGCAGCGCCTTTTCAGGCATGATGTCGCGCACAACCTGGTCCAGCCGTTCGGATTCAATCGAATAATAGCTGGCGTTCAATACGCGGGCATGGGCGGGAAACTGGATATCATAAGACTTCCAGCCGTAACTGATCAGCGGCGCGATGATCCAGCGATCATCGCTCGCCACGTCGCTGGCAAAGAAAGACCAAAGGTGATTGCCGCCAATTGTATGCGACCCTTCGATCAGCCGGACATCAAGATCGGGCCGTTTTTTCTTGAGCGCGAGCGTGATCAGTCCGCCAGCCAATCCCCCGCCGACGACCGCAAGATCACATTTAATCGTCGCTGCCATGATGCCGACTAGCCGATTTAATTGCCCAAGCGAAACCCTCGAATTGCTTGTGGCGAAACTTTGATGATTTTCGATCCGCTGTTTCGCTGCGCTGCATCATGCGCTAGAGCCATGAACATGCCTTTGCTAATTACTCTTCTATACGCGGCGGGTTCGATGACAGTGATCGTCGGTGTCCGATATTTGATCGTCAGCGGCGCATTTGCTGCAGCGACGCAGTGGCGCCATCCCGGCCTTTACACCGGGCTTGATCGCCAGATCAGGCGTGAAATCGCCTGGAGTTTGGCCAGTGCGGCGATTTACGGTGTCCCCGCCGGAATCGTCGCCTGGGGGTGGCAATATCATGGCTGGACACAGGTCTATTCAGATTTGGGTGTTTATCCCTTATGGTATTGGCCCGTTTCGGTTTTTCTCTATCTCTTTGCGCACGACAGCTGGTTTTACTGGACGCATCGCTGGATGCATCAGCCAAAACCTTTCAAGCTCGCGCATGCCGTGCATCACGCCAGCCGACCGCCGACAGCCTGGGCGGCGATGGCATTTCACCCGATCGAAGCGGTGACGGGTGCCGTCGTCATTCCGTTACTCGTTTTCCTGATTCCCATACATATTTCGGCGCTGGCATTTGTATTGTCGATCATGACGGTTATGGGGGTTACAAACCATATGGGCTGGGAGTTATTTCCTGCCTTCATGTGGCGGGGCACACTCGGTAATTGGCTAATTACCGCAAGTCATCATCAGCGGCATCATGCAGATTACAGGTGCAATTATGGACTTTATTTCCGATTCTGGGATCATGTTTGCAGAACCGATCGCGGCATCGGCGGCTTTGCCGATCGGTCCGGGGCAACGCTTCGCGCGTCGGATGGGCGCCGCGCTGATCCTCGTCGGCCTGCTATCGGGGGCGAGCCAGACGGGATCGCTTGATCTTGGTTTCGACAAGGTTCGCTCAACCAGGGGTGTGCTGCGGATTTGCCTGACGTCTGACCCAAGGAATTTCCCCAGTTGCAAAGACGATGCGCGCGCCATCACACGAACAGTGCCAGCAAGCGAGCGTAGCGTGCATTTTGACGATCTGCCGTACGGGTCCTATGCGATTGCGGTAATCCATGACGAAAATCGCAACAAAAAACTCGATACCTTTGTAGGTATCCCCAAGGAAGGGTTTGGCTTTTCGCGCAATCCGCCGACCTTTGGGCCGCCAAAATTTACCGCTGCCGCGTTTGAAATAGGCGCCAAGGCAGCCGTCCAGCGGATCAATTTGCGCTATCTCCTCTAGGACTTGACCGTGTTACAGCAAAAGCTACGAAGTTACCATTGACGGTCCCTCTTACATCGAGTTTGCATGCCTTTTTTCCCTGCCGCCTTTGCTTTTGCGGTATTGGCCCTGGTTGCTGTTTCAGGCCCCGTTATGGCGCAGACCGCGACAAGCCTGCCTCCTGCAAAGCCGGGCCCACCGATCAACTTTAATCCGTTTACGCGCAACAGCATTACGGTTGGTGGCGGGCTGGCGTTCGTGCCGAGTTATGAGGGGTCAAATGACCGCATAATCATCCCCGCCGCCAATATCCGGGCAAGAATTTCGGGCATCAATATCAGCACGCGCGGGCTTCAGCTCGGCGCAGATTTCATGAAGCCCACGGCCGGTTCGCGTTGGGATTGGCAGGCCGGGCCGGTGATCGGATTGAATCTTACGCGTGCCGTCAGGATCATCGATCCGCAGGTCACACAGCTTGGTCGTCGCAAGGCGGCGCTTGAGGTGGGGGGCGCGGTTGGCGTCGCCCGGGTCGGGGTGTTTGGCAGCCGGTTTGATTCGCTTGGCGTCCGGCTGGCGTATGTCCGCGATGTGTCCGGGATCCATAACAGCTATGTCCTCACCCCCTCGATCGATTATTCCCGGCCGATCGGCACCAAAGCGTTTCTGGGTATGTCGCTGTCGGGGGCGATTGCGGGTGATGGCTATGCGCGGACCTATTTTGCCGTTGATGCCCCCGGTGCCGCGCGCAGCGGCCTTCCCGTCTTTGCCAATCCGCGCGGCGGGCTGAAGAATGTGGCTCTGACGACCACTTTCTCGCATGCGCTCGGCCGCAGCCTGCTCAAGGGTTGGTCAGTGTTCGGCAGCGCGACCTATAGCCGCCTGCAGGGCGACTTTGCCGCAAGCCCGGTCACGCGGATTGCGGGCACGCCCGATCAGCTGATTGGCGCGGCGGGCATCAGCTATACTTTTTGATTAAAGCGCGGTAGCACATCATCATTCCCCGGGGGGCCGTTAAGCGACGGCTGAGAGGCAGGCGCGAGCTTGCGACCCGCTGAACCTGATCCGGCTAACACCGGCGGAGGGAGGGACGGCTTTTTCCATACCGGAAAACCGTGGCCTTGCTCCGATTTGTTGGAGTAATAATCGATGGCCGATATTCCCGCGCGCACCGAAATGACTGGGCCCGAAATTGGCGTGACCACCGGCCCGATTCGCGGCAGCCGCAAGATTTACGTCGGCTCCCCCAATATCCCCGGAGCGGGCGTTGCGATGCGCGAAATCATGCTCGAGCCAAGCTGTGGCGAGCCGCCCCTTCGCGTTTACGACACCAGCGGCCCCTATACCGATCCGGCAACCGTCATCGATATCTCGGCAGGCCTGCCCCAGCTGCGCCGTGACTGGATTGTCGCGCGCGGTGATGTCGAGGCATATGACGCGCGCGAGACGCGGCCCGAGGATAACGGCTTGTCCGGCCCGGATCGTTCCGCCGGTGTCCCGCAATTCCCCAATGTCGTGAAGCGTCCCTTGCGCGCCAAGGCAGGCGCCAATGTCAGCCAGATGCATTATGCGCGGAGGGGGATCATCACGCCTGAGATGGAATATGTCGCGATTCGTGAAAATCTTGGCCGTGCGCAGTTGAAAGAAGCGCTGATCCGCGATGGGCAGGATTTCGGCGCGTCGATCCCCGATTATGTCACCGCTGAATTTGTGCGGGACGAAGTGGCGCGCGGCCGCGCGATCATCCCCAACAATATCAACCATCCCGAATCCGAACCGATGGCAATCGGCCGCAACTTCCTCGTCAAGATCAACGCCAATATCGGCAATTCAGCGGTCGCAAGCGACGTTGCGAACGAAGTCGACAAGATGGTCTGGTCGATCCGCTGGGGCG
>Ga0136636_10002259_pt1 | contig 11466 bp, 9 predicted proteins | sample AntDrymUQ8522106_2_FD_104653 | JGI IMG/M metagenome (GOLD analysis project Ga0136636, IMG submission 104653) | Polar desert sand microbial communities from Dry Valleys, Antarctica - metaG UQ852 (21.06) | ecosystem: Environmental > Terrestrial > Soil > Desert | place: Antarctica: Dry Valley... | reverse complement strand
TTGCTTTATCGTTTCCCGCCAACCCATTTTACTACCCTAAATATGATAGCCGAGAAGCGCGGCTTCCAATCGAACTTAATTTTTGCTCCCTTTAAACGGCTACGGGAGCTTTAATACCCGGATGGTACTGATATTGTTCTAATCTAAAATCTTCAAACCGGAAATCAAACAAATCTTTTACTTCCGGATTTAATTTCATAGTGGGCAAGGCAAAAGGCTTTCTCGATAACTGAAGCCTTGCTTGTTCAAAATGGTTATTGTACAAATGTACATCGCCGAAGGTATGTACAAAATCGCCCGGTACCATGCCCGACACCTGCGCCAGCATCATGGTAAGCAAGGCATAAGAAGCTATATTGAAGGGTACCCCTAAAAATACATCGGCGCTACGCTGATATAATTGGCAGCTCAGACTTCTTTTTCCGTTTGCTTCGGGTCTGGTATAAAACTGAAACATGGTATGGCAGGGCATCAGCGCCATTTTAGGCAAGTCTGCTACATTCCACGCACTGATGATTAACCTGCGGCTGTCCGGGTTCCGCTGCAATTCTTTTACCAGCCAATCTATCTGATCAATAGTTGCTCCATCGGTTCCCTGCCAGCTACGCCATTGTTTTCCATATACAGGCCCGAGTTCGCCTTCCTTATTTGCCCATTCATCCCATATACGCACGCCGTTCTCTTTCAGATAGGCAATATTGGTCTCCCCTTTTAAAAACCAAAGCAATTCATAAATAATGCTTTTCAGGTGTACCCTTTTGGTGGTTACCAAGGGGAAACCTTCCTGTAGATTGAACCGCATCTGATAGCCAAAAACACTGCGGGTTCCCGTACCGGTACGATCCTCTTTATCGGCTCCCTGATCAAGAATATATTGCAATAACTGATGATATTGTTCCATAATAATTTCAAAAATAAACCATTCAATAATACATCTCTATACTTTTCCCGTTGGCAAACCGCAGACGTGATATGATTCTGTGGATAAACGGACCTGAGGCAACTTTATGATTTCTTTCAATAGCTGATTGGGTACCTTTACAATACTTGATTCTTAAAATTTCCTAATATAAAAATTATTAGAAAACTTGTAAATCATTAACCTGTAAAACATAAATATCATGAAAAAAGTAAGCATTCTTATGCTGGCAACGCTATTATCTTATGGAGCTTTTAGCCAGTTTCAAATCGGTGCCAGTGGTTCTTACCTTAAAGGCACGGGTGACAACAATCGTTCTCTTTGGGGTGGAGGCTTAACCGGTAAATTCTTTTTGGGTAATAATATTGCCCTCGGCGCTGGATTCCGTGTTTCTCCCAAAATAGAAAAATCTTCTACAGGTGCTGTAGGAGGTAGTACTGTAACTACCTCAGACAATCTTAGCCAAGTTTTTGGAAGCCTCGATATTTTTCTTAATAGTAAGAAAAAAGCTGTACAACCTTATTTTGGTGTAGATGCGGGTATAAGTAATTCTAACAGAACCATCCTTGTTTCGGGTACAGGATCAGGCCTAGGAAGTTTTGAAAACAAAGAAACCTTTTTTTACCTGGCACCCAAACTAGGTGTTAATATTGGTTTAAGTCCTGCAGTGGGCATTTTCGGTCAGGCTAGCTACGGACTTACTTTTGGCAATGGTGAAGATTTGAATAATTTGCCGCAATATGACAGCAAGCCTGTAGATAAATTTTTTGTATTTGATGCCGGACTTTATGTACGTCTTTCAGGCACTAAAAAATAATGGGTAAGTTGATTTGATAAAAAAACCTCAGCGTTATGTAAAACGTTGAGGTTTTTTTATATTGCTTGCCAACCATATTTTTTACCATAAGCAATTAGCCATGCCACCACATAATTGTACGAATCAAGCCCCATTGCCTGATTGTTGCTGTACAAATACCGGGTATATACCCAATTTAGAACTGGTTGCATAACGCTTTCATGCGCTTGATAAAACAATTGGGCATTTTCTCTATCTTTTTTCAAAATTGCAGGGGTTCTATCTCTATAATCCCTGAAAAGAACCGAATCCCGGTTGCTCATTTCCAGTAATGCATATCCCTGCATATTACTGTAAGCGCTATACTGAGCGGTAGGATCAGAGCTATTACTACAAGCTAAAAAACCAATCATATTAGCTTCACTTTCGCTTCCATAACCCAATTGGTGAGCCATTTCGTGGCAAACGGTAAAGGGAAGATCGTAAGCAGGTCCATAAAAATTCACCTGTGCCTCTCCGGTAAAAGGCTGTAAATAACCAGCATATCCTGTATAATTCTGTATTTTTCCCAGCAACATAGGCTTTAAACTTGCCTGCCGAAAAGCCAAAAAAGTATATTGCCTTGCCGCCTTTTGGTATGCTGCCATGGCTTGGTCTGAAAGCATTTTTCGATTGCTGGTTTTACCCGCTTCAATAGAAGAACTATCTGCCGTAATGTGATCTAGTTTATATTGCAACTGATCCAGCAGACGGGCTAGATCTTCATTAGAATAAACCCCTGGCTGCAGGTGTAATTGGTAGGCACTCCCTAACCGGTAATACGAAAAACCCCAAACCGTTAAAAAAACGAGATACAACATCACAAGCCTGCCAGCCCATTTTTCTACCTGTGTTGCAAAAGCTGAATAACTTAAATTCTTTTTGGGTTGGCTAAGGTTGCGTACCAATCGAAACAATAACCAACCTATTGTTCCACCTAATAATAGGTCTCCTGCACTGAAAGGGATCCAACCCATCATTGTGCGTAATAAAAGACTAAATACCGGGTAAAAACCATTGGAATAGTATTTTTCAATAAAAACAGGATGGAACTTAAGGAACTCTGCCAGCAATATCAGCACAATTAATAGGATCCATTTTACCCAATTTCCTCGCTTTTTAGTATTATGTGCAATTGACATTGGAAAATTAATTTACGAAGGTCCAATAAATACCAATTCTTATAATCATACCCGGGTTCGCATAAAAAGGCGCTACAAAATTATTATTGGTCCAGTTAAAGCCATTGCCAGGGTCAAAAGTATTGAGGTTTTCTACTCTTAAAAAAGCGCGGAAGCTGGAAATACGAAAATGCAGGAAGGCAGCTATATCGGGTAAATTATTGATTCTGCTTGTGGATTGCGCTATCCATTGCCCATTAAATGGACTCCAGTCATCGGGGGTAAAAGGGGTTGTGTATCTAAACTCAAGACCTGTACTCAAGTAAAGATTTTTATAAAAATTACCCTCATAGGCAATCCGGTTACGCGTGTAAATAAAAGGGAGGTTGATACCGCTGCTGCTTGATTGCTGTACATGTAATTCTGAGTACAAGTTCCAGCGACGGCTTAACTTAAACTTTTTTTCCGCACTCAGGTGTAATACATTTTGCAGGGTAGCATCCTGTGTAGCTTCCGCGTAATCACGCCAATAGGTATAGTTGCTTATAAGATAGTAGCGCGCCCTTAAAATAAGAGTAAGCTTACTTATAAACAAGTCAGCGGAAAACGTAGTCCAGTTTTCGTTGTTAAGCGACAAGTTGTTTTGTAAAATAAAATTACTTCGCTCATCAAAAACAAAGGATGGGGTTCGAAGGCTATTTTTGAACCCAAGGGAAAGTTTGCCCAGTTTAGAGCCAAGGTCTGTTTGAATGGTTCCTCCTGCTGTAAAGTTGCCTGCATAAGGCCCCGTCAGGAAAAACTTACCCTCTGCATTGATATCCCATTTTTTGTTGCGGGTTCGGTTGCGATATTCTCCTAGCAAATAAATGGAGTTGAAATTATTACTCGTGGTATCAAAGGTTCCCTTAAGTGCCTGAAAAGCGGCACCCAGTTTGAGAAATTGTTCCTGATTATTTTTTTCGGGAAAAAGAATAACTGATGCTTCATTGGTCAGTTCCCTCCATTTGTCAATCAAGGTAAAGGGAGTATCTACACGTAGCAGTCCAAACCGGTTTTTGTAAATGTTTTGCACACCGGTGTCCCGGGCAAAATTATCGTTATATTGAAAACTGCTTTGCTTATATAAAAAACTGTGCTGCAATCGCAGCCTTGGGTAAAAGCGCCGGGTAATAACCGAATCAGCATTGTAGGAAGAATCTTTTTGTCCTAAATCATATTGGTGCCTGAAGAGTAAGGTTCTGTTGCTGTAATCATTACCACTGGCAAGGTTTGAAGCAAAGAAGTTGGTAGAAAAAAGTTCATCTCCCCCCAATGTAGTAGGTACATTGAACCGGTCGTTGAAGGCGGGGTTATTTTGTTTGATATCTTCTTCACTCTGCACCCCTCCGTTTTCATTTACCTTACTCCTGTTTCTTATAAAGGCAAAAATGCCAGAATAACGGCGATTACGTGTTAGGAAGTTGGAAGTAAATCGAATATTAGAATGGTTGCTGCTGGCGTTTTTATAAATTCCCGGCGCATTAAAAAGCCGGTATTCGAAACCCGCATTCCATAGCGGTCTTATATTTTGGGTATGTAAGATTTTTATGGTTTGCTCAGCCGAGGCACCCAATTGGTAATCGAGTTCAGTATAAGGTCTTGTGGTATTAAAAAAACGGGTATTGGCCAGGTTGAGCTGATAGATATCAAACCCATGAAAGCCTGGGTCGTAACCAGGAGCGGTATTGGGATGAAAGACAACCGAGCGGGCTGCATTGCCGGGATGATTGAGGAAAAAATAGGAAGCCGGCAAGGGGTAACGTTGGGTATAATCATTGATATTGCTATCAAGAAAACGCACCCTGCTGGAATCGAACATTCTGTAATAAATGGTTATCGAATCTTCGTTGCTGTCGCGCTGCTTGAGACTATCCCCATCTGTGGTTTTCATATTCGGATTAATAGGCCGGCCCTGATTATCGAGACGCATATTACCAGGAGGCCCTGTTTGCCCGCTTGCAACCATGTGTATGCAACAAATTAACCCCAGCAAAAAGCTGACTATACAGAGGTAATTTTTATTATAAAAAAACAGTAGAAGCAAAATGACAGTATCTCGGGGTGGATGCAAAAATGCAGGTAAATAGAAAGATTAAATTACACGTAACAGACCTTTAAAAAGAGCGGTCATTTTAGGCTCTGCATTTTTTGCAGCATCCAATACTTCCTGATGAGTAATGGTATTTTCCTCCTCCCGGATACCAATATCGGTAATAACACTGAGTGCAAATACCGGCAAATTCATGTGGCGTGCCACAATCACTTCCTGCACAGTACTCATTCCTACTGCATCGGCACCAAGTATATGCAGCATTTTATATTCTGCCCTTGTTTCAAATGTAGGGCCAGTTACCCCTGCATAAACGCCCTGATGAATTTTAATATTCTCGGCAGCAGCAATCTTAAGTGCTTCCTCAATCAGCGTTTGCTGGTAAGGCTCGCTCATATCGGGAAAACGGGGACCCAAATTGTCCTCATTTTTACCAATAAGAGGGTTATGGATAAAAAAACTGATATGGTCACGAATAATCATAAGGTCGCCTACCTTAAAAGAAGGGTGCATACCGCCAGCGGCATTGCTTAGTAGTAATGTTTTGATGCCTAAATACTTCAGCACCCTTATAGGATAGGATACATCAGCCGAAGTATAACCCTCATAATAATGAAAACGACCAGCCATACACACAACTTTCTTGCCTGCTAGTTTACCAAAAATGAGTTTGCCGCTATGGCCTTCCACTGTACTTACAGGAAAATACGGGATATCACGATAGGGTATTTCACATTCAATCTCGAGTTCGTCTCTGAAATTGCCTAAACCACTGCCTAACACGATACCTACCTCAGGTGTAGCTTCATAATATTCTTTGATAACGTCAATGGTTTCTTTAATTCTAGTATTCATAGGGTACTTTTCTTTTAAAGCAAATTAGGTGCAAAAATGCTGCTTTTTAAAACCTTGTACCTAATTTTTTCTGAAAAGCCTTCCCTGTAAGTTCATGAAAATTATAGAAACACAGGCAGTTAACTACCCTATGCAGATCTAAATTTACCTTGTATTGCCCTCCTCAATTGAACTTCAGGCAAATTTTTTTTGCCATTAATTCCCCTTTTTACAGCATGGTTACCAAAAAAACAGACTGCTTTTTGCAAATTTATTGCATGGCTTTGCCAAATTAACAAATTGGCATGCATATTTGTGGAATGCATAATAGCAAAACTATTTCCATTTTTTCCATTCCGGTAATGGTGGCTGCGCTGGGTTATTTTGTAGATATCTATGATCTGCTTTTATTTGGTATCATTCGCTTGCCAAGCCTGCAAGATCTGGGTCTCACAAGCGAGCAAATGACCACCGAAGGCGAAAAAATCCTTTCATGGCAGATGGCCGGTCTAATGATTGGCGGTATTTTATGGGGCGTACTGGGTGATAAGAAAGGCAGACTGAGTGTTTTATTTGGTTCTATTGTGTTGTATTCCATCGCCAATATTGCCAATGGATTTGTACAAACGACAGATCAGTATGCGTTCATTCGATTTATAGCAGGCATTGGACTGGCAGGAGAACTTGGTGCAGGCATTACCTTGGTAAGCGAACTCATCCCTAAGGAAAAGCGGGGTTTAGCTACTTCGCTGGTAGCTGGCATAGGGCTTACAGGAGCTGTTTTCGCTTTTTTTATTAAAGAATATTTTCACTGGCGTACCTGTTATTTTATTGGCGGCGGGCTAGGCTTTCTCTTATTATTATTACGGGTTTCGGTTTTTGAGAGCGGTATGTTTGAGAGCATAAAGGATAAAAAAATACAAAAAGGAAATTTTTTTATGCTGATCAACAAGCCTGAACGATTAAAAAAATACATCCTTGCCATCCTGATTGGTTTGCCTACCTGGTTTGTAATAGGAATTTTAGTCACTTTTTCTAAAGAATTTGGAGAAGCCTTCAATATAAAAGAACCAATTGATGCAGGCAAGGCCATTATGTACGCTTATGCGGCTATAGCTATTGGAGATATTACGGTTGGCTTGGTAAGTCAATGGCTCAGGAGCCGTAAAAAAGCTTTGTATATTTTCTATGGTATCACTACTTTTTTCATGATTCTGTTTTTTACCATTTTACAAAATGGAACCGCTGCTATGATGTATTGGGTATGTTTTGGCTTAGGTTTTGGCACAGGGTTTTGGGCTATATTTATAACCATGGGAGCCGAACAGTTTGGTACCAATATAAGGGCTACTGCTGCCACTACCATCCCTAATATGGTACGTGGTATGCTTACCATACTCATTATTCCCCTGTTTAAATTTTTCAGGGCCGAAACCGATTATGTTACCGGAGGCTGGATAACCGGAGCGATTATAATGGCTATTACCGTAGTAGCAGCCATTCTTACCAAGGAAACTTTTAATAAAGATCTGGATTATCTGGAGACTGAGGAAATGATGCCCTAACCTATAAAAACCAGAAAAAATTATTATGTGTTTTTGATTGCTTTTATCCTTACTTTGTATACGTAATTAATTACTTCTTCCTCATATAATAATCTGCAAAGCTGTTGGCTAAGTTTCTCATCATTCGCTTTTCTTCCATTGGCGATATTGTACTCACTACACCGGTTATAAGGTGCCTGCATCGGCAGGTATCAGGTGCAGAAATTCACTATCTGACCAAAAATGAGTTTTTACCCTTACTGAGCAGCAACCCCTATATTAATCACCTGCATGGCTACGATGAAGATTTTAAAGCTCTTGTAACGAAGCTAAAAAGAGAAAAATTTGATTACATCATTGATCTTCATCATAACCTGCGTACCCTGCACCTCAAAATAGCCTTGGGAGTAAAAAGCTATTCATTCAACAAGCTGAATGTGGAAAAATGGCTACTCACCGCGTTCAAATTTGATAAGCTTCCCTCTATTCATATTGTAGATCGCTACCTGGCAACGCTAGCTGATTTTGGGGTACAAAATGATGGCAAAGGACTTGAATATTTTATTCCCGATGCGGAACAGGTAGCAATGGCAACATTGCCCGAAACGCACCGTAATGGCTATATAGGATTGGTTGCAGGTGCAGCGCTTGCCACCAAGCAATTGCCTTTATCGCGCATTGAAGCCCTATGCCATACGCTTACTCAGCCGATTGTAGTACTTGGTGGAAAAGAGGATGAGGAAACAGGAAGCATTCTGGAAGCAAAATTCGCAGGAAAAGTATTCAATGCCTGTGGAAAATTCAGCCTGAACCAAAGCGCCTCCCTTGTGGCACAAGCAAGGGTGATTGTAACTCACGATACAGGAATGATGCATATAGCCGCAGCCTTTTGCAAACCCATAGTAAGCATTTGGGGCAACACAGTGCCTGCCTTAGGCATGGCAGCTTATTATCCCAAAGACTTTCCTGCCTTCCATAGGATTTGCGAAGTACCTGGCTTATCTTGCAGACCTTGTAGTAAAATAGGATTTAAGAAATGCCCCAAAGGCCATTTTAATTGTATGATGCATCAAGATATTGGTTTGATTGCAGGAAAAGCAGCCTTGTTTTTCAGGTTAAGCAGCCTGGTTTAATAGAATGATTACATGTACAATTAAATGAGCCCCATGGCTCACCGTACCTTTTTATCTGCTTGCAGCCTCACACCTAACTAGCAGATTATATAGCAGCAATGATTAAGATGGGATTCCGTTGGCAAATGCGTAACTGGTAATAAAAAAAAAGTCTTTTTGTCGCAGAGATGCACTAAAAATAAACATTTATGAAAATTACCTTTCATGGCGCCGCCCGAACCGTAACAGGTTCCAAACATCTGATTACACTTAACAACGGAAAAAAAATTCTGCTGGATTGTGGCATGTTTCAGGGATTGGGAAAAGAAACCGATGGCCTGAACCGTGACCTTGGATTTGATGTGCCTTCCATAGATGCTGTCATCCTGAGTCATGCCCATATTGACCATAGCGGGTTATTACCACTTTTGGTAAAAGAAGGTCTTTTGAATCCGATATACTGCACCCCTGCTACAAAAGACCTTGCCATATTGATGCTCGAAGATAGTGCTGGCATACAGGAAATCGAGGCCAAATACATGAATAAAAGGCGGGCAGGGGAAGGTAAACCTCTCATTCAGCCATTGTATAGCCAAAATGACGCGCTTGCCTGTTGCGCCCTTTTAACAGAGAGAGATTACAGCCAATGGTTTGACGTAATACAGGGCGTGCAATGTATGTTTACAGATGCAGGCCACATAATAGGAAGTGCCTGTGTACATATACGAGTAACCGAAAACGGAAAAACTACCCATCTTACTTTTAGCGGAGATGTAGGTCGTTATCAAGATGCTATCCTTCGTGCACCACAAACTTTTCCGCAAGCTGATTATGTGATAATGGAAAGCACCTATGGCGATAAATTACATCCCGCCATGAAATCGTCTATTGACACCCTGCTGCATTGGATTGAAAAAACCTGCGTGGAAAAAAAGGGCAAACTCATTATTCCTGCCTTTAGCATAGGCCGCACCCAGGAATTACTTTTTTTCCTCAACCAGTTGGAATTGGAAAACAGGCTGCCCGATACAGCATATATAGTAGACAGTCCCCTGAGTACCGAGGTAACCAAAGTGGTAAAATCACATAAGGAAAACTTTAATAGAAAAGTGCAGGAAATACTAAAAACAGATCAAGACCCTTTCCTATTTAAGGGGATGCAATTTACCAAATCGGTAGAGGAAAGCAAACAACTCAACTATCGCAAAGAGCCATGTGTAATCATCAGCGCAAGTGGCATGGCGGAAGCAGGCAGAATTAAGCACCATATCAGTAATAATATTGAAAATAGCCGCAACACCATATTGATGGTAGGTTATGCAGAACCAAGATCGCTTGCGGGTCGCTTAAAAAACCGCCCCGACGAAGTGAATATTTTTGGTACGCCCCACGAAGTACATGCTGAAATTGCAGAAATGGATAGTATGAGTGCCCATGGTGATTACAACGACTTATTGCAATGGCTTGAATGTCAGGATCGGGAAAAAATTAAAACGCTTTTCCTTGTGCATGGAGAATATAAGGTACAGCAAAATTTTGCGGACCGCTTAACACGCATAGGTTTCAGCGAGGTAATCATTCCCGCACAGCATGAGGGTTTTGATTTGAAATAATGACTTTAAGGAGTCTCTGTTTTTTGAGGATTAGAAAATACGGTGCGTTTCTACAATCATGGTTTAATCATGGGGATATGCTCAATATCGTCCTCAAGGTAAACAGGTCCTGATTGCTCAAAACCAAGCGAATTGTAAAACTTCTTAAGATACAATTGAGCACCAATTTTTATGGAACCTTCCCCATAAAGACAGTAAAGGCGTCGAACAGATTCCTGCATCAGAGCAAACCCATAGGCTTTTTTGCGTACCTCCGGAGCAGTTACCACCCGGCCAATACTTGGATAATCGGGGTAAGCAAGTCCTTGGGGTAGAATTCGGGTATAGGCAGCTAGCTGTCCATTAGCATATCCCAATAAGTGGTGGCTATCCGCATCAAGTCCATCCATATCGAGAAAAACACAATTTTGCTCCACTACAAATACACGGCTGCGCAAGGTAAGCATGGCATACAATTCGGAGTTGGTAAGCTCATCGAAAGTTTTTAATACCCATTCAGGCTGTAGATTAATATCCATACTTGCTTTTCCATCTGTCCTTTAAAAATCTTCTTAATTCATCTTCCCTTGCATTTTTTCCGGGATTGTATAAAAGGGTCCCTTTAATTTTTTCGGGCAGGTATTCCTGTTCCAAAAAATTATCAATACCCTGATGACTATATTGATAGTCCTTACCATACCCTAGTTTTTTCATTAAACCCGTTGGTGCATTTCTTATATGCAGCGGAACCGGTAAATCTCCATGTTTTTGAACCAGTTGCATAGCCTCCTCAATAGCCATGTAAGAAGCATTGCTTTTGGGGCTTGCTGCCAGATAGGTTACACATTGGCTTAGTACTATTCGTCCTTCGGGATAGCCTATCTTTTTAACTGCATCAAAGCAGGTATTGGCCAATACCAACGCTGTAGGGTTGGCGTTTCCAATGTCTTCGCTAGCTAAAATAACCAATCTCCTTGCTATAAACTGGATATCCTCCCCCCCGGCAATCATTCTTGCAAGCCAATAAACGGCGCCATTGGGATCACTTCCCCGGATACTTTTTATAAAGGCTGAAATAATATCATAGTGCTGCTCGCCCGATTTATCGTAAAGCGCAATCCGGCTTTGGGCCGCAGCCATCACAGCCTCATCCGTTAAAAATCTGTTACCGGTTTCTTTATCTTTTTCTAAGAACTGAACCGTGAGCTCGAGCAAATTGAGCAATTTACGGGCATCTCCACCACTCATTCTTATCAAAGCTTCGGTTTCATTCAATACCACCTGTTGACTATTCAGCCAACTATCCTTTTCAACAGCCTGCTGCAGCAGGTAGTCGAGCGATTCCTCGTTTAAGGATTTTAATACAAAAACCTGACACCGACTCAATAAGGCAGCATTTACCTCGAAAGAGGGATTTTCG
>Ga0136636_10002258_pt1 | contig 11466 bp, 11 predicted proteins | sample AntDrymUQ8522106_2_FD_104653 | JGI IMG/M metagenome (GOLD analysis project Ga0136636, IMG submission 104653) | Polar desert sand microbial communities from Dry Valleys, Antarctica - metaG UQ852 (21.06) | ecosystem: Environmental > Terrestrial > Soil > Desert | place: Antarctica: Dry Valley... | reverse complement strand
GCGGTATTCCGATTATGGCAGGCGATGATGAAATAACGAAAAAAGCATTTACAGATTTTGCTGCTAATGCAACAAGAGGTATTGCAATGAGAAATGCCAACCTGGCTCCTACTGAAATACAGGCGATGAGAGAAATGGCTTAAGCGGTTTTACATATTCAAAAAAATAAGCGAACAGGTTTTTGTTCGCTTATTTTTTTGGGGGTATTTGATGATTGTTTCCTTTTACAAAATTTGACACGTCCGTTAAAAAAGGCAGATGTGATGGATGACAAAAAAAGCGTTTACTCGTTACGTTCTTTTGATTTAATAAGCTAAACAAATTCTGTAAAAGTTACCACTTTAGGGTATTGTTTAGTGATTATAAGGTCTGTATCTTGCCTGCATTATAAGAACCACCCTATTTATTATTTTGAAAGACAAAGATCCTCCCTGGAATATTACAACATCAAATGAGACATAAATATTCTTAAACAAAAATATTAATTTAAATATGAAAAAAGTACACCTATTAATGCTGGGGATAGCAGTTCTATTTGCAGCCTGTAAAAAGGACTTTAAAAAGCCTGACCTCAACCAGGATGATCAAGAATCATCCAAAGTGCTCAATCAAAAAGAAAATGAAACTGTTGCCAAGTTTGAACATGCTTCACTGGTTTTGCAGGGTTTATTTTCTGCCGACCCCAACCTTCGAAAAGAGTTCAATGGATTCATAGCTGCAAAACTTGCTAAATCGAGAACTGATGAAGAGCTCACGTTTAAAGAAATCTTTAAAGCAAAACCGGTAGTACTTAACGGTGTTAAGCAAGATTTCCTTGTTTGATTTAGAGATGCTTTTGCTGCAACATTCATTGATGGCCGATATCCGCAAAGCAATCGGTTTAAAAGCGTCACTTTCAAATTGATGGACGATGTAGCTAACTATTATGATGTTAGAAACACAAACACAGTACCAGCAAATACAAACACAACACAGAATGCAAATTCCAATGATGTGGAAAGTATTCCTTATGAAATATACTTTCCTTATTCAGAAAACTGGGATACGCAGACTGCCGTAAATTATGCTGTAACATATCATCCATTAACCAATTTGGAATGGAACTATGGCATGTTTTACGATCCACAAGGAAATTCATTGTATGAAGTAACGGTAGATGATGATTATGCTTTTGGAACACCGACCTACATTATCACTTACGATGACGGTTTAAAAATTGAAGATTTTGCCAATGGCAATCAACCAATTGAGTCTGCAAATTACGTTGTAGGCTTAACCGATGACGAGTACACTCCCACTACAGTGCAAACCCCCATTACACCTAACCCTTCCTCTTGCACCAAAGAACTTAGGGTAAAAGATGGCCGTTGGACACTGTTAAGAAATGGTTATGGATTATTTGAAGGTAAAATTGAATACGCCGTAGCCGTTACAGTAAAGGTTTCAGAAGTAAGTGTGCCAAATCAAAATCCACAGTCAAACCCCATTATTCAAACTGACCGTTCCGCCCATGCTTTTGGTTATCAAAAAATCAAAAGAAAAAAAGTAAAAAAAATGCGTGACAACACCAATGAATACATCTCTTTCGGTTTAAGTGTATCACCATGGTGTGCCGAACAGCCCGACAAAATGATTTTTTTGTATGAATATGATAAGCCCAATATGTTTAGCTCCAATGCACTTGAATGGTCGAATCTGCTCACAGCAGGTGTGGGTTTAATTGGCGATTCTGCAACAAGGGCAACTATTTCATCTTTGGTAAGTGCAGGAATAGCACCTTTGGTAAAAAACCTGCTTGAGGGTACCGCCAATTCTCGTATTGAACATTACAGTATCATTGGCAGCAATGCAGTATGGTCCAACCAAGGTAATCCAACCAATGGTGCTAATCCATCTTTGCTAAATGGATTTAGACCATATGGTAAAAATGAAGTAATGGTAACTTTGGTTGTTGATTAAACACTTTTTTAACCAATAGGAAGGCATTATCTGCCTTCCTATTTTAATTCATAAAAATGAAATACATTCTATTGCTGATTTTATTTTCTATCAGTCGCTTCTCGTATTGCCAAGAAAAAACCCTAAAACAAACTCCACAAAAATGGGAGTTATCAATAAGTAGTGGGCCATACTTAGATTTTTTTTGGGCTATAGTAGGAGACCCTCCTGCGTATAGAGATAAACCGGGTAAAAAGGTAAATATTGGGAAAATTGACAGGTTTGAAATGAAATATTTTCTTACTCAGAATTCTGCTTTTTCTTTATATTTTCAAAATGCTCAATGGCGAGAATTATACGGTGATCGAAATGACCCATTGGGAGAATGGAAAGAAACAAAAAGATATAGCAAACGAATGCATTTCACAGTCAATTATTATCGAACAATAACACGTGGCAAAAGAGGCTCTTGGTCAATTGCTTCAGGTTTTCAGGTTCAAATTGAGAAAAAAAGTTTCCCTTTTTATCGGGTAGACGCCCCAAACAACCCAACTTTAGTGACAGAAATAAGTGCAAGGCCCGATTGGTCATATTTCGAAGATTGGGCAATACCACTTACAATTGCCAACCACTGGACTATCAACAAAAATCTTAAACTTGGTTTAATACTTAATACTGCATACACAACCGGAACAGGTATAGACGGATTGGCTTTAATGGGAAACATTGCCATCCCCTTTGGCAAAGAAGTGAAACCTAAAAAAAGTAGATAGCACTTTCGCTTATAAATGTATTTGCAAAAGCAGGGATGTACATTTGAAGTAGGGATGTATGATTAGCCTTAGAATCTTGATTTTAAATTGTCGTTTAAAATAATGTTTTTTTCAAAATATCAACTAAAATATGACACGTATACTAATAATCGCATTGAATGTTTTTGTTTGCACAACGTTAGCTGCGCAAAAGAAAAACAAAATCGCTTTAGAACTAAATTATGGTTGCAATGGTAATTTTTTTGTTCGCAGTTATGAAGAAGTTAGTCCATTTTCTACAAAAAATTTTTTTAATAAAAATTTTTTGGGCACCATTGGCGGTATAGAGATGAAATATGATCTCAATAAAAAATCAAGATTAGGCTTTGGATATGCCAGATCTATCAATAGCAAAGAAATTAGCTATACTGGAAATTACATTGGTGTGCAAATCAGGGATTGGCATATTACACATACAGATAAATTTTTCCAAATTTTTTATGAAAAAGATTTCAGTAAAAAAATGTCTTTTTTAAAATATCATGGAGGTATATTTTATCTAAGGTCAAACCAGCAGGAAATATTAATAAAGGATCGTCCAAATGGAGGTATATCTTATGAAGAACGGAATTATAAAAATAGTTACCTGGAAGAAGGTGGTGTCTTTTTAGGCGTGCAATTTTCAAGGTACATTGATACCAAATTTGAATTAGGAATAAGAACAAGGATCTATTTTTTAATCTCTACGGTAGAATTTAATAATTTAACATTAACCCCTGTTTTAACCTATCATTTTTAATTTATTTAAAGCCAATTGGATACAACAGGACTTTGCCTGACTTTTTTATAAAAATCTATCAAATGAGATGTTTTTTGTTTATTGCAATGATGTAAAAAACCATTTTTTTTGTAATAACTTCTTAAAAAAAATAAACTACCGACTGATGAAAAAAACTCCTCTTCTTATTTTGATCTCTTTTTTAACTACCACTATATTTTGCCAGCCTGTACCCGACAAAAATATTTATCTGAAACTTTCTGGTGGTCGGGTCTCGTTTGGTTCGGGGGACTTTTTAGGATATTCATTTTCTTTTGAAGCGGCCAGGAATATTGTAAAAAAGCCATCATTTGGGTTGGATAAACTATTAATAGGTGGTGAATTAATTTTCGAAACCGGAGTTAAAAATCCCGTTATTCAAAACCCGAGTATTGATGATCTTTTGGCCAAGACTTTTAACCATTTATCAACTACACTATTGTGGACAAAAGCTTCTTACTATCCATTTAAAAAAATAATAAGAGGTTTTAACATTCAAGTAGGTCCAACCTTGGGGCACTCTTATCGTTCTACGGAATTTCGAAGAAGCCGAAGCACTGATGCGATAGGACAAACAACAAGAGTCTCTACTCTTTCCTTCAATAATAATCTTATTTATGGGTACCGGATTTCAACCGGTCTAGAATTTGATATTAGTAAAAAAATAATAACCGGCTTCAGGCTCGATTTTTCTAATAACAATGAAGCAGAAATAAATACATTTGCAGCAATCAAGTTGGGGATAAAGCTTTAATAAACTTACCTTCTATTTTTGCGGCAAAAACTAGGATACTTAAACCCAAAAATAGATTGTTCGCATGCACAACTTGAAATTATAACCGGATATGCAGAAAAACCTTGCAGAAGTCCCGTGCAGCTTGTAATGAAGAACGGAATTATAAAAATAGTTACCTGGAAAAAGGTGGTGTTTTTTTAGGCGTGCAATTTTCAAAGTACATTGATACCAAATTTGAATTAGGGGTAAGAACAAGGATCTATTATTTAATCTCTACGGTAGACTTTAATAATGTAACATTAACCCCTGTTTTAACCTACCATTTTTAATTTATATAAAGCCAATTGTATACAACAGGACTTTGCCTGACTTTTTTAAAAAATTCTATCAACAAAAGGTAAATTTTACTTCATTTCAAACGCATAACATACAAATACATGCTTGCTCAAAATTGTGAAATTTGCATCAACAAAGGTTATTGAAGCCAACCTGCCTGATATTTATTTATCTTTCACCATGCAAAAAATAATAAATCCAATTGCAGTACTCATTTCACTAAGTTTGGTGGCATGTTCTCCAAATAAAAAAATGGCAAACAACACAAAAAATAATATGCCCGCCACAGCATTTGATAAACAAGGCCACCGAGGCTGTCGTGGATTGATGCCGGAAAACACGATCGCTGGCATGCTTAAAGCGATTGACCTGGGTGTTACAACCTTGGAAATGGACATAGCTTTTACAAAAGATAAAGTAGCGATTCTTTCACATGAACCTTTCTTTAATCACGAGATTACAACTAAGCCGGACGGCATATTTATTGACGAGAAACAAGAACGGAAATTCAATCTTTATCAATTGACTTTTGAAGAAACGCAACGATATGATGTTGGCCTAAAACCTCATCCCCGCTTTGCAAACAGGTCTTCTATCAAAGTAACTAAGCCCTCCTTGACTTCGCTGATTGACAGCGTTGAGAACTATCTTTCAAAAAATCATTTACCCAAAGTTGATTATAATATTGAAACAAAAACAAACCCGTTAACAGATAATATTTATCATCCTGCACCGGAAGAATTTGTTGATAGGTTGGTTGATATAATAAAAAGTAAAGGAATTGAAACCAGAGTTATTATCCAGTCTTTTGATTTTAGAACATTGCAAGTGTTGCACAAAAAATACCCAACCATTAAAACGGCGATGCTAATAGAAGATTACGAGAAACGCACACTGGAGACTCAATTGACGAGCCTTGGTTTTTTACCCTCAATTTACAGTCCTGCGCACCGGTTGGTTGATAAAGCATTGGTAGATGCCTGCCACGCAAAGAAAATAAAAATAATTCCATGGACTGTAAATGATGCACCAACAATCAACCAATTGAAGCAGTTAGGTGTTGATGGAATCATCAGCGATTATCCCAATTTATTCAATCAATAAAATACCAGCATGCCACATCAATATACATTAAACTATGCACAGGAATTAGATAGTCAGGATAAACTAAGTTTATTCAGGGAACAGTTTTATGCGCCTTACCTGCGTGGAAAAAGAGCTACCTATTTTTTAGGCAACTCTTTAGGATTACAGCCAAAAACAACCCAGGAAGAAATACTGAAAATAATGGATGGCTGGGCCAACTTTGGTGTGGAAGGGTTCTTTTTAGGGAACGATCCATGGCTGAATTATCACCAACATATCACTCCCCTACTAACTGATATCATTGGTGCAAAGCAGGAAGAGCTTGTTACGATGAATCACCTTACGGTAAACTTGCACTTACTGATGATCTCGTTTTACCAGCCAACCAAAACACGCTATAAAATTATTTGTGAAGCGAAGGCATTTCCTTCGGATCAATATGCTTTTCAATCGCAGGTAAGGCTGCATGGATTTGACCCTGCAGATGCGATTGTTGAAGTGTATCCGAAAGAAGGAACTGAACTAATAACAACAGAAGATATTTTAGCTACCATTGAAGCTCATAAAGATTCCGTGGCATTGGTTTTATTTAGTGGAGTAAATTATTACACGGGGCAGGTTTTCGACATCAACGCAATTACAGCAGCAGCACATAAAGCCAGCGCATACGCAGGTTTTGATCTGGCACATGCAGCGGGTAATATCAAATTGCAACTGCATGACTGGCAGGTAGATTTTGCAGCATGGTGCAATTATAAATATCTAAACAGCGGTCCCGGTGCCATTGCCGGCGCATTTGTGCATGAACGCCATTTAAGCGACTGCAAGCTGCCTCGTTTGGAAGGATGGTGGGGCAATAATATTTCCAACCGTTTTAAAATGGAAAACAAATTTACCCCATCTGCAACCGCAGAAAGCTGGAGCATGAGTACCAGTCCGATTATGTTACTGGCTGCCCACAAAGCATCGCTGGAAGTATTTAAAGCCGCAGGTTTTGATAACCTATTAGAGAAAAGTAAAGCCTTAAGCGACTTTCTATTTTTTGCGCTCAACCATATCAACCAGCCCGACCAAAAATTCTCCATCATTACACCACAGGATGCCAGCCAACGAGGTTGCCAGGTTTCTATTTCGGTTAATGAAAATGCCAAAGCCATTTTTGATACGTTGATGCCGCTGGGAATTTTTGCCGATTGGCGGGAACCCAATGTAATCAGGGTTGCGCCGGTTCCGCTTTACAATAGCTTTGAAGAAGTATTTATTTTTGCGGATACATTAAGGCAACTTTTAAATAGCTAGTTGGATCATAAAAATAAAAAAAACTCCTTGAAATTGCAGGGAGTTTTTTTCTGATTTTTAAAAATGATAAGTTAGTGTCGGCGTGTGTGATATAGCTTCAAATGTAGTTACAGAAATCAGGTAATATCCCTGTACCCGAAGCCTAATATCAAATCGGGTATCAATTTTTTTAAAGTATTGAAAACTTGTGAATCCCCCCCTCTAAAGAATTGGAATTTTTATAATTATTTTCGGCAATTGCCAAATAACGTGCCCAATTTTCAATGTTGATAGTTTGCTCTGCATCGTAAATAAGTACAATACCCATGTCAACTTTGAACTTACCAGTATTTCCCAAATAACGTCCATACCAAGCTGGAAAATTTTATTAATATGCCTTAATTTAAAATCCCGGATATGGATATCCGTATTACTTATAGATCCCTCATAATTTTTTTTTCCGCTATTCACACTTCGCCGGTATGCAAACGAGATTGCAGATTTTTTTTTCAGGCGATAACTTATTTCGGCACCTGCAATTGAGCCAAGAAAATTTTTCTTATACAAATATGTTTTGTTTACTGGGCCGCCTATTTCATCGTAGGAGCGTACAAAAAAATTACCATTCAGCCCGTAATCAATTTGCAAATTAAATTTACTGTTTACTTGTGCATTACTTTTAAAAAAAGGCAGCAAAAAAATATTCCCAAAATAGTTTTCATATACTTTTTATTTAAATCCAACCTGACAGTTGCTCGCTACCCAGTTGGACGCTTGTTTTAAAAAAATTGCTTCTGACGTTGAATGTGAACTTGCATTTCCATGATATCGCAATCGCTTCTTGGTGATCTTTTAAATATATTTATTTTTTGGGAATATTAAAAGGCAACTTTTAAATAACTGAGGATTGTAAACAAACGAGTTGCATTTTGCAATTAACTTTGCCCTATGACCAGAAAATACCTAATCGATCAGATACAACAAAAGAAAACCTACCTCTGCGTAGGATTGGATACGGATCTTGCAAAGATTCCGAAGCATTTACAATCGCATCCCGATGCCATTTTTGAATTTAATAAAGAGATCATTGATGCTACCAAAGATCTTTGCGTAAGTTATAAAATTAACACCGCCTTTTATGAAGCAATGGGCCTGAAAGGATGGGAGGCCATGCAAAAAACGGTGGACTATATTCCTGCAGAACATTTCACGATAGCTGATGCAAAACGCGGAGATATTGGTAACACTTCTTCTCAATATGCCAAAGCATTTTTTGAAGTATTGAATTTTGATGCCATCACTGTAGCGCCTTATATGGGCGAAGACAGCGTTCGGCCTTTTTTAGAATATGAGAACAAATGGACCATTGTATTGGGCCTTACCAGCAACAAAGGATCGGATGATTTTCAAAAATTATTAGTGACAAATAAAAGCGAACAGGACCTGCCAGTGGTACCGGGTATTATAGATCCATACCGACCTGCATTTTTATACCAGCGTGTGATTGAAACGATTGCAGGATGGGGTACACCGGGTAATTTAATGTTTGTAACAGGCGCTACTAAAGCCGCCGACTTTGCAACCATCCGCAACATGATTCCCGATCATTTTTTATTGGTGCCGGGCGTGGGTGCACAGGGCGGCAGTTTATCAGAAGTTTCCAAATACGGGCTGAACAAAGATTGTGGGCTGCTGGTAAATGCCAGTCGTGCGATTATTTACGCCAGCGAAAAAGAAGATTTTGCAGTGGAAGCAAGGGCCATTGCAGAGCAGTACCAGGTGGAGATGAGTGGGTTTTTATAATGGCTGGATAATTGGATTGTTGAATTGTTTTATCGTTACATTGTTTTATTGCTTTATTGCTTTTAACCTTCTGTTACCGGAGAAAATAAACAAGTTCCACCAGTCCTGAATTAAAAAACTTTCAAGAATTATTTAGCGGGCATTGAAGCTTTGGTCATCATCGTTGTGTGAGCCGATAGCTATCGGCTCACTTGTACAATTAGTTCTTTGGGCTTCAACCAAGCGAAGAGTTTTAGTTAATCGACAATATCTGCAAAGTATTTATTTCTTAACTCTACAACAAAACAATATAACAATCAAATCATCAATCATCAACCATCAACTATGAACCATCAACTATGAACCATCAACCTGCCTTTCACATTCCCCACCTAACCTTTCCCAACGAAATCTGATGTTCAATAATTTGTTTAATTTCTTCTGGTCGTTTGGTTCCGATCAATAAAAAATTACCGTCTTTAAATTCGAGTTGTAAGCCCACTTTGCAGGATTCAGATGTATTGATTGCCCTGGTTGTTTTATGAGCACCAACCCGGATGCCGTATCCACCAAACTCATAAAAAGAATTGTACTCCCGCATATAGGCATCACTCAGTTCATTCCATTCAATGGTAGTCATTTTTTTTTGAAAAGGATAAAACCGGTAATGAATACCCTCGTCATTGATGGAGGTTTTCAGCCGGATGGAAAATAGAAAATATAGAAAGCTAAGTGCTGCAAATTCCATTAAAAATAGCACGAGATTGGTTGCAGGGTTGGGGCCAAATGGAATATCGAAAACAGCCTGTTGAATGATTGCGTATAAGAAGATTATATTCAAGGCCACTATAACAACCCATGCATACCAGATGCGAAACCTTTGTACCTCATTGAATACTGCTTTATTCATGTCAATTACTTTTATTACAGTGTTACATTGATTTATTTAGTACTGATTGAATGATGTCACTCAATTGTTGCGCCCATTTGAAATACTCCTTACCGGAAGGATGCAACTGATCATGCGCCAAAAACTCTCCATTGTTTCCATCCTGCCGCTGCGAAGTTGTAATGTCAATAAAATGCGTTTGAAAATATTCAGCTTCTGCCTGGCAAATAAAATTATACAGTGCGATTTCAGAGCAAATTTTTTCAGTTGGTTTATTTATTGCAAAAGGCGTTACACCCCAATCAGGAATACTCAGCACGATTACATGACCGGCCTGCCCGCCTGCCATTTGAATGGCCTTCTCCAGCAATACCCTAAAATGCTCCCGGAATTCGTCTGCACTCCTATTCTGGTATTGGTTATTGACCCCAATCAATAAACTAACAAAATCATACGCAGGCTGTAGTATTGTTTCATCAATGGCCAGGTTTAAGTCATCCGTTAGCCAGCCGGTTGTTGCTATTATTTCCGGTGCATAAAAGGGGAAGTTAGCTTTTCGTAATAACTGAACCGTTTGATAAGGAAAGCTTTGGTCAATCCCAACCTGCTCGCCAATTGTGTAGCTATCGCCTAATGCGAGATATGAATGTTTCATACTTAAATGTAATAAAAAAGCTGCTTAAATAAAGCAGCTATTAAATTTGAAGTTATGCTGGTAACGGCAATTTTTATATTGGCAATTAACAGTAATGCTTTATAATAAAAAATATTAGTTGGTTACTGCTTTTATTTTTTGCCAAAGGTTATCGTCGAACCCGGAAACTGCAAAACTTGCGTTTGAGGGATCTGATGCATCGCCCATTCGGATCACCACCATATTTTTACCCGGCACCACATAAATCCGTTGATCAGAAGCTCCCATTGCAGCATACATATCAGCTGGTGCATTGGGTACCAATATTCCTGGAAAAACGGTTTGACCTCCGGGCACCATATAACTTGTTTTACCATTTAACCACCATAAATAACCATAACCGGGATTTATACTTTGCGATGTGGAAATGCTCTCGTTGAAAAAAGTTTGATTGATAAGCTGCTCATTTTTCCATTTTCCCTTGTTAAGTGCAAGCAATCCAAACCTTGCCATACTGCGGGTATTACTGTTATAAATTTTAAATATAACCCCGTTATTCCAAAAGCCTTCCATTCCTATTTTACTTTTCAATTTTGCATTAAAGTACGTTTCAAAAGTTTGGTTGCTGGCCGCTGCTACAACATCCATTAACTTTTGAAATACATTGTGGTATGACCATCTTGTACCGGCATCCGCCATATAAGTTAAGTTTGAAGTAATCACCAACTCACTGGAATCATTGATGCCCGAAGTCATGGTAAGCAAATGCCTTGATGTTATTAAATTTTCTTTGGCTAATGGTTCCTTTGTCCACCTTGTACCTAAATACTGAGAAACGCTGGTATTAATATTAAGTAAGTTTTCCTGCTGGGCTATTCCTGTTGTGGTTGCAACCAGGGTTTTACCTGCACTATTCCATGGCCAGGTAGCCCTTGGGGTGTGCCCGTTAAAATATTCTTCCATTACAATTCTTCCATTTATAAGAATTAGAAATGATTTGGTATTTTTTTGAAAAAGATAATCTTTGAGCGGTTGAATAGCACTTTCGTTCCATCCCATACCAGAAATAGCTTTTCTTTCCCAGACGGTATCCGTAATTGAAGGAAAATACATGGTTTCATGAGTACCATGTTGTGATTCTTCTTTATTACATGCGGAGAATAGGATCGACAATAAGATCAGGATTCTAAAATATTTCATGAGTTTAACATTTAAGCT
>Ga0136636_10002257_pt1 | contig 11474 bp, 12 predicted proteins | sample AntDrymUQ8522106_2_FD_104653 | JGI IMG/M metagenome (GOLD analysis project Ga0136636, IMG submission 104653) | Polar desert sand microbial communities from Dry Valleys, Antarctica - metaG UQ852 (21.06) | ecosystem: Environmental > Terrestrial > Soil > Desert | place: Antarctica: Dry Valley... | reverse complement strand
GTAGTCAGTGTCCGACCTGAAAAAATCAAGCTTTCAACGGAATATCCCAACCAGCCCTACAACACCTATCGCGGTATTCTCAATAATGTCCTGTACTTGGGCGATCACTCTCAGTTTGTCGTGGACTTACACGCAAGTGAGAATGTGCCACCTGTTCGAGTCATGCTAGTGCGCTCCAATCACCAAGGCGAGAAAACTCCCCCATTCGACAGTCAAGTATATGTTTCTTGGATGCCTGAAGACTGTGTTGCCTTGCCTAAAACTGCGATCGCCACCTAATGAAGTCAGCCAAATCTAATCAGTAACTAAACAGAGTATATGAGTATATCTCGGCGTAAATTTCTTAAACAAGCTGCCTTGACAACCTCAGCTCTAGCTGGAACAGCAGGACTCGGCGCTTGCGGCTTTTTTGAAGAGAAAACACAAACTTCTGACGAATCTGGTGGAGAAGATGTGGTGCGTCCAGTTACGCAAGATAAGCAGACTTTATACATTTACGGCTGGGCAACCTATGTCGATAACTCTGAGGTTTTAGAAGGTTTTACCAAGGAGACGGGCATAAAGGTCGTGGGTGATGCCTATGACTCTAATGAAGTGATGTTAGCCAAGCTTCAGGCTTCAGGTGGAAGGTCAGGTTATAGCATTATTTATCCTAGCGACTATATGGTGACGCAGATGCGTGACCTCAAGCTGTTACAACCACTAAACAAAAAATTACTGCCGAACCTCAAAAATATTTCTGAGGAATTTCTAAACTTGCCCCATGACCCCGATACGGTTTTTAGCGTACCTGTGAGCTTAGGGACGACAGGTATTGCCTATAACGTAAGAGCGATCAAGTCGATTATTGGTGAAGAGCCAGCCGATTGGAATTATCTATGGGAGCATAAGGAAAAATTAAGGATTACGCTTGTAAATGATCCCCGCGAAGTAATCGGTATGGCTTTGCATATTTCGGGGAACTCATATAACTCAACAGAAACAGAAAAAATTGAGCAAGCCTTTCTCAAACTTCGTGAACTGATGCCTGCGATCGCTAATTTCACAACCGATGCATGGCGAGATCCCCTAGCTTCGGGTGATCTGATGATGTGTATGGCTTTTTCAGGAGATGCGATTAGCCTAGCCAGACAAGATCCCAACATTAAATACTTTTTACCAAATAGTGGCACATCGATCTGGACAGATACGGTGGCGATACCGAGAGGAGCCTCTAACATCGAAGGCGCGCACGCATGGATTAATTATGTAATGCAGCCTGAGATTGCCGCCAAAATCAGCGATGCTAACAGTTTCGGCACAACTAATAAATTAGCTAAAGCGATGATTCCTGATGATCTCAAGGCGATCGCAGCTTTGGAGCCATCGGAAACCATGATTGCTAAAAGTGGACGTATCGGTAAACTAGAGCCTGAAGTGTTGCAGATATACGATGGCTATTGGACTCGTCTCATCACAGGTTTAGGATAGAGGAGTAACGAAGTACCACGCTAATCTTGCACTAGGAAGGGATTGATTTTTTAGAAGTCATTAAATATTGCAGTTATGATAAATTCACAAAATCGCAATAAATCTCATAGAACCATAAGTAGCAGTAATGCATCTACGCAAAATCCATTTGTATGGGGCAATATCGCACTTGTCGCCGCAGTGCCTTGGCTGCTGATCGAAAGTATGGCGGGACTAGCTGTAGGTGACCCAGTTTTTCCTGCATGGTTTGAGATTTTTTTGTTAGGGCTTCCCGCCATCGGTATAGTTGCTTGGCAGCAATGGCAACAACCGATTTATCCCTTTAGCCTATGGTTTGTCATAAAACCTCAATCACATCTATGCGATCGCGAGCTAAGAATGTTGGCTTTAGTCAAACAACCTAACAATGGGTGGTATGTGACGGGCTGGATGGCAGTGTCAGTCGCGATACTGATGTTATTCTTGTTTTCTAAAATCTATGGTGCAGCTCCATTAGCTGAGGCGATCGCTCCATTTCCGTCTGGACTAAGGCTTTTAGGAATTGTATGGGCGGAGGCTTTTCTGGTGGCTAGCAATATTTTATTACAGTCAGGAGTTGCGGCGCTGAGAATTCAGCTTACGGCTGAGACAGAGTTAGATAGTTTGCAGCCAATCTCAGTCGAGAAAATAAAAAATAAATTTACTATAATTAGCTGGCGATCGCCTCAAATTTTAAAGTTTTTTGAAAACTTAGAAGATCACTCTGATATCCGTCTACAGCCAGAGATAAGCAAACCAGAAGATACTCAGCAAATTACAATTCCTCAATCCGAGACAGAAGAATTAACAGAAACAGTTTTTACCGAGGCTAATTTAGAATTTGAAGTTCAAGAATTGGTAATTATTGAAGTTGCAAATATAGACACAGAAGTCTCTGACGAATCTCTGATTGCAGAAATTAATGATAAAGATGAAGATTACTTAATTATAGAGACTACTGATATCGCTGAAGAAATATCTGAAGAATTTCCGACTGACGAAGTAAATGCAGTTGAGGATTCAGAACTCGCAGATGATATAGAAGTAAATTACGATGAAGCTGAATCTATAGTTTCAGAAATTTCAATTGCTGACGAAGTTGAAATTTTAACTGACGAGATACTAGAAAATTCAGATGATGTTGATATTTCAGAAATCGTAGATACATCAGAAAATATTTGTCAAATGCCTGCAATATCTGAAGATCCTAATATTGTAGGTGTTCTTCTTGAAGAAATTGAAGTTGAAACTTCATCGGAAGAAATCAAGGAAACAGAGATTATTGCTCAACAGCCTAATCCGCTAAAGGACGACTTTATTACACAGAATTCTAGTAAAGAAGAAATTATTTTTTTACAGAAGAATCGTAAGTTTTCACCTTCAACTTCAAAGAAGAAAAGAGGATTTGGCAACTCCGTAGCAGTTAATCAAAAAATTGATCAGCCTATTACTACAGATATAAAAACTGATTTGAACGATCAAGAAGATATAGCTTCAAATATTACAGAACAACCGTTATTCTCAGACTAACAAAAAAGCGAAGACAACTTATCCTCTATAACTGAGCCAACTCCTTAGAGCCTTAAAATACCAAGATACTATACAGCGCTTTGCACTGTTCTAAAACCCAGAGAAAGTTTTAAAAGTGCCGCTTCGCGGCACTTTTAAAACTTTCTCTGTACCCTTTAAAGCCTCAATAGGCTATATAGCGCTTTGCGCTGTTATAGAACCCAATAAGCGAATTGCGGCGCAAAGCGCCGCAATTCGCTTATTGGGTTTTGGCTTGTACTAGCTAACTATAGCTTTGCTATACAATTAACAAAGTACAGATTATTACTTAGGGTATAGCGATTAACATGGGGCGATTAGGAGTTTTATTATTGAATCTTGGCGGGCCAGACAAACTAGAAGATGTTCGTCCATTTCTGTATAACCTATTTGCAGATCCAGAAATTATTCGTTTACCTTCCCCACTACTACAAGCTCCTTTAGCTTGGCTAATATCCACCCTACGTGCCAAAAAATCTCGAGAAAACTACAAAAAAATTGGTGGTGGTTCCCCACTCCGTCGTATTACCGAAGATCAAGGAGAAGCTCTAAAGAGTCAGCTTCAACAAAATGGTTATGATGCCAAGGTTTATATTGGAATGCGTTACTGGCATCCTTTTACAGAAGAGGCGATCGCCAAAATAAAACAGGACAAGATCGAAGATTTAGTAATTCTCCCTTTGTACCCGCAGTTTTCGATTAGTACAACAGGTTCTAGCCTAAGGTTACTAGATCGGATCTGGAAGAGCGATCCTGAATTGCAGAAGGTCAAATACACAATCGTGCCTTCTTGGTATGACCATGTTGGTTACTTGCAATCAATGGCTGATTTGATTTCTAAGACCTTAGATAAAGTTGAAAATCCTAGTACTGCCCATATCTTTTTTAGCGCCCACGGCGTACCTGTTAGCTACATCGAAGAGGCGGGCGATCCTTATCAAAAAGAAATTGAGACCTGTGCAGCCTTGATCATGCAAAAGCTAGATCGTCCTAATCCTTATAAACTCGCCTACCAGAGCCGCGTTGGTCCTGTTGAGTGGCTACAGCCTTACACCGACGCTGCTATCAAAGAGCTTGCTCAACAAAATGTTAAAGAATTAGTGGTAGTACCAATTAGCTTTGTGTCTGAGCATATAGAAACTCTTGAAGAAATCGACGGTGAATACCGCGAAATCGCTGAACAAGCAGGGATTACTACTTTTGCCAGAGTTCCTGCTCCCGACACAGATCCAGCTTTTATTAAAGCTTTATTTGATATTGTTGTGACCGCGTTAGGCGATCGCCAAATCTCTTTTTCGGAAACCATTCAACCCCAAAAAAATACTAAGCTGTACCCTCAAGAGGGCTGGGAATGGGGAATGACACCATCTGCTGAAATTTGGAATGGGCGATTAGCAATGTTAGGTTTTGTGATTTTGCTATTGCAATTATGGCTAGGTCGCAGTCTTATCTTCCAATAAAAAGATCAAAAGCGTTGCAAAGCAACGCTTTTGATCTTTTTATTGGGGTTTGAGTGCGAATTGAGACTTAAAAACCCATAGAAACTAGCTAACAGCTTTAGATGCGGGACGAACCGAACCATTCTTTGCTGCACCTTTGAATTTGGAGACTAAAGAATTCCAGCCAAACTTGGTTAAAGCTAACAACCAATTGCCTTCCAGCTCACGAAACATAGCCATATTTATATGGAAAGACGCATTGGCTTCTTCAACAATGCGCTCGGCGGTAGATTCATCTATGGGCAAGGTGTCAAGAGCTTGGCGATAATGCTTTTTGAATTCGCCATGATTATGAATATCATCAAATTCATAGAACGCTGTACCACTGCCTTCTTCCAATCCCATAGACTCTTTAGCAATCTTCTTGAGGATCTGACCACCAGATAGATCGCCCATATAACGGGTGTAAGCATGGGCAACTAGCAATACTGGATCATTAGCCGAAATCTCATGGATACGAGCGAGATATTTCTCACAAGCTGGAGTAGGCTTGACTATTTCACGCCAATTGGAACCAAAGTAAAACAACATATCTAATTCGAGGCTCTTTTCGCGCCACAGCTCGCGGTAGTAAAGCTTGCTCAATACAGGATCATGCCTATGTACTTCAAACTCTGCTTCGATCGCTTTATAAACAAAGTAAAGGTTTCCGACGAGTCTGCTATAGGAAGTCTTGTCAACTACGCCCTTTAAAAAGCATTTGATAAAGTCTGTGCTCTCAGCGGCTGAGTGAGATTTTTGTGTGCCTACACGCAAAAGCGTTGCTAAACCTTGGCTCATGGATTCTCCTAAGTTTTTAATAAAATTTTTAAATGGATTGTAAAAGCAGCAATAAAAGTAATTATGAAAATATATGCTGGAATAAATTAGTTGGCATAATTATCAAGTCAAACAAAAAATACAATTTTGATTAAAGCCCTAACGCAAAAGCATTTGGTGCAGGATTTGACATAGCTTTTAATTATATAAGTCAAGATATGAATAAATTTTTACTCCGTAACAAATTTTCATCTACCACCACGACGATATAATTAAGTTAGCAGCTTCTATTTTGTGACAGCAGCAACCCAACGTCTGTATGCCATAAATTAGAATTTAGTCAAGATAGCTTGAAGAGGTAATCCATCTTGGTTTTAAGCGGATACGAATACCTATTGGTATTTATCATTATTTGTACGCTCGTTCCACTGTTGGGATTGGCATTGTCAGCATTATTAAGCCCTAAGCAGTCAGGAGCCGCAGGTCGCACTACCTACGAATCTGGGTGCGAACCCATTGGCGGAGCTTGGATTCAGTTTAATATTCGTTATTATATGTTCGCCCTAGCTTTCGTAATCTTTGACGTAGAAACTGTATTTCTCTACCCTTGGGCGATCGCATTTAGTAAACTAGGTTTACTAGCTTTTGTTGAAGCACTCATATTTATTAGCATCCTCGTATTAGGTCTAGTCTACGCTTGGAGAAAAGGAGCCTTAGAATGGTCATGAAATCTGAAAATGTTGGCTTGGACTTCTCTATTGAAGAACAAACCCAACGACTCATCAACCCTGCTGAAAAGCCTCAAGTTACCCAAGACTTGTCTAACAACGTCGTTTTGACTACTCTTAATGACCTCTACAACTGGTCAAGAATGTCCAGCCTTTGGCCAATGCTCTACGGCACTAGCTGCTGCTTTATTGAGTTTGCCGCAATGATTGGCTCAAGATTTGACTTTGACAGATTTGGTCTTCTGCCACGTTCTAGTCCCCGTCAAGCTGATCTGATCATCACCGCAGGTACTGTCACCATGAAGATGGCTCCAGCGCTAGTACGTCTCTATGAACAAATGCAAGAGCCAAAATATGTCATTGCGATGGGTGCTTGCACAATCACAGGCGGCATGTTTAGCAGTGATTCTTACACCACAGTGCGCGGTGTTGATAAGCTGATTCCTGTGGATGTCTATATTCCTGGTTGCCCTCCTCGTCCTGAGGCAATTATGGACGCGATTATTAAATTGCGGAAAAAGATTGGTACTGAAGGATTTAAAGAAAGAGCTAACCTTGATCGCACTCATCGCTACTACGCAGTCAAGCATGAAATGAAGGTAGTTAGCCCGATCCTGACTGGGCAGTATCTAGAAATGCCTAGTCGTATGTCTCCACCGCAGGAGTTAGTCGATTCTGGCATTCCATTACCTGCGTTGCAAATGGCTCAGAAGGAGGTAGAAATCCTTGGCAGATAATCAAGAGTCTCAAACAGAATCAGCAGCTTTAGTCACTACTACTGAAGTCAGCGCTCCTGTGTCACAGTGGCTAACTAGCAATGGCTTTGAGCATGAATTTCTTGGCTTGGACAAGCAAGGCGTTCCTATTCTAAAAATTGATCGCCAGTTTTTACTGCCATTTTCGACTGCGCTCTATGCCTATGGCTTTAACTACATGATGTATCAATGTGGTTATGATGCAGGTGCTGGAGACAGTTTGGTCAGTGTGTATCATTTGGCAAAGCTGACCGATGAAGTGATTAATAATAGCGATCGCTTTGAAGAAGTCCGCATCAAGGTATTTCTCCCCCGCGCCGATCCCCGTTGTCCATCGGTCTATTGGATCTGGAAAACTGCTGATTGGCAAGAGCGCGAAACCTTTGATATGTACGGCATCGTCTATGAAGGGCATCCTAATCTGAAACGGATTCTCATGCCTGAAGACTGGATCGGTTATCCACTGCGTAAGGATTACGTCACACCAGACTTTTACGAGTTACAAGACGCATACTAAAAGCAAAAAGCACCCATTGGGTGCTTCTTTGTTTTTTAGGCGAGTGATGGCACAAAGTGCCATCACTCGCTTTTTGTTTTTTAAATGGTTACAGCCTTACAATATTAGTCTGCACCCATTTACGAAATTCTTTCAAAGCTGCACTTTCTCCTAGGACTAAGCGCTTCTGCACATATTCCACAATAATCTCGGCTGGCAAGTCAGGAAAAGCCAAACTCTGATCTATCGCAATATATTCGCTATTTTGTAAGGCTAGAAATTCTAAACTATAGCCATCATAGCGCCACACTTCAGGTACACCCAGCAAGGCGTATATCGGTAAACGGCGATCGCTTGGATTGGTAATATCAACTTCTAAAACTAAATCAGGTGGCGGATCTTGTCCGACAATGATTACTTCTTTATCACGAATTATTAACTCACTTTGGATGTAATAACAAGAATCTGGCTCTGCTCCTAACTTTAACTCTGGAATTTTCATCAATAGAGAACCAAGCTTTCGCAAATCAATTTCTAGTTCATCAGAAAACGCTCGAATTAAATCATCAATAAACCGATTACTACCTTCGTGAAGTGAGAGGGGAGACATAATTTCTAAAGTGCCATTGAGGTAATGAAATAGGATTTTGCGGCGATCGCCTAGATCGGTAAGTAAATTTTCAAAAGTGTGCCAACTAACGTTATGTAAGATTACACGATGCTCTGCAAGTGGTCGGCCTTGCTCAGCGATCGAAGATGGAGTGGTAGTTTTTCTTACTGTTGTGGTATCCATCGTGGTTTCCTCTGTTCTAAATTAACTCTTGCGATCGCATATACACTTTATCCTTTTGGCTTTATTTGTATTTGGACAATTAACGCTTACGGAAAAGTGATGGCAGGTCTCATGATCTCATTGATGTATCTCACAAGCTTTTCAATTTCTGCATCGGGATTTTTAAACCAATCAGTAGACCAAATTCGATATAGTTTCCAGCCTAGTTTTTCAAGTGCTTCTTGGCGATCGCGATCGCGTGCTGCTTTGGATGAGTGATAGGTAGCGCCATCGCACTCGATACCTAGTAAATATGTTCCTGACTGACTGGGATGGACTGTGACACGATCGCAAAGAAAAACCTCAAGACTCTTGGGATGGTTAGAATTTGTTATAACCCGATTACTTCTCAACTTTTAACTTTGGCGATCGCAAATAATCTCTCTGAACTCAACTATTTTTGCTTGCTTAATCTCTGCTGAGAACAGATAACTTAAACGGTGCGATCGGTTCGGCATAACGGTGAAGTTATACTGCCATTAGGGGCGCTATACAAAGATGATAGTATTAAACCTGACAACGTTCTAAGTCTGCCTTATGTTAACTACTCAAGTTGTTCCTCTGCTTAGACAGCTATCACATACCGAAAAGCTATTGTTACTGAATTTGCTTGTTGCTGATTTATTAAATGAGTCAGGTTTAACTCCTTTATCAATTCAGCATTCTCCTACCAGTCAAGGTTTGCATGATTCTTTTGAAGCTGCTGCTATTTTGTCGCAGATGTTGGCTAATAAAAAAGAATTGACGCATGGCTAGCAAGTTAAGATTCTCTTTTACCGAGGTAGATCCGCAGATTGGAGCTTTAAGTATGCTGCCATATCTACCTCTCTCTCTGACCTATAAGACCCGATCTTTAAATGTTTCTGGCTTGTTAGATACAGGCTCTACAGTAAACGTTTTGCCTTATGAAGTTGGGTTAGAACTTGGAGCAGTCTGGGAGAATCAAACAATATCGGTTCCATTAGGAGGAAATTTAGCTAGATTTGAAGCTCGCGCATTGCTTCTATCTGCCAGTGTTGCTCACTTTCCTTCTACAGAATTAGCGTTTGCATGGACAAAAGACAGATATGCGCCGTTAATTCTAGGTCACATGAACTTCTTTCTTGCATTTGATGTTTGCATTTACCGCGCTGATTTAGCGTTTGAGATTAGTTGTAAAGAGATTTGAAACGCACCTTACAAGATGGGCGATCGCAATATTTTCTGCGATCGCAAAGTACGCTCGAAATTACTCGATTTTAATAAGCGTTGATATCAGTAGCCACAATTTTGCCGTAATTACCTGTTTCGACTTTCTGGGATGTCTCATGATGATTTGCAGGAACCTAAGGGTCGAAAACAAAGGTATCGCAAATAATCTCTCCGAATTCAACTATTTTTGCTTGCTTAATCTTTGCTGCAAACAGATAACTTATAACAGAGCGATCGCTTCTGCATAATGGTCTAGTTGAGCCGCTACAGATAAATGTGATTCTTTCAGATCATCTCTTGAGATGTCGGCTCCAAAGCAGTGTTAGGGAGGCTTTGACAACAAAACTAAAAACCCAGTAGAGTCTTTTGAACTTCCTCCGATGAGACTTGAACCAAATTATCAGCCGCAACATTTTCGTGCTGATGATTCAACTCAATCATTCCGTCAATAGCGCTTACAAGCCTAAGTTGGAAATAGGAGACTGAGTTGTTTGACAGTACCTGACTTTCAAGAACGCCATAATTGCCTGTAAGTTTGTTTTTATAAAAAGTCCTGCTCATTGTCGTCTAATCCTAATTATTAATTGAGTCTTTTATCGCTCTTGATTTATTAACTAGATTACCCCTTTCTATAAATCCTTTCTATTATATAGCGGCTTCAGTTTTTATGAGATATACCTCAATCCTAAGCGGGCAGAGGCTTTAACCCTTACTTGTTTGTTATCTGTAACTTCTGAAATCGCTATATTAGAGCTTGAATTGTAATTTCCTCTGGTGGTAAATCAACAGAGGTTTCTGTTGAAATCAGCCCTTCAATTATAAATTTATCAACTGCTTCTCCTGTCAACATGGCTTGCATTTGAACCCCTGCCCCTAAATTAGGAAGAGACTTCATTGAAAATTTTCTACTTACAGAGTTAACCTTGCCATTGATGATCTCAGTAATAAAAGTCCCATGCCATTCTCTAGAAAATTCAAGAAAGGTATCCGTTGTAATTTTTGGCTTTTGAAAAGGGGCATCTAGCCATAAAGTGATTTGATGTTCTGATGTTCTGATGTGGCAAAATCCCCGATTAAGTAACATAGGATGTGTACAAACCAACATATGAATTGACTCCACTAATGAGCCATAAATATGAACAGGCTTGGTTAATCTTTTCGTCATTGCTTCATGTTTTATTAGGCAAACATTATTGGCATTATCTACTTGAGAACCTTTAGAACTGTAAGGAACCTTTTCCGACTCTATTTCTGAATCCACATCGCAGCTCAACTCGTTGAGATCAACTTCATTCTGCTTAAATCCTCTAATGGTAGGAATATTAAGAGGTTTTCCTAAAACGTTAAGTGGAGGCCCAGCATATACACTTTGTGTTTCGCTGCTAAATCCGGGAATAATTAATTGAGAACCTCCTTGAGCGGTATAATGTTTTCTGAATTCACAGAAATTTTGATTAGTCTCATTTTCAACAAAAAAGAGCAATGTTAAGCAGGGATATTTGTCTGCTCCTTTTTGAACAATCCGAAAATCTTCGATCTTAGATGATAACGGTTTAAAAATATCTTCAATTCTAGTGTCCAAAGAATGACGCTGTTCCCCTACATACTCAATCACTTGGAAGGGTTTGAGTCTCACTAAAGAACAAGCAGCATCAATTATTTCGTAATTTTTATTAGTACCCATATAAATCAATACAACATACTTTTTCAGATTGCTAACAGCACCAGATTCGCTATTTATTAGCTCAGTAATTGCCTCGTCGAAAAATCCTGTATTGAATAGACGCATTCCTTCAAGGGCTAACTCAGGATTATCGCGAACAGGAGAATATGTTCCATAGTCACTTGGTTGTGATGGTACAAGTAAATTAAACTTTCCTCGTTTAGGTTTCCCATAATTAGGATCAAGATTCTTGCGTCGTTTTGCCTGTCCCATAAATTAAATCACCTATAGTTTGAACGTTTGAACTTGTCTGCCTAACTATGTATTATGCGGAAAGTTTCAGTATAATTACTTAATTCAAAATAATTATACCTAAACTTTCTAGATAATATACCAATTTGGGTGAGCTAACCTACTCCTGTTAAGGTGTAAAAATAACCAACGTAGATCGGTTGTTTCAGCCTTCAAAAAGCTATTTCCTTGAACTTTTGATATGAAATTCAAAGGAGACATAT